>Ga0163144_10006490_pt1 | contig 25786 bp, 21 predicted proteins | sample OliLak19BULKMAT1_FD_123175 | JGI IMG/M metagenome (GOLD analysis project Ga0163144, IMG submission 123175) | Freshwater microbial mat bacterial communities from Lake Vanda, McMurdo Dry Valleys, Antarctica - Oligotrophic Lake LV.19.BULKMAT1 | ecosystem: Environmental > Aquatic > Freshwater >... | reverse complement strand
GCGAAGCCGACCGCCGCAGAGCGCCCGCAGTAGACGAAGTTGTACGGAAAAACTCTGAAGCATCATCGAAAACGCGCTCCCACACCGCAACCTACACAACTGAAATTCATTCACAGCCTCTCACTGGTCACTCCTCCGGTCACTCGAGCCAATCGACGACGGCCGCGGCGTCCAGTCCGCCGTCTAAATGGTCGATGATCTTCTGCTTCACCGGCTCGTGCTTGGGGTGCGCCAAGTAGGCGTCGCGCGTCGCCTCGTCGGCAAAGGTGATGGCAAAGCCGTGTGTGAAGCCCGGCCCGATTCCTTCCTGGCTGTTTTGCGGACCGCCACTCACTTCCAGCAGGCCTGGAATCAACCCGCGAAGTTCCGCAAGGCCCAACATGATTTCGGCGAAGACAACTGAGGGGGTCTCGCGCTGCAATCGGAACAGAACGACGTGCTTGACTTTGGGCATGGGTAAAAATCGGGAATCGGGATGAGGGTGTCGGGAATCGAGGAACGAAATGAATCCGGTCGTTTAGCCGCGAGCCAACGGCGAGCGTTTCATGCTACACGCTGAATTTCTAGGAAGCCGTTTCGGTCACTGCCGCAACGGCCGCTACAAGCTGCACATCCTGCCGCGGGAAAACACTGCGCAAGTCGAGGTGCAGCCGCTCTTGCTGCACGCGGCCGACGATCGATGGCGCTCCGGTGCGAAGCCGCGCGGCCAGCCGGTCGACGCTCATCGCTTCAGGTTCCAGTGCGATGCACCAAGTGGCCAACTTCTGCGTGGGCACCGCGCCGCCGCCCAGGTACGTCACATCCTCCACCGCTTCAGACTTCTTGATCGCGGCGCAGGCGGCTAGTTGTGGGGCCAACCGCTGGGCGCGATTCTTTAGATTCTCAACCGAGGTGTCCAACAACTGCAAGAGCGGAATCTCGCGCCGTGCTGCCGCCGGATCGCGGTACAGCCGCAACGTCGCGGCCAGCGCGGCTAGTGTTAGCTTATCGACCCGCAACGCCCGGCTCATGGGATGTTTGGCGATTGTCTCGATAAGCGCCCGCCGGCCGACGATCACACCGCACTGCGGGCCGCCCAAGAGTTTGTCGCCGCTAAACAGCACGAGGTCGGCGCCTTGCTTGATGCTGGCCGCGGCAACTGGTTCGCCCGTGCAACCGAACTGGGTGAAGTCGACCAGCGCGCCCGATCCGATATCGTGAATCACTGGCAGTTGATGCGGCCGTGCGAGCTTAACCAACTCGGCCAGTGGAACGTCTTCGGTGAAGCCCACCACCACGAAGTTGCTCGTATGCACTAGCAACAGGGCAGCCGTCTGCGGGCCGATCGCCCGGGCGTAATCGTCGAGCCGCGTCTTATTAGTTGCGCCGACTTCTCGCAGCACCGCGCCGCAGGCCGTCATGACCTCGGGCAGCCGGTAGCTGCCGCCGATCTCGATCAACTGGCCCCGCGACACGACCACCTCGCGGCCAGTGGCCAAGGCGGCCAGCGCGAGCATCGTCGCGCCGGCGTTGTTATTCACCACCAAGGCGGCCTCCGCGCCGGTCAGCTCAGTGAGCAGGTTTTCGACCGCCAAGGTGCGCTGCGAGCGGCGTCCAGTACGCAAGTCCAACTCAACGCTGGCATAATCGCGCGCTGCGGCGGCCATCTCGGCGATGGCCACTTCGGCCAACGGCGCCCGCCCCAATCCTGTGTGCAAGAGCACGCCCGTGGCGTTGATGACGGGACGCAACGCGGGCTCGTCATCTTCCAAGATGCGGTGGGCGATGCGTTCGGCCAGCTCGCCAATGGCCGGCACTTTCAATTCCGTGGCGGCGGTTTGGACTTCGGTCCGCAGGTCGTCGAGAAAATCTCGTACCCGCGAGACGACGACATTGTGGCTGACGCGCTCGACTAGTTTTTTTAGCGGCGGACTTTCCAGCAGTTCGCTCACGCTGGGCAGGTTCCGCAAGACGTTGGGGGGCATGGTCGCCTCGATTCGAGAATTGCGATGCGTTTCTACGCCGTGGTCCGTTCGGCCAGCAAGCGTGCGTCTCCCTCGCGGCGCGTGAAACCCACGCGGTCGAGGTATTCGCAGATGGGCACGGCGTACTTGCGGCTTGTGCCTAGGATTTCGCGAATCTGGCTCACCGTCAAGCCTTGGCCGGTGGAAAGTCGCTCTTCGAGCGCATGTCGGATGTGGCGTTCGGCCTCGGCGTGCAGGTAGAACTCGGGCGAAATGGGCACCAAGTCACCCGCCGCCGCGGCCAGCGCGATCAACTGGGGTACGGCAGCCTGGTTGCGCGGCGTTTGCTGCCGCACTTCGTCAAGCGACGGCGGCTGCACGCCGGCTGCGCGATAGGTCTCAATGATTTGTGTCAGCATTTGACGCTCATTGCGCGAGAGTTGCGGCCCACGCCCCGCCAGGGCGACGCCCTTTTCGTCCATCACCAATCGCCCGGCGCGGCTCATGGCGGCCAGCACGGCTTCGACCAGCGCATCGGACCCAAGATACTCGAATTGGCGCGCAAGAGGCGCTTTGTCGAACGCCATCCGCAACGGCTCGCAGTCGTGCTGCCGCGTGAGCGCCGCTTCGATCCGCTCGTAGATTTCTTTGAGCACCAGTCGATGCACGCGCAACGACCGCTTGGGCGAGATGGCGATCTCTTGAAGGTCGCCGGCGGCGATGAGTGACTGAATCGCTGAGACTGGATCGAGCACCCCGGCCGTGCGTGTCAGATCGCGCGGCTGAAAGTCGTTCAAGGTCGCGAAGTAAACGGCAGCACTTGCGCGCTCGGCTATGCTGGCCGACGCTAGCCTGCGCAATTGCGCAAATGACTGCGTCGCGCCACGTTTCAACCGTGCGGCGTGCGGATCGAGCACGCGGCCCCCACCGATCGTGATTACGGGCGACTCGCTGCGCTGCACCAGCGGCTGCCCCCACACGGCAACGGCCGGTTCCGTCAAGAACAACTGGGCCAAACCGGTTTGACCAGGATCGAGTTTTTCGACCTCCAACAGCGCGACACTGGCCATTAGTTCGGCCGTGCCGATATGGCAACGCACGCGCGCGCGGTTCTTGAGCGGGTGCGAGGCCGATGAGAGCAGCTTCAATTCCACGGAAAGTATCTTGCTCGGCACAAGGTAGCCAGGCAGGGTCAACTCTTGCCCACGTAGAACTTCGTCATGTCGCACGCCGGCCAGATTGATCGCCGCCCGCTGGCCGCGATGTACCTCTTTAACGGTGTGCTCGTGGTTCTGCAGTCCACGAACGCGGACGCTAACGGTGCCGGGCTGCAGTTCCAACTCGTCGCCCACGCTGATCCGCCCGCTGGCGACGCTGCCCGTGACGACAGTGCCGTGCCCTGCAATCGTGAACACGCGGTCGATTGCCATGCGGAACGGAGCGTCAATGAGTTGCTGGCCGACTCCGATTGCAGCGCGGTGGGCGGCCTGCGTAAGGGCCGCACGCAGCTCGTCGAGGCCGGCCCCCGTAACGACGCTCGTCCGCACGATCGGCGCGGATGCTAGAAAGGTGTCCTTGACCAAGTCGCGGACTTCGTCTTCGACGAGGTTGACCCAAGACGGCTCGGGCAGATCGCACTTGGTGAGAGCAATCACACCGGCCTCGAGGTCCAACAGCCGTAGGATTTCCAAGTGCTCGCGGGTCTGCGGCTTCACCGAGTCGTCGGCCGCTACCACCAAGAGTGCGACATCGATCCCTGTCGCCCCGGCCAGCATGTTGCGCACGAAGCGTTCGTGGCCTGGTACGTCGACAATGCCCAGCCGACAATCCCCCAGCAGCAGCTCGGCGAAGCCCAGCTCGATGGTAATGCCTCGCAGCTTCTCCTCGGGCAGCCGATCGGTATCGACGCCGGTGAGCGCTTTGACGAGCGCGGTCTTACCGTGGTCGATGTGCCCGGCCGTGCCGAGAATCAAGTCCGTTGCCATGCACCTATTGTAGGGCAACGAGACACGGTGCGACAGAATGCACGCTCGCCCAGAGTCCGACGATTTATCAGAAGAACATCCGGGCGACCATTTCGGCGACGCAGGCCGGCTTGGTGTCTCCCTCGACCTCGAACGTCTGTTTGAATGTCACCTGGTAACCGCTTGAGGTTTCCTTCAGCCCGATCAGGTCGGTCGACATCCGCACGCGGGAGCCGATTTTCACGGGATTGGGAAAACGGACGCGATTGAGGCCGTAGTTCAGCACCAGCTTGACTTCCTCGACGCGATAAATCTGCTCGGAGAGTGCCGGCCCCAGCGAGAGCGTAAAGAAGCCGTGGGCGATCGTGGTGCCAAACGGCGATTCGCGTCGGGCCCGTTCGGGATCGCAGTGAATCCACTGGTAGTCGCCCGTGCCGTCTGCAAAGGCCTGCACGCGCTCCTGCGTTACGTCGACCCAGTCGCTCGTGCCGATTTTTTGGCCGACCATCGTCTGGAGCTCGCTCAAACCCTTGATGACACGTACCGCCATGAATTGCCTACCTTCGCTGGGTTCAGATTCTCGCAAACGCGATTTTAAGCGAAGACGACCGCCGGGCAAACGGGGCAAATTTCGGGCAATTGCGCAATCTTGCCCAAAACGCAAGCTTGCGGCGCCAAAAACCGACATTGACCAAGGCCGTTCAATTACCTAATGGTGCTCGACTGGACTCGGCGGGCCGCTGTCTGCGCTCGCGCGTCGCCCATTTCCCCAAGATCGACTCCTCGTTCGGAACTTTGGCGTGGCATCGATGTGCCGCTTTTCTAACAATGCGCTCGCGGCCAAATTGCGCCGTCCGCCGCTGCGCGCAATGATGGCGCTGGCGGTGGCAGCAGCCATTGCCACCGGCGGCTGCACGAGCACGAAGTACGTCAAGCTGCGCTCGGTTCCGCGCAGCCCACTGGCCGGCCAGCTCATGCTGACCTCGTGGTCGGGCCCTCGGCCAACGCCTCGCACGATGCAGGTGCTGCGCCGGTACGATCTGGTTGGCGAGCTGGATGGCGACCCGCGAGTGCAGGTAGACAAGTTGCAGGCCGTTTTCTCCAACGCACCTTCGCCCGAGAATTTGTACTCGCTGGCCGAGCTGAGCTTTTTAGGGGGTAGGAAGCTCGAAGCGAAAAATGAGGACGCGGCCCTCGATCTGTATGGCGCGGCCGTGAACCACGCCTACATGTACTTGTTCGATGCGCGCTTTGCGCCGCAGCGCAATCCCTACGATCCCCAGTTCCGCAAAGCCTGCGATCTGTACAACGGCGCGTTGGAAAACAGCATGCGGATCGTTCGCAAGCGCCAGGGGCTGCTGCCTGGTAAATCGCACTCGATCGAATCCGGCGGCCAACACTGGGATGTGACAATTGTCGTCAATGGCAACCGTTGGCGGCCCGAGGATTTTGTCCGCTTCGAGTTCGCTTCGGACTACGAGGTGCAAGGACTCTCGAATCAATACGAAACCTATGGTCTGGGCGTGCCGCTGATCGCGGTTTGCAAAAACGTCCGCACCCAGGGTCCGCAGTCGGAATTCATTCCACCGGAGCTTAGCTTTGCGGTGACCGCCTTCCTACGCGTGCTTCCAGACGCGGGCGCAACCGCCGAAAACACAGCCGCTGCGCACCACTGCGTGTTGGAGCTGTACGACCCGTTGGTCTCGACCGACATCGTGCTGGGCGACCGGCGGATTCCGTTGGAAAGCGATTTGAGCACGCCGCTGGCCTACTTTCTCAACGACCCGCGGTTCGACCGGCTAGCCACGGCGGGCCTATTGATGTCCGCTGGCGAGAACACGATCCGCGGCCTGTACATGCTCGAGCCCTACGAGCCAGGCAAGATTCCCGTGTTGATGGTTCACGGGCTCTGGTCCAGCCCGTTGACCTGGATGGAGATGTTCAACGACTTGCGCAGCCTGCGCGAGATACGGGATCACTACCAGTTCTGGTTCTACGTGTACCCCACGGGCCAACCGTTCTGGAACAGCGCTGCGCAAATGCGCGAAGACCTGGCCCACGTCCGGCAAGTCATCGACCCACAGCACCGGGAGCCGGCGCTCGACCAGATGGTGCTTGTGGGTCACAGCATGGGCGGCCTGGTCTCGCGACTACAAACGATCGACAGCGGCGAGGATTTTTGGCGGATGTGCAGCGACCGACCGTTCTCCGAAGTGAAGGCTTCGCCCGAGGAGCGGCAAGTGCTTGCGCAGACGTACTTCTTCCACCCCAATCCCTCGGTGCGCCGCGTGATTACCATCGGCACGCCGCACCAGGGCAGCAAGTTCGCCAACGACACGACCCGCTGGCTAGCGGAAAAACTCATCACCTTGCCGGAGCGAACGCTGCAAGGCCGCGACGAATTGGCCCGCGAGAATCCCGGCGTGTTCCGTACGGCGTCGTTATGTGAAGTGAAGACCAGCCTCGACTCGCTCGCGCCCGAATCGCCGGTTTTTTCGGTGCTCGCCAGCGCCAAGCGGCCGGCGTGGGTCAAGTATCACAATATCGTCGGCGTTGTGCCGCGCAAGGGAATTTTGGGGTGGATTGCTCACAATGGCGACGGCGCGGTCTCGTACCGCAGTGCGCACGTCGAGGGCGTGGCGTCTGAACTGGTCGTGCCGGCCGACCACCTGACCGTGCATCGCCACCCGCTTTCGGTCCTCGAGGTGCAGAAGATCCTGCTGTTGCACTTAGACGAGCTGCGGAGTTTTCCCAATCAACCGCCACAGCGCGATCGCGTGGCGACACTGACAGGTGGGGTAGACGGCGGCGACAACACGTCCGCGCAGCGACCCAGTCATGTGGCCGAGGACGTGAGTCCTCGGTAGACAGCGGAGATAGCTAAAGAAATCCGTTGAAGCACATCTACGGCTACACGACTGCGGGCCACTCGGGCGCCGTTAGCGCATGACGCTGTCGGAAACTTCCAGCCCCACGTCATCGGCCAAGGCGTGGGTCTCGTGGCGATGGGTCGCATCGGGCGACGCGAGTGGCGTCAGCTCTTGCCGGCGCCAGCGGCGGGCGGCGGCTATGTCGCGGGCGTCGTCCTTGTGCCGCGCGGTCCATTGGGCCTGCTCCAAAAGCAACCCGGCCGCGAACGTGCGGGCCAGACTGAAGGCAAAAGCCCGAGCGCCAGCCTGTTGGAAATCCGATCCCTCGCCGAGCGCCACGGGCAAATACGCACGGATTCGCGAAGCCGCTTCTCGCACGGCCGCCACGTCACCTGACAATTCATCCATCGTGATGCCCGACAATCGGCGGTCCATTTCCTCCCAGAACGGGCCGAACGCATCCTGCCGATCGATCGCGCGTAAAGCGTCGATACTGAGGATATTCGTCGTGCCTTCCCAGATGGGCAGCACCTGAGCGTCGCGCAGCAGCCGGGGCAAGCCCGTGTCCTCGACGTAGCCCGCGCCGCCGAACGTCTCGAGCACTTCACTCGTGGCGGCAACGCACTGCCGGGCGGTGAACAACTTCGCCAGCGGTGTGAGCAACCGCAATACGGCCAGCTCCTCGCTCGTGGCCTGCCCGCATTCTTCCTTGCCCATCAACTCGACCGCGCGGAACGTCAAATGAAACGCTGCTTGAAACTCGATTTGTAAGTTGGCCAGCGTCTCGGCGTGCAAAGGATGGTCGGCCAGCCGGCGACCAAAGGCCTCGCGCCGCGCGGCGTAATCGCGGGCCAGCGCCAGCCCGTGCCGCATGGTCGCCGCGGCACATACGGCGTTGTGAATACGCGTGACGTTCACCAGCGTAGCGATGTTGCGTACACCGTCGCCCGCTTTGCCCAGCAGCTTGGCGGGCGTGCCGTCGAGCGTCAGCTCCGCGGTGGGCAGCGAACGCGTACCGAGCTTGTCCTTCAGCCGATGGATGGTGATGTGGTTGAGCTGGCCCTCCGCGTCGCGGGTTTCGAGATAGAACAGGCTCAGCCCGCGGCTGCCGGGGAGCGACCGGCCCTGGGCATCGTCGATCCGCGCCAGCGTCATTGCCATCTGCGACGTCGTGGCGGAGGTGAACCACTTCGTGCCGTGCAATCGATACCACGCGCCATAGTCGGCGCGGGCGATGGTTTGCGTACGGCCCACGTCGGAACCGCCCGTGCGTTCGGTCATCCACTGGCCCGAGGTCCAAAACTGATCGGGATCGCGGGTGATCAGTCGCGGGTAGGTCGTCATCTGCAACTCGGGATCGCCGTGGACCTCGATCGCGCGGGCCGCGCCGTCGGTCATCGCCAGCGGGCAGGTGTACGTGGCCGACGCGGGGCTGAACAAATAGAGCTTGGCGAACTGATAGATCCGCGAAAGCGGGCCGAAACGCCGCTCGTAGGCGATCGACACGAGACCTTCTTCGGCACTGATGCGGTCGAGTGCGCGCCAGCCGTGGGCGGTTTCAATTTCGTCGATCCGCCGGCCCCAAGGATCGAACTGCACGAGCCGCGGCGGGTTCTGATGCGCGTCGGCAGCCAACGGCAATAAATCACCGACGACACGGCCGCCCAAATTCCGCAAATCGGGCTCGACTTCCTCGCGTACTTCCGCCGGCAGCGCCCGCTCGAGGTACCAGCGGAGCACGCGATCGTCGTCAAACTGGTTGCCTAGTTGCGGGGCATCCTGGAAAAACTCGGCCATGACGGGGGTGCTCCGGCGGCGAGAATTGGGGTGCGTGCGTCGGCCATTCATTCTATCCCGTGGGCAGTTGGGTGGCACGCGAAAGCGGCGCCCCTCCAATCTGCTTTGTTGGACCTATCCGGTTGTTCGTCGCTGCCGAGCCGGTCGTTGTGACTGGCCATTGCGTAAGGTACGCTCAATCGGGGCGCCGCGGTCCACGCTGCAATCCCCACAAGACGCTTCTGACGTGGGAGAAATCCAATGGCCCGACAACGCAACGAAACGTCCGAAACCGCGGCCGGCGACGGCGGCACCTTCGAGAGCCTCGGCCGCAAGCTCGACGAGCGGCCCGAAATCCAGGCCGCCGAAAAAGCCCTGCAGCAAGCCCGCGAGCAACTGCACAAAGCGCAAGAGCAGTACCATCGCGTGCGCGAGCAGGCGTCGGAGGGCTTCGAGCAACTACGCGAGAAGAAAGCGAGCGACCTGCTCGATGCGACGCTCGATTTCGTCCGCAAGCACCCTGGCCCGGGCGTGATGGTGGCCGCCGCATGTGGGATGTTTCTAGGCCGATTATTCCGCAGGTAGGCGATGGTGGGGGGCAGGCGTCTCGTCCGCCGTGTTTGACGACCAAAAAACGGCGGGCGAGACGCCCGCCCCCCGCGAGAAACGGAAATATGTCACGCCGTTTGCGAGTCATCGACGCCGAAGTGCTGGAAGCCAAGCGGCAATTGCGTGCCCGCACGGCCCGCGCGCGTAGGCGAATCGATCGTCGCCTGGCGACTCTTCGGCACGAACCGGTGCGGCTGACTTCGTGGCAAACCTACGTGCGGCGGTTTCCGCTTGGGGCTTTGGCCGCGGCGCTGGGAGTGGGACTCATGGCTTCCGCCGGACGCTCCCCTCGGCGCGCCCCGCGGTGGCTGGGCAGCACGCTGCTCAGCCTTGCGACATCTGCCGTGCGGAAGGGCGTTTGGCGCGACGTGATGAAGCTGTGGGAAAGTGTGCCAGCGAGCCGTGCGCAAGCGGGCAGCGACAAATCAAATTCCACCGAATCATGAATCCCAGCAAAGAACCACTCTTTGAGCCACTACGAGACGGGTTGAGCCGGTTGCGGGTCGATTTCTACGACCTGGCCCGGACCCGGTGGCTGCTGGCGCGGTTGGAAGTCACTGAGGCGATCCGCTCGCTCAAGGGCCTGGCGATCGTGCTGGCGGTCGCGACGGTGCTCGTGCTCACGGGGTTGCCGGTGCTCGTCGTGGCCCTGGCGGATGCGTTGGATGGAACGCAGGGCATGAGCCGCCTGGGATGGCTGTGCAGCTTTGGCAGCGGCCTACTCGTGCTGGGCTGCGTGGCCGGCGGGGCGAAATATCGCCGATTCCGTCAAGAGTTCGCCGGCCTGGAAGAATCGATCGAAGAGCTACAAGAGGATGTGGTGTGGCTCCGCGAGTGGAGCCGCCGTGTTGAAGCAACGGACGAGGCGGGCGAATAGGCGGTGCGGCGAGGCCGGAGCCCGTAGGGTGGGACGACGGGCACCGCGTACTCGTGGTCGGCGAGTCCCACGCCCACAAGTCGTCGCTCGTGGGACTCGCGGTGCTCGTCCCACCCTACTCCTACTCCTGCGGTCTGCACTAGCTGCACATCGAGTCCATGCCCAGCCGCATCTTTAGTTCCTCGAACTGCCGCATGAACTCTTCGCTCGAAGAGTGAACGTGCTCGGCCTCGGTGATGAATTTCATCTGGTCGTCGCAGCGAACGTCGCGAGATTGCAAGACGTTCTCGTATTCGGCCAGGTTCTCGCCGTAGACGATGAGCAGCTTGTGCTCGTCGAACTGCACCTCTTGAGGCATCCCGGGGTTCAGCACGGCGATGCCGATGCAGCCGTCGTTGAGCAGCAACTCTTCGTAGTCCCAAAGAATGCTCTTGAGCACGGGCATGTCGATGTGCTCGCGATACAGATCCACGTGGCCGCGGTTCTCGCGGTTGTGGCTCGTCTCGAGCACCACGTCGACCTCGCAGCCCAACGGGTCGAGCAACTCCATGAAAGTCTCGAAGAGCTCGTCGCTCGAGGCGGCGCCCATGAGCACCGGCACCGAGCTGTGGCTCTCGGAGTCGTGGTAAACGTCGTGGCGATAGCCCTGCCTGGGAACGATTTGCAGGTCGTACGACGGGCGGATGGCGTCGGTGAGGACGAAATCGCCGTAGCGCACGACGCCCAGGTGGGCCTCGAGCTCCTCCTCGGAGAGGCGTTCGAAGCTGCTGGTTCCGGTCGGCGCCGCGCCGTCGCGAAACACGTTGCGAAAGAAGCGTTTCAAGAAGCCCATCGACGTAGCAATCCTACTGTGAACGGAATTCGCAGCGGTTACGAGCCTGCCGTACGAGTACAGGGCACTCCTGAACAAACCCTAGGTCACGCTCTCACAAAATCGAAATAGCCAGGGGACTCTTGTCGTTTCCCGCCGCCGATACGTCGTCGGAAGAAACGGAACAATCCGACCTACTGTCACCGTCCTGCTACGCCCGTCCGGTTGCCGCGGCCCTCGTGCCGCAGTTCAGCCTCCGGGTTGTGCCCTGGCGGTAACTCTTGGGGGTGCCGCCATGCGGGCCGTGCGTCCTACGCAGTTGCTTTTTGAATCCTTCGAGCCGGGCCAGATTTGATCCTGGATAGCTCCCTCATCGCGAGTCGTGGCCGTACCGCCACGCGCACCTTATCCAGGCACAAGTAGTCTAGCATTCGACTCCGAAAAACGTGGCGAAAGTGCGGCGATTTGCCAGTAGAAACTTACCTGTCAGACGTGAACCCCTACCTTTGGCGTTGAGTTGCCGGCCGCGCTGTCCTTCACAACCAAACTGCACGTTGCGGTCGTCAAGCTCATCAACTCATTCTACCCCGAATCGATCCGCCAATAAAAAATGGGAAGGCCCCGCGGTCGCGCTCTCGTGCGCTGTGCGAGGACTTCCCAAGTCCTGTTATCGCTACGCAAGCGGGCCAGCCAGCGTTCATGGAAAATTCAGACGGAGCGCAGGGTGCAGCGGATATACTTGGGCGGCAATGCGCGCCACCTGATTCTTAGGACTCGACCCATGATGAGACCCTCGCCGGGCTGTTCCTACTTTGCCACGGTTCTGTTCCTGGCAGTGCTCCCGCTGCACTCCGGTTGTACGCCAGCGGCCTCGCAAGCGCCGGCTGCCCCGTCTAAGCAGCCAACATCGGACTGGGCCGATCGCGAGACTTGGGATGTTCTGTACATCGAAGGCGTCAAGGTCGGCCACGGCTTTACTCGCCGATCCTTGGTCCGTGAGGGGAATGAGGAACTGGTCCGTACCGTGGGAGGCCAGGAGCTGGCCGTCGAGCGATCGGGGCAGGCGATCCGGACGGTGTTCGAGCTGGCATCGCTCGAAACGCCAGACGGTCAGGTCCGTAGCTTTCAGACCGAGGCCCAGCTTGGCCCCAGCCCGATGCTGACCAAAGGGCATCTCGTCACGGGCCGAATGCTGATTGAAACTACCCAAGCTGGGCAGAAGGCCGCCAGTGAAATCCCCTGGAAGCAGAATTTCCGCGGTTTTTTCGCCGTCGATGATAGCCTGCTAGCACAGCCCATGAAGCCAGGCGAACGACGCACGCTGCAGGTATTGCAGCCGATTTTCAACCAGGTGGCCACGGTCGAGTTGGTCGCTCGCACGCTGGAGCAAACCAAGTTGCTCTCCGGCACGCGAGAGTTGTTGCGGATCGATTCGACGACGCTGATGCCCGGCGAGAAACCGCCGGGGATCGCTTCGACCTACTGGATCGACGCCACGGGCGAGACGCTCAAAGTTTTGACGCCCATGATGAACCTGGTGGCCTATCGGAGCACGAAGGAGCAGGCCTTGAGCAAGAGTAATAGCGCGGCCCTGGATTTGAATCTGGCCTCGATCGTCAAGCTCGACCGGCCCCTCGAACGCCCACACGACGCACGACGCATCCGCTATCTCGTGCAACTCGATCAGGGCGATCCGGCGAGTGTATTCGTCAACGATCGTGCGCAAAAAGTGAAGGCGGCCGACGAGCATGCCGCCGATCTGACGGTGCGGGCCGTACGACCCGAAACCCCGCCAGACGGTTTTTCCGTCGACACTGCGACGCCTGCCGAGGAGTTCGTGAAGGCAAACAGCTTCATTCAAAGCGACGATCCCCGCATCGTGGCCATGGCGCGCGAGGCAGCCGGCCCACAAATCGATCCGTGGAAGACGGCGGTTGCTTTGGAGGACTTCGTGCATCGCAAGATCACGGCCAAAAACTATTCGCAGGCCTTTGCCACGGCAGCGGAAGTGGCCAAAAGCCTGGAAGGCGACTGCACCGAGCACGCGGTATTGCTAGCTGCGCTCGCGCGAGCACGCGGCATTCCGGCACGCGTGGCGATTGGCCTGGTGTACGTGCCCGAGGCGTCGGCCGATGGCGGCGCAAGTGGGAACGCCGGCGCAGGATTCCTCTACCACATGTGGACCGAAGTGTACGTTGCCGGCGGCTGGGTGGGGCTCGATGGTACGCTCGGCAAGGGAGGTGCCGGCCCCGCGCATCTGAAGTTGGCCACTTCGAGCCTGCACGACGCGACGGCCTATTCCAGCATGTTGCCGGTGGCCCAGGTGCTGGGCCGGTTGAAGATTGAGGTCCTAGAGGTGGAGTAGCAAATAGTAGATCCCGCTTGCCGAGCGGGATCTTTGGTCCGGCGCAAGGTCCAAGTTTGCGGTGCGTCTCCTGATAGCTGCAACATGCTTTGCAACTGCGGTCAATGACACGACACAGAGCGCGACCGGCGACTGTCAGGGCGTCGAACTAGCCGCAAGGTCCCACTCGGCAAGTGGGACCTACTCCGACAGATCCCGTCCGGCGGCCGGGACCTACTCCGGCAGCTTGATGTCGCCGATGAACAATTGGCTCGAGTGATCGGCCGTGCGGTTGCTGGTCCACATTAGCTTTTTGCCATCGGGCGAGAAGACCGGCAGTACGTCGGCCGTGGGATGATCGGTGAGCCGCACGATGGGGCCCGCCGCGAGGTGGCCGTCTTTCTCGGCGTACTTCATCAGCCATAGATCGTAGTTGGGCCGTGCGGTGGGGTCGGAATGGTCGGCGCCTGTCCAGATGAGATACGGCGCCGTCGGATGCCAATAGGGCGCCCAATTCACGCCCACGTTGTCGGTGAGCGCGACCTCGTTCTTGCCGTCGATGCCGATGGCGTATATCTGCAGGTACTCGGCCTTCTTACGATCGCTGCGAAACACGACCCAGCGACCATCCGGAGAAATGAAGGGACCGCCATCGTAGCCCGGAGAGTTGGTCAACTGGCGGACGTTCGAGCCATCGGCGTCCATGACGTAAATGTCAGGATCGCCGTCGCGCGTGCTGCAAAAGGCGATCTGCTTGCCGTCGGCGGAGTAGGCGCCCTCGGCGTCGTAACCGGGCGAATTGGTGAGACGCTTGAGGATCTTGCCATCGCGATCGGCCTCGAAAATCTCCATGTGCGGGTCGAAGTCCCATTGATATCGCCGGCGTTTGCCGCTGGCGGCGTCTTCGGCCTGCTGCTTGCGCTCGGCCTCTTCCGTCTGACTGAGATCGGGGTCGAGGTGGCTCGAGGCGAAGACAATGCGTTTGCCGTCGGGTGAGATATTGCTGCACGTAGTCCGGCCGCGACCGGTGCTGAGCAACTTGGGGGCGCCGCCTTCAAGTGGCTGCGTGTAGATCTGATAGAACGGATAGTCCTTGGTGACGGCCTGGTAGATGATCGATTTTCCATCGGGCGAAAAATAGCCCTCGCCCGCGCGGACGAAGCCGCTGGTGACCTGCCGGACATTGGTGATGTGCTTGCCTTCGATCGAGTCGTCGCCCGCGGCGGAGTGTGCGGCCGGCACTGCGGCTGCGACCAGCGCGACGCTAAGACTAGCGAGTGTGGCGAAGTGGAGCGCGGTGAAGCTGAGTCGGCGTCGCACTGCGAGCATGAAACGGTCTCCAAGGAAGGATGATCGGCGGGGTTGGTCGAGGGGGCGAGTTGGGTCGCTGTTCTGTACGTCCGGATTGCCGAACCGGACCTGTGCCACAGGTAGGTTTACAAACGAAGCCGGAGGTCTCCACTCGGCGAGCCGGATGCGTAAGCTTCCGGGTCATAGCCTTGTCGCCGCCGCGTCGACTCGCGGCACGGCCAGGTCCCGTCCGGCCGCCGGGACCTACGGTTTCTGTCGCGTATTGCTTTCTGTTACCATACGCCGATCCATTATAGGCGAGCGGGGCGCGACAATGAACCCATCGATACGCACCGTTTGTTCAATCGCAGGGCGACCCAACCATGAAGATCTACACCAAAACGGGCGATGACGGTGAGACGGGGCTATTTGGTGGGCCGCGAGTCCGCAAAGATGCTCCGCGGATCGAGGCCTATGGCGCCGTCGACGAACTGAATGCCGTGTTGGGATTGGCCCGAGCCGAGACGTTGCCGCCCGACGTCGACGTGCTGCTGGCATCAATCCAGAACGGGCTTTTTGACCTGGGAGCAGAACTGGCCACGCCCGAACCCGCTAAGATGGGCGTCGGCACGGTAGGCGAGTCGCAGATCGCGAAGTTGGAAACCGCGATCGATCATTACGAGGCCACGCTGCCATCGCTCAAGCAGTTCGTGCTGCCCGGCGGGTCGCGTGCGGCGGCAGCGCTGCACATAGGACGCACGGTCTGTCGCCGCGCAGAGCGCCGTGCGATCGCGTTGGCGGCGGTCGAGCCGATCTCGTCCCAGTTGATCATCTATCTGAATCGGCTAAGCGATCTGTTGTTCGTGCTGGCCCGCGCGGCCAACCAGTCGGCCGGTTTGCCCGATGTGCCGTGGCAGAAATCGAGTTGAGTGACGCGGCGCCTCGATCGTGCTTCGAGTTGAGCGTCAAGAGTGTCGTGGTCAGGAGACCACAACACAACGCAGACCTTGTTTGCCGACGCACTACGCACTTCGCTGCACTCAGAGCGTGCCACAAATGTCACTTCACGTGGGACTTGCTGCGCTCGTCTCACCCGACGGTCTTGCGTACAGTCCCGATGTCCAAAAACTCTCCAATCGTGCTTTACGGAATCTGGGGGCATCGCTACTCTTGTGGGCTGGAGGAGATGGGCGTGGCGATGGGTACCGTTCAGGATGGTGGTCCCCAAAGGCGGGGCTGCCGTGGCAGCAGCACATTTTCCAATCCACGGGAGCAATTCTGATGTCAATGTTCAAATCGTTCGTGCTCGTGTTATGCGCAGGCGGGGCGTTGGTTTGTCTGGGCATCGAGAATCGGGCCTGGTCGCAGAACAATGAAGAGATTGCCGCCGCGCCAGCGGTCGCGCCGCCGGCGGAACCTCCTAAGATCGATACCGGCGATCATGCCTGGATGCTCGTTTCGTGTGCGCTAGTGTTGATGATGACGGCCCCAGGACTTGCGCTGTTCTATTGCGGTTTGGTGCGCAAGAAGAATGTGTTGGGCGTGATGATGCAGTGCTTTTTCCTGATGGGCCTGCTGACCGTGGTTTGGGCTCTGTGGGGATACTCGCTGTCGTTCGGCGGGACAAACGGCACCGAAGGCTTCAGCCCGTATATTGGCAACGCCGATTTCGTGTTCATGCGCGACGTGCAGCCGGCGCTGGATAAGGACAAGCACATCGTCTATCCGATGGAGGGAACGATCCCGCGCATGACTCACATGCTGTTCCAGGGCATGTTCTTCATCATTACGCCCGCGCTGATCTGCGGTGCATTTGCCGAACGGATGAAGTTCAGCACGCTGGTCGTGTTCATGATCCTGTGGGGCACGTTGATTTACTGTCCTCTATGCCACTGGGTCTGGGATGGAGGTCTGTTGGCCTTCGATTTCAGCAAGGGTACAAAATTCGACTGCGCCTGGGTGGGTGCGCTCGATTTCGCCGGCGGAACGGTGGTGCATATCAGCTCGGGCGTATCGGCCCTGGTGTGCGCGCTGGTGATGGGCCGGCGGTTGGGATTCGGCCATGAGCCGATGCCGCCGCATAACCTCACGTACACCGTGATCGGCGCGGCGCTGTTGTGGGTGGGCTGGTTCGGCTTCAACGCCGGCAGTGCCTTGGCAGCCAATGGTCAGGCGGCCAGTGCATTTGCCGCCACGCACTTTGCCGCCGCGGCCGCAGCGCTGGGCTGGGCAGGCATGGAATGGATCTTGCGCGGCAAGCCGACGGTGCTGGGCGCGTGCTCGGGCGCCGTGGCGGGCTTGGTTTGCATCACACCGGCCTCGGGCTTCGTCCAGCCGATGCCTGCCTTGATCATGGGCGTGGCCGCGGGAGTCGTCTGCTTCCTGGCCTGCACGTGGCTCAAAGGCATCTTCAAGTACGACGACGCGCTGGATGCCTTCGGCGTACACGGCGTCGGCGGCACGTTGGGAGCCCTTCTGACCGGTGTATTCGCCACCCAGGCCGTTGCGGTCGCCGGCACCCCAGTTCCGTTGGGTCAATTAGAAGGCGGACCGGCGCTGCAGGCCCAAGTTGCTGCTATCGGCATCACCTGGGCTTACGCGGCCATCGGCACGTTTATCATCCTAAAGGTGCTCGACGCGGTCATGGGCCTGCGTGTTTCGCAGCAGGACGAGATCCAAGGCTTGGACTACAGCCAGCACGGCGAAGAAGGCTACATCTTCATTTGATTTGATTTCGTCGATTGGGGGCTAGATACTAATAGCAGCGAGTCGGCACGTGGGCCGGGCATGTAGCACGCCACGCCTGCGAACTGACGCTCACGAGGAGCTTGCTCAATGAAGAAGGTCGAAGCGATCATCCGCCACTTCAAACTGGAAGACGTCAAGAACGCGCTCACCACGCAAGGCATTCAGGGCATGACCATCACCGAGGTCCGCGGCTTCGGGCGGCAAAAGGGTCATACCGAGATGTACCGCGGCACCGAATATGCGGTCGACTTCGTGCCCAAGGTCAAAATCGAGGTCGTCGTGCCCAACGAGGGGGTGCAACGCGCCATCGAAACGGTCATGCAGGCCGCACAGACGGGACAGATCGGCGACGGCAAGATTTTCGTGATCAATCTGGACGACGCCGTGCGCATTCGCACGGGCGAGACTGGCGAAGACGCGGTGTGACGAAAACCAGCACACCGCGCGGTGGAACTGGAACGAGGGGCCGAGGTAGCATTGCGGGATGACCATTGTCTCTGGACTGCGGCCCGGTATTGTGACCGCCAAAGAGCGGCTGGCCGTGGGTCGCGCCAAGTTGAAGCAGCGCCATAACAAGGGCGCCTTCGGCGTGCAGGTGTGCGCGGGCATCGCCGACCTGTTCGACACGATCGCGATCGAACTCTTCGAGTCGGCCCTGGCCGATCTGGGCGAAGAGGGAACCGATGGCTTGGCCGCGAACGTGGCCCTGGTGCCGCACGGCGGATACGGCCGGCGCGACGTGGCTCCCTATTCCGACGTCGACCTGATGATTTTGCACGAGCCCGGTTGGGCCGATCGCGTCAAGCCGCTAGCCAATCGAATGCTCTGCGACGTGGCCGACGTGGGACTCGACTTGGGACATAGCGTGCGGACTCCCGCGCAGGCCTGCCAGCAGGCCCGCAACGACGCGACGATTTGCACGTCGCTCATCGAATCGCGTTTTCTGGCCGGCAGCGTGGATCTTTACAGTCGTTTCGCCAACAAATTCCAAAAGCAGACGAGCCGCCGTTGGTCGTCGCTGGTCTTGACCATCGAAAAGGCGCGCCGCGACGAACGTGGCCAATATGGCGAGACGGTCTATCTGCTCGAACCGAATATCAAGCGCTCGCAAGGCGGGCTGCGCGATATCCAGTTGTTGCGTTGGATCGGCTTTGCCCGCTACCGAACGTCCGATCCGAATGGCTTGCGGCTGAGTGGCGACTTGAGCGAAGTGGATTACGACATGATCCGCCGCGCGACGGAGTACTTGCTGCGACTGCGCAACGAGATGCACTTTACGGCCGGCAAGGCAAACGACGTGCTCGATCGGGCCGAACAGCTGCGCTTGGCCGAACTCTATGGCTTTCACGGCACCGCCGGCTTGCTGCCCGTTGAGCAATTCATGCAAGAATACTTCCGCATGACCAATGGCGTGGCGAACGTTGCCGGCCGGTTTGTCGCCAGCGCTCGGCGCGGACCTCTGTTGGGGAAGCTGTTGGCGCCTCTGTTGAGCCATCAGTTCGAGGGCGATTATCGCGTCGGTCCCACGCAGATCTCGGCCAATGCCCGCGGCTTGGGAAAGCTGCACGGCAGCCTGGCGGAGATTATTCGCTTGTGCGACGTGGCGAATTGGTACGACAAGCCCATCGCGCACGCGACGTGCGAGGCAATTCGCGCGACGGTTCCCACCCTGCCCGACGAAATGACGCCCGAAGTGGCCACTCGTTTCTTGGCTCTGCTGGATCAGCCGGCGCGTTTGGGTCCGCTGTTGCGGACATTGCATGAGATGGGCGCGCTGGAGAAGGTGCTGCCCGACTTTGCGCATGCCCGTTGCTTGCTGCAATTCAACGAGTATCACAAATACACGGTCGACGAGCATTGCCTGCTGGCGGTCGAGCGAGCGGCTTCGTTCCGGCACGACACGGGGCCGCTTGGTTTAGTCTACCGACCGCTCAAGCGGAAGTGGCTCTTGCACCTGGCGCTGCTGCTGCATGACTTGGGCAAGGGGTACGCGGAAGACCATAGTGAAATCGGCGTGCGGATCGCCGGCGAGACGGCCCGCCGATTGGAACTGGCCGATCGCAATGCCGAGACTTTGAAGTTTCTGGTTCACAAGCACCTGCAGATGTCGCACCTGGCGTTTCGCCGCGACACGAGCGATCAGCAGTTGGTCGTCCGTTTTGCCGTCGAAGTCGGTTCGCCCGAAGCGCTGCAAATGCTATTTGTGCTCACCGCGGCCGACCTGGCCGCGGTTGGTCCGGGTGTGTTGAACGCCTGGAAGATCGAGGTGCTGGCGGATTTGTATCGCCGCACGATGCAGCATCTGGCAGGCGAAGCGCCGCCGACGCACGTCGAGGATTGGCTGGCAAGACACCGCCGCGAGACGCTGGCGAAGATTTGCGAGGAAGAAGACATCGGTTGGTTCAACAAGCAACTAGCCGCTTTGCCGGCAACCTACCTGCAGGCCACGCCGCCGGAATCCGTCGTCGAGGACTTGCGCGAATTGGCACGGCTTGCGCCAGGCGAGGCGGTCGCGCACGGCCGCTATCTGGCCGAGAGCAATACGATCGAGTATCGCGTCGGCACCTACGAGACCATTGCGCCGGGCGTGTTCCACAAGTTAACCGGTGCATTGGCCAGTCATGGGCTGCAAATTCTCTCGGCCGAGATCAATACGCTAATCGACGGGCTAATCTTCGACCGCTTTTTCGTTCACGACCCCGACTACGCGGGAGAACCGCCGTCCGACCGGCTCGACGCGGTCAGCCGGTCGCTGGTCGCGGCGCTATTGCGCGGCGACGGAAAGGCGCCGCCATTTCGCCGCGTATGGCGGCCGGGTCAGCAGCGGACCCCTGCCGCCTTGCGGGCCTTGCCCACGCAGGTTCGCGTCGACAACAGCACGTCGGACCGCTACACGATTCTGGATATCTTCGCGGCGGACCGGACGGGGCTGTTGTATACGATCGCGCGGACGTTGTTCGAGCTGGAATTAAGCGTGTCGGTGGCGAAGATCGGCACCTACCTGGACCAGGTCGTGGACGTGTTCTACGTGACGGACCAATCCGGGGCCAAAATCCACGATGAAGGGCGGTTGAGCGAGATCCGCGCGCGGCTCTTGGCGGCCGTCGAAGAGCTGGAACGGCAAGAGGCCGAGCGGTTGCGTGCCTAGCAATGGCACCAGGGTGGGAAGTGCTAGCCGAGCAACGTGTCGGGCGTTGCCTGCTTGTCCGGGAGCGTCGCTCACGCCGTCAGTAATTGGACCCGTCGGCTGGCGAGTCCCACCTCGTTGACTTCCACGACCTGATCCCACCGCACCTCGGACCCGCACAGAAATAACCTGTTCAATTGTTCAATTTGCCACGAATTGAGCACGAATTAAACACCGACGGACGAATGCGTAATGAAACCGCGGATGGACGCAGATGAACGCGGATCAATTCAGATTTTTCCTTGAGCTGGTCGCACGAGCGACACTCCGGCGGCTCCTTGATTGTTGCGGCTCGAAAACCCAAGGTGGTCCAAGAAATACGGCCTGTCCTCTCGGCTCATTGCCATACTCACCAGCAATCAGGCCGATGCGTACCGCAATGACGAGCCGCGAAGCAGGCCGTAATTCTTCGCACGCTTCTGCTGGCGTTAACTGAGCGGTCGTCGTCTCAATCCGCCGAACAGCAGGCTGACGATGAACAACACGAGAAAAACGAAGAACAAGATCTTCGCGATCCCAGCTGCCGCGACGTAGATGCTCGTAAACCCCAACAAACCAGCGATTAACGCCACGACCAAAAATACTAAAGCCCATTGCAACATGGCTAGGCTCCTCAAAGTTAGAGTGCGTTGTCAATTGAACTAACGAAGGCGACACGGAGAATCACCGCGATTGCCAGCGCGGTGCCGCTTTTAATCCAATGGCGAAATGACTCCGTTCAGCAGGTACGGCAAAACTCGTCGGCTTCCTTTTCCGCCCGATCTTTGGCCAGTCCATAACGTTCTTGCAGACGACCCGCGAGTTGTTCTCGCTTCCCCTCAATGACATCCAGATCGTCATCGGTCAACTTGCCCCACTTCTCCTTGACCTTGCCGCGGATTTGCTTCCATTCGCCTTTGACCTGGTCCCAGTTCATGGCTCGTCTCCTCAAGAAAATGGTGGTGTGCGTTTTTCTCAAACGCAAAAGCCCGCTTATTTTGACCATCGACGGCGATTACTGATGGAGAACACGTTCGCCGATTAGCCAGCAATGCAACCGGCGTGCCACTCGAATGGGGATCCAGAATTCACGTCAGAAAGACGAGGCACGGATTTAAAACAGCGTTCGAGGCGGATGGGCGAAAATCTGCCGGGTAATGGCAGCGTCCGCCGCAAGAACTGGCTTGGGCGCTGGTAGGCGGTGCCCAAGTGAGGGGGCGCTGTCGGCTCAAATCGGAGCAGGTTGGACGATAGTCGACCAGGGCCGTTGTGTGCTTCCAAAGCCTACTGGCGATCATCGTTAGCGCGCTTGCCATTCCCTCCGGAAAACACGGACCGATCCCAGACTGGTATCGCAGCGCTCCGATGGCACGCCGCAAATGTGAATTTCTTGAGTCGCTGCGGCGTTCGTCCGCCATACTAGGGGCTTATCGAGCGATGCCTACAGTTGGATCCTCAAACCGAGACCGTGGTTCGATATTTCTGGAGCATGACGCCGTAACGACAGCAGCAATGCCTGCATCGCACGGTCTCGCCTTTGCACGAGAGTGTGGCACGCAAAATGCTGATCCTTCGACCGCGTTCAGGGGGATCAGATCGGCTTGTTCTGTTGCGAATCACTTGCCACGAGCTATGGGAGATTTAGCATGCTGGTCCTCACGCGGAAGAAGGATGAACGGATCGTTATCGGCGACGACGTCTGGGTCACAGTGCTCAGTGTCACCGGAGGAAAAGTCAAGCTGGGCATTACGGGACCGCTTGAAATTCCGGTCCGACGAGAAGAGATCTATGCTCGACAAGAGCGTGCGATGCACAATCCGGTTGTCGTGCGGTAAGCCGCGTAATTCGGCTATCGGTTAGTCGTTGGGTTGCCCGGCGGAATGTCCGCGTGAAATCGCGAGCCATTCGACCTTTTTCAACGGCGCCGTCAGCGATTGCGGGACGCTGGCGGCCGCCGGGCGGTCATCTCTCCTTATCGTTCAGCGCCGATTGTCGCTGAGCGCGGTTGCGCGATCAGATCACGAGCGCGTCCATTCGTGTGGAGGCGCCGAGTTATTCAATCTTGCCGGCGGGCCGTCAGAGGTTGCATCTCTTCGTGCGCCCGTTTGCCGCGTCCCCGCTACTTTTCGCGATTCAAGTGGAGCAGGCGCCGGTGGCGTTGCTCAGTTCAAGCGAGCCTCCGTCTAGAGCCGCCAATTCGCTGGTCGACAAGCGTGCAAGCTGGTCTCGATTTGACCAGTCCTGATGTTACCAGGATGTGGATCGCGACCGAAAGTAATATTTGCCGCATAGCAACCGCACCACGAGTTGCGATTTTTCGTGGAAACGATCGGAGCAACCAACACTTTCTCCAATGTGCCACCCCACCCAATGTGGTGGTAATTCCACTTCTTACCTGCACTGCCAAGGCCGAAGGCGTCTCAGCACCAGCAACCGCGCAAGAGAACTCTCGTTCGCATACGGAAACGTGGGCGAATAAGTGCCGGACTGGTCCATTTTGGCGCGGATGTTGCTAAAGGGGTGGTTGGCTTGCGGGCTTTGATCGAGGGGAGTTGCGCACGCAACCCGCGTGGACTGTTTTATCATTCGCCAAGCGTAGGTACTGCACCAACGCCTATTTTCCACGAATGGACCCAGGGCGTATGTTAACAATTCTGCTCATCATATTAGTGCTCATGCTGATCGGCAGCGTGCCGGCCTGGCCGCACAGTCGAGGGTGGGGGTACTACCCCTCGGGCGGCCTGGGCCTCATTGTCGTCATCTTGCTCGTGTGGCTGCTGATGCAGCGGATCTGATGTCGATGTGCAATGGCCGCCGCGAAAGTGCATAGTTGGAGGTCACGGCATTTTTGGATGCACCAGAAGGACCCAAGATCGCGCCAACACCGTAAAAGTCAATCTAACTGCCATTTACGTAGTCATTGCGGTCCGCACATCTTCAAGCCACGGAAGAAAAAGCCGCCTAGAAGCCTTTGGCACGCGACTTTTATCCACCTTTGGGCGGAATTCGACAGAGGTGCTGGAACTAGCATACAGTGGTATGATTGGTAATAGCAGCCGCGCCAAGGAAGTCGCTGCGATTTTCACCCGACGTTTGACAGACGCGCTTGCTCGGCGGGTCGTTTATCGAAGAAGTATAGATTCCAGGGCCTCTCGATCAGGAGATACACGATGCCGACGCTGCTAGTAATTGACGACGACCGCGCCGTGCTCTACATGATCGGCCAGGCGTTCAAAGATACTGAGGTCACCGTTCTCACGGCCCGCGATGTCGAGCACGGGCTCGAACTCATCTCGCAGAAACCGGATGTGGTTTTGCTCGACATCATGCTGCAGGAGACGTCCGGACTCGAGGCGTTCCGCAAAATCCAAGCCTTGGACGCCAAGTTGCCGGTCATCTTCATCACGGCACAAGACTCGAGCGATACGGCGATCGAGGCCATGAAGCTAGGCGCCTACGACTACCTGCTCAAGCCCTTGGATCTGCCGAAGTTACGCGACCTCGTCGAGCGCGCGCTCGAAATACGCCGGCTCATGCAGGTCCCGGTGGAGCTGCCCCGTGGCGACGCGACCATCAGCATCGGCGACCAGATCATCGGCCGCAGCCAGCAGATGCAGGACGTGTTCAAAGCCATCGGACGCGTGGCACCGCAAAACGTCACCGTGCTCATTCACGGCGAGAGCGGCACGGGCAAAGAGCTAGTGGCCCGCGCGATTTATCATCACAGCAACCGAGCCGGCAAACAGTTTCTAGCGGTGAATTGCGCCGCCATCCCCGAGGCCTTGCTCGAGAGCGAGCTGTTCGGCCACGAGAAGGGATCGTTCACCAGCGCCGATCACCGCCGCATCGGCAAGTTCGAGCAATGTTCGGGCGGGACGATCTTTTTGGACGAAGTCGGCGACATGTCGCCGCTGGTGCAGAGCAAAGTATTGCGCGTATTACAGGAGCAGCGATTCGAACGGGTTGGCGGAACGGAGACGATTCAGACCGACGTTCGGATCATTACGGCCACCAACCGTAATCTGAAGCACATGGCCGCTAACGGCGAATTCCGCGACGACTTGTACTATCGGCTCAACGGTTTCACGATCAATCTGCCGCCCTTGCGCGAACGCGGCGACGACATCCTGCTGCTGCTCGAGAGTTTTTTGCGCCGCATCAGCCGCGAAATTGGCAAGGACGTGCATGGAATTTCGCCCGACGCCTTGGACCTGCTCATTAAGTATCGCTGGCCAGGAAATGTTCGCGAGTTGGAAGCAGTTGTTCGCCAATCGCTTTTGCAGACGACGGGGCACGTCGTGCTGCCGGAATTCTTGGCCGAATCCGTACATTCGACGAATGGCGATCTGGCCCACGTCGAACACGATGGCGATCCGGCCAGCGACTTGGAATCGCTGGTCGATCAACGATTGCGCAGTCGTTCGCAGAGCATTTACGCCGAGGCCGTCGAACTATTAGATCGATACGTGATCACTCGCGTGCTGCGGCACACAGACGGCAATCAATCGCAGGCGGCCAAACTGCTGGGCATCACCCGCGGTAGCCTGCGAAACAAGATCCGCACGCTGGGCATTTCGCTGGAAACGAACGTCATCGTCGATGACCGCGTGCCCGCGAATGCCGGCTAGCCTGCGGAAGCGAATTCGAGTGCCATGAGTGGGCACAATCGGGCGCCGCGCCAACTAATCGCGTATGTTCGAGCCAGCGTGTTCCAAATAGCTGGCCAATGCGCCGTCGAGGCGTCGAACTTCGATCTCCAACTCCGAAAACGACTCTCGGGCCGAGGGGAGATCGCCCTGGCGGGCACTTTCGGCGACGCGATCCGCGGCGTCTCGGGCACCATCGGCGCTAAAGCTCGCCACCAAGCCTTTCAGGCTGTGTCCGCCGCGTTCGACTAGCTTGGAGTCGTTCCGAGCGAATCCGGTGCGGATCTGTTCCAGCAACCCCGGCGAGTCCTCGCGGTAAAACCGCACGAGCGTCTCGAATAATTCGCGGTCTCCACCTAACCGCGCCATGGAAGCGGGAAGATCGAAGACGTCATTCATAGTGATCACTCCGCACTTTAAACTTGCGCGCCCAAGAGAATTCCTTGACTCCCAGCGACGCGAAATCAATACCGTTGCCTACGGTTGCTCTTCCGCCGCGGTTTTCGTGACCGCTCATGCAGGCCCCAATCCGACATAAAGCCTCGGTTTCGCCACTCGGCCTGACCACGCGCTAAGCCTTCGACGAGCGTGCCATGTAAAATAGCTACCCCGCCGAGCCATGTAAACCGGTATTATTCACGATCCGCTGCGGTTTTGTCGCGGGCGTTTTTCCGTGCGGAGGAAGGGCAGCGGGGTCGTGGGCATCGCGCACCGCCCCCTGACCCCCAGAGACCAGTTGAAT
>Ga0163144_10006489_pt1 | contig 25789 bp, 32 predicted proteins | sample OliLak19BULKMAT1_FD_123175 | JGI IMG/M metagenome (GOLD analysis project Ga0163144, IMG submission 123175) | Freshwater microbial mat bacterial communities from Lake Vanda, McMurdo Dry Valleys, Antarctica - Oligotrophic Lake LV.19.BULKMAT1 | ecosystem: Environmental > Aquatic > Freshwater >... | reverse complement strand
CTGCTCCTGTAAGGAGAAAGTCGTTCAACGGCACAGTAAAAATTATCGGCTTTTGCCGGTTTTTTTGTGCTGGGAAGGGACTAACTTTCAACAGAAAGCGTAAGGCAGACTTGAAAGACGAACGAGTGTCCACACCTGCTTCATATTTATGTCATCATCACATACCTAACATCGCGTATATGCGAAAATAACGGCTAAATCCCCTTCTCTATAGCCTTGTTTTTGTCATTGACTTTTTTTAATATTTGTGCTAGTGTACACTCAGAACAAGCTCTCTCACAACTTACTGTATATTCACACAAAACGGAGAAAAATATGTTTGGAGAACTAGGTGCATACCTTTTACTTTTGGCAGTAGTCTACTTTTCCACTGCTCTCTTTCTACGATCGCTGGCATCGTTTCAGTTTTTGTTTGTTATTCCTAAGGCGAATATGTTCGCGTTAGTTACAACATTCAAAAACGAGGATACAAGTCTCGACAAAGGAAATGGGGCTGGAACGGTCGTTGATGTTGTTCACGGGATACCTGGAAAACGACTCAACAAGTCACACCACGATCCAAAAAAATGGTGTTTTGAGAGTGGTGTTGAAAAACGCGGTCTCTTTTATTCATTTTTCGGAGTCGTCTGGATCGGACCGTTTCGCTATTTGCTGAAAAGCCAAATGCGAACGTTCAGGTTCGGTAGAAAAAAAGACGAAACGGAATACAATGATACACCGCAGGATCTTACCTCCCAGTTTCTATTCTACTCTGGCGAACAACTCGTCACTGTCATTAACGCAGATACGGCTGGATCATTCGATCTCGATTTTAGGATCAATACAATCTGGGCTGTAAAGTATCCAGTAAAGGTTGTTCTGGAAGTCGCAGACTCGATTGCATTCCTTTCAACGGTAGTTGAAGATGAAGTAAATCTTTTCAGCGGCTCACATCAACCAGAAGAATTTCTGGGTGATAGGTATTCTGAAAACGGCAGTACGCAGGCAAGCTCGGAAGCTGTGAAGAAAGAACTGGTGGAAAGAGTCAAAAAACTCTGCGACCAAACTGAGGACGAAGTCGGACTCAGCATCACAGCAGCAAGACTGGTTTCTGTTGATCCAGACAAGGATCAGATTTCCATCTTTCTGCTTCAAGGTAGAACGCGTCGCGAGAACGACGCGAAGCTCGCTATCGCTGAAAACGCTCTCGCCATCAAAAGAAAACATAATGATGGTGAAGCCGATTTCATCGAGCGCGTGCTCAGGCCTCAGTCTGAACTGCCTAACACTGTTGGCCTTGCGCTCGCAAAAGCGTACGAGAACAACAAGACAGTTACCGTTTTTGCCCCAGGAGGAGGACTTCTTAACGTGGTCGGAAACGAAACTTTGGGTCAAAAATCAAAGCAAAACGATGATGGAAATTCAATTCGTAAACCAGTTAAAGGTTACGAAGTCGAAGTTCCATTTGAATCACAGTAGTTGAAGTTTCTAAATGGCCAAGTACACCTGTACTTGGCCATTTTTTCTATATTGACAAATGTATATTAAATGTGATATAATACTCACAGAAAAAACTGATCATTGTAACGTAAAACATCACACTTGGAGGCTCTATGCACTACATTCAGCAATTTATCCAACTTCCTTGGTGGAAGTGGGTAGCTGTAAGCGCGACTGTTCCGATCCTGATTCTGACGACGAATGCGCTTATGCTGAAATTTTTTGGCGTAGGTATCAATATTCGTCACCTATTGAGATGGGAAAGGAAGTCCTCAGCGCGAGGCTCTATTCTCAGTTCTACTGGATCCATCATTAATCACATCCCAGCGCCTTCGCGATGGAACGTGATTGAAGGATTCTTTGTAAGAAAAGGATTTGCAATTAAAACCAGTTTCGTCAAAACACTAAACTGGCTGAAACCCTTCTTTCCATTCCTGAGAAAGAAAATCTCAAACGGAGCAACGTGGATGTGGAAAAAAGTGAAATCAGGAGCTTCTTTTCTTTACGAAAAGATTAAGAGGCAGTTGAAAATTTTCTCTGTTCTTTATAAAAAAAGAGCACTGAAGAAAAGTTTTGCGGAAGGCAAGGATCCAAAAGCTGAATCAGAAGTGAACCGCTTTCAAGTTGGGATACTTCTGGTAGTAGTGCTGTTTGGATTCTACAAGTTTCACAACTGGAACTTATCCCCTTCCGGATTCTTTACTCGTTTCTGGACCTCCCTTTCGGGATGGTTTAGAAATATTGATTTCGCGTCTATTCTGATCATTGTTGCAATCGCCATTTCGGCAGCACTTGTAATATATCTGATCTATCGCGGGTCGAGGAGTCTCAGCATCGAGGATGGTACGATAAAGCTACCTAAGAGAGCGACGGATACGGGAATGCAACACATTCCTATTTCAAACATCTTCAAGTTTCTTGGAGTATTAGTTTTTGTTCTCATTGCACTGGCGACAGCACGCTGGGTTCTGTCTACCTTTTATAACGATTGGTACACAACTCACGTACTTACAGACAGAGCGTGGGTATTGCAAGGTGCGCTTTTCATAACCCTAGCGTTATGGATGTTAGCATCATCCTTTCCGGCAGGGAGAAAGTATGTCGTAAAGCCCCTCCTTCTCTTCATCCTTCTCTGCGTAGCAACGACAGCTTTCACAGCTTTTGACTACAACAGCACGAAAGCTGAAGTCAAAGGGTACTTTACCAATAAACCAGTCACCAAGACAAGTGCTTGGAACTGGCAGTCCGTCACCTGTGTCGAAGATGACGCGGTGCGGGAAGCTTTTCCTGACGATACCACCATGTGGAAGATCGCCAGGGCAGAGTCGAACTGCATGCAGTTCGAATCAAACAACAGTGCCGTTGTTCGGAATCCGTCATCGAGCGCAGTGGGGATATTCCAAATCTTGGAAAAAACTCATGGACGAGATTGCGGAATTGATGGTGTGGACATTCACACTCTCGAAGGCAACATAGCCTGCGCCCGAAAGCTGAGCTTGCGAAATCCCAATTATTCTGATTGGGATGAAAGTGCAGGCAGGTGGCGCGATGGTGCTCGCACAGATACTGTGCCCGAGAGCGTGAAGATTGAACATCTCACGCTCGCAGGAGACAGTACATGGTCAATAATTGTGGATACGCAGTGGAAGCCGCTCACCTATGCGTACATAGGTCATGGCAACTACTCAGTGCAAGTGTGCTCTGGTAACACAGAGGACACCTGTGGAAAAATCGTAAAGCTTGGTAGTGGAAACACCACTATCGACGCTTCACGGTTTGTCAGAGTCCGCTCTGACAGTTCAGAAACGCAGGTGTTTCTGAACATTGGAAAAAAACAATAAACAATACGGGCGAGAGGACATTAGTCCCCTCGCCCGTTTTTTATACACAAAAACACCTCAACAAAGTTGAGGTGTTTTTGATTTAGTTTACCAGTGGGTAAACTTGAGTACTGAGCCCGAAATTACTTAAAATAAACCTGATGATTCCAAACACTGAGACTATAATAAGCATCCCGACGAGCCCCCATATAATAGCCTGTTTGCCCTGTTCGCGCGCCTTTTCATCACCCGCTTTTGAAATAAACTGAACTATTCCGTATATGAACACCAGGAGGGCAACAGTGAACAGTAAGTAAATAACGGGGTTGAGAACTATATCATTGATCCGATTAAGGAGCGGGATTACAGACATGAGAAAAAATTATCGATTGAGTCCCCCAACACCAGGGACATTCTGAAGACTTTGTCCTTGTTGAACACCGACAAGACTTCCCACAAAGGCTACTAATCCCCATACAGAAGCCATCACAAAGAGAGCGATAACTCCCCAGATCATAATGCGCTTTCCCTCGTCCTTTGCGTCTTCATCCCCTGAAGCTAAGATAAACTTCGCAAGTCCCCAGAAAAAGAACAAAAGAGCTAGAGCGACTACAATCGGAAGGAGGATGTTAATAATATTTCCAATAGTAGTAATTCCATTTTGGATATTACCGAATTGAAAACCTGCCCCTTGTGCAAAAGCGAACGCTGGAAGCATAGAGAGGACAAGACCACTGATGATTTTCTTCATTGTTTTAATTTTAATTGTAACTAATAACTTTTAAATAACTGTTTTTTATTTTAACTCAAAAAATGGCTAAATACAATGGTCTGGGGATAATGCACAAGTCTATTATTTCCAGTTTATTATAAACACTCACCTTGGCCTGGGTTACCGCAATCATATCTCCACTCAGGATCAAATGGCGCACCATTTGTTCCACCTCCGGAAGATGCGCCGCTCGGTGAATCAAAATCAAAAGTTCCTCCCTGACGAATACCGAGCTCTTGTCCAAGCAATCCTACGAGTCCCCATACAGAAGCCATCACAAACAGCGCTATGATTCCCCAGATCATAATGCTCTTTCCTTCTGCTATTTTTTTCTCATCCCCTGCTGCAAGAATGAACTTGGCCAAGCCCCAGAAAAAATAGAGGAGCGCCAATCCCATCACTATAACAGTGAGCATTTGGACAATACTTCCAATAGAAGCAATGTATGATTTTGTTTGGGTAAACTGGGCAAAAGCAATAATTGGAGTAAGTAATGCTAAACATAAAAAAGTAACTTTTTTCATACAAAATATTTACGATGATCTAGTTGGTAAAAATTGAATACGCGGAACAACTCCCCCGAGCTGCAACTCTCCGTAGAGCAGCCCTAGGATCCCCCAGATAGAAACCATAACAAACAGACCGAGCGTTCCCCAGATCATAATTGCCTTCCCTTCTTCTATCCTTTTTGGATCACCTGACCCCAGAATAAACTTGGCCAAGCCCCAGAAGAATACCAAAACTGCCACGGCCATGAGAAGTTTGGTGAGCAAGATAACTACCGCTACTATCTGATAGACGAATGTTTTAAAGTCCGTTGCCGCAAAGGCAACGACAGGAAGTGTGAATAATGCGAGACTAATAAAAAGAAATTTTTTCATATTATCTGACAATCTGATTAATGGTTGCTGCGATACCCTCAGAAATTGCCCAAGCACCGAGAAGAATGGCGGTACCAATCACGGCATAGGTGAAAGCAGCTTTAGCAGTCTCAATCTTTTTTGGATCACCCTGCGCTGTGACGAAAAGAAACCCTGAGTAAATAATATACATGGTGGCAACCACTCCACCTATTGGAAGGAGGACGTTGTTTACCACCACTTTTATAAAATCTAACAGATTGTTGGTGCCATTTTTGAGCGGATTGGGAAGATTGATTTGATAGGTAGAGACTGGTCCATTTTGGTTCTGATTTCCATTTGTAGTTTGTTGATTTTGATTACCGTTAGTTGTTTGCTGATTCTGATTTCCATTTGTAGTTTGCCCAGGAGGGGTATCGATTCCACCCGGTGCAGGATATCCGCAACCGATTAACGGATTATTTTTCATTTGTTGACTACAATACTGACCGTCTACCGTATACTGCGCGGATACTGCTGGCACAAAAGATCCCAGTACTAGAATCATTACTACGAACAAACTCAGCATGTAAGAAATTTTTTTCATATTATTATTTCAAAAGAATAAAACCCTCATCTGGTACTAGTAATGTATTTACGAGCGTGTATACGATGACCCACGCTCCCAGCACAAATACAAACCCAATCGCAGTTTTGGTAAAAATTTCCTGAGCTTTTTTACGAGCCCCCGGGTCGCCGCCTGATGTAATAAGCAAGAACCCAGCATACGAAAAGGAAACAGCTGACAGCGCTGTTGCTAAGACCGTCAGAAAATTGATGAGGTTAATACCAAGCTTAATGACGTCATCGAATCCACAATCTAGGCCGTTACACACAATAAGATTGGTATCTATTGCAGCGTGAACACCGGCTGGAAGAATCAAGAAAGTAAGAATGAATAAGCTAAGGAAAAATTTCATACTAATTTGCCCCTTGTAACAGTTGGTAAAATTCTTGTTGCATTCTTTGCACCGACTCTGAAGGTCGTGCCCGCCCGCCTGTGATTGACTCGACTGCGTTTCTAAAGATACCGTTCGTAGTTACCCTGTTTGGGTCATACCAAGCGCGACTGATAAGGGCGCTTTGATAAAAGAGCGCCTGGTTTGGATTTGCGTTTCCTCTACTAATAAGGTCCCTTCGAACCGGTGGCAAGCCTTGTGTTTGTGCAAAAACTGTCAGAGCCTCAGGCGTAGAAAGACCGCTAATTACTGCGAAGGATGCTGCGGCGTTTCTAGTATTCTTTGTGATCGCTAAGCCTTGCATAACGCCGAACGTGATTTTTGTATGTCCACTTCGAGACTGAGGCATTGCGGCAACATCAAAGTTGAGATTTGGGTTTTTAATTTTAAGAAGTTGCAATTCAGACGCAAATCCAAAATATACAGCCAAATCTCCAGACGTGAACATAAGCTGAGAGTTTGGAAGTGAGCGATTCCAAGAATAGTGCGTCTTGGTTGGGTTTGAAAAATCAGTGTAAAAATTAAGTGCCGAAATTGTTGGGTTAACCGGATTTTCAGTATTATCAGCAAGAGTTGCCCGGTATCCACTTTGATCGCGAATGACAATAGCGCTTCCCGCTTGCATAATGAGTGTTGAGATCAATTCTTTTGCGTTGGTAATATTGGCATATTCACCAAGAGGAACTGTGGCCCGAGAAATATTTAATGCTCCATCTTTTCTCGTAAATTGTTTTGAGAGTTCAAAAAATTCATCCCAAAATCGAGGAGGTTGGGCTACCCCTTGGCTACTAAAAATATCACGATTCCAGTACATCATCAGTGGGTCTACGGTAACAGGAAATGCTGTCACCCCGCCCGCGTCAAGAAAGAGCTCTCCTTCTTCGATATATGTATCTTTAAATGTCCTCAGAGGATACGAAGAATATGGAACCGTTAAAAGTTTGTTACGCTGAGCCAAGATTGAGTCCTGATTTAAAAAGATAATATCGGGCCCAACTCCAGATGCAAGAGCTTCAACAAAGTTTTTATCGAAAGTGCTCTCTGGCTTGTACTGATAAGTAACGGCTAAGGTGCGGTCTTTTGCAATCGCAAGATTTGAAAAAATAGAAAAGAAATTCTCCTGTGGCATAGTTCCCCAAATAACCACTTGGGATTGGACACTATTTGAAGAACGATAGAACGCAAATATTCCCACTCCCGCAAGAATAAAGAATCCAAAAACTCCAATCAAAATAATTTGAAATTTACTCATAAGTTTATACCTTACGCATAAGTATACCGTAATGATGCTTGCCTGTATCTATCTCTCGTTCGAATAAGAATCCGTGCGTTGAAAAAAGATTACCCGCCTTTGTTTTGTCGAACACAGCATCAGACCGAGGACCCAATCCTCCAAACGAGTCGCTCCAGTCTATAATAAGAAGGGTTCCCCCAGGTTTTACGATTCGCTGGACTTCCTTGGCGAGCGCCTCTTTGCTTTCAAGTTGAAATAGGAGATTTGAAATCAAAGCACAGTCCAGTGACCCTCCCCGAAGCTTTGTCCCCTCTTCCTTTTCTACATCACCCCAGATCACCTCAATATTATTAAGATGATCCTTGGTTGCTTCATTTTTCAACTTCGTTAAAAGATCTTTTTGGATATCGACAGCATATACTCTACCTTTTTCTCCAACTACGACAGAGAGAGCTTTGGCATAATGTCCAGAACCAGATCCCAAATCGGCGACAGCGGCACCGAGTGCAATATTCGCTTGTTCTATATTTTTTTTAGGATCAGAAAACATACGGGGTTGTTTTTATTATATCGCATCAGATCACAATGGTATACCCACTCGTTTAAAATAACCGAGGTAGTAATCTCCACTTCACTTGTTGTGAGTATTGCAAATACTGAGGATTCATAAAAAGAATTTTTTCCTCAGCAATCATGCGCCACACCTGGACACCAAACGCAAAAAAGAGGATGAGAATATTAATAATGCTGGGATTTGCAAGGCAGTACCCGCTATACATGAATATATAGCTCATATACATTGGATGGCGAATATAGGCATACAACCCAGAGGTTTTAACCCCCCTATCTGCAGGCACAATGCCAAAGCTGGTATTGAGAGAGAGGAGTGCGAGGCATTGCACGATAACACCGATGGATACCACTCCAGCAGAAACAAGAAGAAAACCTCCTTCAGCTGGACGAAATAAGAGGCCTGCAAGTGTTCCTGTTGCAGCGAGCAAGTAATCAAAGGGGGTAGTTGAAACTCGAACAGCAGGCTTGCGAAATACAAACAAAAAAATGGTAATAGTTTCAGAAAAAGCAAACAGAGCCAGCGTCCATTCACGATAGAGAAAAAAACTACTCAGATGAATGTACAGGAATAGGGAGAAAAACAATACAAGGATGCTGTTTCCGAGAACCTTGATTGCACGAGATTTCCCAAGCGCACTGTCCATAGATTATAGGCAAATAAGTGAAGCAATACTGTCTCCGTCTCGTAATCTCATAATTCGAACTCCTTGTGTTTGTCTGCCAAGTTCTGGAATTTCAGCAATTGATGTTCGAATCACTTGTCCTTTCTTTGAAATAGCTACGATTTCTTCTTCGAGTGGTGTAACAATAGCAGATGCAATTACATTTCCTGTTTTACTTGTTACATTTCCTGTCTTGATGCCTGATCCACCGCGATTCTGAATTTTATATTCTTCTAGATCGGTTTTCTTTCCATATCCGTTTTGGTAGATGACCAAAAGCATTGGTTTCTCAAAATCTTTTTTAGATACTTGTGCCGCAATGACAAAGTCTCCCTTTGAAAGCTTCATGAGACGCACTCCACCAGCGCTTCGTCCCATTTCACGGGCGTCGGACTCTTTAAAGCGTATAGATTGCCCTTCAGTAGTAACGATGACCACACTATCCCCTCGGTCAACCAGCGATGCTGAGACGAGTAAATCGTCTGAGGTAAGCTTGATAGCGATAATGCCACTACCTCGAACGTCGGAGAAGCTCTTCGCAGCAACCCTCTTTCCAACCCCATTTTTAGTCACCATGATGAGCGATAGGCTGTCTTTTTCTTTACTATCTTTTGGAACAGGGAGAATGGAGGTAATTTTTTCCTCACTACCCAAAGAAATAAAATTCATAATAGACTTTCCGCGAGTTGCTCGCTTCCCTTCTGGAATATCGTACATCTTGATCTGGTACGCCTTTCCTTTATCGGTAAAGAACAGAAGATCGCTGTGAGTACTTGCGGTGAGGAAATGGGTAACAAAATCTTCTTCTTTCGTGTTGAGATCAACAACCCCAACTCCCCCTCTCTTTTGAGCTTTATATTCATCAGGATTAGTACGCTTAATGTATCCTCCTGCAGTAAGGACCAGTGCATTTTCTTCATCTGCAATCAAATCTTCTTGAGAGAAAATTTTTGCGCCATGCTTTACTATTTTGGTGCGTCTTTCATCACCATACTTCTGCTGAAGCTCAGCTAATTCTTTCTTAATAATAGAAAGCATCTTTTTTGGACTTGCCAAAATTGCTTTTAGATCAGCGATGAGCGCTTGAACTTCCGTAAGTTCATCTTCAATTTTCTTTCTCTCAAGACCTGCGAGTTTTTGCAATCGCATTTCTAGAATTGCAGTTGCTTGTCTATCTGAAAACTTAAATTCTTTCATCAATGCCTTATGAGCATCTTCAACAGTTTTTGATGCACGAATGAGTTTGATGATGGCGTCAATGTGATCGAGCGCTTTCTTAAGGCCGAGCAAGATATGTTCCCGGTCCTCTGCTTTTGCGAGGTCGAATTCGGTTCGGCGGCGCACAACCTCAACTCTATGGGCAACGAATTCAGTCAAAATTCCTTTCAAAGAAAGGGTCTGAGGAATACCATTTACGAGCGCAACGAGGTTAAAGTGAAATGTCTCTTCGAGCTGAGTATGCTTGTACAGCGTATTTAAAATCTTTTGAGGCTGGCTTCCGCTCTTGAGGTCAATGGCGATGCGGATATCTTTTGCAGATTCATCACGAAGACCTTTAATACCCTCAATTTTTTTGTCGCGTACTAATTCTGCAATTTTTTCAATAAGGGTTGCTTTGTTTACGCGGTATGGAATCTCAGTAATGATAATCTGGAATACGCCGAGTTTTGATTCTGTGATTTCAGCAACACCTCGTGTTACTACTCCACCGCGCCCCGTCGCATACGCATGCGCAATATCCTTTTGATTAAAGGCAATTCCTCCTGTTGGAAAGTCAGGTCCCTTTACAAACTGAAGTAAGTCTTCAGTGGTCGCGTCTTTATTATCGACAAGGTATGCCACAGCGTCGCAAAGTTCTCCTAAATTATGAGGAGGAATGTTGGTTGCCATGCCCACAGCAATACCGAGGGTTCCGTTGAGAAGCAAGTTGGGAGCTGTTGCAGGAAGGACAATAGGTTCCTTTTTTGTTCCGTCGTAGTTTGGCCTGAAATCAACCGTATTCTTTTCAATATCAAACATGAGCTCACTTGCCACCTTGCTCATTTTTGCTTCGGTATATCGGTATGCCGCTGCGTTGTCTCCGTCGATCGAACCGAAGTTTCCTTGCCCAAGCACGAGTGGATATCGAGTTGAGAAATCCTGAGCCATTTTAACCATAGCGTCATACACCGATGCGTCTCCGTGCGGGTGGAAGTTACCGAGCACATCTCCCACCACGGTCGCAGATTTTCGAAACTTTGCACTAGCCGAAAGTCCCATATTGTTCATCGCGTACAAAATACGTCGGTGTACTGGCTTTAATCCATCACGAACATCAGGAAGAGCTCGGTCTGTAATAACTGACATCGCGTAGTCGATAAACGACTCTTTCATTTCAGTTACGATACTGCGAGACAGCACGCTCACTCGCGGAGGAGGATTCGCTGGTGTCGCTGATGGAATTTCTTTTTTTGCCATAAATTATTTCGTGGGGAATTTTTAGTAGTTTTCTTGAGAAGGTTTTTCTGGAGTAAGTTTTATGTCTCCATTTTCAACTTGACCCTTGATTCGATTGTACTCAGAGTTGAGGTCAACGTTCGTAACTCCATCAGCTCCGTTTCCTAAAATTTCTTTAATACCTTGGAAGGCTTGGGCTGCACTGGTCTTTAAAGTTGCCAGAGGGGTTTCTCCCTGTGATTGCGCAGCTGGAGTAACGCTAGACTTCGCCACAACCTGGGATGAGCGTGGAGTCATCACACTTACCCAGAGCACAAAAATAATAGCAGTGATTCCCGTAGAGACTCCGAGCGCAATACGTCTTCGGTGATGCTCGGGCTTTGTTTGTAAATGAGTAATTAAGTCGTCCATATCTATACTATGAGCTAAGAAGTGCTTGCTGACAATACGACAATTTCCCCTTCCTTTCCTTCAAGATCTTTCTTTTTTAGTGTCAGTTTATCAACTGGTTTTACTCCTTCTTCACCTCCCTCCTTTAAAAATTGCTTTAAAGCGGTTGTAGAAATATCTTCGCCATAATGCATCGGGATAATAATCTTTGCTTCGAGCTTAACTGCGAGCTTGTACGCTTCATCAGGTGCAAGCACTCCGTTTCCACTAATCGGCACGAAGAGCACATCGATGTCGTCGAGCGCTTCTTTCGCATCTGCTTGTAAATCTTCAGCTGACCGGATCGCTCCGAGAAAGCACAGATTCATTCCTTCAAGATTCATGGCGTACACAGTATTATTTTTTTCTTCTCCGCTTCGCACGCCGTACTCAGTATGTGTCAAAAATCCCCGAACAAACACTCCGCCAACTTCATATTCGCCAGGACTGTTGATGAGAAAAGCTTCGCGATCACCCCGAGACGCTTGATCTGCGCCGTTGAGGTCTTCATGATTCGTTGAAATAAGGACAATATCAGCTCCAAACTTGGTTGGTTTGAACTTTGAGTCCTTTGAAACAGGGTTGTAGGCAACAATGGTGTCACCGAATTGTATTTTGAACGATTCAACACCTTGATAGGAAATAATCATGGCAGGATTATAACACAAAATAGTTTTAAGTTTATAGTTTTAAGTTGTTAGTAAAAATAGCCTTGTTTTTAGCCATGTTTTGATAATCAAGCTAATATCGTTCAAAATTCCTTGACAATTTATAGTAAAGGTGCTATAGTGTATGCACGATCGTTTGACGCGGGGTTCTGGCGATCACAAAGAGCGAAGTATCAAAATATTGGCCACTCACGGCCAACGAATTTAACCGCTCCACGAGGAGCAAGCCAGGAGGCTCAAATGACACGACTGAGGAGCAAGCTCGGACTTCCCGAGGGATGGGAACAGCAGACTCTGCAGACGAGTCTAAAGTCCGAGCAGAAGGATGAACAAAACGTTCTGCACATATCGTTATCGGTCGGGAGCTCGCCATGCGCGGGCTCCCGCACCGAAACCAACACCAGCCAAAAGCTCGGTGTTTTCTTTTTGTAAACTTCCAAGGGGGACCCTTGGAAGTTTACATATGGATGGGACATAAGGCTTGGACTAAAAATTGACAAAAATTTAAATAAACTGCAGATTAAGGAAAGAAGTTTTTTCTCACTTTCCCAAGGAGCAAGGTATGAGCGAGGTAACAGCGGTCATTTTGGTGTTGACTATAGCCATTGGATCTATTCCTTTCATTAGGAGAATCCTAGAAAAAGAAAAGCTCCAAAGCGAATTAAAGTGGGCTCAACGGCAAGCTGAGTGGCGAATTGAAGAGAGAGAAAATACATCTCCAAATCACCTGTAAATTTGTCAACCTCACAGGTTGACAAATTGTTGTATATTTTTCTGTTTGTCCTCTTATTCACTATTCTTTATTCATCTAACTCTTTCCCATTCTAACCATTCCTCTTATTCTTCCTATTCGTTTCTTTTCCTCCCACCTTGCCATTTCTCCTCTTATTTAGTAGAATCCGGCTTCTCTTTTACATCAAGAATATCCAAAATGTAAAAGAATTTTATCCATTATAGTGCGTTGGTAACCTCCCCTAAGAGAAACTCAGTCAAAGCGATATGGGAACCCATAGCAACAATAATTCATGACAAAAGAAAAGAAGGTGGTGCAGGAAGATGACGAAGAGGAGGAGTCGAAAGAGAAAGCATCAAAAAAGGACAGCCCGATGTCAAAGCTCCTTGCTGACTCCGCTACTCCCCCATCTATTGAAGATTTAATAGAAGGAACCGTGATCGCTATAGACAAGGGTGCGGTCTATATTGACTTGCCTCCGTTTGGGACCGGTATCATCTATGGACGTGAGTATTTGAACGCTCGCGATATTATCCGTAAGGTAAACATTGGAGACACTGTTGCCGGTAAAGTTATCGCCCTTGATAACAAAGAAGGCTACATTGAAATCTCTCTCAAAGAGGCACGTCAGGCAATTATCTGGAGTGAAGCGGAAGATGCAATCCGTGACAAGAAGACATTTGATATCTTAGTTACCGACGCTAACAAAGGAGGACTTATCCTTTCATGGCAAGGCATCCAGGGATTCTTGCCTGCTTCCCAACTTAAGCCTGACCACTACCCTCGCATTGCTGATGGTGACAAAGACAAGATTCTCGATGAACTCCGCAAGCTCGTAAACACTCGCATTACTGTTGCTATTATTGCTGCTATTCCAAAAGAAGGAAAACTGATCTTCTCTGAAAAGAGTCAGGAAAGTAAGGATAAGGGTGAGATGGTAGACAAGTATACTCTTGGTGATGAGCTCGATGGTGAAGTAACGGGAATTGTTGACTTCGGAGTGTTCGTAAAAATAGAAGAAGGACTTGAAGGCTTGGTCCACATTTCAGAAATTGACTGGGCGCTTGTTGAAAACCCACGAGCGCTTTACAAAGTTGGTGACAAAGTGAAAGTGAAGATCATCGATATCAAGGATGGAAAGGTTTCATTGTCTATTAAGGCTTTGAAAGAAAATCCATGGGTCAGTGCATCTAAGAAATATAAAAAGGATGATGAGGTAAACGGAGTTGTGATCAAGTTTAACAAACACGGGGCACTCGCTTCTATCGAAGAAGGAGTTGCTGGGCTTGTACACATCTCAGAGTTTGGGAGTGAAGAAAAACTTCGCGAAAAGCTCGAGCTTGGACGAACCTACGACTTCAAGATCACTCTGTTTGATCCAAAGGAACAGAAGATGGCTCTCTCATATATTGAGAAGAAGTAGAAAGTTAGTTTCTAGATACTAGTCACTAGTTGCTAGTAAACCAAATCAAAAAACCACCCAGTATTCTCTGGGTGGTTTTTTGATTTATGTAAGCTCTACTATAGATTAAACCTAGGACAACTAGCCAAAGGTGGTCTTTTGATTAGAGATCGAGGAGCCTGTGAGCTTCTTCTATATTTTTTGATTTTAGGAGAGATTGTTCATATTTCGATCTTTCATCACTCGCTCCTCTTGAAAGGTGTTTTTCTTCCCATTGATAAAGAGCGATCGGTAAATATTTACGATACAATTTTTCCGCAATAATCTTATCTTGTTGTATCGGACTATCATCGAAACTAAAAGCACCATATTGTGTAAGTGTGACTTTACGCCCGTCTATTAAACCCACAATACCGCGTTCGAGAAGATCGAAACCATCCTTAAGAAATTCTAGATCACATTTTTTCATAAGCTCAATTTGCTCTGGAGTGAGTTCGACTCTCTTCTTGGACATTTTTCTTTCAGAATCATTCATCCTCCCCTCTGCATCTGCCATTTCTTCTGCACTTGGTTCGTACTTTTCAGACATAGTAAAAAGTTTAATTTGTAATTAACAATCAAATAGTACCCCCTCAGAATAAAGCAATAAGTTTTTAACTGTTCTTATTCTTTCCAATTCATTTCAATTCCTCTTATTCATTATTCCCAAAATTGCCTTTTGCTTCCCAAGGTATAGGATACTCGTAGACGCACGTTTTACTTCTTCTTCTTTTTCGAGAGGTTTTCCATGTCATCGCTATTTGGAAACAAACAGCTGAGAGCCTCTGTTCAATTGGAAGTAGAGGCGCATATGCTTGATGAAAAAAGAGATGAGGGGCGATATCAGGACATCATACTTCTAATCCTGATTTACTTTCGCTCTCAGGGTCTTTTGACCGTAGCAATTGAAGAGTTCAAGAAAACACAGGATACGTTTTTCAAACTTTTCAAGAAAGAAGGAATTCGTTTCGGAAATCTTGAAAACCAGAGTGATTCCTTCGATGTTGCTCTCGCGGCTAACCGGTCAAACGGATACATTTGCTTGCCTTGGCAGAAGATGATCCGACTTACTCCCCTCACTGCAAGCAGAAGAGACATCGAGGAGCATTTCAACCCCGACGAGGCTTCAATCATCAGATTCCTCATTCCCTGCATCTTATCGGCTTACAATCAGGCTTTTTGGAAACTCCGCTGATGAAATCAGCGGAGTTTTTCTTGACACTAAACGTATTGCATTTTATTTTCTTTAGCATAGAATCGGGCCAGATCTTTCTTTCATTCAACAGGAGAAATCCATGACAGCAGATTCAACTAAGACAAGAACGGTTGATGCACACAATCTGAGATCAGACCGAGACAAGTGTATGGACATTGTCCTGCTTCTGATGGTTTATTTTTATCAACAGAACAAGCTCAATATCGACTGGTCAAGACTTGAATTAATTTGGCCAGAATTTCTCTCAAGATTGAGAAGTTGCAAACTTGAAGTGCCGGGCTTCTACCAAGATTTAGGGACCCGTTCCTATCGAGACCTTCATGATGCTTTTTTTTGGTTATCGGGAGCGGGTTTTGGGGAGTATTTTTTGAGAGACAGACATCTCTATTTAACTCTTTCGTCCAAAGTTGCTCGAGCAATAATAGAGAAATCTGACCCTGGAGAGGTGAAAATAATATTTAAAGTAGCGCCGAAGATGTTGCAATGCTATAACAGAACACGATACCAACCTCCAGCTTACTAGCTTGAGGTTGTTGTTTTTTATGGTAAAAACGATAGAATCGCGATAGAGCTCTTTCTCATCTTCTATGCAGGAGGGCACCATGTCCAATCAAGGCGATCCTGACAAACTCGAAATTCACGATCCTCCCCAAGAAAGCGACATTCTTTTCTTCTTCCTTTTCTATTTCAATCTCCTTCATGGGGAGGAGGTTATACGCCGCCATCTGTACTATCTATGGCCAAAAATCCTAGACCTTCTGACAAATTACGGAATGGACGTAGGACATTTTCGCCGCGATAAAGAAGTAGTTAAAAGTGCGGTTGATGTTCTACAAAGGAAAAAATTTATTTTTATAACCGAAAGGGCAACTCTGCATAAAACGTTCCTCATTCGGATGAGTACATTGAGGGCCCGTCTGCTTATATCTGCAGCAAATCAAGATGTCGTGCATGCAGTACAAGCCATTGCGCCCGAAGCCGCTGGTATCTATAGACAAAGGGTGCTTAAAAAATCTCAAGGCGAAGAAGACTAGGAAATCGGCCTGTAGTAATTCTACAGGCCGATTTTTAATTAAACCGTGTCATCCCTGCTTCATACCCATCTTCAAGAATAACTTCGAGAGCCTGCGCCACTTCTTTGGTAGTTTTTTTGATGATTTCCTCCTCTTTTTTGGAGAATTCACCAAGAATTAATTTTTCAACATCTTTTTCTCCCTGGGGTTTCTTAATCTTTCCTGATGGAGCGGCAGGGCTGATCCCTACCCGAATTCGAATGAATTCTCTGGTTTTAATACTTCGAATGATTGATTCAATCCCTCGGTGTCCTCCCGAACCACGATTAAAAGAAATTTTTATTTTTCCAATTGGCAAATCAAGATCGTCATACACAACAATCAAATTATTAGCTTTCTTAACACTTGTGACGAGTGCCGGCAAGCTAGTACCAGATTTATTCATGAAAGTCTCAGGAAACAAGAGACTAAATTTTTCCTTACCTATCTTTCCCTCCCCAACAAGTGCTTTATATTTCTTTGAATCTTTGAGTTCTCCCTCTAGGTTGTCTTTCAGGAATTTTGATAGGACAATGCGTCCTGTATTGTGACGAGTATTGGTATATTCCTCTCCTGGATTTCCGAGTCCAACAATGTAGTACATGGGCACAGTGTAACAAATTCAGCTGTCACCTTCTAGCCATTAGGATTCTAATTCCATTTCAAGCCCCCAGCTCGTAATATTGTTAAAGAATGAAATACAATAAATTGAGTATTGTTTCTTTTTGTTTGTTTGTATTAATTTTACTTTCTGTACTTCTCTTATACTTTATCGACCCGTTAAATATAGGCAGCAAATTTCAAAACCTGTTAACGTACCTAATTTTTGGTGTTCCAATTCTCACTTTTTTCTTGGCGCCTTATCTCTCCATCAAATCCATTACAATCCAAATAAAGGCAAGATCCTTGCATACATTTCTCTTATCCCGTTTTGCTTACTTATAGTGGGATTTATATTGGCGTTTCTGGGTGGCGAATGCGGGCCGCTAGCAAGATGTAAAGGGACTGATGCGATAATAAAAACCCATCTCGTCAATATAAAAGCTTCATCAGTTAAATACTATGATTTACATAAAAGTTACGGGACTACTTCAGGTGACTGTGCTATCAAAAATACATTATTTACAGACAAAGAATTTAAAATCAGAGACACTGTACAAAAAATTCAATCACTTGAATCTTCAATAACTTGCGATTCAACTCAAAACATTTGGGCCATATCAACAGCTTTACGTGACCCCACTCGAGGCTCTTTTTGTGTTGATAGTTCTGGATTAGCCACAACAGGTAAAGTGAGTTTCATTGCCCATATGTGTACTAAATAAACTGGTTCCAACTTCGTACCAGACGGTCAGCCGATATTTCATCCGAATCTCTACAAGTAAACTTTGATATAATGAAGTTATGAGTCTAGTTACTAAAAAAATTACTCCTGAATGGTTTGAAGCAATTCAATCAGGTAAAAAGGACTATGAACTGCGTCTTGCTGATTTTAATATTGAAGAGGGTGACACTCTTCGTCTCGAAGAATGGATTGATGTAGGAGATGCAAGACAAGCTACCGGTAGAATACTTGAAAAGAAAGTAACTCATGTTCGCAAAGTTGATTTGAATGACTGGATAAAGGCGCAGCCAGAAATCGTAAATGAAGGGTTCTTTGTTATTCGTTTTTAAAAAAGGTTCCAACTTCGCCCACCCTGGCTCAAACAGGCCCACACTCCAACCTTACTTTTGAAAATATTATACAAGCGCTTCGTATTTTTTTAATTGCACCTAAAAACACCCTAAACTTTATTACTAAAACATTACGGAGTGCGGCGGCGCGAGTATAGAAATTTTTCACCAGAAAGATATCCGCGTCTTAGCAACGAGGTTTAAAAATAAACATAAGAACATTTTTACTACTTTTTAAACATAGATTGACCAAACAAGCCCTCTCTTATATAGTGCCGCAAGATCGATCTTCGCATATATACCACTTACACAGGAGATGTTGTGGAAAAAGAGAGGCTGAAGTGGGATTTAAATACGATATTTGGGTTTAGCGCAACCATACTAATCTACATTGCTCTTTATAATACACACTATCGACTGAGCGTGTCTTGGTTACCCTTCGTTGCGATACTTTCCAATCCTTGGAAATACAAAAGTGACACTTACTCTCTCTGGGGAGGAATGGCCTCCACGGGAAACATCTATTCACTGCTTGGTCTCTTTCAAACCTCGAAGCAAGGTCACAGCTACGCTCTCTTTGGAATCATTCAAATAAGTGCTGGTGACGCATGGTCCGTGCTCGGGCCCGTACTGTTTCAGGTGGCAGGAAAACGTGCACTTTCGATATTCGGATTCTCGCTTTACCAAAGTGGGGCCACAGCAGCGCAGATATGCGGAATTTCCGTATACAAAATCGGCAGTTACGAAGTGGAACAAAGAAGCGGCTTCTCCATTTTCCAAACCGCTCCCCACGTACACGAAGGGACCCTAAGTATCAATATTGCTCATCAGTATATAGCAGTTTCCAAACCATCGGCATAAATCGCTTACCAAACCACTCGTTTTCGCGGGTGGTTTTTCTTAATTATATAAAATGTTATTTATTGTAACCTTACTTTTGAAAACACAGATATTTTCTTGCTAGATAATTCTTATGTTCGCACCGTCGTGCTATGCAATGTTTTCAAAATTAAGGTTAGGTTGCTTTTATATGCAAATTCAAAAGATTCGAGTGAAAATAAATTTAAGTTTCAAGTAAACCGGTGCGGAAAGCTTCGCTTTCCGCACCGGTTTTGAGTATTAATTAATTTTTGTGTTAACTTAAAACTTAAAATTAACAACTTAAAACTATTTCACTGCTACAACCTACATTCCCTCTTGTTGTCAAACACAGTTCTGAACTACAATGAACGCAGTAAAAAATTCTATGAACGAAACTGCTCAAGAAAAAAATAATTCTGACGTAACTCCAATTACTATCCTTCAGAAAAAGCATAAACCTGAAAAAACCTTTTTACGTGAACTTATTGAGTTCGCAATCGTTGCTATCGTCATCGTCATTCCGTTTCGGATTTTTATAGCACAACCCTTTGTCGTCAACGGAGCATCCATGGACCCCACCTTTAAAAATGGTGAGTATCTTATTGTAGACCAGCTTTCATACCGTTTTGGCACTCCAGAGCGTGGATCAGTCCTAATTTTTAAATACCCAAAAGACCCTTCAAAATACTTTATAAAGCGAGTTATCGGGCTTCCCAATGAAACCGTGAACATCAAGGATGGAGTTGTTACAATTAAGAATAGCACTCACAAGAATGGATTTGTCCTTACCGAGCCTTACATTACCCACACCAAATCCGACTCCTTTCAAATGACTCTCGATAGCAATGAGTATTTTGTGATGGGTGACAATCGAGCTGGCAGTGCTGATTCACGAGTCTGGGGACCATTGCCCACTGAAGATATTATCGGAAGGCCACTCTTTCGTCTCTTTCCGGTGAGTAACGCTGGGACACTCCCAGGCGATGAACGTGCCGCATTTTTAAGCAAATAATAGCTATGCAAAAAGAAATCATTGAGAAGGCAGAACAACCTCGAGAGAAGACTGAAAAAAGTTTTGCCCTCAAAGAGTTTGATACTCCCCTTCTCACCGCGGCTTACTTTGGTTTTACCCCCATTGAAACTCCCCGCATTGAAAAGGAAGATATTGCCAAGCAAAAAACCATCAAAGATCCTCTTGCGGATCATCCTCGAGCAAAAGAAAACTTTCCGTTTAATTTTGATGTTATCGAAAAAGCAGCCATCCTGCGTACCTATGTAGATTGTAAATGGGAGACTTTTCCCCCTCCAGTCCTTGTCGCGTTCAAAAAGCCACTTCACGGAAGTGAGCAGAAGAAAGCAAGTGGAGACTACGCTCTTGGCCTTGAAATCTTAGGGCTGACCAACAGCTCTGCAGAAGCTATCCTTATTCGAACCGCTCTCTCGATCCTTTCTGATGAAGGGTTTGATAACCTTTCCGTAACCCTCAATAGCTTGGGAGACAAGGAATCAGTTTCTGATTTTGAACGAATGATCAGCTCGTATGTTCGGAAAAATATAAACGCCATGAGTGCGGATATGAGAAAAGCTGTCAAAAAAGACATTTTTGAAATTGTCAGGAGTGAAGAAACAAAAAATGAAAAACTTCCTGGAGAAACACCGAAATCAATGAGTTTTCTATCTGAATCTTCTCGCAATCACTTCAAGGAAGTGATTGAATATATCGAGTCCTTTGATGTCCCCTATTCTATCAATCCAAAATTGATCGGCTCACCAACATTCTGCTCCCACACCTTGTTTGAAATTAAAGGAGGTGAACAAGGAGACAAAGTTCTGGCCCTTGGATATCGATATACGAGGCTTTCCAAAAAAATTGGATTTAAAAAAGAAATTCCCGCCATTGGGATGACTTTGTGTTTTAAGAAAAAAGAAAAAAGTACTGTTGTAAAAGGTATACCGAAAATGAAGTTTTACCTCATCCAACTCAGTTTCAACGCAAAGATTAAAACCTTAAAAGCCCTCGAGTGCCTTAGAAAAGCCAAGGTTTTTGTGGCTCACTCTCTTGCTAAAGATAAGCTCCAAAGCCAGCTGACCTCCGCAGAAAACATGAAAATGCCCTACATGCTTCTGATTGGTCAGAAAGAAGCTCTAGAAGAATGTGTTGTGGTTCGTGATGCAGATACTCGCGTCCAAGAGAGCGTCCATCTTTCAAAACTGGTGGAATATCTTAAAAAACTGAAGTAGTAATTGAGTAACAAGTAATGGGTTGGTCCTACCCATTACTTGTTACTCATACCTCACTTTACTTATTACTTATTACTTGTTACTATGCCTATCTATGATAAACGTTGAAGTACAGCGCGGGAATAGCGAAAACGGCCTCTCATTACTACGCCGTTTTACCAAACGTGTCCAAGGAGCAGGGATCCTGCCTCGAATGCGCTCCATCCGATATTCAGAACGGGTTATGTCTGGAAGCGTTAAAAAGAAGAAGACCTTAAAGCTTATCAAGCGTCGCGAGGAGGTACAAGTCCTTCTGCGCCTTGGAAAAATAATTCCTGATGGCAAGAAAAAGCGACGATAATTTTGATATATCAAACACCACAAAAGGCAAGCTATCCAGCTTGCCTTTTGTTTCTATAAAAAACGCTATTGTAGGAGATACTTACGAGCTCTCTTTAGTATTCATCGGCGACAAGAGGTCTCGAACCTTAAACCGCATATACCGCGATAAAGACAAAGTTGCTAACGTACTTTCTTTCCCACTTTCAAAGACCGAGGGTGAAATTTTTTTAAATCTCCGCAGAGCAAGGATTGAGGCTAAAAAATTTGATAAAACATTCGTTCAATTTGCAGGATTTTTATTTATCCACGGACTACTCCATTTGAAAGGAATGGATCACGGTAGTAGAATGGAGCAACAAGAGGAAATATTTGTAAAAAAATTTAAACTCTCGTAACTATCGCTCTGGTTGACACAAAATAGTGTATACTATTTTCATAATCTCTGCGTCACCTTATTGGTGATTGTCGTGCGGGTTAGTTATTTTAGGAATTGCCAGTCACCAGTTATTTTTTTATGTCCAGAAACATTGCAATTGGAATAGATATCGGAACATACCAGATCAAAGTGGTTGTTGCCGAACAATTACGTGAAAGCGACAGACTCAATCCGAGAATCCTCGGAACCGGATTTACTGAATCCAAAGGCCTCCGCCATGGATATATCATTAATTCCGATGAAGTATCTCGCGGCCTTAAAATTGCCCTTGCTCAGGCTCAAAAAACTTCAGGAATTGAAATAAAACGAGCATATGTCTCTGTTGGAGGTATTGGCTTGTCGGGTATTCTCTCCACTGGATCATCAATGACCTCACGGGGCGACTCTGAAATTAATGAATTAGATGCAGAAAAAGCACTCGAAGCCGCTCGTCATGATATCCCTCCAGCCCTCTCTCAAAACAGAAGAATTATTTATGAAATACCCGTTAAATACCGGGTAGACGGAAAAGACGTACTCGGCAATCACGCAATCGGCATGAAGGGGGTGAAGCTCGAAGTCAAAGCACTCTTTGTTACCTGCCTTGAACGTCACCTCAAAGACCTCGTTGAAGCTGTGGAAGAGGCGGGGGTTGAAGTGATCGACGTGGTAGCAGCTCCTATCGCAGCGAGTTTCGTGACTCTATCTAAAGCTCAAAGAATCGCAGGGTGTGTTCTTGCTAACATTGGAGCCGAAACTGTTTCTATTGTTGTTTTTGAAGACAACAAGCCAGTTTCTCTTGAAGTCTTCCCCATAGGATCAACCGATATTACGAACGACATTGCGCTCGGTCTACGCATCCCTCTCGAAGAAGCTGAAAACATTAAAAAAGGGAGTATCACGAGTGGAACCTATCCAAAGAAAAAACTTGATGAAATTGTCTCGGCGAGACTCTCTGATATGTTTGAACTTATTGATGCACACTTAAAGAGGCTTGGGAAAAACGGACTGCTTCCAGCTGGAATTATTATCACCGGCGGAGGATCGAGCCTTGCGACCCTTGAAGACTTTGCAAAAGCATCCCTAAAACTTCCCTCACGTATTGCGCATATCAATTTCCCAGAAAAAGAAAAGGGGAAGATCAAAGACGCTCTCTTTGCGGTTGCCCTCGGCCTATGCATGTGGGGATGGAGTGAAGACGAAACAAAACCAACGAGAATTATTATGGGAACTCCTGGTAATATTATGAGAATGGTAAAAGGGTGGCTGAGACCATTTTTACCATAGACTTTGGAGTACGCATACTGACTTATATTCTATAATTTACAATATATGGAAAACCCAAATACATTTGATGATTATGTTGATAATAGAGAAGGTGTTATTTATATTGATAGCAACTATGAATTTCTATTAAGAAAAGTTGCTGAAGTAACAAACTCAACAAATCGAATTGTAGAAGATCTCTATAAAAGTCGAAAATTCAATCTAGAAGTATACGGACGTCTTCAAGAAGATCTAAGTGAACTCAAAAAATGGGAGAATATGTTGAATGTAGCAAAACAAATTGAAGATATGAATATGATTGCACATTTACCAAAAGACCCCGATCTTGCGGAGTTTATTGAGAATGCTCAGCTTCACGTAGAATATTATAGAAATAAAACAAATGACACAGAAAGTTCAATAGCTATAAATGATAAAAATGTAGAAAAAAAATATCAAAATCCGATTATAATGGGTAAAATTCATGAAGATGCTATCAACGAAGACAACAAAAGAGTAGAAAATACCTAAACAGAGAACAAAAAAGTAGCACAGTCAAGGTGTTTTCTTTTTATATGGCTTTGATACTATGGGCTTACTTATACCGCCTGTCTTCCCTTCTTTATCGGGCAAACAGGGATGTAACAATGGATTTTAAACTTTTCAAACTTCCTAACTTATTAACTTATTAAACTTCTGCCATGCCACAAGTCAAACCAGACGTCGAAACATTTGCTCGAATAAAAGTGATCGGGGTTGGAGGATCCGGCAAAAATGCAGTTAATCACATGATCAATTCCAAGGTTCGTGGCGTTGATTTTATTGCTGTAAATACTGACGCCCAAGACCTCCATCACTCTCTCGCGAAGCGAAAAATTCATATTGGTAAAAACCTTACAAGAGGACTCGGTACCGGCATGAATCCAGAGCTCGGAAAGCGTGCCGCAGAAGAAACAAAGGAAGAAATCCAAGAAGCCATTAAAGGCGCTGATATGGTCTTTATTGCATGTGGAATGGGCGGGGGAACCGGTACGGGGGCTGCTCCTGCAGTTGCTCGCACTGCAAAAGAAGCGGGCTGCCTGACTGTTGCCGTAGTTTCAAAACCATTCTTTTTTGAAGGACTTCAACGCATGCGTATTGCAGAACAAGGAATCGATGAACTCAAGCAATCGGTAGACGCTATCATCATAATTCCCAACGATCGCCTCCTTGCCACCATTGATAAAGACACGACCGCAAAGAACGCATTTGCAATGTGTGATGACATTTTACGCCGCGCAGTGGAAGGCATCTCTGACCTGGTTACAACCCCTGGACTTATTAACATCGACTTTGCTGATATTCGTGCCGTCATGGAAAACGCAGGCCCTGCACTTATGGGTATTGGATATGCGTCCGGTGACAAACGTGCAGAAGAGGCAGCCAGGTCAGCTATCAACTCTCCTCTTCTTGAAGTTTCTATTTCTGGAGCAAAGGGAGTGCTCTTCTCTATTGCTGGCCAGGACGATCTCACTATGTTTGAAATCCAAGACGCAGCGAAGGTTATTACTGAATCTGTTGACCCTAATGCTCGCATTATCTTTGGAACAGTTCGTGATGAGAAACTCAAAAAGGGTGAAATCAAAATCACTGTTATTGCTTCTGGATTTCCAGAAACTTTAGTCAAGAAAAACCTCTTCCAGCAAGACGCTACACCTCAAAGTGGCAATGGCATGAATACTGGCGATGACAAGAAAGGCAAAATATATAACAGCATGCCGATCTTCTCTTCTACTCCAAAAGAAAATCGCGAGGAACAAACTCCTCCGTCAATGGTCAGTTGGGCAGAACCGGCTCAACCAAAGGCTTCAACAGACGATAGTGACGATGATGACTGGGGCGCAGTACCGGCGTTTTTGAGAAGATCGAAACTTAAGTAAAACCAGTTTTAAGTTTCTAGTTTTAAGATTTAAGAAAATACAAAAAATGGCTCAGTAGAGCTGTTTTTAAATGTTAGGTGGGGTGCGCACGCCTACCTAGGTTCGACCTATGCATTTCTTAGTACCAAAGGTCCCCATTGGAAAACCTCCTTCCCGTTCCTTTTATTCACTCCAATTCTTCCCATACCTCTTCCAAGGGTAACCCTTGGCGCGAATTATGGCTCAGTAGAGCAATTTTATAGTGTGTAAAATAACGTAATCAATCCAATACCATGGAATCACTTCTGTGTTAATTGACTGGGAGTTTTGAACTCAATTCCCATGTGCAATCGCTCATTGCTGTAGTATTGCAAACAATTCTTGAGTGCACAATTAATGGTATCAACGTCTGTGGGAATCTTGTCCAAACATTCTTCTTGTATAGTTCGATTGAATCGCTCAATATGTGCATTGTCATTGGGTTTACCGATTCTGGTATATCGATGATTCTTTTTCATTTGTTCAACAAACCACATACTAAATTCTGGACCATGATCAGACTGGAGCATGTTGAATGTAAATGAATCCCTCCTCTATGCTTCAGTGACAAATTCAATACTTCTTCTCCCACTCATTTTTCATACGTTTTTGCATATTCCCATCGTGAATGAACATCAATGAGGGTAAATACATACAATCGTTTCTTCTTGTCTATCATTCGGTGAACTGTATCCATCTGG
>Ga0163144_10006488_pt1 | contig 25789 bp, 17 predicted proteins | sample OliLak19BULKMAT1_FD_123175 | JGI IMG/M metagenome (GOLD analysis project Ga0163144, IMG submission 123175) | Freshwater microbial mat bacterial communities from Lake Vanda, McMurdo Dry Valleys, Antarctica - Oligotrophic Lake LV.19.BULKMAT1 | ecosystem: Environmental > Aquatic > Freshwater >... | reverse complement strand
GGGGGGGGGGGGGGGGGGGGGGGGGGGGGGGGGGGGGGGGGGGGGGGGGGGGGGGGGGGGGGGGGGGGGGGGGGGGTGGTAGGGGTGGGGGTGTCGTCGGCGATGCGCTCGACGGCGATGCGAGCCGCGCTCGCGAAAACCACGCGGACTTTCGTGCCCGCTCCGATGTACCCGATCTCGGCAACCGCATCCACGAGTTCGTCCCCGAAGAGCACCTTTCCCGCCGGTCGGAGCGCGGTTCGGGCGACACCCACCACGCCGAGGCGGACCGGCGGGGTGTCGTCCCTCTCGCCCATCATCGTTCCCAAGTCCTCGGGGTCGTCCAGCGGGTCGCGCAGGACGAACTTGTTGAGCACCGGGACCGATTTGAGGTTGCGAAAGATCAGCCAGACACCGATGATGGCGGTCACGCACGCGACCAGAGTGATGACCATGCCGCGGAGCAAGTCGTTTTGCTGGCGGGGTGAATCGGGGAAGAGGCCTTGGCCGGCGGGGATGAAGGTGCCGACCAGACCGGCGAAGAGGAGGATGGCGCCCGCCACACCGGCAAACCCGAACCCCGGGATCACCAGGAGTTCAAGGGCGAGCAGGCCGATACCCGCGCCCATGGCACCGACCTCCCACCAACTTGCCATTCCGATCGCGAACGGCGGGAGGATGAGCGTGAGGAGCGCGGCGACCGCCACGATGCCGGGGATCACGACGCCTGGGTGGGTCATCTCGATAAACATGGAGACCAGGAAAATGGCGATCAGGAGGCCGCGCACCCACGGGGAAGTGAGGAAGACCACGAGCCCCTCGGACCACGAGCGGTCGAGCCGGCGCATGTTGGTAGCGCCCATGAAGGCGCGGATATCGTCGTCTGTCCGGATTGGAACGATGCCCGTGGCAACGCCGGCACCGGTCGGCACCACCGGATTGGAGGCGAAATTGAAGAATTGCAAGTCGGAGGCGCTGAAGGTGGCGGGGGCCGAACCGTCGAGCACTTTCGTGACGAGCGTCCATTTCCCTGCGTCCGACGGGACAAATTGCGGGCGGAGGCTCCGGTCGTTGACCATCCCGGTGATGACAAGGCCGGAGGCGATACCGGCGAGTTTCTGGCTGCCGGAGGGGTCCCCGGGGGCAGCGGGTGGGGCGGCGCCGGGAGCCGGCTGAATCCCGGGGATTCGGGCCAGCCGGGTGTCCCCCCCGGCATCCTGGCCGGGGAAAAGCATCTCGAACTCGCGGCGGTCGATGGCGACTTCCGTTCCGTTCTCGTTGTGGCGGACCCACCAGAGTTCGACGTCGTTGGCGACGATGGCCATCGACAGGTACTTATCGCGGATGTAGCGGCCGGCGTCGCTGTTGCGGCGATTGGTGGAATCGAGAATCTCGGTGATGAGCGGCGGCAGCACCTTGCGGCGGAGTTCGTCGTCCTTGATCTGTTTCATCTGCCCGCCGCCGATCGCGATGGGCATGGCATCCCCCATGTTGGCGGGGTCGTTGGTCACCATTTCTCGGCAGGCCATGGCGATCACCGCGCCGCCCGAATACGCGGTGGGGTTGATCCACGCGACCGTGTTGCGGATGCCGCTCTTTTTGATGACGTCGCTGACGCCGATGACGGCTCCCACTTCACCGCCGGGCGAGTTGATGTCGATGACGAGGGCGTCGGCGCCGGACCGAACGGCGAGCTCGATGCGGCGGCGGACGCTCGCGACCATGATGCTGCGGCCTTCGCGCCCGCCGCCGTCGATCTCGCCGACGATCGAGATGATGGCGATGTTCTTGGCTTGGCGTTCGATCGGGACGGAGTAGGTGCCGCGCCAGCCGTCGCCGGCGGCGGGAGCGGCGGGACCGGCGGGAGCCGCGGCGGTGTTTGGCGGGGTTGGCGTGGGGGCGGTGGGTTGTTGTGGATCAGCGGGTTGAGGCCCCACGCCCATGAGGAGCACGAGGGCGAGGAGCGCAAGGCCCGCTCGAAGGAGACCGGCTGGCCTGTTTACCCGACCGAGAAGGGGGTTTATCACTGGGGAGTTTATTCACCCGCCGCGGCCCGGCGCGGATTCTGCGGGGAGCAAGCCGATTGGACGATCCTCCTACCATTTGCAAGACCTCATTGCCAGGGAGACGACACCGATGCAACCCCGTCAAAACCGTCCAGTTCGCGGCTACTGCTGCCCGGCGTGCGGCAAGGCTTCCGAGATTTATCGCGAGCCAAACCCTTCGCGGAAGTATTCGTCGAGCGACCTTCTCACCGTCGCCGTGTTCGGCTGGCTCGGGTATCTCAGCGTCGTCCCTGCCGACCGTTCCAGACTTCATTGCGGCGGTTGTGGAAAGCGCTTCATGCGTCCGCTGGGCGGCGCTGGCTTCCTCATTCAATGGCTTGTCCTCACGGTTATCGTCATCTTTATCGCCTACGTGACTGCCGCGGCCTTCCTCAAGGGCGCCCCCGCCGGCGTCGGCATGTTGAGTGGCGCTGCGCGGGAGATTGCGAGGAACCCCGAAGCCGTGCTGGTCGCGTTCGCGGCGGCATTTCTCACCACCTGCATCACGATCATCGCTCACGCCGGGAGCCGGGCACGTGAACGCATGATTACTTGGCGGATCCGCTACGCCCAAGAGAAGGCCGTCGAAAAGACGTCGTTCGCCCCCGAAGGCTCGCTGGCTTAGCCGGGCTCACCCCAGCACGCCTGAATACGGATGGGCTGATTCACTTCGGGTCAACTACTCGACCGACCCTTGCTCGACGACCCATTTGAGGTCGTTACCGGTGCAATCGATGTGGACGGCGAAGAAGCCGGGGGTGCCGTTGGGGCCGCTGGTTTCGGCCTTTTTCATCAGCGGCCAGATGATGCGGCGGTCGGTCTCGGGAAGGGGGAGGTGATCGACCTCTGCGTCGGTGAACCAATCGAGACGGCCTTCTCGCATGTCGTGGGGCGGAACCTCGACGGAGCCGAGGACGCGGTAGACGAACATCAGCCAGTGGCCCTTGCCCTCGAACGCGGCTTCGCTGACGAGGCCGATCAGGTGCAGACGCTCGATGGGGACGTCGATGCCGGCTTCTTCCAGAATCTCGCGGCGGGCGCATTGGGCGGGCGATTCGCCGCTGGCGACGTCCAGTTTGCCGCCGATGGGGGAGCAGAGTCCGAGATTCGGTGCCTTGAGGCGTCGCAGCAGCAGGAGGCGGCCCGCGGGGTCGCGGAGATCGCAGAGACAGGCGATGCGGTAGGGGAGCGCGGGGGTTGAACCTTCAACGACGGACATGGGGGTGGGAGGGTAAGGGGGCGAAGCGGTAGGAAACGGTAATCCGGCCATTCTCAGCCCCCGCCCCGTTTAATCCCTGCACCCCGCCCAAGAGTCGCGACCCGGCCGCAACCATTCCGATTCACTCCAATAAAGACGAACACACCCGTCTTCCCTCGCGATTCCGCGGAGCGGCGTAAAGCCTCATACCCTTTCACCCTGCCATGTCTTCCGACGATTCACACCCCTGTTCCGGCGTCGATCTCTTGGGCTTCACCCATGAGGAGTTCATCGAGCGCTTCGCGGGGCGTATCCGGATCGGGCGGTTGGGCGGGCGCGATGGCGCGCTGGAGGCGTACCGACGCCTCTTTCGCAACGGAGAACTGGAGATTGCGGGGCCGAAGGTCGGCACGGTTGCGCTCCCGTCGGTAACGGAGATTCTCCGCGAGGATTCTTCCGAGGGCGAGGTCGTCAAATTCCTGACGCGGATCAAGCGCGACCCCCACGCCGCCCAGCAGCAGACTATCTCAACGCACCTGCCCGATGACCTGACGATCGAGAGCGTGCTCATCCCGATGATCGGGACGAAGCGGGTCACGACATACACACTGTGCGTGTCCAGCCAGGTCGGGTGCGCCATGGGCTGCGGCTTCTGCGAGACCGCCCAGATGGGTCTGATCCGATCGCTGACGGCGGGAGAGATCGTCTCGCAGTGGTTCCACGCGACGCACACCATCGGCATCCGGCCCAAAAACCTCGTGTTCATGGGGATGGGCGAGCCCATGGACAATTACGACAACGTCATGCAGTCGGTGGCGGTGCTCAAGGACCACAACGGTCCGCACGTGGCGCTGTCCTCGATCACCATCAGCACGGTGGGGCGCATCGACGGCATCCGAAAGATGGCCGAGCAGATCAAGAAGCCCGGCTGGCACCGCTTGCAACTCGCGCTCTCGCTGAATGCTTCCAACGACACTGTCCGCGACTCCATCATGCCGATCAATCGGAAATGGAACATCGCGGAACTTCGCCACGAGCTCGAACACTGGCCCAAGTTCGCGGGCAACAAACTGTGCATCGAGTACGTGCTCATTCCGGGCGTCAACGACTCGGTCCAGCACCTCGATGAACTCGCGGAGTTCATGGCGCACCTGCGCGGTGTCGAAGAGGGTGGGAATCCGGGCAAGCACCGCGGCATCCTCAACCTCATCCCCTACAACCCGCGCCGCAACAGCCCGTGGCCCGCGCCCGATGAATCTCACGTCATCTGGTTTCTGCAAGGGCTCATTGATCGCGGCGTCTTTGCCAAGCGTCGCCGCACCAAGGGCCGCCAGATGATGGGGGCCTGCGGGCAGTTGGGGTCCGAACACATCCGGCAGCGGCGATTGGTGACGCCCACGGTTTCGGCGGCCGTGGCACATTGAGCACGCGTCGCGACAGGACGTTCCCGCTGATGAGTCTTCTGTCGTGGGTGACACCCCGGCGCGCCGGGATTCGCCTGTGCGGGTTGCCCATTGCTGACCCGGTGTCACGCGCATGATCGTGTTCGATCCGAAGCAACCGCCCGCGCCGAGGGCGGCGTTTCTGCGGCGTCGCCGAACACGCCGCCAGCGGTGGTGGACACTCTATTTCATGGCGCTACTCGCGTCGTTCGTCGTTCAGTTGTTTCCGGAATCAAAACGACCGGCCCGCATCAATAGCACACCATCTGAACGCTTTGTGGGAGTGCACGTTCCCGACTCTGCGGGAGGGGTATTTCCCGCCACGCTCCGCGTCCTTGAGTGGAACCACGACTCCCAAAGCACCCTCCCCCCGGTGACCCTGCTTCACGGCTCCCCCGGCCGGGCCGCGGACTTTGACAAACTCGCCCCATTGCTCGCCATCAACGGCCGGAATGTGATGGCGTTGGACCTTCTCGGGTACGGCGGTTCATCGGGGTGGGTGCCGGATTACTCGCTGCAAACCAACGCCGCCGCTCTCGCCGGGCTCGGGCGCCGGGGCCACCTCGTTGGGTGGTCAAACGGCGGCGGGGTTGCCCTGCATTTCGCCGATGTGCATCCGGAACGTGTGAATTCGCTCACGCTCCTGGGTTCCATTGGCGCACAGGAAACGGAGGGCTCCGGAAACCACACCTTCGAGCACTTTAAGTACTTGCTCTCGGCGGTCGTCTTCCTGGCGTTGCCCGAGGCCATCCCGCACTTCGGCACCTTGGGTTCGCGTCAGACCCGCCACGCGTTCGTCCGCTCGTTTTGGGATTCGGACCAGCGACTCCTTCGGGGCGTCATGGAACGTCTCACCGTTCCCACGCTCGTCTATCACGGTCGGAGCGACATGCTCGTCCCCGCAAGGGCCGCCGAGACCCATGCGGCACTGATCCCCGACGCCCGGCTGATTCTGATCGACGCCAATCACTTCATCCCGTTTACCCACGCCGAGGCCGCGGCGGCCGACCTGAACGCCTTTTTCGAAGCACATGACACGGCGGAGACGGCAGTCGTGGGGGGCATCGAGGATCGTGCCCCGGTCATCGCGGGGCGCGGCGTCTCGAAGGCCATTGACCGCGCCCGGGAATGGTTCCGCAGCTTGCCCTGGTGGGCGGGCCTGACCGTGCTCGCGGCGGTTGTGCTGATCGCGCCGACGCTGGGTGTGCTCTTGAGCGGGTTGCTGGCGTCGTCGATGGACGTCGATCTCGTCGTCGCGTTCGTGGGCGTCGTGGCCGGGTTGTTCGGGCAGACGGTGCTCATCATCGCGATTCGTTCGATGTTCGGGTTGAAGGCGGGGGGGGTGCCGTCGATCGGGAAACATGTTGCCGCTGCGGCCTCCGATCGGTGGGAGGCCCGTATCGGAGAGTCGCCATTCCGGGAGGGGTGGTCCGGCGCGTTCTTTGCCGATGAACGCGCGGAGAGCGTGTGCGCTGCGGTGGCGTCACCCGGGTGGGGCGCCAGCGCTCGCTTCATGGCCGGAAGACTGCCGGGCCTTGTGGTGTGGGCGGCCGCAGCACTGCTGGTCGCGGTCTTGGGGGCCGCCGTGATCGTCGGGACGCTCCGCGCGGCGGCAGGCTTCGTGGGCGTTGTCGCGGGCGGCATCGTTGTTTTCGGCCTTGTCAGGGTTGGCCCCCTCCTCATCATCCGAGAGGGCCGCAAGCGACTGTGGCGATCGGCGCGGCGGGCCGTGCGGTATGAGTATTGGAAGCGACGCGTCTTCCTCTTCCCGCTCATGTTCTACGGTGTTCCGATCGCCCTGCGCAAAGGTCACATCTGGATCACCGGTTGCTGCAACCCCGGGATTGATAACGCCGGCGGCGTGGTGGGTGAGAGCAAGTCTCGCATCATGGCGGCGCTCGGTGAATCGCCGTTGGCCGCCCCGACTGGGTTTCTTCCAGAGGGCGATCCACACGCGCGCGCGAGCCTTCTGACCGATTGGATGTCGTCCCGCGGCGTGTCGTGGCCGGTCATCCTGAAACCCGACGAGGGCCAGCGCGGCTACGCGGTGAAGCGCGTGAGCGACTCCGCGAGAGCACTCGCGTATCTCACCGAGGTGACTTCGGCGGTGGTGGCCCAGCCGTACATTGAGGGGCCGCACGAGTGCGGGATTCTGTGGGCCAGAACGCTCGACGACGACGGGTCCCTCACCGACACTGGTCGCATCTTTTCAATCACCCGAAAGACGTTCCCGGAAGTTGTGGGCGATGGCGAGCACACCCTCCAGGAACTCATCGAGCGACATCCCCGCCACGGGCTCCAAGCCCCCCTGTTCCTCGAACGCTTCCCGCTCGCATCGCGCCAACTGCCGGAGGCCGGCGAAACCGTGCGATTGGGCGTGGCCGGCAACCACTGCCAAGGCACGATGTTCACCGACGGCGCTGATCTCATCACACCGGAACTCACAAACGCCGTCTCCGCCCTCGCCCTCGGTTTTCGCGGCGGGTTCGATTACGGCCGCTTCGACGTGCGCTACACCAGCGATGCGGATCTCCGGCAAGGCCGCGGCTTCGTCATCCTCGAGTTGAACGGGATCACATCCGAATCGACCAATCTCTACGACCCCACGCGCTCGCTGCTTTGGGCGTATGGGGTGCTCTTCCGCCAGTGGCGGGTGATGACGGACCTTGGTGCCGCGCGTCGGAACGCGGGTTCGAAGCCACCCTCGACGCGCGACCTGTTCCGCATGGTGCGCAGCCACTATGACCGACGACCCCGCAGCGCGGTGTCGGACTGACTGCTGGGTCGCGTGGCAGTTGTCGGGTCCGAACCGTTCGCCGCGTGAACCAGTGGTACATTGATTGTCAATGCGACCGACATACCGCACGTCGTTTCCACGCCTTGTCGTCTCGGCCTTGCTCGCCGCGATGGTCATCGGGTCGCCCGCGCCCGCCCAATGCACGCCGGAGTGGTCGGGGGCGGGTCGGGCTGCATCGGCGACGCCGATGGCGACGGCGACACCGATTCCGACGACATCGTGACGTTCTTCGCGTCGTGGGAAAGCGGGTGCTGAATTCCCGCCCAAGTCTGGAGCGGATCAAGCTTAACCGCGACCATCGTGCGAATCGGCTGCATCCGTCACGGGGGTCGGGCGCGGGGTGGCCGTTGACGACCTTACACTCGCCGTTCCATGGGAGTTTCCTCACACGCGAAGCGGCTTTGGCGTCTCTTAAGCGAATACGCGCTGTGGGCCGCGCTCGTGTCGGTGCTGCTGGTCTTCCTGGTCTATCCCATCCTGCTGACGGTCAAGGGCGGGTTCACCGCCGATCCAATGGCGGGCGGCGGGTTCACCCTCTCACATCTCACGGAACTCTTCAACGATCCACGCGTGCTGCGCGGCCTCGTCAACTCGCTGAAAGTCGCCACCGGCACCACGATCCTCGCGATCCTCATCGCCATGCCTTTGGCCATCCTCTCCGCCAATTACCGGTTTCCGGGCAAGGCCTTCTTCTCGGCCGCGGTGCTGGTGCCGATGATCCTCCCGCCGTTTGTGGGTGCCATCGGCGTTCGCGCGCTCATCGGGCGCGAGGGCGCTTTCAACGCCGGGCTCGACCACGCCGCCTCCGCACTGATCGGCATGGGGCTTGAGGGCTCGCTGACGACATGGCTCTCCGGTGGGATTGACGTCCTGGGCAACGCCAAGTACTGGGGCGTCGTCTTTGTTCAGGCGTTCGCGTTGTACCCGATCATCCTCCTGAACACCGCCGCATCGCTCGCCAACCTCGACCCCGCGCTGAACGAAGCCGCCGAAAATCTCGGCGCCGGCCCTTGGCGGCGTTTCTTGCGTATCACACTCCCGCTGGTGCGGCCCGGCATCTTCGCGGGTGCCACCATCGTCTTCATCTGGAGCTTCACCGAACTCGGCACGCCGCTCATGTTCGATTACTACGCGGTGACCCCCGTCCAGATCTTCTACGGCCTCAAGGAAGTGGAGTCTTCGGCCCGGCCGTACGCCCTCACGGTCGTCCTGCTGACCATCGCCATCGCGATCTACGTCGTTGGCAAAGCGATTTTCGGCCGGAAGGGTCACGCGATGTACAGCAAGGCGTCGCGGGCGGGCAGCGAAACACTGCTCACTGGCGCCGCGGCGTGGGGAGCGACCGCCGCGTTCGGCATCATCACGCTGATTGCCGTCCTGCCCCACATCGGCGTTATCCTGACCAGCCTGACACCGACCGGCCAGTGGTACAGCCGCGTCCTGCCCGAACGGCTGACCTTTGGCAATTATCAACAGGCCCTCTCCGACGCCGACGCGCTTCGCTCGATCGCGAACAGCCTGAAACTCGCCTGTGTCGCCATGGCCATCGACATCGGGCTCGGCATCCTCATCGCCTATGTCCTCGTCCGCTCGCGGATCCGCGGCAAGTGGCTCCTCGATTCCCTGTGCATGTTGCCGCTGGCAGTCCCCGGCCTCGTCATGGCCTTCGGCTATGTTGCCATGAGCCTCGAATGGCCGTTCGGCAAGGACGGCCCGCTCACCCCGTTCGCCAGCATCTTCGGGAGCGACCCGAGCCCCTTCCCGTTCCTCATCGTCGCCTATTCCATCCGCCGCCTTCCCTACATCGTCCGTTCGACGGTCGCGGGCCTCGAACAGACCAGTGGTGAACTCGAGGAAGCCGCGATCAATTTGGGTGCGAGCCGATTTACCGCGGTGCGGAGGGTCATCCTGCCTCTCATCCTCGCGAACATCATCGCCGGAGGGCTGCTGGTGTTCAGTTTCAGCATGTTGGAGGTCAGCGACTCGCTGATCCTCGCCCAGCAGGCGACCGACTTCCCGCTCACGAAAGCCATTTGGACCTTCGCGGACCGGCTGGGCGACGGGGCGGCGATCGCCTCGGCCATGGGCGTCTGGGGAATGGCCCTCCTCGCGGTCACGCTCTTTGCGGCGTCCAGCCTGCTCGGAAAAAAGATGGGATCCATCTTCCGAGTGTGACTGAGTAGCGACGGAGATCGAGGTTCAGAGCCGGGTCGTTGTCTGTATCCATCGCTTCGTCGCTTGCGTCTCTTCTTTCCCCCACTCCGCACAACCGGCATGGCTTCAAGTGGGAAAGCAGGTGCGCAGGTTCCGCGCGTCAGATGCACGACAGACCCGCCGATACCACGTTCAACAAGCGTGGAGGTGGTGCAATGGGACCGTCTGAAAAGTCATTCAATCAAGTCAAGGCCATCCTCGGAAAACTCGATCGGAGCATCGATCAACTTCGTGCCGCCCGGGTTTCGCCGTCAACCCCCACGGGGCCGCTGCCCACGCTGGTTCCGGCAGCGCCGTCCAAGGGAACCGGTCGCGCCGGGGGTCCGGCGTTCGGGCGGGCGACTCCTCTGCCGCCGCGCGATTGATCATTCAATCCTTGCCGCGACCGGCCATGTAATTGGGGCTTTCCTTCGTGATCACGATGTCGTGCGGATGATTCTCGACGACCGTCGCGTTGCTCACGCGGCAGAACTGAGCCTCCGAGCGCAATTCGTCGATCGTTCGGCATCCGACGTAACCCATGGCGCTCCGCAGGCCGCCCACGAGTTGATACACAAACTCGGCGAGGCCGCCCCGGTACGAAACCAGTCCTTCGACGCCCTCGGGAACAAACTTCAGCGAGGGCCTTCCATCGGAACCGACTTTCTCGGCCTGCCGATAGCGGTCGGCGCTCCCCGCGCTCATGGCCCCTTCACTCCCCATGCCGCGGTAACTCTTGTAGCGGCGGCCGTGGGAGATGACCAGTTCGCCCGGGCTTTCGTCAAGGCCGGCAAACAGTGATCCCATCATCACCGAACTCGCCCCCGCGGCGAGCGCCTTGGGGATGTCGCCCGAGTGGCGCACCCCGCCGTCTGCGATGATCGGGATATCAGCGTCACCTCCCCCGCACAGGTCGGCAACCCCGGCCGCCGCGTTCATGATCGCCGTGATCTGCGGCACGCCCACGCCCGTGACGACGCGGGTGGTGCAGATGCTGCCCGGGCCGATGCCCACTTTGATGGCGTCGGCTCCTGCTTCCACAAGGTCGCGAGCGGCCTCAGTGGTGGCGACGTTACCGGCGATCACCTGAACCCCCGAAGCCCGGACACTCGCGAGTTGCTTGACGGCCCGGACGGTGCGGAGCACGTTCTCGCTGTGCCCGTGCGCGGTATCGACGACCAAGACGTCAACCTCGGCCGCGACCAAGGCCTCGATGCGGTCGTACTGATCGACCCCCACGGCCGCGCCGCACCGCAGACGCCCGCGTCCGTCGCGGCAGGCCCGGGGAAACTGGCTCAGGCGGTCGATATCGCGGATCGTGATCAGCCCCGAAAGCCCACCCTGCCCGTCGAGTAGGATCAGTTTCTCGACTTTATTGCGGTTGAGGATCAGTTCCGCCTGTTCGAGTGTCGTTCCGGCGGGGGCGGTGATGAGGTTGCGGGAGGTCATCACATCGGCGACGGTGACCGAGTTGTCTTCCACGAACTTGAGGTCGCGGCGGGTAAGAATCCCGAGAACCTTCCCCTTGCCGCGGGAAGAGCCCGCGCCTTCCGTGACGGGGAAGCCCGAAACGTGGTGCTGCCGCATGAGTTCGCGGGCTTGCTGGACGGTGTCGGTGGGCGAGAGCGTCAAGGGGTCGCGGATGATGCCGTTGGCGGACCGCTTGACCTTCGCGACCTCGCGAGCCTGGACCTCGGCGGGGAGGTTTTTATGGATGATCCCGATGCCGCCCTCCTGCGCCAGGCCGATCGCCAGGGCCGACTCGGTGACGGTGTCCATGGGGGCCGAAAGGAGCGGGATGTTCAGGGTGATCGAGTGCGTGAGCCGGGTGCGGGTATCGGCGTCGGCTGGCATCACGCCGCTGCGGCGAGGCAACAGCAGGACGTCATCAAAGGTGATGCCGTCAAAGGCTATTTTGGGCGTGATCGGCAAGACGGGAGCGACCCGCGACGTCGCGGCGGGCCGTTCGGCGGCGGGTGACGCGGAGATCGGAGGGGTTCCCATTTGATAGGGTAGGCGGTGGAAGCAAGAACAGGTAGCAGATGGTAGATGGCAGATACGGAATCAGATTCCGAGATCGGCTTTGGTAAAGAGCGTGTCGAAAACCAGGCCTTTCGCTTCCACATTCTCGCGGGCACCTTCGAGGCGGTCAATCGTGGCGATGACCGCAAGGACGTCGGCGCCCGCTTCGCGAAGGGCGTCGACCGCTTCCAAGGCCTGTCCGCCGGTGGTGGCAACGTCTTCGATAAGGACGACGGTGTCGCCGGGGCTGACGACCCCCTCGGATTGCTTGGCGGTACCGTAATCCTTCTTCTTGTTGCGGATGAAAATGCACGGCAGGCCGGTGTGGAGGCTGGCGGCGGTGACGAGCGGAATCCCACCCAATTCGGCACCCGCGAGGCGAGCGATGCGGCGGTTGGTGCGTGCTTCGATGGTCCGGATTCGATCGGCGAAAAGCGGGGCGAGTTGGCGGAGGAGTTCCGGGCGGGTGGAGAAGAGATACTTGTCAAGGTAGTAGGAACTGGTTTTGCCGGAGCGCAGGATGAACGTTCCCCGCAGGAGGGCGACTTCGGCGATCTGATGGGCGAGGGAGGTTTGGTTGGGTGCGGACATGGAGAGAGGAGACGGAAAGACCGAATGTCACCTGGTAGGGGTGTCGAGGGGATCGATGACGGAGTACTGATCGAGATTGAGGAAGACGATCTCACCGTCGTCTTTGCGGAGTTGAAGGCGATCGATCCAGAGTTTGTGGTCTTTGGAATGGGCGAACCAAGAGCCGGTCTTTTGCTGTTGAAAGTCAACGACCGCGCCCTCGACGGTGGTTGAGTAGGTAGGGCCCCCGTTCCCCAAGTGTGGGAGCTGTTGGGTGACGCGGAGCCGGGTGCCGGCGGGATAGGACGTGTGCATGCGGGGCAAAGATAGGGGTCAGAAGAAGAGGCTGTAGGTGGCGAGGGTGGAGGCGGCGACGGGACGGCCCAAGGCGTCGAAAGCTTCGTCGGCGCGGGTGCGGAGGGTGTAGTCCCCGTTGTCGGCGGTGTCCCAGGTTCCGCCGGGCGCGGCGAAGCGGTAGGTGACGGTGTAGGTGTTGCTTGACGCGTTGTACGTGCGTGACACCAAGGAACTGACGGCCGAGTAGCCATTGGGACCGGCGAGGGAAAGGTCGTCGCCATCGCCAAAGGAATCCCAACTCATGAGGGTGGAGCCAAGGGCTTGGTAGGTCACCGCAACCAGGAGGTCGGGGCGGCCGTCGGCGACATCGGTAGCGGCCAAGGAGAGTGAGGGGGACGTGAAAAAGAGGTTGTACGTGCTGAGTTCAGAAGGGGCGACCAGAAAGCCCTGGTTATCAGAGACCTGCCCCGGGCGCATGTTCACGGTGTATGTCCCGTTGTCAGAAAGGTCCCACGCCCCATTGCGGGCCGTGAAGCGGTAGGTCGCAAGCAGCGCGCCATTGGATTGGGGGACGCCAACGCTCACCAGGGTGCCCAGCTCATAGAAACCTGAGGGACCCACGAGCTCGACATCGCCCGTCGACACGGAGTCAAACGAGATGCCCTGAGGGCTGCCCGCGGCGTCGGTATAACGAACCGTGACGTCGATGAACTCACTGCCTTCCGCAACGGATACGGACGCCTCCTCCGCCGTGGGGTCGTTGAAGAAAAGGTTGTACGTCGTGAGGCGTCCGGAGGCTACCGGGAATCCGAGGTCGTCCCAAACTTGGACGGGGCGGGTCCAGAGCTCGTAGGTCCCGTTGTCGGTGGAGTCCCACACGCCGCCGGGGGCGGTGAAGGTGTAAACGGAGGTGGCGGAGGTGCCGTTGGCGGAAGCGGAAAAAAGAACGCCGGGAATGATCAGTCCGTCGGGCCCGCGGAGCTCAACATCGGAGGCATCGATCGAACCAAAGCTCATGGCGGTGTTGTCGGTGTAGGTGACCGTCGCCGACAGCGTGGTGGCGGAGGTCGAAACCGCCGTCGCCTCGGCGATGGGGTTCTGGAAGAAGAGATTGAAGGTGGCGAGGGGCTGCGAGCCCAGCGCCTCCATGGAACCGGAGAACACGACCTGATCCTGGGCAAGGGTGAGCGTCGCCGGGCCGTTGTCGAGATAATCGAAGCCGCCGCCCGGGGCGACGAAGTTGTAGGAGTTGGTGACCGAGCGGCTGGCGGCGTCCGCGGTGCTGCTTATCAGCGTGGTGGCGAGGATCGTCCCGGTCGCCAGTTGGACCATGAGGTCACCAGACGAGAAGGAGGTGAGGTCGAAGTTGTTGACGTCACCGTCGACGGTGAAGCGGAAGTCAACGCGGAACACGCCGGGGGTGGCCGCAGAATCGAACGAGGTTCCTAAGAGTTCGAGCGAGACGGTACGGTCGAGGACAAAGAAGGACGTCAGGACGGCGGGCCCGACGTTGCCTTCGTCGGAGACGGGAACAAAGAAGATAACCTTCTCGTCGAAACTGGCATCGGTGGGGAGCTGCCATGCGAACCGCACTTGAGCGGCGTCCGCCGCGACCGTGCCGATGAGGGTGTCTTGCTCGATCTCAAAGACGTTGTCGCCATCGTCGAGGTAATGACGCAACTCGGCGTTGTCGTGAAAGCCGGTGAGTGTGGTGGTGAACTCGACGGTCTGGCCGCGGGCAAAGGCGGCTCCGTGGTTGATAAGTTCGACGGAAGGCGGCTGTTCGACGAACCCGACCCGGGGCTCCGTGACCGGGGCCACGGTGAAGGGGTCACCGCTGAGAGCCAACCGAGCTTCCAAGGGTTGGAAGCAAGACCCGGGGCCGAAGGGCGCATGAGCGGTGGAACGACGGACGGGGCGGCACGCGGGCAGGGAGCCGGCCAACGTGCGGTACATATTGATCAGCGTGGACATGTTCTTCGTTCCTCCGGGAGTCGACTTGAAAGCGACCGTAAGAGGAGCGTGACCGCACCCATCAGCCCCTTCAAGCGAACCCATGGACTATCGGCGCGTGAGGATGATCCCGCCGTTAAGCGGAGACTAAAAAAATGATCATGTTCGCCGTGCCGCAGCCCTTTGTGCCGAATTTTGATTCGTCACAAGCACCGGATCCGGGCGGATCGACGGCGCTTCTAGAAAAACAGGCTATATGTGGTGAGGGCGAAGGCGGGCACGGGGCGGCCCAGGGCGTCAAAGACTTCGTTGGCGCGGGTTCGGAGGGTGAATTGACCGTTGTCGGCGCTGTTCCAAGTGCCGCCGGGGGCGAGGAAGCGGTAGGTAACCGTGTAGGAATTGGTCGAGGCGTCGTAGAGACGCGACACCAGCGAACTGACGGCCGAATAGCCGTTGGGGCCAGAGAGGGAGAGGTCGTCGCCGTCGCCAAAAGAGTCCCAACTCATCAGCGTTGCACCCAAGCCTCGGTAAGTGACGGCCACCAGCAAATCGGACCGGCCGTTCGCCACATCGGTGGCTACGACAGTGACGGTCGGTGCGGCAAAGAAGAGGTTGTAGGTGCGGAGATCGGAGACAGGAACCGCGTATCCCTGATTGTCGATCACTTGGTTCAGCCTCGTCCGGAGCGTGTACGCGGCGTTGTCGGAATGGTCCCACACGCCGCCGCGAGCGTTGAAGCGGTAGGTCGCCACGAGTTGGCCCGGAACCGGGATCGAGCGGGAAACGAGCGTTCCCAGTTCTACATACCCCGATGGACCGACCAGTTCCAAATCGCCGTCGCTGATGGACCCCCACGAGATGCCCCACGGAATGCCCGGCGCGTTCCCGACCGCATCGCTGTATCTCACGGTGACGTCAAGAAACGATCCCCCATCGGTGACGGATTCGCTGAGCCGTTCGGCCGTGGGGTTGTTGAAAAAGAGGTTGTAGGTTTCCAACCTGCGGCTCAAAACGGCGTATCCCAGATGGTCCCACACCTGGGTGGGCCGAACCCAGAGTTCGTACGCTCCGTTGTCGGTCGAGCCCCACGTCCCGCCGGGTGCCGTGAAGGCATAGTGACTGTTGATGGCGGAACCGCTGACCGCACGGGAACGGAGCAAGCCTGGCACGACCATTCCGCCGGGGCCGCGGAGTTCAAGATCGGCATCGTCGAGTGATCCCCAACTGATACCGACGTTGTCGAAGTACCGGACACCGACCAGGAGTTCGTGGCCTGACACGAGTTGCCATTGTGCGTACGCAACCGGCGCTTCAAAGAAGAAGCTGAACATCTGGAGCGGGCGGGCGTTGAGGAAGACGGATGGGTTCGAGAGCGCGACCTGGTGAGACGCGAGGCCAACCAAGACCGGGCCGTTGTCGGAAACATCCCAGGAACCGTGGCTTGAGGGGAAGGCATAGATGGCGGTCACGGTCCGGTCCGCGGGGTTGAGCGCGGAACTGATGAACGTCCCCGGAACGCCCTGTGGGAACGCCCCGCCTGATGCGGTGACGTCGCCGCTGGAAAAACTGGTGAGGTCGAAGTGGTTGACCGTTTCGTCCACCTGGTACCGCACCGTCACTCGGAACTCGGGACCGATGAACTGCGTCTGCACGATGGTGACGGACACGGTCCGGGGAATGACGGTGTACGTGGCGGTCACCGCAGGGCCCGCCCGGCCGGCCGCAGTGAACGGAACGGCGAAGACCCGGACCAAGCCGCCGGGTGCATCGGTGGCCACGAAACCATCGAGCGGGGCGTCCCCGAGGGAGTTGTCGGCGGTACTCAGGAGCGGATCGGCGGGGGTGAAGACACCGTCGCCGTTATCGGTATAAAAATGGACGAAGGCGTTCAACTGCGGTCCTGTGGTGGTCACGGTCAAGGCGCTGAACGCTTCACCCCGGAGGTATGTGGGCGATGTGAACACCAAGGGGCTGAGATTCGGGGTGGCAATCGACTCCGGGTCGAGTGTTGGGACGGAGTGAACGAACGTCGGTCCGACGAGCAGGAACTGCAGCGGGCCGAACAGATCGCTCGGGACGGTGACGGCGTGCAGGGAGCGTCCGGCGGGGCGAGCGAAGTCTTCGCCGGCGAAGAATCCACCGTCGCCCCGCCCCCTCCTCAATCGGAAACCGTCACCCAAGCCGAGCAGGTCGGCACGGCGGTCGTCGTCGATGTCGCCGATGAAGTAACTGTTGAAGAACGCGACATCGGTCCCCACCGACGTCACCACCGCCGGTTGAAACGAGAGCGTGCCGGCATTGGATGTATTGACGACCGTGACGACGGTGTTGTTTTGGTACGGCCCGAAGGCGAGATCGTTGATGAAATCGGCGTTCAATTCGACACGGTCGATGCGTGATGCGTTGGCCGTGCCTGGCACGATGGCGGCCGCTCCGAGCACGCCGAACGATCCCGCACCGTCGTTCCGAAGAACGCGGGCGTCCGCGGCCGAGGTGACGACAAGGTCGGGCCGCATGCCGGGACGCAGCCCGACGAGCGCGATTTCGACAGGGGACCCGATGGTGGCGGTCGCGATCATTGGCTGCTCGGCGAAGCCACCCCCGGTCAGACCGAAGAAGACCCGGATGCCGGTGGTGGTGGCGATGAGGAGATCGGGCCGGGTGTCGTCATTGATCGGCGCGGCCGCGATGGCGCGAAGGCTGAACCCGATATCGAAAAGGAGCGAGCCGGGACCGGGCGTGAAGGTGCCGTTCCCGGGGTTGCTGCTCACCCGGACCTGACCGAGCTCATTGGTCCAAACGATGTCGGTGTCGGAATCGCCGTCGATATCGGTCGCCACAAATCGGAGAAGCGACGGGTCTGCGGCGGTGGAAAGCAGGCGCACCGCGCCGTTCTCAAGCGACCAGACGTTGAGCCCCGTGGGGCCGGAGGTGATGAGTTCGGGCCTCCCGTCGCCCGTCAGGTCGGCCGTTCGCGGGGGTTGGAACGCGAGGCTGTCGGTGGGCGTGATGACGGTTGAGCCCCAGCCCAGCGGCGAAACCGGACCGCCCCGGCTGACCGAGTAGCCGTTGCCCGCGTTATCGTCGAATCGGAGTTCATCGATCCGGTGGTCGCCGGTGAAGTCGGCGAGGAAGACGGCATCGGGCTTGGCGAGCGAGGACCCGAGTGTGGCGAAGCGTTCAAGGGTGCCATCGGCGGACGCTCCGCCCCGGCGAACGTCGAGAAATGCCGCTCCCCTCCACGCCCGGTCGGCTATTCCGTCGCCGGTGACATCGGCCACCACGAGGCGGCCTTCGCTGCCGGTGTTGACATCCGGCTGTTGCGCGAATGTCAGAAGCCCGATGCCGGACGTATTGAAAAGGGAGAAGTAGAGGTTGAGGGTCGAGACGGTGACGTCCGGCTTGCCGTCGCCGCTCACGTCGGCCACCGAAAGATCAAATGGAAACGCTCCCGTCGCGGTGTTCAGGACGTTGGTATTGTCCAGGACGCCGTTCACGAACCGCGCGATCCATGCCCGATTGGTGGTGTCGTGCAGCCACGCCAAGTCGCGAGATCCATCGCCATCAAAGTCCGCGGCCCGGATGCGCAGGGGAACTCCCGCGGCGTCGAACGAGCTTTCGGCGGCGGTTGAATACACGCCGCCAACCAACGTTCCGGTGACGATGCGGATGGTGTTGGGTCCGGTGCTTCCCAGCACCAGGTCTGGCACGGTGTCGGCCGTCATCTGGGCGACTTCGAGGGCCGACAAACCCGCTCCCGTGTTGCTGGTGTAGATGATCCGGGGTGTGCCCAACACGCCTCCCGCGTTCGCGAGGAGGTAGACGGTGCGGGCGGCGGCGGCGAGCACAAAGACGTCCCGGTCGCCGTCGTTGTCGGCGTCGGCGAGCACGACGCGGCTGAGGGTGGCGCCGGGGACGGCCGTAACGAGCGTGAGGGATTGCGAAAACGCCGAGGGACCGCCCAGTTGGACCAGCACCCGCCCGGTGTTGGCGTTGCCGATGCTGACGAGGTCGGCGATTCCATCGCCGTTGAGGTCGCCGATGGCGGAATCCTCCCGAGATCCGATGGGTTGCTCGAACGAATCGAGCATGCCGGCCCAGCGGCGTTCCGGCAGAACGGATTCGATGTTGCGGTGGATCGAGAGCCTGGTGAGATCGTCCTGTATGCGGCTGTCGGCGGAGACGATGTCGGGCTGGGGGTCGGCGTCGAGATTGACGAGCACCCAGTTGGAGACCGCCTCATCGGACCCGAATGTGCCTGGCCTCGATGTGACCCGACGCTCTAACGTGCCAGTCGGACCACCGTGCCAAGTGACGAAGGAAACCGTGGTTCGGAAGACCGCGTCGTTAAAGCCGTCGGCATCGACGTCCGCGATCAGAGCCTCGCTGCGCACCGGGCCGGTGCTATAGACCTCGGAAGAGACAAAGCCTTGCGTGCGGACCGCGGCTTGGGAGATGAAGAACGCGGACGAAACGAGGCTGGACGTGGCGATCAGGTCGTCGCGGCCGTCGCCGGTGAGGTCGCCCGCGGAGAGCGAGAACGTCTGCGAGGGACCGGTGAATCCGAACCCCGCCTGGAGAGTTCCGTCGCCGGAACTCCCGAAAAACAGACTGATGGCGGGGCCGAGTTGGGCCGCCACGTCGGTGATGCCGTCGCCGTCGAAATCGGCGGGCACGAAACTGTCGGCTCCGCCAAACTGTTGGAAGGGAGTGAATTGCGGGTTGACCGCCGAGCCGTTGCCGACGAAGCTGGCGGAGACACCGTTGACCGATGCGACGATGTCAAGGATGCCGTCTCGGTTGAAATCCGCGAGATCAATATCGGCCAGGCTGGTGCCGGCGTTCCGGATGGGACCGACCCATCCAAACGTGGGGGTGCCAAGGGTTCCGGCGTTATTTAAGAGGACGATGAATCCGCAGGGGGCGTTCTCGAACGAGTCGCCGAATTCCGAGATGACGACGTCCAGGTCGCCGTCGTTGTCCAGATCGCCCAGTTCGACATCGCCCGCGACGCGGCCGAAGGCGAGCGTCTGCGTGGACTCGAAATGGCCGCCGCGATTGGTGAAAACCCCGAGGCGGATGGCGTTGACGGGTTGCGGGCCGGCCGTAAAGCCCACACCGACGAGGTCGGCCCGGCCGTCCCCATCCAGGTCCCCCGCCTTGAGTGCGGTCCCGAAGCCCAGTCCATACCCGCCCGCATCGACGGTATCTAACGTGGAAAGAAGGTCGAACGTCGGCGTCGAGTCAAGGAAGCGGCGGGGTTCAAGGGGCTCGCACGTTGCGGGAACACGGCGGGCCCAACCGGCGCGGCCGACAAGGTGGCGGAGGGTGGAAAACATGCGGAAAGAATACCAAATTTCCGGGTACGAATGGCGGCTCGGCAACGCGGTTGCGGTGCGCTGGCTGGGTCCCCGCAGATCATGGGGCTGCGAGTTATCGGACGGATTGGTCGCACGGTCGCGGGGTGCGCATTGCCATCCCGGTTCGTGGATAAGAGCAGCGTGAGGCGTTTCATTCCATGGCGTGCAGGTGCGTCGTGCAGACCGCAGGGTTCTTCGCCTACTTCTCCCCGCCGACGGGGCGTTTCCCCGCGGCGGCACGGCAGATCGCGACGAAGTCGGCGGCCACCAGCGAAGCCCCACCGATCAACCCGCCATCGACATCCGGCTTGGCAAATATCTCGGGCGCGTTGCCGGGCTTGAGGCTGCCGCCATATTGGATGCGGACGCGTTCGGAACGGTCGCCGAAAAGCCGTTGCAGGCCAACGCGGATGTTCCGGTGGGCATCTTGGGCGTCCTCGGGCGTGGCGGTTTTGCCGGTGCCGATCGCCCACACGGGTTCGTACGCGACGGTGAGGCGTTCGATGTGGTCGCCCGGCACTTCCGCGAGGCCGGTCTTGATCTGTCGGGCAGTCACGATGTCCTGATGCCCCGCGAGCCGTTCATCGAGCGTCTCGCCGACGCAAAGGATCGCCTCGATCCCGGCGTCGAGCACCGCTCGGAGTTTCGCGTTAATAAGTTCGTCCTTCTCACCGATGACGTGGCGGCGTTCGCTGTGGCCGCAGAGGGCCACCTGAACGCCGCAGTCCTTCAGCATCGTCGTCGAGATCTCGCCGGTATAGGCCCCGTCGGTGAAGTTCGAGACGTCCTGGGCCCCCAATTTGATGGACGAGGACCGGTCTCGCAAGATCGCCCTCACCAGCATGAGGTAGGGGAAGGGCGGGAAGACGGCAACGTCGACCCCGTCGACATGCAAGAGGCCGTCCACGACGCCCCGGGCGAGGTCGGCCGCAGTGGTGCGGTTCGTGGTCATCTTCCAGTTGCCGCCGACGAAAGGTTTACGGTCGCTCATTGATGGAGCGTAGGAAAGCGACTTGAAGTCGGGGAAGATAACGGACGCGGGAACGCGGAAACAAAGGACCAAAGACCGAGGACTCTGGACTCTTCGGCGTGCTCTCCACCTCTTCCCTATCCTCTCGCCCAAATGCCCGCCACCGCCCGCAACAACGTTCTCGCCGGACTCTTTGTGGTGGGAGGACTTGCCCTCGGGGTTTGGGTGAGTTTCATGTTGGGAGAATCGACCGGCATGAGCGGGCTTCCGTTCACCGTGCGCTTCAGCATCGAGGACGGGGCCGTCGGCCTCAAGCCCGGCTCGGCGGTGCTTTTGGGCGGCAAGCAAGTGGGGCGCGTCACGACGGTCGACTTTGCTCCCGGAGCGGCACCCGGCGATCCGCCCCTGGGCGTTGACGTCAATGTCGAGATCCGCGGCGACCTCACCATCTACGAGAACGCGTCGATCACCCTCGAGCGGCCTCTCCTTGGGACGTTGTCGTCGATCGGAATCCGATCTGTCGGCAGCGAAAGTTCCCTGACCGTTCCCCCCATAGCTCCCGCCCGACCCCTGTACACCTCCAAGCCCACAATCGAGCCCGGGGAGGTCGTTGTTGGGTCCGCCATGCCGGCTCTGCTCGCCCAAGCGGGCCTGAGCAAGGAACAAATCGCCAGCATCGGCCCCACCCTCAACGCCATCAAGGACTCCACGGAGAAGTTCCGCGAGATGCTGCGCACCGTCGGCCCCGACGTCTCCGCCGCCGTCAAAGAAGCGAATACCTTCATCGCCAATCTCAATGTCCAGTTCATGGCTTGGGAGAAAGACGTCGCCACCACCCTCGCCGAGATCGCCAAGGCCAGCAAACGGGCCGACCCGCTGATGGCCGACGCTCAGGCCCTGATCGCCAAGGCCGACAAGGGGATTGAGACCTTCCTCGCCGTGGTGGAGGAAAACCGAGCGCCGATCCGCGAATCCATTGCGTCTATCCAGAGCATCACCCGGAAAGCCGATACGCAGCTGGTCGAACCGTTGCTCCAGGCCCTGCTCGAAGCCGACCGCAGCCTCGAGGCCTTCACCCGGGGTGTCAACGATGTCCGAACGCTGCTGGGCGAGAGCGGATTTGATATCAAGCACACGATCGCCAATTTCCGCCTGGCCAGCGAGCAACTCAAACTTGCCACCGTTGAGATTCGCTCCAGCCCGTGGCGGCTGATGTATAAGCCGTCCCTCAAAGAGCGCGAAACTGAGGATATTTACGGGGCCGCCGCCGCGTTCGCCAACGCCGCCAGCAACGTGCGAGGGGCCGCGGAAGCCTTGGCCGCGGCGTCCAAGTCCGCGACCGCAACCAGCCCTCTCACGCCCGAGCGTCTGGCCGTGCTGCTCGCCGACCTCGAGAGTGCGGGCCGCACGTACCGCGATTCGGGGACGGCCCTCATGGATGAACTCGTTGATCTCCGCAAGCGGGAGTAGGGTCGTGGACACGGGACCCCGTCTCTTACCACCCAAGGACAGAGAGAGCACTCCAGTCGCGGTGCTGTCGGTGGTAAGATTCCCGGGTCATGGCCCGTCGCTTCCTTCATCACGACGCCGCGTTCGAGCACTTCCTGCGGGAGCGCCGGATTCCCTATATCGCGGTTGACGAGGCCCGTCGGACGCTCCTCCCCTTGAGCGACGCTGGCCAAAACGCGGGACGCTCGCTCAAATCCTTCGATTTTCTGGTCTCGCTCCCGCATCAGCGCCTGATCGTCGAGGTCAAGGGCCGCACCTGTAAAACGGGCTCTTCTGTTGGCCGCCGCGGACCCGCGATGGGCACCCGTCTTGAATCCTGGGCCACACGCGACGATGTGGAGGGCCTGCAAGCGTGGCAGCGGCTTCTGGGAGGCCCCGATCACTCGTTCCACGCGGCGATGGTCTTCCTGTACACCTGCGAGGGCGAACCCGCCGACACCCTCTTCGACGAGGCTTTTCACTTCCGCTCGGTCTGGTACGGCCTGCGGACCGTCCTTATCGACGAGTACGCCGCCCTCATGCGCCCCCGCAGCGAGCGCTGGGGAACGGTGGATGTCGCCCCGCTCGGCTTTACGTCGCTCCACCTGCCGATTCGGGCGGCGGTTCGCGTCGCTCGCTCCGCTTGACGACAAGGTCGGCCGGTCCCGATGACGGAAAGCCCGTGTACCCCGACAGGACTGAAGGACTCGGGACTGAGGACCCGGGACTCGGGGGGATGTGGCTCTCACCCCGTTGCTACCATCCCGCATGAAGCGAACTTGTCTTGCGTTGGGCCGGACTCTCGGTGTTTTTGTCGTCACCGCTGGCGCTCTCTCCTTCAACCCGCCCGCGTCAGACGCGCTTGCACAAACGGCGCCCGCCGAGGTCGAGCAGATTCGTCCGCCCACGCCCGGCAAGCAGGACAGCCCGCCGGTCATCCTGTATTGGCTGGTCTTGGCCGTGACCGTTATCCTGGTGGTGGGGGTAAACCTCATGCCGAGCAAGCGCGGCCATCAGGATTGATCCTTTTCGTCGCACCGATCCCGAGGACCTCGCATGACCCATCGCCGAATCATTCGTGTTCTGCTCGCCGCGAACGCTGTCCTTGCGGCCGGGGCCGTGTTCACCCTTGTGCGCCCCGCGACGGCCCAGCTCGAAGCGTCCCGGCCCCGTGGCCAGTACACGATGGTTTCGGGGAAGACCAATCAGGGCGGTCCTCACGCGGTCTACGTCCTGGACGCCGCCTCCCGCGAGATCGTTGCACTGCGGTGGGACCAATCCAAACAGACTCTCATCGGCGTCGGCTACCGCAACCTCGAATCCGACGGCCGCACCACGCAGGGACGCTGATCCTTTGACGGAAACTTCGCCATGATCATTATCCCCACCACCCCTCAGACACACCCCTCCACTTCCGGCGCGTCCATTGCGTCGACATCCATCGCTCCGGCGGCCTTCGCCGAGAGAGCGTGTGTCGCGGGGCTTGCTATTGGCGCCCTTCTTCTGGGCAGCGTTATCGCCTCCGGGCTGGCCTCGCCGCTGGCGGTCGCGGGCACGGTCTCCCAGGCCGGCAGCACGACCATTCTGTCTGCGGAAGTGAGCAACGAAGACATTGTCCTCGTCTTGGACGCCCGCACCGAAGAAATTCTGGCCTACCGCACCGACCTCCAGCGTGGCATCGAACTTCTCCAGCGCCTCTCCCTTCCCCAGGTCTTTTCCGACGCCCGCGTCCGCGGCATCGGGTCGAAATAAGTCGTTCAGTCCTCGATCCGTTGCCAAAGGTATTTCGGAGTCCTCGGTCCCCGTCCGCACTCTTCGTTTGCTCTTTACCTGTCGCTCTTTTCCAGTTATCGATTATGCCGATCCTCCCACTTCCCCAGTTTGAAGCCGACGTCAAAGTCTTGCTGGATGCGCAGGACAAGGCCGCGTACGAAGCCCTGAAACAACCCAAGACGCTCGTCGTCCGCTTCGGCGTCATGAAGATGGTCGGCGAGTTTCCGTATGGTGGCGACGTCAAGCCCGGCTGCGGCAGCAAGATCGTCGTCCGGACCCATCGCGGCACCGAGATGGGCGAGATGCTGACCACCACCTGCGGCAATTCCGGCTGCGGCAAGAGCGTCTCGCGCAAGGAGATGCTGACGTACATCGGCAACTCCGGCGGCCGCGACTACCCATTTTTTACCGACGGCCGGGCCCTGCGCGTCGCCACCAAAGAAGACATGGACGAACAGGCCCGCCTGGAGCAATCGCGTCACGCCCTCAAGATGGACGCCCGTGCCATCGCAGAACGCGTGGGGGCCAACGGCGGCACGGGCGGGGCCATCAAAATCGTCGACGCCGAACCCATCCTGGGCGGTGAAATCCTCACGTTCTTCTACCTCTCGGAAGAACGCATCGACGTCCGCGACCTGTTCCACGGCCTGTCCGAGTTCTTCGGACGCCGGATCGACCTCAAGCAGGTCGGTGCCCGCGACGAGGCCCGCATCACCGCCGACTACGAGCGCTGCGGGCAATACTGCTGCTGCAAGAACTTCCTGAAAGTTCTGAAGCCGGTCTCGATGAAGAGCGCCAAGATCCAGAAGGCCACGCTGGATCCCCTGAAGATTTCCGGACGCTGCGGCCGGCTCATGTGCTGTCTCCGATACGAAGACGAGACATACGACGAACTCCGCAAGAAACTCCCGAAAAAGAAGACCCGCGTCGGCACGCCCGAGGGTGACGGCTTGGTCCTGGACACCCAGATCCTCACCCAACTAGCCCTCATCCTGCTCGATATTCCCGGCCCCGATGGAAAGGACCGAACGGTCGCCATCGCCGTTGAAGACCTCGCACCCCCCAATGCTGCCAAGGCACCGGTTCGACCGGTTTTTGATAGCCCCGTGCCACGCCAAGGCCCGCCGCAGTGGCAGCCCGTCAAGCCCGCGAACCCGACCCCAACGCCGTTTCCTGAAGCCCCCATCGCGAACGCCGATCGCGGCAATCCGCCCGTCGGTCCTTCCACGGAAGCGCGTCGTGCCATCGAGCCACGCCCCCCGCAACCATCCCGCGAGGACCCTCGCCCTACCGACCGCCGCCCGCCAGATTCACGCGGGTCTGACCCGCGCGCGGGTGATCGCCGCGAACCGAACGCCCGCGGCAATGAGAACCGGGGAAACGGTCCCCGTCCCGGCGGCCCTGGCCGTCGCCCCCAGCCCGGCACACCGCTCCCTCCGGGCCAGAATCGCGGGCCGGCCGAGCACACGCCGCCGCCGCCCGCGTCCAATCAAGGCAATCCCGCCGACTTTGACTTCGACGACATTGAAACCGATACCGGAGAAGGGCCCGCCCGCCCGTCCGGCAACCCGGGTTCCCCCGGTCAGTCTGGCCCGCCCAACAGCAGTCGCCGCAGAGGCCGCGGCCGGGGTCCGGGTCGGGGCGGCGGTGGCAACAACAACCCGCGTCCCAACAACAACCCGCGTCCGAACAACGGCCCGCG
>Ga0163144_10006487_pt1 | contig 25790 bp, 25 predicted proteins | sample OliLak19BULKMAT1_FD_123175 | JGI IMG/M metagenome (GOLD analysis project Ga0163144, IMG submission 123175) | Freshwater microbial mat bacterial communities from Lake Vanda, McMurdo Dry Valleys, Antarctica - Oligotrophic Lake LV.19.BULKMAT1 | ecosystem: Environmental > Aquatic > Freshwater >... | reverse complement strand
GATGCCGGCCTTCTTCAGTCCGTTGATGAAACGGCTGTAGGTCGTGTCGTGCAGGCGGCAGGCGGCGTTGATGCGCTCGATCCAGAGGGAGCGGAAATCGCCTTTCTTGTCCTTGCGGCCGATATAGGACTCGGCCAGCGAGGCTTCCACCTGCTGCTTGACCATCCGCCAGCGCGAGCGCTTGGCGGAGTAGTTGCCTTTAGCAAGTTTGAAGTACTTCTTTTTGTGAGCTCGCGTCGTGACGCCGGATTTTATTCTCATGGTCGATTATCTCTTAACCGTACGGGAGGAACCGACGCATGGTCTTCGAGTCGGTGTTGTTCAGAACGGAGGTGCCGCGCAGGAAACGGCGGCGTTTGCCGCCGAGCGGGGCCATCAGGTGACGCTGTCCGGGATGCTCGTGCTTGAACTTCCCCGCGGCGTTGGTGCGGAAGCGCTTCTTCGCGCCGGAATGCGACTTCAACTTGGGCATACGAACCTCTACTTTTAGATGAGCGGCTAGTGCGGCTTCGGGATCAAGGTCATCACGAGGCGGTTGCGGTCAGGCATGGGAGCCTGCTCGACAGCGGCCTTGAGGACGAGCCTTTCCTGAATGGACATCAACAGCTTGAAACCGAGGTCCCGGTGCTGCATCTCGCGTCCTCTGAAGACCACCGTGATTCGCACCTTGTCGTGCGCGTCGATGAACTCCTCGATCTGGCGAATTTTCACATCCAGATCATGGATGCCGATGTTGGGCCGGAACCGCAATTCCTTCAAGAGACCCGCTTTCTGCTTCTTGCGGGACTCCCTTTCTTTCTTGTCCTGCTCGTACTTGTACTTCGAGTACGGTAAAACCTTGCAAACCGGCGGCTGAGCCGTCGCCGCGACTTCCACGAGATCCAGACCGCGCATCCTAGCCAGGGCCAGCGCTTCGGCGATTGTCTTTACTCCCACCTGCGTTCCGTCGGCGTCTATGAGCCGGACCGTCGCCGACCGGATCATGCCGTTTATCCGGGTGTGATCCCGGGTATCCTTAAAATTCTTGTTGTAGTTGTTAATGAGGCTAAATGCTCCTGTTGTGGGCCCTATGTGAGAGGGTTAATGGTAGCAAGTCCCGACGGCGGGCGTCAATCGGAGAATCTAAATGGTCGCGTGAGGGATCTTTGCGATGTCCAGTCTGACGAAATAAGTAGCGTCCGTATGTATATTTTTAAAGTCCTGGCCGGATCCTTAAGGCGTCAGCGGCGCGGCGGCGAAGCCCAGTTTGAGTCGGCGCCAACTGGCCTCGGCCTCGTCGGCGAAGGCCTTGCGCTCGAGCGAGTTGAGCGAGTCGAAGACATTGAGCCTCTGCTTGGCGACGCGCACTTCGAAGAGTTCGCGCTCATCCTTCAGCTTGTTCCAGAACTCGCTCCAACGCTGGTTCTCCTCGGTGTTGAAGTCGGACTGGGCCTTGTTCCCCGCGCGGATCGCGGTGAGCCGACCCTTGAGATAAGACTCAATCTCGCCTTTGTCCTTGCCCATGCTCGGCTTGTCCTCGCTCACCGTCTTTTCCGCGGAGGTGGGGGCCGCGGTGGACGCGGGGGCCTTTTTAGAAGAGGCGGCGCGAGCGCGTGGGAGAGAGATCGCGGCGAGAAAAAGCGCGCACGCGAAAAGACGGAGCCATGTTTTCATGAGAGATTTGTAACAGGAATCGCGCTTCGTGTCAATCCCCGTCCCGACGGTATATTACGGCGAGGGCGGCGCTGTGAGGCCGCTTTAAGCGGCCATTTTTTCGCGGAAGGCCCGGGCGCCGGCCTCGGGGCCGCCGGGATGCATCAACAGACGCGCGCCGACGAGCCAGATCGTGTCGTTCCCGAAGTCGGAGGCCATCGATGACGCGTTATCGAGGCTCATCCCTCCGCCGGGAGCGGGCCAAATGGGGGCGAGGCTGCTGAGCGGAGCCCGGGAACGCGCCGCGATGCCGCGGCATTCCTCCGGCGTGAACGCGAAGCGCCCGCCCGCGTTGGGGAACACGGTGATATCGGCCCCCGCCAGGCGCATCATGGTCCCTAAATAGAGCGAGTGCTCGATGCCGTGGGAGCGCTCGGCGTAGAAGGCGCCGGAATAGGCGGGATGGGCCATGAAAACCGCCTTGCGCTTGGACGCCAAGGCCCGCATCGTGTCCAGACCGACGATGGCGGGGCAGATGAGAACGCCTTTCAGCCCTTGGCCGAGAACGAAGCGCAGCCGTTCCTCAAGTTCTTCCTGAGGACAGGACAGGTGGGGGAAGTACAGGCAATTCGTGCGGGAAACGGCGTCCGCGATGCGGCTGACGCGTGAGCGGAACGACGCGAAGCTCGAATCGACTAGGTTCTGATCGTCCTTGACGATGTCCCCGCCGCCGCGCGCGAACGCCGCCGCCGTTTCGGCGAGCTCGACTTCTGTGGAGCCCATCGGCTTGAGCGCCGTCGCGAGAAGCGGGCGGCCTTGGACGCCGAGCAAGGCGCGCAAGCCGGCGACGCCGTAGTTCGGTCCCGAGAAAGCCGATAGGAACGACTCCGGAAATCGAATGTCGACTAAGCGCACGCCCGGCCAGATGGACGCGTTGCCGAAAACTAAATTGAGAAGCGCCCCTATGCGTCCCCCGGCGAGCGCTGCCGGAAAGTCGATCTCGACGCGAAAGCGCCCGCCGTCGACGGGCGTCAGCGCTCCGGGACGCCCCACGATCTCCTCGCGAATCCGGGAGGGGAGCGGAAAGTCGAATGGAACCTCGACGGTTTCTTCGAAGGCGATCGCGCGCGCCGTCTTCTCCGCCTCGGCGGCGGGACCGGCCAATTCGTAGACGGCGATCAGGCGCTCGCTCATGAGAAGATCATATCACCGAAGCGCGTCGAATAGAACCTTCACGAAAAGCCCCGCGCAGACCAGCGCCACGACAGGCCGGATCAAGGCCGCGCCGCGTTTGACGCCGAGGTGGGAGCCGACCCAGTGGCCAGCGATGGAGAGCAGGCTCATCGACAGCCCGACCTTCCAGTCGAGACGCCCCGCCCACAGGAAAGCGCCGAGTGCGGCGATGTTGGAGACAAGGTTGAGGATCTTGGCGCGCGCGGTGGCGCCGAGCAGATCGTGCTTGCCCCAGCGCGCGAACGCGATGGCGAAGAAGGTGCCCGTGCCGGGCCCGAAGAAGCCGTCGTAGGCGCCGATCGGGGCCGCGATAAGGACGCCGCGCCGTTGCCGTTCAGCGAAAGTCAGGCTCGCGCTGTCGTCCGATGAGCCGAAATCTTTTTTCGACCAGACGAGATAGGACACGACGGGCAAGGCCGCCAATAACATCGGCCGAATCCACGACGGATCGACCAAGATGGCCGCGCGCGCCCCGAGCCAGGCGCCGACCATGGAGGAAATGATGACCGGCATAAAATCTCTGATTGAGAACTTCAGCGCGCGGTGGTATCGCACCGTCGAGACGATAGTGCCGAGGCAGGAGGACAGCTTGTTGGTGCCGAGGATGAGGGCGGGGTTCAGGCCGACGGCGAGGTAGGCAGGCAAGGTGATGAGTCCGCCGCCGCCGGCCAACGCGTCGACTATGCCCGCGAAGAACACGCAGGCCGCCAAGAACGCCGTTTCGCCCAAACCGAATTCCATGATTCATTTTCGCATATCGGCCGTCTCGACCGGCCGCGCCGCGAGCGTCGACGAGAAGTATCCCGCCACCCACAGCGCGCCGGAGACGGCGAGGCCGGGAAACATGGGCTCGACGCCAAATGGCGTCGCGTTCTTAATAGATCCGGCGGCGACCCAGGCGAGCGAGACGAGCCAGCCCGCCGCCGAGGACGCGGCGGCCCAGCGGCCGGGTACGCGCAGCGCGGGGAGATAGACGCCGAGCATGGGCAGCAGCAGGCCGGGGATCGTCGCGCTGCCGACCGCGTACCACAGGCCGGTGACCGAGGGCACGACGCGCGACAGGATGTAGGAGAGAACCATCGTCGCGATAAGGCCCGCGTGCAGGCGGGTTTTACCAAGGCAGGCGGCGGCGAGCATGGCTGTGCCTTGGAGTGCTGCGAACAAGGACGCGGAGACGCCCGCGAAGAACAGGCCGCGCGCGATCGGCGGCAGCACCGCGTCGGCGAGAAGCGGGAATGCGAGCGTGGGGTTTCCCAGCGAGGGCAAGGCCGCGCGCGCGTACAGCCCGGCCGTCGTCGTCATGAGGTCGAAGACGGCCCAGAAGCCGATCGAGATCAGGATGCCGCGGCGCGCGACGGCAGGGCTCTCGGCGGCGGCGCAGCGCTGATGGAAGGAGGGATCGACGATCGTCCAAACGGCGATGAGCCACCAGCCGATCAGCTTGGCCGGGCTCAAGCCGCCCGTCCAGCTCAGGTGACCCTGAGGGAGCTTGGCGATCATGGCGGCGGGATCGCCGACGGCCTTCCACGCGAATGGGATGATGAGAGCGAAGCCCGCGAACATGGCGACGAACTGGAGGCGGTTGGCTTCGGCGTCGGAGCGCAGGCCGCCGCGCCAGATCAGGGCCAGCGCCAGGAAGGCCGCGATCGCCGAGGCGGCTTCGGCGGGAAGTCCCGTGAGATGGCCGAGCAAGGTCCCCGCCATTAATAGCTCGTCTGCGGGGCTGGCGAGTATGAAAACGAGAAGCGCGCCCATCAGCGCCATGGGCCGGCCGTAGGCCGACTCGAGATGATCGGGGATCGTGAGCCCGGCGGTTGTGCGCACGCGCCCGGCGAGGAAGACGGCGTACAGCGCGGCAAAGACATAGTACGGCAGAGCCATCACGGTCCAGTTGGACAGGCCGCCGCCCCAGGTGAACTCGCCGATGCCGAGGACTCCGCCGTAAAAGGTGGGGACGAGCGTCGCGACGAACAAAGGCAAGGTCAGCGCGCGTCCGGCGAGGATCCAGCCCTCGAGGTCCTCCGCACGGCGCGCTCGCGCACCGAGCCAGAGGCAGGCGGCGAGAAAGCCCGCGACGATCAGCGAGTCGATCAACTCAGTGCGAAACGCTGACGCGGCGGCGGGCGGCCGCGCGGCGCAGGGCCAAAGCGACCAAGGTCTCGACGAGCTTTTTCGTCGGGAGGCCGGACTCGCGCCACAGGCGGGGATACATGCTGGCCGGGGTGAAGCCGGGCAGGGTGTTGGGTTCGTTGAAGTACACGGCGCCGGTTTTCTTGTGCACGAAGAAGTCCACGCGGGCGAGGCCGTACAGGTCGAGCGCGCGGAACGCGGCGAGCGCCACCGCACGCACCCGGTCGGCGGTTTTCTTTGGGATGGGCGCGGGCACGAGGAAGCGCGCGCCGTTGGGATCCAGATACTTCGCCTTGTAGTCGTAGAACTCGGCGTTCGGCTCAATCTCGGCGCAGATCGAGGCCCTGAGCTCGAGGCGGTCGCCTTTGGGCGCCCAGGGATCGCCGAGCACGGCGGTCTCGATCTCGCGCACGGGGATGCCCTTCTCGACGAGAGCCTTGTCGTCGTAGCGCAGGGCCTCGCGCAGGGCGGCGGCGACGCCGACGGGGCTCTTGACCTTCACCACGCCGACGGACGATCCCATGCGGGCCGGTTTTATAAATACGGGAAAGCCGAGCTTGCGCGCGGCGGCGGCGGCCTCGCGCGGGGTGCGCGCGACGGCCCAGGGCACCTGGGGCAGGCCGGCCGACTGGGCGACGCGCTTGGTCGCTTCCTTGTCCATGCCGGCGGCCGAGCCTAATATGCCGCAACCGACATAAGCCGCGCCGGTCAGCTCGAGCAGGCCCTGCATGGTGCCGTCCTCGCCCATCGGGCCGTGCAGGACGGGGAACACGCAGTCATGCCGACTAAGCCTGGTGAGCAACCTCCAGGGGTCGACTTTCCTGCCGCCCTTGCGCAGGCGCGCAAGCGCCGCGCCGCCGCGGTGCAGGTCCGCGGGCGTCTCGGCGAGAAGGCGCTTGGGGGAGACCTCGATCCATTCGTTTTCCGTTCCGATGTGGATCAGGCGCGTGCGGAAGCGCCGCGCGTCGAGGTTGGCGACCACGCACTGCGCGGAGACGAGGGACACCAGGCGCTCGGCGGACTTGCCGCCGCACAGCACTATCACGGTGGCTTGAGCCATATCAGGCCGCGGGAGCGCCGAGAAGCTGAAGCACCTTGCGGACGAAGGCGTTCTTCTCGAAGGGCTTGAGCATGACCTCGTTGGCACCCGCCTCCTTGGCGCGCGCGAGCGCGTCGGAGTAGCCCGTTAGCACCAGCACGGGCGGACGCTTCTCCGGGGGGAGGCGCTTGAGGCGGGACAGGACTTCGAAGCCATCCATACCAGGCATCATGACATCGAGTATGACGAGGCTCGGCAGCTCCTCCTCGATGCGCTCCAGCGCCTCGAAGCCGGTGTGCGCGGTCGCGATCGTCAGGTTTCGGCTGACGCTCGCGAGGAACAGCATCAGCACCTCGACAAGGTCGGGGTTGTCCTCGACGATGAGGATGCGCTTCTTGCGCACGGCCTCGGAGCCGTCGATGACGGCCGGGGCGGAGTCCTTCGCCGCGACGGGCAGCTCGAGCCGGGCGGTCGTGCCGCGGCCGGAGCCCTCGCTCTCGACCCAGATGCGGCCGCCGAGCGCCTCGACGATCTGCTTGGAGATTGGCAGGCCCAGGCCCAGGCCCGGGTACTCGCGCGTGGGACCCTGGTTGGCGGCGGAGAAGGTGTCGAAGATGTGGGGCAGGACCTCGGGCGGGATTCCGGGCCCCGCGTCTATGACCGACAGGCGCGCGCGCTCCTTCTCGACGGTCACGACGACCTTCAGCGCGCCCTCGACCGGGCTGAACTTGCACGCGTTGGACAGAAGGTTGTCGATCACATCGCCCAGCTTCTCCTCGTCGGCCATCACCCAGAGGTCCGTCTTGGACGGCTCGACGGTGAGCTTGAGCTGGCGGCGGCGGAGCTCGCGTCCCGCGCGCTCGACCTGGGCGGCGACGAGCTTGTTGAAGTCGACGGGCTTGAGCAGCAGCTGCTTGCGGCCCTCGTGGACCTCACGGATGCGCAGGATGTTGTTGAGCGTGGCCATGAGCCCTTCGGCGCGGTCGATCATCGAGCCCAGCGCCTTCTGCTGGGGCTCGGTCAGCGGCCCCATGCTGCCGTCGCGCATGGTGTTCGCGTAGCCGATCACGACCGTCAGGGGCGTGCGCAGTTCGTGCGAGACATTGGCGATGAACTCGTTCTTCATCTGGTTGACCTGGCGCAGCTCCATGTTCTGGTTGACCAGGTCGCGGATCTCGATGACGCGGCGCAGGAGCTGGCCTAGATCTGTCTGGCGCAGGTCCTTCTGCGTGATGTAGTCCATCGCACCTTTCTTCATGGCGGCCACGGCCACCTGCTCGTTGCCTGCGGCGGTGGTCATCACGACCGCCGTTTTCGGGTGGTGCTGGCGGATCTTTTCCAGGATGTCGAGGCCGTTGGTGGGGGGGAGGCGGTAATCGAGGAAAACGAGGTCGAAAGCGCCGTCCTTGAGGATGTTCAGGGCCTCATCCCCGTCCCCCACGACCGATACCTTAAGGCTCACCCCGGGTACCTTTTCCAGCTCCCCGCGCAGAATGGAGCGGGCGTCGGGTTCGTCGTCGACGACGAGAACGGAGAAAGCCTGCTCGGGCGCTTTGGGCACGGCGGCATTGTAGCAGACGAACCCGCTCTCGTCCAGGCTAGCTCTGTCAGTTCCTTAAGAGCGTCCTTCCTTGATAAGGTGGGAGACGAAAAGGTAAAATGTGCCTTCGATGCATCCTCAAACGACCCTTCACCCCGCCCTGAGCAAGATTCTGCTCGATGAGACGGTTCTGGCCGCCCGGATCAAGGAACTGGGGGCCCAGATCACGCGCGACTACGCGGGCAAGCGCCTGCTCGTAGTCGGCGTGCTCAAAGGCAGCGTCATCTTCATGGCGGACCTGCTGCGCGCGCTCGGCCCCGAGGTGGATGTGGAGACGGACTTCGTCGCGGTGTCCTCCTACGCGGGGAAGGCCTCGACTGGTGCCATCCGGACCTTGCTCGACCTGCGCCATAGCCCCGAGGGCAAGGACCTGCTCCTCGTCGAGGACATCGTGGACACCGGCCTGACCTTGACCTCCTTGACCGAGACCTTGCGCGCGCACCGCCCGTCCTCGCTTGAGGTGTGCACCTTGCTCGACAAGCCCGACTGCCGCAAGACCCCCTTTCAGCCGAAATATGTGGGATTTAAGATCCCGAATGAGTTCGTCGTGGGCTTCGGCCTGGATTACGACGAACGCTACCGGCAGTTGCCTTGCGTCGGAGTACTGAGGACATAGTGGACAATAAAAATTTAAAGCAGCTCGTGATCTGGGGTCTGGGCTTCCTGCTCCTGCTGACCTTGTTCAACGGCGTGAAGACCGTGCCGCTGGAGACGGAGATCCCGTACTCCGAGTTCAAATCTCGCCTGCGCGAGGGTGCCATCCTGCAGGTCAAGATGCGCCCCGACCTCATCACGGGCGATTACCGCGACGCGAAGGGCGCGACCACTCACTTCCGGACCTTGCCCCTGCCCGACCCCAAGCTCGTCGAGGACCTCGAGGCGCACAAGGTGTCGAACTTCCAGGGCGAGCGCGACCGCAGCGGCATGTACGCCTTCGCGCTGAACCTCGCCGGGATACTGCTTTTCTTCTTCCTGTGGTGGTTCTTCGTGATCCGCCAGGTCCAGGTCGGAGGCAAGCAGGCGATGTCCTTCGGCCGCTCCAAGGCCAAGCTCGTCGACGAGAAGAAGAAGAAGACCACCTTCGCCGATGTCGCCGGGTGCGAGGAGTCTAAGGAGGAACTCAGCGAGGTCGTCGACTTCTTGAAGACCCCCGAGAAGTTCCAGAAGCTGGGCGGCAAGATGCCGCGCGGCGTGCTCCTCTTCGGGCCCCCCGGCACGGGCAAGACCCTGCTCGCCCGCGCGGTCGCCGGCGAGGCTGGCGTACCGTTTTTCTCCGCGTCCGCCTCCGAGTTCGTCGAGATGTTTGTCGGCGTCGGCGCCTCGCGCGTGCGCGACCTGTTCGACCAGGCCAAGAAGGCCGCGCCCGCCGTGATCTTCATCGACGAGCTCGACGCGGTCGGCCGCGCGCGCTTCGCCGGGATCGGCGGCGGCCACGACGAGCGCGAGCAGACCTTGAACCAGCTTCTCATCGAACTCGACGGCTTTGAGCAGAACCAGGGCATCATTCTGATCGCCGCCACCAACCGTCCCGATGTGATTGACACCGCCCTTCTCCGCCCGGGCCGCTTCGACCGACAGATCAATGTCCCGGTGCCGGACTGCAAGGGCCGCGAGGCGATTCTGAAGGTGCACGCCCAGATCGTCAAGATGGCGCCCAACGCCGACCTCGCGGTCGTCGCGCGCCGCACCCCCGGCTTCGCCGGCGCCGATCTCGCCAATGTGATCAACGAGGGCGCCTTGCTCGCCGCGCGCAAGAACAAGGAGGTCGTCGAGCTCTCCGACCTCGAGGAAGCCATCGAGCGCGTTATGGCGGGACCTCAGAAGCGCTCCAACATCATGTCCGAGCGCGAGAAGAAGATCGTCTCCTACCACGAGTGCGGCCACACCCTCGTGGCGAAGATGCTTCCCGGCACCGATCCCGTGCACAAGGTGTCGATCTTGTCCCGAGGCTTCGCTTTGGGCTACACGCTCCAGCTTCCGCTGGAGGATAAATATCTGACCTCCCGCGTCGACATCACGAACCGCCTGGCCATCCTGCTGGGCGGGCGCGCCGCGGAAGAGCTCGCCTTCAACGATATCACCACGGGCGCCGCCGACGACCTGTCCAAGGCCACGGCGTACGCGACGCGCATGGTCACCGAGTTCGGCATGAGCGACATCGTGGGCCCGCTCTCCCTGAAGAAGCCGGATCAGGAAATGTTCATGGGCCGCGACCTAAACAAGGGCGGGGGCTTCTCCGAGCGCACGATGCAATTGGTTGACGAGGAAGTGAAGCGGATTGTGACCGAAGCCCAGACGAAGGCGCGTGAGATTTTGGCGAAGAACAAGAAGGCGCTTGATACGCTCGCGCAGTCGTTATTTGATCGTGAGGTGCTCAGCGGCGACGATGTGGACACGATTCTCGCCGGGGCCCGCGCTTAATCGTGCAAACGATGGTCGCACCCATGCCATCAATAAATGAAATCGCGAAGCGATTTCATAAGCCGTTAATCATGGGCATCATTAACTGTACTCCCGACTCTTTCCATGTGGGAAGCCGCGCGAACACGCATCAGGCCGCGGTTGAGCGCGCGCTGAAGCTCGTTGAGGACGGCGCCGACATCCTGGATTTCGGCGGAGAATCGACCCGTCCGGGTTCAGAATCTGTTGCTGTTGAACTCGAACGCGATCGGGTGATCCCCGTCATTAAAGAAGTCGCGAAGCGACTTAAAGTTAAAATCTCTGTTGATACATCTAAAGCCGTCATTGCCCAAGAGGCGTTAGATAGCGGCGCCACGATCGTTAATGACATCACAGCCTTGCGCGGCGATCCGGCCATGGCTAAAGCCGCGCTCAAGGCGGACCGTGTAATCCTCATGCACATGCTCGGTGCTAGTCCCAAGACGATGCAGTCAAATCCGTCCTACGAAAACTGCCTCTCCGAGGTCTCCCGGTTCCTGCAAGATCGCCTCCATTCGTTCGTCGCGGCCGGAGGCCGCGCAGACCAGGTCGTCATAGATCCAGGCATCGGCTTCGGGAAAACCCTCGAGCACAATCTGTCGTTGATTAAAGGCGTCGATCAGCTCTCGACCCTCGCCCCGGTCCTCCTCGGCGTCTCCCGGAAGTCCATGTTCACAAAGATTTTGAACGACAACGGTGCCGAGGACCGTCTCGCGGCGTCCTTGGCCATCGCCTCATGGGCCGCCTTCAACGGCGTGTCGATATTGCGCGTACACGATGTTCTGGAAACCCGCCATACCCTCGATACTCTGCGCGCCGTCTCCGAGGCGTCATGACAGGTTCGTTGTTCGGCACGGACGGCGTCCGCGGCATCCCCGGCGAGGGCCCTCTGAAAGCCGACTCCGTCCGCTCCCTCGCCTTCCACGCCGCCCGCGTGCTGCTCGAGCGCCAGGGCGTCAAGATCAACGGCCACGCTCCGCTCATCGCCGTCGGCCGCGACACGCGCGGTTCAGGGCCGTCGCTCCTCCGTTCCCTCCTTTCTGGATTCTCGGCGGCGGGCGTCCGCGTCCTCGACCTCGGCGTCATCCCCACCCCGGCCGTCTCCTACCTCGCCCCGCGCCTCGGTTGCTTCGCCGGCGTCGTGATCTCCGCCTCCCATAATCCCGCCGAGTACAACGGCATCAAGTTCTTCGACGGCGCCGGCTTCAAAATGTCTCCCGCGCTCGAGCTCGAAGTCGAGAAGCGGATCTCCACGGGTCGCCCCGTCCCTCCCGCTTTGATCCGCCCCGCCTTCGCCGCCGCCGACCGCGCCGCGATCTACTTCGATTTTCTAAAAAGCGCCTTCCCCGCGACCCTTGACCTTGAAGGGACCCGCATCGTCGTCGATTGCGCGAACGGCGCGGCGTCGGCGTTCGCGCCGAAGCTGCTGGCCGAGCTGGGCGCCGAGGTGTTTGTGATCGGGGCGCGGCCCAACGGAAAGAATATCAACGCGGACTGCGGCGCGACCCATACCGTGGCCCTGCAGCGCGAAGTGAAGCGCCGCCGCGCCCACGCCGGTCTCGCCCTGGACGGCGACGCCGACCGCGCCTTGATCTGCGATGAGCGCGGCGCCCTCCTCGATGGGGACGCCCTCATCGCCGCCGCCGCCTCCCGCCTGCTGCGTCGCGGCGGCCTCAAGGGTGGCAAGGTCGCGGTCACCGTGATGTCTAACTACGGCCTGCTGTCCTACCTGCGCGGCCTCGGCGTCGACGCGGTCACGACACCTGTCGGCGACCGGCATGTGACTGAGGCCATCGAGAAGGAAGGCCTGAGCCTCGGCGGTGAGAACTCCGGGCACATCGTATTCCGCGACTTCGCCCCGACGGGCGATGGCATGCTGACCGGCCTGCAGACCTTCGCCGCCTGGCGCGAGTCGGGCAAGCCCATGAGCGCGCTGGGCCGCCTGTACAAATCGACGCCGCAGACGCTCAAAGCGCTGCATGTGAAGGGCAAGCCGCCGCTCTCAGGCATGGCCCGCACGGCCGCGGCGATCGCCGCCGCCGCTAAGACCCTCGCGGGGCGCGGGCGCGTGTTCGTGCGCTACTCCGGGACCGAGCCCGTGCTACGCATTCTGGTGGAAGGGCCGGCGAAGCCGGAGAACCGCCGCATCGCCGACGAGATCGCGAATATTTACCTGTCGGAGACGGGTGCTGCAGAGGAGAAACGAGGATGAAGACGGAGCAGAAGCTGAAGCTGGGCGTGAACATCGACCATGTCGCGACGCTGCGCCAGGCACGGCTCGACATCGATCCCGATCCCGTGCAGGCAGCACAGGTCGCCCGCCAGTCCGGCGCCGACATCATCGTCTGCCACCTCCGCCGCGACCGCCGCCACATGCAGGATGCGGATGTCGCTAAGCTCTGCCGCCTCAAGGGCGAGACGCATGTCGAGCTGTGCGACGATCCCAAGATGATCGCCGCCGTGCTCAAGGCCCGTCCGACCTCGGTATGCCTCGTCCCCGAGCGCCCGGGCGAAGTCTCCACTGAGGGCGGCCTGGACCTCGCCCGCAACGGCAAGAGCCTCGCCAAGACCATCGCCAAGCTCAAAAAGGCAGGTGTGGAGGTCAGCCTGTTCGTAGCACCGGAGGCTCCCGCCGTGCGCGCCGCCCGCAATATCGGCGCCGACATCGTCGAGCTCGACACGAGCGACTACGCGAAGGCGCACAGCAAGCCCAAGCAGAAGCTCGAGCTCGAGCGCCTTGAGCTCGCCGCATACATGGCCTGGGAGATGGGCATCGTCGTCCACGCCGGACACGGCCTCGACTACCACAATGTGGGGCCCGTCGCGCGGGTGCCGCACATGTCGGCGCTCAACATCGGCTTCTCGATCGTCGCCCGCTCGGTGTTCGTGGGCCTGAAGACGGCGGTGTCGGAGATGCGGCGGGCCATCGACTAGGCCATGTGCGGAATCGTAGGTTACGTCGGCCCTAAGCTGGCCGCTCCCCTGCTCATGGAGGGCCTCAAGCGCCTCGAGTACCGCGGGTACGACTCCTCGGGCCTAGCGTCGATCGTCGACGGCGTCATCGAGCGGCGCCGCGCGCAGGGCAAGCTCACGAACTTGGCCGCGGTGCTCGCCTCCAGCCCGCTCGCGGGCAATGTGGCGCTCGGCCACACGAGATGGGCGACGCACGGCAAGCCCAGCGAGATCAATTCGCATCCGCACACCGACCCGACGGGCACCGTCGCGGTCATCCACAACGGGATCATCGAGAACTATCTCGAGATCAAGGACCGAATGACGGCCGCGGGTGCAAAGTTCGAGAGCGAGACCGACACCGAGGTGCTCGCGCATCTCGTTGCCGAGAAGCTGGATCAGCTGCAGAAGGCCGGCTCCGGCCCGAAAGGCGACCTCAACGAGCCGCTCCTGTTTGAGGCCGTGCGCCGCGCGCTCGCCGACATCCGCGGCGCGTACGCCGTCGCCGTCCTGTGGTCGAGGGCCCCGGGCGTGATCATTGCTGCGAAGACGGCCTCGCCGCTCATCATCGGCCTCGGCGAGGGGGAGACCTTCCTCGGCTCCGATGTTCCCGCCTTCCTCGCCTACACGCGCAAGGCCGTGTTCCTCGATGACGGCGAGATGGCCGTCCTCAAGAAGGATGGTGCCACCTTCTTCAACCTCTCTGGCAAAAAGATCGAGAAGAAGCAGATCAACATCACCTGGGACCGCACGATGGCGGAGAAGTCCGGCTACCGCCACTTCATGCTCAAGGAGATCCACGACCAGCCCGCCTCGTGCGAGGACACCATGCGCGGCCGTCTGTTTCCGCTCAAGGGCGTGCTCGAGCGCGACTGCGGCATGAACGCCGATATCTTGAAAAATGTTCGTTCGGTCCAAATGATCGCCTGCGGCACGGCTTACCACTCGTGCCTCGTGGGCCAATATTGGTTCGAAACCCTCATCGGCGTTCCTACGAGGGTCGAGACCGCCTCCGAGTTCCGCTACCGCGAAACGACGATCGGGCCCGAGGACCTCGTCATCGCTGTTTCCCAATCGGGGGAGACGGCCGACACGCTGGCCGCCGTCAAAATCGCCAAGGAAAAAGGAGCTAAAGTTCTCGCAATCTGCAACACCGTCGGCTCCGCGCTCACGCGCACCGCCGACTGGACCTTGTATACGCATTGCGGGCCCGAGCTCGGCGTCGCCTCGACCAAGGCCTTCATCGGACAACTCACCTCTCTTGCCGTCGTCACCTTGCACGCCGCCATTGGCCGCGGCAAGATGACCGAGGCCCAGGGCCGCGCCTTCGTCGACGACCTCGTGAAGGTCCCGGGCTGGATCCGCGCTGCGATCAAGCTCGACAAGCAGATTCTCGAGATCGCCAGGAAGTTCGCCAAGAAGGAGCACTTCCTCTTCATCGGACGCTATGTGAACTACCCGATCGCGCTCGAGGCCGCTCTGAAGCTCAAGGAGATATCCTACATCCACGCCGAAGGCTACGCCGCGGGCGAGCTCAAGCACGGCCCGATCGCCTTGATCGACACCGAGATGCCCGTCGTCGTGATCGCGACCCAGTCCCGCGTTCTGGAGAAAACTTTGTCCTCGCTCGAAGAAGTCAAGGCGCGCGGCGCGCAGATCATAGTGGTCGCCACCGAGGGCGTGGGCGAGTTCAAGGGGTGCGAGGCCGTCCTGCGTCTGCCCCCGGTGCCCGAGATTCTCTCTCCGATCGTGAACATCATCCCGCTCCAGCTCCTGGCCTATCACATCGCCGACCTCCGCGGCTGCGATGTGGACCAGCCGCGCAACCTCGCCAAGAGCGTCACGGTCGAATAGCCGTGGAACTCGGGTGCGACCTCGTCGAGATCGGGCGCATCAAGTCCCTGGCGCGCCGCAACCCGAAATTCCTCCCGCGCGTGTTCTCCGCGAGCGAGATCGCCTACTGCAAGAGCAAGAAGAACCCCTGGCCCCATTTCGCCGTGCGCTTCGCCGCCAAGGAGGCCGTGTACAAGGCCCTGGGCAAGGCCGAGGTGCCTCTGACCGCGATCTCGGTCAAGCGCGGCAAGGACGGCCGCCCATCGGTGAAGATCAACGGCAAGGCGGTGCGCGGCCTGAAGCTCTCCCTGTCGCACGGCCGCGAGCACGCGATCGCGTTCGCCATCCTGCGCTGACTCGATCGCACGACCAGCGATCCGCGCGTCGGTGTCGCAGCTCTCGCCCGCTTCTCGACGACGATTTGCTAAACTAACTAATGCGTCACGCGCCGCGGCCGGAGTGCTCGGTCGTCATCCCCGTCTTCAATTCCCAGAACTCGGTGTCCCGCGTCGCGGACGGCGTGGTCGCGGCGTTTACCGGCGTCGGCGTCCAGCTCGTCCTCGTCGACGACGGCAGCCGCGACGAGAGCGCCAGGATCTGCCGCGAGTTCGCCGGCCGCCATCCCGGCAAAGTGCTGTTCGCCCGGCTGTCGCGGAACTTCGGCGAGCACAACGCCGTGCTCGCGGGCCTGCGCCTGGCCGCCGGGCGCTATGTGGTCGTCATGGACGACGACGGCGAGAACCGCCCCGAGGACGCGCGCCGGCTCTTCGAGCGCGCGCGGCAGGCCGACGCGGACCTGGTGTATTCCCGCTATCCCGCGCGTCACCACGCCTGGTGGCGGCTGCTCGGCAGCCGCTTCAACGGTTGGATCGCCGGCCTGCTCATCCGCAAGCCCGACGGCCTCTATCTCTCCAGCTTCAAATGCCTCAGCAGCTGGCTCGTGTCGCAGGTGACGCGCTACGAGGGGCCCTTTCCCTATCTCGATGGGCTCGCGCTGCAGTACGCGGGCCGCATCGAGGTCGTCGACTGCGCCCACGCGCCGAGCGAGCGCGAGTCGTCGAACTACGACCTGCGCAGTCTCGGGCGCCTCTGGCTCAACATGGCCGTAAACTTCTCGGTGGCACCCCTGCGCCTGAGCAGCATGCTCGGCGCCGCGATGGTCGCTTTGGGCGGGATGCTCACCTTGGAAGTCATAATCGAGCGCTTCTCGGCGGACCCGCCGCCGCCCGGGTGGGCGCATCTTTCTGTTCTCGTGCTCGTATTCTCGGGCGCGCAGCTGCTGATGCTGGGTATGATCGGTGAATACCTAGGGCGGCTCTTCCTGCTGGCCAACCGCGCGCCTCAGGCGGCCGTGCGCGAGCTCGTGGGTGCGGAACTGCCCGAGGACGCCGATGTCGCGCGCTGAAGTTCCGCGCGCAGCGCTCGTCGTCGGTGGCCTCGGCTTTATCGGCGCGGCCTTGTGCGAGCGCCTCGTGAAAGCGGGAAGCCGAGTCGTAGCGCTCGACTTCCTGCTCGAGGGCGGCGGTGGGCGCGAGGATCACGCCGTCGCCGGCGTGGAGGTCGTCCGGGGCGACGCGCGCGACCGGTCCCTCGTCGAGTCGCTGGCCGAGGGCCGCGACGCGGTGTTCAACCTGGCGGGTCGCAGCGGGCATCTCGATTCGGTGCGCGATCCCGAGGGCGACCTCGAACACAATTTGCGCGCTCCTCTCACCGTGCTCGAGGCTTGCCGGCGCGCCGCCCCGCGCGCGGCGTTCGTCCATGCGAGCACGCGGCAGGTGTACGGGCGCGCCCAGTTCCTTCCCGTCAACGAGAGCCATCCGCTCCACCCGCTTGATCCAAACGGAGTGCACAAGGCCGCTGCGGAGCAGTTGTGCCTGCAGTACGCCTGCATCCACGGCATGCGCTCTTCTGTTATCCGCCTCACGAATGTCTACGGTCCGCGCATGCGCGTGATGGACGGCCGGCAGAACTTCGTGGGCTATTGGATCGGCCGGTTGCTGCGGGGCGAGGATCTGGTCGTGTTTGGAGACGGAAGCCTGCGTCGGGACCACCTCTTCGTCGAGGACGCCGTCGATGCCTTTCTGGCCGCGGCCGCGTCGCCTGCCGCCGCTGGCCGGGTCATGAACGCGGGCGGGGGGCAACCCGTCACCTTCCGCGCCCTGGCCGAGACGCTCGTCGAGCTTCGTCCCGGGGCGAGTTGGCGTCTGGAGCCGCTGCCCGAGGAGCGCCGCAACATCGATATCGGCGACAGCTGGTGCGATGTCGGCCGGGCGCGCGCTTTGACCGGTTGGGCACCCCGCACGCCGCTCGGCGAAGGCCTGCTCCGCACCCTCGAATTCTACGATGAACATGCTGAAAGCTACGGCGTCGTCCCGCGTCCCTTTCCTCGCCCTGTCGCGCCGGGCCTCGTCGCTTAGGCCCGCGTACGAGCGCGCGTTTCGGACGGTCCTGAGCGGCGGACGCTTCATCCTGGGCCCCCGCGTGGAGGCCTTCGAAAAAGAGTTCGCCCGTTCGGCTGGGACGCGACACTGCGTCGCGGTCGCCTCTGGAACGGACGCGCTCTGGCTGTCCCTGCTGGCCGCGGGCGTCGGCCCGGGCGACGAGGTCGTGACCGTCTCGCACACCTGCGTGCCGACCGCCGCCGCGATCCTCCAGTGCGGAGCGACCCCGGTCCTCGTCGATGTCGATCCCGCGACCATGACGATGGATCCCGCCTGCGCCGCGCGGGCGATCACGCGCCGCACGAAGGCTATCCTGCCGGTCCACCTCTACGGTCTGTGCGCCGACCTGGCGGCGCTCAAGTCGCTCGCGCGCGCCAAGGGGCTGCCCTTGATCGAGGACTGCGCTCAGGCCGCGGGCGCGATATTTGACGGTCGGCCGGCGGGCGGCCACGGCCTGGCCGGCGCCTTCAGCTTCTATCCGACGAAGAACCTCGGGGCGCTCGGGGACGGGGGAGCCGTCACGACCGACGACGCATCGTTTGCGGCGCGCCTGCGCCGCCTGCGCTTCTACGGCTACGAGGAGGCGCAGGTCTCCCGTGAGGCCGGCCACAATAGCCGCCTCGACGAACTCCAGGCCGCGTTCCTCTCCATCTCCCTCAAGCGCCTGCCGTCCTGGATCCGGTCGCGCCGTGAGATCGCGGCACTCTACCGCGATGGCTTTGGCGATCGTCTCTCCTGCCCCGGCGACGCGCCGCTACGCCGGCACGCCTATCATCTCTTCGTGGCCCGCTCGTCGCGCCGGGGCGCGCTGCGCCGCGCGCTCGCGGCGCGCGGTGTCGAGACCGCCGTGCACTACCCCGTGCCCGTCCACCGCCAGCGCGGCTACGCGCCGCTCTGCAAAATCGGGCCGGGCGGGCTCGCGGTCACCGAACGCCTCGCGCGCGAGATCGTGAGCCTGCCGCTCTACCCCGAGCTCCGTCCCGGTGAGGTGAAGCGCGTCGTCGCCGCCGTGCGTGCCTGCGCGTGAAGCCCTCCGAGCACCGCCGCATGGCGGCCGTCGAGGAAAACCACTGGTGGTACCGAGCGTTGCGCCGGCGCGTCGTTGCTGACCTGGCGGAAGACGGGCTCGGCGACGGAGACGCCGTGCTCGACGCCGGTTGCGGCACCGGCGGAACCTGGCGGGCGCTCGCGCGGCGCTGGCCGGGGCTCGACTACACCGGCATGGATCCGGCCGAGGACGCGCTCTCAGCCGCCCGGGCCGCTGGTGCGCCGCGCCTCGTTCGCGCCGGGCTCGACGACGCACCGCCGGCCTCGGGCCAGCGCGCGATCCTGAGCCTGGACACCCTCTACTACGCGGCCGACGAGCGCGCGGCCCTGCGCCGGTTGCGCGGCGCCCTGCGCCCCGGCGGCCTCCTTGTGCTCAACCTTCCGGCCTTCGACTGCGCCCGCGGGCGCCACGACGAGGCGGTGGGCGTCGCGCGGCGCTACCGTCGCGGCCGCGTGTCCGCGATGCTCGCGGAGGCGGGCTTTTCCGTCGAGCGCTGCGAGTATTGGAACGCGGCGCTCTTTCCCATCGCGCTGGCGTGGCGGGCCGCGACGCGTTCCGCTAAGGGGGAGCCCCAGTCGGACCTTGCCATGCCGCCCGCAGCGCTGAACACAGCACTCGCGTCTTGGCTCGCGCTCGAGGGGCGGCTTGGACGCCTTGTGCCGCCGCCTTTCGGGCTGTCGGTTTACGCTCTGGCCCGGCGTTAGCTGAGCGTCTTCTTGAGACGCCGCGACAGCCACACCCAACCGGCGATGAGTCCGGCGACCGCGAAGACCCGCATGGCCACCGGCCAGCCCCTGAGGCCGCCGCCGGCGTCGAGCAGGAAGAAGACCGGATGCTCGGAGAGATGCCACAGGCGCGCGAAAGTGCGCTCGATGTTGTATGTGCCGGGCCAGCGCTGGTAGCCGCCTAGCGCGTGGATGATGAACGCGGCGGCGGCAGAGTACGCCCAGGCGCGGCGCAGGCGCGAAGAGGCGGCGATCTCCTTTTCGTACGGCGTCAGCCACCAGAGAAAGATCATCGTCATCGAGGCGAAGTAGCGGGTTCCAAAGGACAGTCCGCCGACCCAATTGGTGTAGCAGGACAGGAGCAGGAGCTTCCCGACGCAGCCGCCCACGAGCCAGAGCGTCTCGGCGTCGCGGCGCCGGACCGCCGCCCACGCCGCGAACACGAAAGGCGGAAAATAGAGCAGCAGGCCGCGCGCGGGCGTCAGGAGCATTCCGATCAAGGCCGCGGCCTGCGGTCCCTGAAAGTTCCGGGCCTGAAAGCGCAACTCCGGCGGCGCGAACCGGCCGGTGTAGGCGAGCCAGTAGGAGAAAAGTCCGGCGGCGGGAAGTGCCACCCCCGCGAGGAAGGCCGGAAGCTCGCGCGTACGGTGAAAGAGCCACAGCCCGGCGGCGGCCACGGCGAGGAACACATTGTCGGGCCGCGACGCCGTCGCGAAGGCGAAGCCGAAGCCCGCCGCCGCGGCGCGCGCCGGCCCCTTCCCCGCGATCCCCCAGAGGCCGAGCGCCAATCCGAGCTGTGCCGGGCCGTGCTGCCAGAGCGCCTGCGAGCTGACGCTGAGGGCCCAGGAGCCAGAGCCGTACAGCGTGGCCAGCCAGAGCGCCCATCGAGGCGAGCAGCGGTCGCGCAGCGCGAGGTAGAACACGCCGACCGACGCGGCCGTGATCGCGGCGCCGGCGAGCTTCGAGAGGTCATGGAGGAAGCCTTGGCTGATCGGCGGGTTGAAGAACGCGGTAACGAGGTAGAACGGGACGGCCAGGAGCCCGGGCAGCACCGGATACACGGAGAGATTTCGCCCGTGCGAGCCGGGCACGAGGAAGTCGGTCTCCCGGCCCGTCAGCCACGGATGCATGACCGGGTCCATGGCGAGGGTGCCGTGGCGCAGCAGGGCGAAGGGCAGGAGGCTGTTGGGGATGTCGTCGCCGCCGTGCCAGCGGAAGGTCGTGAAATACAGCGCGAAATGCGCGAGCGCCAACGCCAGGGCCGGCCGCTTCTCCCAGGTCCCATCCGTCGTGCGCAGGAGCCACAGGACGGCCAGGGCCAGCGCGATGGCCGCCGCGGGGAAGCGCGCGCCGACGGCGAGGCAGACCAGCAGCCATGTCGCGCAGACGGCGAGTGCCACGCGCGGCAAGAGCGTTCTTCCGGCCGAGAGGCTGGTCGTCATCAAAATATTATAGCTAGAAACGGGTAGGCCTGACACCAGATGACATCTCCACGAATGGACGCTCCCGACAAAGCCGACCGCGACCGCGAGGCGCGTGGCGGCGGAAATCGCCATTGATTTTTCCGGGCCGCAGGGCTACGCTTCATCAATGGGATGCGGGATCTCGCTGTTGAGGCCTACGCTCCTCGTGCTCGTCCTCTTCGCCGCGCCCGCCGCGTTCGCCTGCAAATGCTCTGCGGACTTCCTCGCGCCGCTGAGCGCGGATCCCGGGACGGCGGAAACGGCGCTATTGGGCAAGGCCGAGGCCTCGGGGATAGGAAGGATCTTCCGCGTCGAGGCGTCGTGGACGAAGTACACGAGCGCCCTCGTCCTGCCCGGCGGGACGAAATGCGATCTCCGTCCCGCCGTCGGCAGACGGCTGCTGCTCCTGTCGGTCTATTCGCTCGCCTGGTTCGATGAGAACAAGACCTCGCCGACGATCTGCGACTCGATCCTGCTCGAGCCTGCGAAGGCGGAGAAGGCCGTCGCCCGGCTCGCCGCCAGGACCGACTACGGCAATCATTTCAGCTACAATCCTTCGTGGGGCTGGTGCCGCAAGGACTCCGACTGCGTCCTTGCGCCCGGCGTGTGCGGCGGGACGGACGCGGTGAACCTCCGCTCCCGGGCCGAGCACGAGGGCTGGCGAAAACGGACCGCCCCGAGGGTCGACTGCGTCTCCGGAACCCCCGTGAAGAACGCCGCCGCGAAGTGTTCGGATAATTTTTGCGCGGTGTCCGGCCCGCAAATTCGTTAGAATCCGGCTCATGCCACAATTTCTCATCCTGCGCTGATTTGATCGAGACGGTCAGCTTCGACTCCCTTGTGCCGGGCCCGCGGCTGCTTTTCCTGGGCGGCGTGCACGGCGACGAGAACCCGGGCATGCTCGCCCTGTCGAAGATCCTCGCGGACCTGCAAGCTGGCAAGATCCGTCTGCTGCGCGGCAAGGTCACGATCGCCGCCCGCGTCAACGCCGGCGCCGCCAAGCGCGGGCTTCACTTCCTGGAGGAAAATCTCAACCGCCTCGTGAAGCGCCATGACGCGCCCGCCACTCACGAGCAAATTCTCGCCAACGAGCTGGTCGCCTTGATCGACGCCTCCGACGCCGTGCTCGACCTGCACGGCACGCCCGCTCCGACGCGCCCGTTCGTGTTTCTCGATGACGAGTCTCCCGAGAATCGTTCCTGGGCCGTAGCCTTGGGCACGGACTATCTGCTGTGTGGTTGGCCCGCTTTATATAAGGGCGGCGTCACGGTCACCACGACCGAGTACGCCCAGAGCCGCGGCAAGCGCGCGCTGACCGTCGAGGTCGGCCAGAACGACGACGCCGTGAGCGAGCTGCGCCTGACCACGGTCGTGCGCCGCGAGCGAAAGGGATTCTTCGCCCGCCCGTGGAAGAACTTCGATCCCATCAACGAGGGGGAGGTTCTCGCTTCCTGCTCCGACGGCGTTGATTTAGTGGCTCCGAACGATGGCTTTATGATCATGCCGTTCGAAGGCGCCTCCATCGGCGAAGAATGGTACTACATCGCCGTGAAAGAATAGGTGCCAGGCGTCCCGCTGTTGCAAAAGTCGACTTATGCAACAACGGGACGCCTGGCACCATTCACGGCCACGGATGCCGAGGATACCTTCGCTGCAGCTCCTTCTTCACCGTCGGATAGTTGTTAGCCCAGAATGAGCTCAAGTCTTTCGTTTTCTGCACCGTGCGATAGTTCGGCGCCAAGATGTCGAAGGTGACCTGTAGTCGCCCCTCGGCCAGACTCAGCGTCCCGGTCATCTTGACGAAATCGCCTAGCCGTGCGTTGAGCTCGGGCGGATGCGTCTCGTGGTATATGAACTTACCGGTCTTGCCCGAGGGTAGTTTCTTGGTCGCCGGCAAGGCTCGGTCGAGAAAGCTCGTCAACGCGGGTCCTAAATAACTTTCCATGTGCGCCAGCAGATTCACCCGCTCGATGTCCTTGAGCGAGTTCTTGCCCGCGCACGCCTCGCCGTAGATCAACCGCCAGTCGTCCGGGCTCATCTCCGGGTAGCCCATGTCGGGATACAGCCGCCGCGCCAGCGCGATGCGCACCATGAGCTGTCGCGCCTTGTCGTCGTAGCCGGGGTGGGCGAGTTCGCCTGAGGCGAATTTCTCCGCCCACAGGTCGGCCGCGATCTTGCGGTCGTCCTTGCGGGCCGCGACCTCGCGCCGCGCCAGGACGAGACCGCGGAACACGAGCCGCTCCTCCTTGATGACGCGGATTTTCTTTTCGTCGAATTCGGCCGTGGGCGTCCAGGCGCATTCCTTTGGGAAGGCCCGGACGATCGAATCCGCGGTGAAGGGCAGATACAGGTTGATCATGACCTGCCGCGCCTGACCGCCTCCGGCGCGCTCTCGAATATCGAGGGCGAGGATCACCTCCGGAGGCTCTTTTGCGGCGGGCAGCAGGGCTCCGCGCCCGTCGCCCAGCCGATAAAACAGGCCCTCGCCCTCATGCGCGGCGAGGCGGTCGGCGAAGGCGTCGAGCCAGGCGAGAGGCAAGGCGTCGGGGGCGGGATTGGGGGCGGCGGTGCCTTCCTCTTTATATAGGCGCTTGAACTGGCGGAATATCTCGGACGCCTCCCAGGACACCTCCTCGCGCGCGCCCGCCAGCAGATCGGCGGCGAGAGCGGAAAGGTCGGCCTGCCCCGGTCTGAGATCTCCGGAGGTCTCAAAGACGGCGGCCATCGCGCACGCGCGCTCAAACGCCTCGGGTCCCAAGGCGCGGGCGGCCTCGAGCACGGAGGCCACGCGCGGCGGCGCGGGGTAGCGAAGCAAGGCGCGGCCCTTAGGCGTGACGCGGTCGCCGTCGACCGCGCCCAGCGCAGCCAGCGATTTGCCCGCGCCGGCCCAGGCGTCTGGCTTCGGCGGCGTTACCCAGTCCACCTGCCCGGGCAGCGACGCGGTCTGCAGGCGCAGCGAGCTGAGCTCGAGGCGCAAAATCTCTGGCACGAGGCTCGGCGACATCCCCGTTTCGTCGGCCTTCGACCACAGCCGCACGCAGCGTCCGGGCGCGGTGCGGCCGGCGCGTCCCGTCCTCTGCGCGGCATTGCTGCGGCTGATGCGGGCAAGGTAAAGGGTGTTGATGCCGCGCGCGGCGTCGTAGGCGGCGACGCGGTGCAGGCCGCTGTCGATCACCATGGTGACCGACGGGATTGTCAGGCCGGTCTCCGCCACATTCGTGGCGACGATGACGCGGCGGCGGGGGGACTCCTCGAGGACGCGCTGCTGCTCGCCCAGGTCCATGCTTCCGTGCAGCGCGTGAAGCTCGAGGTCCTGCTCGCGGCAATAGGGGGTGAGCACGGTGAGCGCGCGGCGTATCTCGCGCAGGCCGGGCATGAAGATCAGCACGGAGCCGTCAAGGCCCTCGCGCGCGAGGTCTCGCAGCGCGGCGAGGGCACCTTCCGCCGGCCCGCCGCGCGAATCGAGGGGATGATGGCGGATGTCGACGGGGAACAGCCGTCCCGGCACCGAGACCGTGGCGGCCTCGGGCAGATAGCGGGCGAGCGCTTCGGCCTCGAGCGTGGCCGACATCACGGCGACCCTTAGGTCCGGCCGCTTCCCTTTGCGCAGGGCCTTGAGCCAGGCGAGGGCGAGGTCGCAGTCCAGGCTGCGCTCGTGGAACTCATCGAGGAGTACCGCGCCGACACCGGCCAGGCCCGGGTCCTTCATCATCTGCGCGATGAAGACACCGTAGGTCTGGAACACCGCCTCAGTTTTTGTCCCGCAATTGCTGTCGAAGCGCACCTGGTAGCCGATCCGCGTCCCGAGCGCCGTCCCCGTCTCGGAGGCGACGCGTCCGGCGAGGCTGCGCGCGGAGAGGCGGCGCGGCTCGAGCACGAGGATCCGTCCGGGGACCTTGCCCAACAGATACTGCGGCGTCTGCGTGGACTTGCCGCTGCCGGTCGGCGCCGTGAGGATCAAGGAGCCGGCGCGCAGGAGCTCCGACGCGATCTGGTCGCGAAACGCCGCGATGGGTAAAGGCTGGCTCACCCCGACAGTTTATCTAAACGGACGGAGAATCCGTTGTACCGCTTTCCGAGGACGACCTTCATCGCGTACATGGACGCCGGGATCGAGCCCAAATAGCCGAGGATTCCTCCGACCACCCTCGCCTGCTCGACATGTCCGATGGCGCCGGTGATCCCACCGCCGACGGCGCCGAGCACGATGCCGCTCAGCATGGACCAGACGGTGCAACGCCACATGAAGCTCCACCAGATCGCAAGGGTTTGGCCCCAGCTCGGCTCCTGCGGGTTCGCTTCGTCGGACATGGCGGTTCTCCTCCCCTGCGCACGGGATTATAGAGGGAAAATCAGCGCTTCGCCAGTCCGCCCTTCCGGGGGGGTTGATTGACCGTGATTTGCCTGTTAGGCTATTGGTAATGGGACGCACTTTGGTGCTCAATCGCAGCTTTCGGGCCGTCGCCGTCGCCGATTGGCGGCGCGCGATCACGCTCGTTTACATGGGGCTTGCGGAGGCGCTCGACGAGGACCTGACGCCGTACGGCTTCGAGGCCTGGGTGGCCGCGTCGTCCAACTGGGTGGAGATCCCGTCGGGCTTCGTGTCCTCGCCGACTTTGCGCTTCGCCGTGCCCGAGGTGATCCGCCTCGTGCGCTACGACCGCATCCCGCACCGCGAGGTGGCGTTCACGCGGCACAATGTCTTCGCGCGCGACCGCTACAAGTGCGCCTACTGCGGCAAGCGCAAGCCCAGCGACGAGCTCGATCTCGATCATGTGATCCCGCGCTCGCGCGACGGCGTCAACGAGTGGACGAACATCGTGACCTCCTGCCGGCCGTGCAACCTGAAGAAGGCCGACCGACTGCCCGACGAGGCGGGGATGCCGCTCAAGAATCACCCGGTGCGGCCCCGCTGGACCTTGATGGGGAGCCTGGTGCCGCATCCGCGCGCGCACATCCCCGAGAGCTGGAAGAAGCTCCTCTCGCAAGAAATCAAGTGAGCGTCAAAGCGCTCGGCAAGGCGGAGCTGCGCGAGGGCCTGGTCGCGCGCGAGCCCGACGACCACAAGGGAATCTTCGGGCATGTCCTCGTCGTGGCCGGCTCGCGCGGCATGGCGGGCGCGGCGATTCTGGCGGCGCGGGGCGCGCTGCGATCCGGCGCCGGGTTCGTCACGGTCGCGGTCCCGAGCGGCGTCGCCGGCATCGTCGCCGGAGCCGCGCCGTCGGCGATGACCTTGGCCCTCCCGGAGAATTCCT
>Ga0163144_10006486_pt1 | contig 25790 bp, 15 predicted proteins | sample OliLak19BULKMAT1_FD_123175 | JGI IMG/M metagenome (GOLD analysis project Ga0163144, IMG submission 123175) | Freshwater microbial mat bacterial communities from Lake Vanda, McMurdo Dry Valleys, Antarctica - Oligotrophic Lake LV.19.BULKMAT1 | ecosystem: Environmental > Aquatic > Freshwater >... | reverse complement strand
CGCCGATTCGACTCAATCGCGTTTGTACAACCGGTGCGTCGCCGCCGCCGGGGTCACGCTGTCGTAGCGCACCACAAACGCGTCGTCGTCGCCATCGCGGTCGAAGTCCGCGATCAGGACCATCGCCAGGTGCTGCACCGCGATCGACGCACCCGCGCTGTAACCGCCCGTCCGGTCGCTCACCGCAAACCGCGACCCGCCCGTCAACCCCGTCGTCCACGTCAACGCATCGAGGTCGCCGTCCTCCTCGTCGTCCGTAAACACGAGGCCCGCGTGCACGAGCGACGAACCCGTCAGCGGCATCACCGTGAACGGCGCCGGCAGCTCGTTCCGGAACGGCTCGAAGCTCGCCGCGCCCTCAGCCGCGTACGCCAGCAGGTCGAGGTCGCCGTCATGGTCGAAATCGACCACCGCCACGCGGTCCGCAGCGTTCGTCGCGATCGGCAGAGTCGAATTCACGACTCCATCCCCCGCCCCGAGCGCAACGGTCACTTGCGTCGGACCGCCGAGCACGACGTCGAGCACCCCGTCGCCATCCATATCGACCAGCGCCGCCGTCGTACACGGGCCGACACCCAGGACCGCGCCCGAGTCGCTGAACCCGCCGAGGCCGTCGCCGAACAGCAACCGCGGCTCGCCGAAACCCGTCAGGCCGACGTAGTCGAGGTCGCAGTCGCCGTCCGCGTCCACGAGCTCCGAGATGGGCTCGAGCAGCCCCGTCGGCCCAGCCGTGAAGACCCCGGCGCCGTCATTCCAATAGATCTCCGAGCCAGCGGTCAGCGGGTTCCCGATGACGAGGTCCACGTCGCCGTCGCCATCGATGTCCGCCGCGCGCTGCACCGTCGCGCCCGGCGGGCCGAACGCTGCGCCCGCGGTGAACGCCGCAGCGCCGTCGTTCGACAATACGACCGCCCCCACGCCCACACCCGACAACACGACGTCCATGTCGCCGTCACCGTCGACGTCCAGGGCGAGGCCACCCCGCGACGCATACGCAGGCAACGCCGCCGCGTCCAACGTCAACGCGGCCAGCGGTTGGCCTCCAGACGCCGAATTGAAGTACGCCCGGTGCGCCGCGCCGTCGACCACCACGAACAGGTCGAGGTCGCCGTCGCCATCGAACGTGCCCGTGACCACGCCCACCGCGTTGTCCACGGCGCCACGCTGGTTCGACGCGACGAGCAACCCCGTGCCATCGTTGAACCACCAACGCTCGCCGTCGAGGTCCTTGACCGACACGACGTCGAGGTCGCCATCGCCATCGAGATCGACCAGCGCGATCCCGCGGTTGTCGTTGTTGTCGAAGAACCAGGGGGCCACGCCGAAGGTCCCGCCGCCGAGGTTCAGCAGAACCTCGTTCTGACCGAGCGCGGCCACGACGACATCGAGGTCGCCGTCACCATCGAGGTCGCCGAGCGCGACGTCCTGGGCCTGCGTGAACGTCAGGTTCGCGCCGACGGTGAACAGCCCCGACCCATCGTTGCGCCAGAAACGCACCGGCTGGCCGTCCAGACCGCTCGTCGCGACGAAGTCGAGGTCGCCGTCACCGTCGACATCGCCGACCGCGAGCGCCGTCGTAGTGCCCGTGCCGAGCGCTTGACCGGTGCTGGTGAACACACCCGCGCCGTTGTTTCGGTAGACCCGATCGGCGCCGGTGTTGCCGTTGCCGAGGATCAGATCGAGGTCGCCGTCACAATCGAAGTCGCCGAGCGCCACCGAGATCGTGAAACCCGAGCCGATCGGCGCGCCGTAGGCGCCGAAGCCCCCGAGGCCATTCCCGAGCGCGATGCGCGCCCCGGCGCCGGCCGCGATCACATGGTCGAGGTCGCCGTCGCCATCGAGGTCGCCGACGGCGACGTCATAGGCCTCACCGGCGACAAAGCCGTTCGCGACGAACCCACCGAGGCCGTCGCCGAGCAGGATCTGTGTCCCCGAGCCGAGCCGGCTCGTCACGAGCACATCGAGGTCCCCGTCGCGGTCGAAGTCGCCCGCGGCGGCAGCCGATGCCGCGCCAGGCGTCGTGACGCCGGTCGAAACAGCGAAGAGGCTCGGCCGCACGTCCTTGATCCCGGACGGCACCGCATCGTGGCCCGTCCCGGCCGCCTCGATGACGCCCGAGCCGAGGCTCGCTGCGATGTCGAGGCCCGATGGCGCGCCGGCGCCAACACTCGCAGCGCCGAACTCGCCGCGTGTGCGCAGGGTCGGCGAACCGCCGAGCGTGATCAGCAGAACATCGGGCTCGACGCCCGCGCCGACGGTCGCGCCCGCGCCGAACGTATCGCCCGCCACACCCAGATCGAAGTCCCCCGCGTCCGCGCCGTTCAGCACGATCGACTTGTCGAACTTCACGTACAAAACATCCCCCGCGTCGGTCGCGCCGTTCTGGTCGACGTCCAGGTAGTGCACCGGCCCGACGATGCGCAGGTTCGCGATCGCGAGGTCCGCCATCGACTGCGAAGGCGCCGACACGTTCCCAGCGAGGTCCCGCGCCACGATCCGCACGCGCAATTGGGTGCCATCGGGCGCAAAACCCGTCGGCCAACTGAACGTGCCGTTGTCCGGCGCGGACTCTGCGATCGAGAGCGAAAAGCTGGCGCCCGAGTTCCTGGACAGGATCAGGTCCACCGTCGCCGGGTTGAGATCCGTCGTCGTCCACGTGATCGCGCGTGTCCCCGACCAGCTCTCTCCGCCGACAGGCGAGGTGATCTGCACGACCGGCGGCGTGACGTCGAGCTCGAAGCTGCCGCTGGAGCGTGTCGGCGCGCTGGGATTGTCCGCGCGATCGGTCGCGATCACTTGGATGCGGAACTGCGCGCCGTCGCCGATCGCGGCCGCGTCGAATTCGAACGAACCCATGTCGGGCGCGGCGGCCGCGAGGAGCGTCGGATACGTCGCGCCGTCATCGCTCGACAAACGGATCTCGACCGTTCCCGGGTGCACGTCGACAGTCGTCCACGTGACATTCGCCGCCGGCCCGAGGATCTCCGAGCCGACAGGCGAGGTCAGCGTCGTCACCGGCGCCGTATTGTCGATGGCGAACACACCGCTCGTGAGAGTGCCGCCCTTCGAAAGGATCAGGCGCACGCGGTACTCCACACCGTCACCGAGAGCGGTCGTGTCGAGGCTGAACGCGCCGTCGTTCTCCGTCGCGCTCGCGAGCTCGATCCCGAATGTCGCGCCGCCGTCATCCGACAGCGACACACGCGCTTCACCCGACGAGCTCGACGACCAGCGGATCGCGCGGGTCCCGCCCCACACCGCCGCCGTCGCGGGCGCGGTGATTCTCGGCGTCGCGCCGCCGCCGCCGCCGCCGCCACCACAGCCAGTCAGGGCTCCGCCGAGGAGCGCCGCGAGCGCCGCGACAGAGGCGCCGCGGCTGACGAGCCGAACGACGCGCGCTACATGTGCGCCCGCGAGCTGGGCGCTTCGTGCAAACAGTGGCATAGAAATAATGGGATCCAGGATCGCGACACTCCTGGAACCGGAATCGACCAGGCGGCGAGCGGAGCTTGAGAACGCTCGGCCGCTATAGATAAACGTAGGCCACACACACGGCGCATCACAGATTTACGGCGACCCGCGTCCCAAATCAAGAGGGACGCGGGTCGCCGCGAGGGTGGGCCAGCGCTCAGCGCGCCGCCCGGTTTTTGGTCCGGAGTACGGTGCCAGGCGTACGGGGCGTACGGGGCGTACGGGGCCAGGCTCGTTTCTTCGCATTTACCGGTCGTTCGCGCTCCGCGCGAACGACCGGTACATACGAATCAACGAGCGAGGCACCTAGTGGTGGTTCGTCACCACGTGACGCTTCGGCGGCGGGACCAGGCCCACCGCGCGCCCGAGACGCTTCTGGCCGTACTTCGGGTTCTCCATGTAGTAGAGCGTCCGCTCGTAGAAGCGTCGCACGCGCTGCGGCATGCCGTAGTACCACTTCTCGTACGACCGGACCATGTTCTTGCGCAGCTCCTCCAGCTCGATCTGGCTGAAGTTCTCGTGTTTGTACCCTGAGCGGTTGGACGACACGTAGTTCTCCGAGAGGTCGGAGATGTCGATCGAGGCCTGGTAGTTGTCCCAAGACTCGGTGCCGATCAGCGGGTTGAACACCGAGATGCGGATCAGGTCCGGGCCCGCGAGGCGCAGCACCTTCTCGGTCTCTTCGATGTCCTGCGCCGTCTCGCCGGGTGAACCGACGATCAGATAGACCTTGGCCCAGATGCCCGCGCGGCGCGTCATCTTGGCGGCGTTGACGATGACCTCCGGCGTGAGGTCCTTCTTCAGCACGTCGAGCATGCGCTGCGAGCCCGACTCCCAGCCGTAGTAGATGCGCCGGCAACCCGCGCGGTGCATGTGCTTGAGCAGCGGGTAGTCGACGCAGTCCGCGCGGGTGTTGGCGACCCACTCGAACTTCAGCCCGCGGCGGATGATCTCGTCGCACATCTCATGGATGCGCTTCTTGCGGAGCGTCAAGATCTCGTCGACGAAGAGGATCACCCCCGGGTCGTAGGCCTTGATGATGTGCTCGAGCTCGTCGACGATCGCCTCGACCGAGCGCACGCGGAAGCCGCGGCCCGTGAGCTCCTTCTGGCAGAAGATGCACTTGAAGGGGCAGCCGCGCGTGGTGAAGATGTACACCAGGTGCTCGGGGTTGTTCTTGAAGTACGACTCCATCGGCAGCAGGTGCCGCGCCGGAATCGGCAGCTCGTCGAGCTTCTTGATCAGCGGCGGCGCGGGGTTGTCGACCCACAGGTCGCCGTTGCGCATCGAGGCGACGCCGGGGACCTCTTGCACGTCGGCGTCATTCCCGCCCTCGATCGCGCGCAGGAGCTGGGGCAGCGTGTACTCGGCCTCGCCCTTCAGCACGTAGTCGAAGTGGCCGCTGTCGAGGAAGACCCCTTGGTCGACCGACGCGTGCGGGCCGCCCATGATCGTGATCTTGCCTTGCTCCTTGGCGTACTTCGCCCACGCGATCGCGCGCCGAATGTTCGGCGTCAGCGCGCCGAATCCGATCACGTCGTTCGCGTTGATCGCGGCCTTCATCTCCTGGTCGCTGCCGACCCGCTCGTCGTGCAGGGCGACCGGGATGTTCTCGCGCTCCAGCTGCCCCGCGAGGTAACCGATGCCCAGGATCATGGACAGCGGGTCCTCTTGAACGTGGGGCTTGACGTAGGTCAGAAGTGTCTTACGCATGGTTTCGTGGGCCTCGTGGTCGAACGGAGGTCGAGAGTCAGTTTCGAGAGAGTGAGAGTCGGGGGTCGAACAGGGCCGTGCTACCGCGGCGGACCGGTCGTCCCCTTCCGCTTGCATCCTACCGTCCCCAGGGCCCCATTGCAGCGCCCGGATCGGTTCGACTACGGGACTTTCGACCCTGAGAAGCGCTTCACACAAAGCCAATCCTGGGATGACGCAACTCCGCCCCAGGCTGGAGCGCGGCAGGGGACTAGATGCCCAACTTGTCTTGAGCCCTGAGCGCGCCCAGGTCCCGATCGAACGACACATAGACACGTCCGTCTGGTGAGGGGGTCCTAATCCGAAGTACGGAGCCAGGGTCGTTTGTTCACATTTACCGATGGCTCGCGCTCCGCGCGAGCCATCGGTAAATGTGAAGAAACGACCCTGGCTCCGTACTTCGGATTAGGACCGAGCTCCAGATCCTGTCTCGCCGTGGAGCAGTCCCAGCGTTCACACATCGACGCCGCCGTAGACCTCGAGGAACTCCGCCGCGAGGCGCGGAATCGTGAAGCGCTCCTCGAGCCTCCGTCGCCCCGCTGCCCCAAGCTGCCGCGCGTGCTCGGGGTCGGCGAGCAGACGCCGGATCCAGCCCGCATAGGCCGGCACGTCGAACGGGTTCTCGATGTAGCCCGTCACGCCGTGTTCCACCACCTCGCGCGAGCCGCCGAAGCTCGTCGCGACGACGGGCTTGCTGTGCTCCATCGCCTCGAGGTTCACGAGCCCGAACGTGTCGAAGCAGATCGAGGGCGTGACGAACACATCCGTCGCGGCGTACGCGAGCGGCAGCTGATCGGGCCCGAGCCAGCCAGTCGGCACGACGCGGTCCGCGACGCCGAGCGCCGCCGCGCGCGGCGCGAACTCGCCGTCGTAGACCTCGCGCTTGCCCATCACGAGGAGGCGCAGCTCGGGGAACTCCGGCGCGAGCAGCGCTAGCATCTCGAGCAGCTTGCCGACGCCCTTCTGCTCGTGCAGACGGCCGCCGATCGCGAGCACCTGACGACCCTCGAGGCCGTGGCGCGCGCGAAACGCCGCGACGTCCTCGGCGCACGGCGGGGTCGGCGCCAGGGCCAAGGCGTTGTGCACGGTGCGCTGCACCGGCACGCCATTCGCGCGCAGGACCTCGCCCAACGCGTCCGACACGACGGTGACGGCGTCGACGTCGCGCTGCAACACCTCGAGGATGCGCCGATTGCGGCCGGGCCGAAAACGCAGACGCTGGCACGGGATGCACTTCGCGAGGCGCGCCTCGACATCGAAGAGCCGCCCGCCGTGAGCCTCGCCGCCGTGGAAACACGTGAGCTTCTGGTAGCAGAACGTCATCACGTCGTGCGCCGTGAACACGACCCGCGCGCCGCTCGCGCGCGCCTGGGTCAGCGCGTGGTAGCCAATGTGCGTGTGCACGAGGTGCGCGTGGACGACGTCGGGCCGCCACGACTCGAGCACCGCGTCGAAGGGCCGGTCGATGACCTTGTTGTGCAGCGAACGCCACGCACGAAACCGCACGGGATAGTCCGAATGGAGCCGCACGACGGGCGTCCCGAGGATCTCGGTCGGCGTCGCGTCGAATACGGAGCGCACGGTCGTGACGATGAGCGCCTCGTGGCCGAGCTCGCGCAATCGCGCCGCGTGTTGGTACATCTGGCGCGTGCTCGAGCCGACGCCTGGGTCCCCCACTTCGCACAGGAACAGGACGCGCATCAGCCCTTCGCCCCCGCCGCGCGGTAGAGAGCGAGCACCTTGGCCGCGTTGTGATCCCAGGGGTTCTCGGCCGCGTGCCGGCGACCGGCTTGGCCCATGCGGGCGCGCAGGACATCGTCCTCGAGCAGCGCGGTGAGCGCGTTCGCGACCGGCCGGGTCTCTGGCTCGACGAGCCTCCCGGTGACGCCGTCGACGATCGCGTCCTCGGCGCCACAACCGAGCGTGCCGATCGCCGGCGTGCCCGACGCGGCCGCTTCGAGGTACACGATGCCGAACCCCTCGAAGCCGCCGTCGCTCGCGGTCACCGGCGTATGCAGGAACACCTCGGCGCGCTGCAAGAGATCGATCACCTCGTCCTCGCTGACGTTCCCGACCAGGTGCAGACGGTCCTGCACGCCCGCCACGGCGGCGATCGCGAGGACTTGGCTCTCGTAAGCGCCCCCCACGCGCTTGCCGACGAGGATGTGGTGCAGACCCGTGTCCTCGCGCGCGACGCAGCTCCAGGCGGCGACGGAGAGGTGGTGACCCTTGCGCTCTTTCAGCTCGCCGATGCCGAGCGTGAAGCGAAAGTGGTGCCAGGGTCGATCGCCGACCGCGCGCGCCTCGGCGTAGTGGCTGGCGTCGACGGAGTTCGGCACGACGACGACGTGTTCGGGCGGCAACTCGTTCGGCTCCAGCAGCTCGAGCAGGCGCGCGCGGGTGTAGCGGCTCACCGAGATCATGCGGTCGAATCGCCGGTACGCGCGCCTCGCCCGCGCGGCGTGGCGCGGGTCCTTCAAGGGCTGAATCGTGTAGGTCCCATGGGCCGTCGCGATGCAAGGCCGCCGCGCGAGCCGCGCCGCGTCGAGCGCGATGAGGCTGTGCGGGAAGTCCTTGATCGCGTGCACGACGTCCGCGCTGCGCGCCGCGCGCCACGCGCGCCACGTCGCGGTGACGCGCGAGGCCCAGAAACGCAGCGGGCTCATGTAGAAGAAGTAGTCCGGCGGCAAGGCGACGTCGACCCGCCAGTGCGCGGGGACGTCGGAGGATGTTGGCCGGTGTTTGCGCGCGAGGAGCACGTGGACCTGGAGCCCGGGGGAAGCGCGCTCGAGGGCGCGGAGGAGGCGCACCGTGTACCGCCCGACGCCGTCGAGATCCGAGAGCGAGTCGGTGAGGACGAGCACTTTCATGGGACCTTCATGGGGCTCAGTGAGGCGGCTTTGGGCTGCGCTCTTACGTCGACCGCGCCGCGACTTGGGCGTACATCCAATCCAGGATCCGGGCCGCGCGCGCGTCCCAAGTGTGCTCCGGCGCGAGCGCCCGCATCCGCGCGGAACGCCGGGCGCGGTCCGGGCCGTCGCCCAGGAGCCGCTGGATGCCCGCGGCGAGGGCGTGGGCGTCATCGGGCGCCACGAACACGGCCTCGTCCTCGCCGAGGACCTCGCGCAGGCTCGGCAGGTCGCTCGCGACGAGCGGCAGTCCGACGGCCTTGGCCTCGAACACCTTCAGCGGCGAGGTGTAGCGCGCGCTGATGGCGGGGCGGCTGCGGTTCGGCACGACGCCGACGTCCGCCGCGGCGAGGTACAGCGGCACACGCCCGGCCGGCTGGTAACCGTCGATGCGCACCGCGCCGAGCCCCGCGGCGTAGCGCCGGATCCGCTCGACGTCGGCGTCCATGCCGCCGGCGATGACCACCTGGACGCCGTCGCCGAGCTCCGAGGCGGCGTCGATCAGGACCTCGACCCCCTTCCATGCGAGCAGCCCGCCCGTGTAGACGACCACGGGGCGCTCGGGGTCGAGGCCGAGGGTCCGGCACGCCTCGTCGCGGGTTGGCAGCTTGGTGAAACGCGCCGGGTCGAACGCGTCGTGCGCGACGAGTGTGCGCGCGCGCAGGGCGGGCCGCTGCGCCTCGGGGACGAGCTGCAGTACGTCCTCGGCGACACCGCCGGAGATCGCGATGAGGCCCGTGAGGCCGGGTTGGGTGATGCGGGCGTGGGCGGCTTCGATGCGTGCTCCGGGCGCGGTGCCAGGAGGGTCGACGTCGAGTGGGCCGAGCGCGCGCACCAGCCACCGCCGGCGGGTGCGCCCTTCGGGCACGCGGTGCAGCTCGAGGAACGTCCGCGGGCGTCGGCGCAGGCGATCGGCGACCTCGAGCTCGCGTGTCAGCACGAGATCCGCGGCGCTCGCTTCACGCGCGACGAGCGCGGCCGCGGAGCGCGCGAAGCTCAGCTCCTGGGCTCGGGCGGGCAGGAATTGCAACCCGATGGGCACCCGGTCGATCCAATCGACCGAGGGCGCCGCGATCACCTCGGGCAGCGCCGCGCCGTCGAGCGCGAAACGCTCGCTCAGCTCCGTGTGCAGCGCGGCTTGCCGCGATGCCCACTCGGCGCCCGCCGGCGATCCGACGAGCCCCGGCGCGTCTCTGCGACTCGCGTGCACGAGCCGCGTCGGCAGCCCGCTGCGCACAAACGCCGACGCCGCCTGCAGCACCTGCAGGGTCTGCGCCCGCGGCGAGGGCACACGCGCGTTTGCGACGAGCCAGAGTCGGGGTGCGGGCTGGAGCACAGGGCTCGTCATAAGGTGCCGCGCTCCATGTGGTTCGGTTTTACTCGAGGGTGCCGCACGACGTTCGTCGCGAGGGGCATACGGTACCGACATATGGTGCCGGGGGGCGAGAGAGAGTGAGAGAGGGCGTTATGCGCTCCTACGTCGCTGCGCAGCGACTCGCCTCAAATGGCTGGGGTGAAACGAATCGGCGGACGATACCGGGCTGCCGAATCGGCGTACGGTACCAGGTACGCGGCGCCGATTCGGACGTCCAAGATCTGCGCCCGACCGACTCGGTCGCGACGGATCAAAATTCATCAACGAAGCGCGAATCGAAAGCCAGGATCAAAACGAATCGGCGTACGGTACCTGGTACGCGGCGCCGTTTCGCGCGGGGTTCACGGCGCGCGCTCCGCGCGCGCGGCGCGCGCAGCGCGCCGCCGTGAACCCCGCGCGAAACGGCGCCGCGTACCTGGTACCGTACGCCGATTCGGAAGTTCAATATCTGCGCCCGACCCGTATGCCCGAAACCGACTCGGTCGCGACAGATCAAAATTCATCAACGAAGCGCGAATCGAAAGCCAGGATCAAAACGAATCGGCGCCGCGTACCTGGTACCGTACGCCGATTCGGCAGCCGAACGTGACCTGAATCAACGTCCGCTCAATCAAACATCCCGAAGCATCGTGGTCTCGACTCGCGACTCGCAACCCGCGGCATCAAGGCAAGCACAACAACACTCCGGACGACTCAAATGCATCAAGGTCGACGCTCCCCGCGAGCATCCACCTCACTCAACCTTGAGCAACGGCGTGAAGTACCGGTAATACACCTCAAGCGTCAACACACACATCGCAGTCGTATACACACGATCACGGTCCGTGTCCTGCGCGTACTCCGCGTAAATCGAAATCGGCTTCCACGACCCATCCACCTCTTGCGCCGGCAGCAAAGTCTCTTTCATGCCAACGTTCCAACGCTGCCAATCCTCGCCCCCCACCCGGAACATCGCAAGGGTGCCGTAGTACATGAAATACAAGTTGCCCTGGGCCTTATCAACGAAGTCTTTCTCAGACGTAAACTTGTAAACCGTCGGTGTCCGCTCGAGCACGAATTGCCGCGCCGCGCGGTAATCCGGCGCCGTCACGTCCGCGCCGAGTAACGACAGCGCGAAAATAGAAGCCGGCGTCGAGCCCGGCAGCGTCGGATAGTTCGAGCGCAGCCGCTGCGGATCGTGGCTGTAGCGGAAGGAGCTGCGCTGGGCGTCCCAGCTGTTCGCGAGGAAACTCGCGGCGCGGCGGAACACCTGTTTCGGCACCTCGAGGCCCGCGAGCTGCGCGGATTCGAGCGCCATGACCTGCCACGCCGTGACCGACGCCCGCGGCCAACGATCGTACACGCGGTTGGTCGGATAGAAATAGCCCCAGCCCCCGTCCTCGCTCAGCTCCGGCGACGAGCGCTGGTTGTTGACGATGTGCTGCACCGCGGCCTGCAAGGGCACGAGCAGCTGCCGGTCCTTGGTCAACGCGAAACACTCCGCCAACGCGTAGGTCGCAATCCCATGGCTGTACGCATCCGAATCGCCGAAGTGCCCGGACATCGGGTCCTGCACACCCACGAGGTACCGGACCCCCGCCTGGACGTTGCGCGAGTACTCGGTCTCGGACACCGGAGTGTGGCTCGCGCCGAGGAACGAGAGCACCACGAGGCCCGTCTTGCCGACCGCCGGATGGCCGTACTTGTCGTCGGTCTCGATGCGGCCCCAGTGACCCTCACGGCGCTGCACGGAGGCGAGGTAGGCGAGGCCGCTCTTCACAGCCCGCTCGGTCTCCTCGCTGCCGCCATAGATCGTCAGGGCCTCGGTCTTCTGGGCCCCGGTGCGGCTCTGGTACGGCGTGTGGTCCCATTGGCTGCGCTCGGGCAGCGCCGCCGGGACCTCTTGGGCAACTCGGCGGTCGAGGTCGAAGTGCATCGGCCGCGGTTCCGGCACGCGCGCCGTGTCGGGGCGCGCCATCGCGGGCGCGCTCGCGAGCCGCTCGGGCCGGCGCGTCGCGCTGCGATCGGCGCGCGACAAGGGCGCGCCGTTCTCACCGTTCACGCCGGGGGAACCGGGAGCCAGCTCGGCCAAGGGATCGAAGCGCACTTCAGGCTCGGCGGCCGCGACGACGACCTCGGGCTGCGCCGGGCCGACGAGCGTCACGAACGGCAGGGAGCGCGCCGCCGAACCCGACGGATCGGGGACCGTCGCGGCCCGGAAACCCGGCGTCGCGAGCGCTGCCAAATCGCCCTTCGAGGCCGTCCCCGAGGCGGAATCGCCTGTGTTCGTGGAGCGCGACGCACGCGCGAGCGGCGCGAGCTCTGTGGGTCCGAGAGGCTCGGCGCTCGAGCCCGTTCCGCTCGCAGCGGCGCTCGCAGCGGGACTCTCCGGGCCACGGAAGAGCGGCCCAGCGAGCTCGGGAGCGTTCCGCGAGCGGCGCATCGGGGCCGATGCGAGGTCCGTCGATGGGGCGAGCTCGAGCGCGGCGCTCGACGCCGCGACTCCGGACTCGGCCTCGCTCGCAGCCTCGGGAACATAACGCTCCTCGGGCCCGGCGAGCGCGACCTCGACCAGCGGGCTCGGCGCCGAGCCGCGTGTCGGATCGAGCTCCGCGGTCCGCCGCGGCGGCAGCGGCAGCCCAACGTCCGCGGTGGCCGCGCGCGACGAGCGCTCGAGCCGCGCGGTGGCGCTCGGCGCGAGGTCTGTGGGTGATTCGTCGCTGCGTGTCGCTGTCGCCGCGCGCCGCACCGCGTCCGCCGTGAATTCGGTGCTGCGCTCGGTGCGCACGTCCCGTGCGCGGGTCTCGACGGCGACGGGTGACGCCTCGGCGAAACGCTCAAAGGTCTCGCTGGCGGTCGCGACCGCGGTCTCGACGGCCCGGTTCGTCGCGGCGGCCGCGACGTCGACGGCGCGGCGCGCGGGCGCCGCGGTGGAGGCCTCGGCGCGCTCCGCTCGCGCGAGGGCCTGCTCGGCCGCGCGCAGCTCGCGCGCGATCTCAGCCGCGCGCAGCTCGCTGCGTTCGGGCAACGCCGTCTCGGCGCGCTCTGCGCGCGCGGCGTTGACCTCGCCCGAGCGCTCGACGTTGCGTTGCGCCGCGAGCGATGTCGGGTCGACGATCAACCGCACGCGGGTGCGCGGCCCCTCGCTCGCGGGCTCGAACACCTCGTGCTCGGGGTAGACCTGGCGCGCCCAGAGCAGCAGCAACACGTGCACGATCAGCGAGATCAGCACACACTTGTACAAGACGTCGAGGGCCTGCCAACGCTTCGCGAGCGCTGCGAGCAGCGCGAGCAACAAGAGCGCCAACAAGAGGCCGAGCTCGCGCCACCCGACGGGGCGGCCGGGAGTCCGGAAGAGCTCGCGCGACGTCGCGCGGAAGAGGTCCGCGGCCGGACGGCCCTGGACCACGGTCTCGACGCCGAAGAGCAGCGTGAAGCCGTCCCGCGAAAGGCACGGCCCGCGCTCGTCGGTGGCGCCGTTGACGCCGCGCAGAGGCTCGGGCGGCAGGAGGCCTTGGCCCAGGCCCTCGATCGTCGCGCCGGGCAAGAAGCCGCTGCGATAGAGGTCGAAGCCGCCCGCGCCGCCTTCGCGGTCGGAGGCGAACAGCACCCCGCGACCGTCCGCGGTGAAGGCCGGCTCGCGCTCGTCGAAGCCGCTGTTGAGGGCCGCGAGCGGCGCGACCTCCCACGCGAGCGCGTCGGAAGAGAGGCTGTTCACCGGCCGCGCCGCGAACAGGTCGAAGTCCGGATACGCGCCGATTTTGCCGCGGTTCGAGGCGAAGACGATGCAATCGCTGCCTGGCACGGGCGCGGGATCGGTCTCGTCCGCGGCCGTGTTCACGTCGCCGCGCACACGCTCCGGCGGCCCGAACGCGCCGCGATCGTAAACGGAGCGCCACAGGTCGAGGCCGCCCGCGCTGCCCGCGCGGTTCGACGCGAACCACAACACGTCGCCCGCGAACGTCGGCGCGAGGTCGTCGCCAGGCGAGCTGAGCGCCGCGAGCGGACGCGGCGACACGGCGCGTCCGTCGACGAGGTCGGCGATCCAGAGGTCGAGCCCGAGGCCGCGCTCCCCCACCGCGAAGACGAGGTGGCGGCCATCGGGCGAAATGGTCGGCTTGCGCTCGCTCTCGGCGCTGTTGGCCTCGCCGGGGAAGGGCTCGGGGCTGTCCCAGATCGCATAACGCACGCGATCGAACCGCGCGGCGTCGTAGGACTCGACGCCGTCCGTGAAGCTGCCCTCGGTGCCGAGATAGGGCCGGAAGCGCAGCCAAGCTCCGAAGAACCCCGCGGCGAGCAGCGCTGCCGCGATGACGAGGTTCTTGCCGAGGTTGTTGCCCAAGGGGACTCCGGGTGCCTACGTGAGTTTCAAACGTCCTGGTGGATGATCGCGACGTTCGTGAGGCCCGCGCGACGGCAGGCGTCCATGACCGTCACGACACGCTGCAATACGACGTCGCGATCGCCGCGGATCGCCACCGGGGTCTCGGAGTTCGAGCGCGCCGTGCGCACGAGGAGCGACTCGAGCGCCGTCTCGTCGACGTCCTGGCCCGCGATGCGCATGCGCCCGTCGGACAGCAGATTGACGATGATGTTGTCGGGGACGGCCTCGGACTCCTCGCCCGTCTCGGCAGTCGGCAGGTCGAGGTTCATCTCCTTCTCCTGCTGCGCGAACGTCGTCGCGACCATGAAGAAGATCAACAGCAGGAACACGACGTCGATCATCGGCGCGAGGTTGAGCGAGAGCTCCGCCGCCGGGTCCTTGGTCTGGATGTGCATGGCCTAGGCGCCCTGCGCCGACATGGCGCTGTCGACCTCGCGGTAGGCCGCCTCGGCCGTCGCCGCGAATCGCTCGATGCGGCCCTGCAACAGCCAATAGAAGACGATCGTCGGGATCGCGACGGCGAGACCCGCGGCCGTCGTCGTGAGCGCGACGTAGATGCCGCTCGCGAGCTGCTCGGGTTTGCCGATGCCCGAGGTCAAAGCGATGTTCGAGAAGGCCTCGATCATGCCCCACACCGTGCCGAGCAGCCCGAGCAACGGCGCGATGAGCCACACGAGGAACAACGGCCGCAAGTTGCGCCCGAGGGTGCGCACCTCGCCTGCCGCGACCTCTTCGACGACGCGCTCGCGGTCGCTGAACGGCATGTGCGCGCGCTCGAGGCCCGCGGCGCAGATGCGCTGCAAGGGTTTGCCGCGCGCGCCACACGCGTCGAGGCCAGCGGTCGTGCCGCCTTTGCGAGTGGCCTCAGCGATCTCGCGTCCGAGCCTCAGGGACCCGAGGGACCCGGGCTGCAAACGCAGCCAGCGCTCGACGGCGAAGGCGAGCGCGAACACCGAGCACAGCCCGATCGGGATCATCAGCGGTCCACCCGCGCGGATGAGCTCGAAGAGCGAGTCCACCTTGGGCGCGGCGTCTGCGCGGACGAGCGACGCGAGCGCGAATTCGAGTGAAGGCAGAAGAGTCATATTCAACGGGGGCTCGATTGCGGGGTCGTGTCACGTTCTTTGCGCGCGAGGCGCGCTTTCGCTTGTGTCGCCCAGGCGTTCTTCGGGAAACGCGCGAGGACCTCGTTGTACTGGGCGTCAGCGCGCTCGCGGTCGCCTTGGCGTTCGAGCACCGTGCCGGCGCGAAAGAGCGCTTCGGCGACCGAATCGGAATCGGCGTACAGGACCGCGACCTTGAGGTACTCCGACACGGCGCCCTCGAAGTCGCCTTCGTCCTCGGCGATGCGCCCGAGCTCGACTCGCGCCGCCGCGCCGAGGGCGCCCTTGTTGCGTGTCGTCACGCCTTCGAGCGCTTGGCGCGCCGCGCGCCGCTGGTCTTGACGCGCCAACGCGCGGCCACGCCAGAGCTCCGCCTCGACGAGGCCAGGGAAGTCCGGGAACTTGCTCGCGAGCTCGGCGAGCGTGGTCGCGCTGCCCACCCAGTCCTCGCGTTCACCTTGCACGAGGCCGAGGCGGAACAGCGCCTTCGGCCGCGCCGCGTGTTTCGGTGCGTCGGCGAGGTGGCGCTTCAACCACAGCGTCGCCGCGTCGAGATCGCCCGCGCGGTAGGACGTCTCGCCGACGAGGAACTGCGCCTCGCCCGCGAACATGCCCTTCGGGAAGCGCTCGGCGAGGGCCGCGAAGTGCTGCGCGGCGAGGATCGGGTGCTCCGCGCGCAGCTCGGCGAAGCCGGCTTTGTACAACGCGCGCTCGGCCACCTCGTCGGCGCCATGACGCGCCGCCGCCACGAACGAGCCGGTCGCGCCGGCGTCGTCGTTTTGCTCGTAGAGCGCCTCGCCGATGAAGTAGTCGAGCTCGGCGAGCTGCACGAGCGCCGCGGGATCCGCGTCGGCTATCGGGCGGGATGCGCCGGCAGGATCGTTCGCGCCAGCCGGGCCCTTCGCGCCAGCGGGGCCGCCAGCCGAGGTCGGGCGCGCGGTGCTCGCGCCGAACACGACGCGCGCCTCGTCCGCGCGTTTCTTCGCGCCCGCGACGTCGCCCGTATCGAGCAGCGCGAACCCGAGGTCCACGAGCGCAGGCCCGCGCTCCGCGGGGCTCTTCAAACGTGTCAGGACCTCGGTCCAGTGCGCGATGAGCGCAGCGCGATCGCCGGCCGTGGTGAGCGCATTCGCAGCGACACGCGCGGCCCGTACACACCGCGCCTCGTCGCTCATTGCAGCGTTCGGACCGGCGAACGCCTGCCACGCGGCGCGGCTCTCGGCGGCGTGGCCCGCGTCGCGTTCGACCCAGACCAAGAGCTCGAGCGCCGCGGCGCGTTGGTCGGCGGTGGCGGCCTGGTCGCGCGCGACCGCCCACAGCGGCTCGGCGGCGTTCGCGGCGTCGCCGCCTTGGTGCAAGCTCCAGCCGAGGCCGTAACGCGCCTGCGGCACGTTCGCGCCCGACGGGAAGCGCTGCAACAACGTGCGCCACGCTTGCACGGCGCCGCTGTGGTCGCCCACGGCGCTCTTCTGCTCGGCGATAGTCAAGAGCGCGCGCTCGGCCTCGGGCGAGCCCTGGTGGCTCTCGGCGAGCTCTGCGAGGAGCGCGCGCGCTTCAGCCTCGGGCAGGAGGTTAGCGAGGCGCAACAACGCGTCCGCGGCGTTCGTGCCGGCGGGGAAACGCTGCAAATAGCGCTGGAAGGCGCTGCGCGCGCTGCTCGTGTCGCCGGACTCGAGCCACGCGCGCGCGGACATGTAGGCGGCCTCTTCGGCGCTCTCGGGTGCGCCGCGCTCCGCGACTTGCGCGAAGCCGCGCGCCGCGGCGGCGTGTTCGCCCGCGTACCAATCGCACCACGCGAGCCGCGCCCGCGCGCGCTCGGCGAGCGCTGCGTCGCCTTCGGCGGCCGCGGCGCGCAGGAACGGCTCGGCCTCGGCGTAACGCTGACGGCGGAATTGGGCTTCACCGCGCACGAGCAGCGCCTCGGCGCGGTAGGGCGCGCCCTTCTCCTTGGCGGCGCCGTCGAGCAGCGTGCGCGCGAGGCGATCGGCCTCGTCGGCCTCGCCGGCGTTGAGCTTGGCGACGGCCGCGGCGTGCAGCGCATAGGCCGAGCCCGAACGCTCGTACATCTCTGCGGCCTCTTTCTCGCGGCCGAGCTCGAACAACGCGTCGCCGGCGGCGATGCGGAGCTGCACGGCGAGGGTGTCGTCGGGTTTTTTTCCGAGCGCGGCGTTGGCCTCGCGCAGCGCGCCCGCGTGGTCGCCGACGAGCGCGAGCGCGCGCGACCGCCAGTAGCGGTTCGTCGCGTCGTCGATCGCGGGCGGCTTCTCGAGGACCTCGAGCCCGACGAGCATCTCGCCCGCGCGCACGAGGTGCACGCCGCGTTGCAGCGCGGATTCGGGCGCGAAGCGGCTCGTCGGGAACTCCTGCAGGAGGTCGCCAAAACGCGCCGCGGCGCCGGCGTGGTCGCCGCGGGCCGCGGCCGCGAACCCGAGGCCACGCAAGGCGGCGTCGCGGTAGGAGCCGTCTTGGACGCGCGCGTAGGCGCGCTCGGCCTCGGATGGACGGCCCGCGTCGAGGTGCGCCTCGCCCGCGAGGAACGCGACCTCGCCGGAGCGTGGGTCGGCGGCGTGGCGGCGCAGGAAGTCCTCGGCGAGCTGAATCGTGGCGTCGCCTTGGCCCTGGCGCCACGCGCACCACACGAGCCCGTGCCGCGCGTCGGGGGCGTAGGTGTCGGCGTTCGGGGCCTTGAGGACGGCGGAGTAGGCCTCCGCGGCCTCCGGGAACTTGCCGCTGCGGAAACGCGCCTCACCCAACAGGAAACGCGCGGGGACCTGGAGGTAGTCCGTTTTGCCAGCGACGACGGCACCGAAACAGCGCTCGGCGGCGGCGAAACCGTCGCGACGGAGCTCGCACTGACCGAGGCGGAACTGGACCTCGTCGGACTGTTCGAAGTTCGCGACCTTGGCCAAGGTGTCGAACTCGGGGCGCGCCTCTTCGAAGCGCCCGAGGTCGAACAGCGCGCTGCCGAGCCGGTAGCGGACCGTCGGCGCGCGACGGTGCGTCGGGCGCGCCTTCAGGAATTTTTGGGCCTCGCGGACGACGAGCTCGTGCATGCCCTTTTCGGCGAGGCCGGCGATGAACGCCGACTCTTCGTCACCGACGTCTCGAACAGAGATGAGCCCCCTGGTCGAACCGGAGCCGAGCGCCGCGCTCGGCGCGTAGGTGATCGCGGGCGGAGTCGGCGCCGGTTCAGGCGCGACCGTGGCCGCCGCGGCGGGGAAAGGCACGAGAACGCAGAGCGTCCTCGCGAGCGTGGAGCGAACATTCATCAGGCGTGACGCGGAGGGCTGCCAGCGACATTCTACCCCGGTAGTCTTCGATTCGAATTTCACGAACCTGGGACTCTCCGACCGAGAATTCGAGCGACTTTCGTTCCCCAAGGAACCTCACATCGGACACATCACCCCGCGATACGCGCGCCAAGGAGGACCGCGCCGAGACCGAGTCCGAGGTTGAGAGCGATCGATGCACACGCCGCGCCTAGCGCGCCCTCGCGCAGCAGCGTGACGGTCTCGTGACCGAAGGCCGAGAACGTCGTGAACGCGCCCAGGAGCCCGACGACGAAGAAGAGGCGCAGGTCAGCGGCGCGGGCCTCCGCGAGGGTGCCCGCGGCGATCCCGCGCGTGGACCACACGAGGTACCAGCCGATCGCGAGACACCCGACGACGTTCACAGCGAGGGTCGCCAGTGGGAACGGCGCCCGCGGCAGCACGAGGCCGACGCCGTACCTCCCGAGCGCGCCCAGCGCGCCCCCCATCGCGACCCAGATCCACGCCATTTTTGTTCGAGTGCCTCGGGTCGGAGCATCCACGACGCCGGCTGGCAGAACAAGCACGAGGGCCGCGAAGTGCGGCGGAGGCGACCCCCAGCGAGGTCGCCTCCGCACGCGAACATCGCGCCCCCCAAAGAAGCGCAGTGTCGGCCGCTCACCGATCAGCCCGAACCCAGGGTCTCTCCCCCAGGGCCCGAGCCCCCCGACCGAGGCGCATCGACACCGTCACCCGGTATGCAAGGCCCGTGCCAGGGTCACAGGGGTGCCTCGGGCGAGGACCGGCATGGGCAGGAGCGCGACCGGCGTGCGCGGCGGGCGGGCGGGACCTGTGCGGAAGCGCTCGGCGCGGGTTGGGGAATCGTCGTACGGTACCAGGTACGCGGCGCCGTTTCGCGCGGGGTTCACGGCGGCGCGCTACGCGCGCCGCGCGCGCGGAGCGCGCGCCGTGAACCCCGCGCGAAACGGCGCCGCGTACCAGGTACCGTCCGACGATTCCGCGACCCCGGCTCGGAATCCGTCAGACTCCCGCCACACGGCGGTACACGGCGAGGGTCTCGTCCACCATCCGGTCGAGGCCGAAATGCGCCCGCACACGCTCGGCGCCGCGCGCGCCGAGGCGCCTCCGAAGCGGCTCGTCCTCCGCCAGACGCACCATCGCGGCGCCCAGCGCGGCGGGGTCGTCGGGCGGGACCAGGAGGCCGGTTTCCTCGTCGAGCACGACCTCCGGGATGGCCGAGACGCGGGTCGAGAGGCACGGCAAGCGGGCAGCCATGGCCTCCAAGAACACGAGCCCGAGGCCCTCCCAACGCGAGGCCATCACGAACACGTCGGCCGCCGCCATCAGCGCGGGCACGTCGCGGCGGATGCCGAGGAAGAGCGCGGGATCGGGCGACGGTAAGGCGGGCTCCGCCGGCGCGGCGCCGAGGCCCAGCTCGCGCGCGACCGCGGCGGCGCGCTCGCGGCCATCGCCGAAGGGGTCGTCGCCGACGAGGACGAGGCGCAACGTGGGGCCGCGGCGTGTGCCGTGTTCGGCGACACCGCCCGACGAGTCCGCTCGCGGAGGGCCCTCGCGCGCCGCGCCCTCTGCGTCGCGCGCCGCGAGGAGGGCGCGCAAAAGGACCTCGTGGGCCTTCTGCGGCGCAAAACGCGCGACACACAGGAACACGACGTCGTCAGGCGCGAGGCCGAGGCTCGCGCGTGTCGCGGCGCGCAGCGCGGGGTCGTCGGCCGCTGCTGCGAACGGCGCGGGATCGAGGCCGTAGTAGATGCGCTCCTGGCGGCGCTCTGGAATACGCCCGTGGCGCTCGACGAAACGCCCGACATGATCCGAGAGCACGATCGTCCGCGCCGGGATGCGCCCGACGAGGCCATGGATGCGCGACACAACAGGGTTGAGGAGCGCGCGCTCGTCGTTGTGTTTGCCCGAGATCAACTTCTTGCGCGCGCCGAGTACGAGCGCCGCGACGGCCGTGAGCACATCGGCCTTCAAGAGGTGGCTGTGGACGATGTCACACCAAGCGAGGTGCGCGCGGAGGCGCCAGGGAAACCTGACCCCGGCCGGGATGTGCGCGACGTGCTCCGCGCCCGCGGCCAGAAAGTCGGGCGCGAGACGGCCCTCGCCCTTGAGGTACACCACTCGGACGGCGTGCCCGCGCTGCACCTGGCCGCGGACCTGGGTCAGGACGTGCATCTCGGCGCCGCCGACATCGAGGGTCGTCAGGACGTGCAGCAGCTTCATCGGCGGGCCTCGCGCTCGCGGCGCGCCTCTTCGTAGACGGTGTCGAGCGCCGTGACCATGCGCTCGACGGTGTACCCCTCGTCGAGCCGCGCGCGCCCGCGTGCGCCGAGGTCCGCGCGCGCCTCGGGCGTCGCGTTGAGCACACGCAGCAGCGCGGCGGCGATCGCCGGCGGATCGATGCTCGCCGCGAGCGCGCCGGTGACGCCGTCGCGCACGAGGTCGCGCGCGCCGTCGACGGGGGTCGCCACGACGGGTCGCGCGGCGGCCATCGCCTCGAGGACAACGTAGGGCATGCCCTCCCAGCGCGACGGCAGCAAGAGGCACGTGGCAGCGGCGAGGACGCTCGGCACGTCGTCGCGTGGGCCGGTGAACATCACCCGGCGGTCGAGGCCGAGCTCGGTCGCGCGCGCCCTGAGCGAGCTCGTGTCGCCGGGGCCGACGATCAGGAGCTGCGCGGCCTCGAGGCCCGGCGCGGCGAGCGCCTCGAGCGCGAGGTCTTGGCCTTTCGCTGCATACACGAGCCCGATGACGGCGATGACCGGGCGCGCGGGATCGAGGCCGAGCGCTCCGACGTCGAGCGGCGCCGCGCCGGCGACACGCGCGGGGTCGATGCCGTTCGGCACGACGCGCACTTTCGCGGGGTCGATCACGCCAGAGCGACGGAAGGTCTCGGCCTCGGAGGCGCTGACCGCGACCAGCCGATCAGTGCGGCGGCCGTAGTGGCGTTCGATGGCCCTGAACAACGCGCGTTTCGGCGGCGAGAAGAGCGCGCTGAATAGGAACGCGAAGGTGTGCGGAGTGTGCACACGCGCCCCGATGCCGGTCACCAGCGACGCGCGGCGGCCGAGGACCCCGGCTTTGGAGCTGTGGGTGTGCACGATCGCGGGCTGCTCGTCACGAAGGATCGCGCGCAGGGCGCGTTCATGGGCGAAGTCGAAACGCGGCGCGATCTCGCGCACCATCGGCAGGCGAAACACACGCACGCCCGCGGCCTCGAGTTGTGCGAGGTCAGCAGGAAAGCCCGGATCGCGGAGGGTCGAGGCGACGACGGTGACGTCGAGCCCTCGCCGGCGCTGCTCGCCGGCGACGTCCACGAGGTGACGGCGTGTGCCGCCGATCGTGGCTTCCATCACGTGCAGGACCCGCACGATCGCGATCCTAGCGGCTCGGCCGCGCGAAATGGCGCGTGACGCGGCGCGTGTCGGGCCTCGCCGTGCAACTGAAGGGGCGCATCACCATGCACCAGTCCCCTTCGCGACGGCGAAGCCGGTCAACGCGAGGATGACGAGATCGAGCAGGAAAGACTGGTTCTCGATGTAGTAGAGGTCGTAGTCGATGTTCTCGTGGATCGCGTTCTGGCGCGCGTACGAGATCTGCCACAGCCCGGTCACGCCGGGTTTCGCGCGCAGCCGCTCGCGGTCCATCGGGCGGTAGGTGTCGACGATGAAGCGCATCTCCGGGCGCGGCCCGACGACGCTCATGTCCCCGATCAGCACGTTGATGAAGTTCGGCAGCTCGTCGAGCGAATAGCGGCGCAGGTACCGTCCGATGCGCGTGATGCGCGGGTCGTTCTCGCTGCGCGGCGCCACGGCGTCGCGGCACTGGTCGAAGTGCATCGTCCGGAATTTCAGCATCCGGAACGGGCGCGCGTCCTTGCCGATGCGCTCCTGGCGGAAGAACACCGGCCCCTTGCTCTCGCGCTTGATCAAGACGCCGAAGATCAGGAACAGCGGCGTCGTCAGCAGCAGAACCAGGAACGCCACAGTCAGGTCGAAGACCCGTTTCACGAAGGCGGACGCGAGCGAATCGCGGCGCTCGGAACGCGTGATCAGCGGGATCGAGTCGAGGTTCTCGATCCGAACGTTGTAGGAGAGCAGGTGGTAGAAACGCGGGACCACGAAGTAGAGCACGCCGATCTTTTCGAGGCGCGCGACGAGGTCCATGACGTCGGACTCGTCAGCCTCGGGCAGGGCGACGAACACCTCGCTGACTTTGTGCCGGCCGACGATCTGCTCGATCTCGGACGTCGAGCCGAGGACGCGGCTGTGACCGACGAGGGCGCCGTGGGGTCGCGCGTCGTCGACGAAGCCCACGAAGTTGAGCCCGAGGGTCGGCACGTGCAGGAACTTCTCCTGCAGCTTCTGCCCGGTGGTGCCGGCGCCGACGACGATCGCGTTACGGTTGCCGATGCCGCGGCGGTGCAGTTTCTGGATGAAACGGAACGATATGAAGCGGCTGATCGTCGTGAAGACGAGGACCAACACGAACACGAGCAGCAGCGTCACGCGCGACAGGCCGTCGGGGTTGACCTCGAGGTCCACGAAGCGGTGCAACATCAGGATCGGCTGGTAGACGGCGCCTTGCACCGCCTCCTCCTCGACCGACGTCCCGCGCAAAAAGACCAGCAGCGCGAACAAGACGAAGAAGGCGACCACGGACGCCTTCGTCACCGCCGCGTACTCCTCGACGTTCAGGAGGCTCTTGGTCGGCGAATACATGCCGAACCAATGGAACGACACGAGGCAGACCGCGGTCGCGATCGAGAAGACCTCGCGGTAGGAGCTGAGCGGGGTCGCGACGACCGGCCCCGCCATCCCTTCGCGCAACCACCATGCCATCAGGCAGGCGAGTACGACGACCAGCAAATCGATGAGCACCTGGACCGAAAGGACCAAGGGCTCGAAGTTGCGGCGGACGAAGGTGCCCAGCGCGGTCATATGTTCGGGAGTGGGGCTGCGGGCGGACCCGGGGGGCCCGTGCGTACCGCATCCTACCTCGGTTGGGACGCGGTGATCGGGGGTCGATCAGGCCTCCGTCACGTTCGTCGGCCCGACCTCGGACCCCACCGAAGTCCGATCCCTTTCTTGAAGCGACGTTGGTCGCAGGGAGTCTCGGTTGCGGTGGAAACGAAGTGTTTCACGCCGGGAGTCGCGCGGCGCCGCGACGCCTGCGACACGTTGTGCGAAGGGCCGGCCGCGCGCTCGGGACTGTGTGCCACATCGGGCAATCGGACCGACACGGCGCATGACGCGGCTATGATTCAGGGTTCAAGTGGCCTCTTCCGAGGCCCTTATGGAGCCGCCCATGCTGATCGCAGTGACCGGCGCGACCGGGTTCATCGGTCGTCACCTCTCCCGTCGCCTGCTCGCGGACGGGGGCCGTGTTCGTGTCCTCGCGCGCCCCGGGCGCCGGGACGCCCTCCAACTGGACGATGCGCCCGGGCGCGAGCTCCTCGAGGTGCACGAAGGTGACCTGACCGACGGGGCCTCCTTGCGGGGTTTCCTCGACGACGCGACCCACCTGGTCCATCTCGCGAGCGCCCACGACCACTACAGCGAGGAGGTCATGAAGGCGGTGAACATCACCGGGACCGAGCACCTCGTCGCCGAGGCCGAGCGGGTCGCGCCGGAGTGCCAGGTCGTGCTCGTCTCGTCAGCGGTCATCGGCGTGCCGGTGTATGGCTATTACCGGGACTCGAAGCGGGTCCAGGAGAAGGTCGTGCGGGGCTCGAAGCTGCGGTGGGCCTCGTTCCGGCCGACGCTCGTGTACGGCCGCGGGGACGAGCGCCACACCGCGCCGTTTTTGCGCCGCTGTGGCGCGGCGCGCGGGACGTACTGGGTCTTCCACGAGGGCCTCTCGAAGATCAACCCCGTGCACGTCGACGACATGATCGACGCGCTCGTCGCGCTGTTCCATTACGAGCGCGCCCGCGACGAGTACCGCGTGTTCGAGATCGCGGGCCCGCATGGGGTCTCGTTCAATGACTTCGTGGACGTCACGATCCGGGCCACCGGCGGCGGCGTGAAGCGCCGCAACATCCCGCGGCGTTGGGTCGAGCGGGCGCTGCTCTTGAAGAGCGTCTTCAAGGACGTCACGAAGGAGCGCCGTGGCGCGAGCTACTTCTCGCTGCACCACGACCACGACATCCGGCCGGCCCAGGACGAGCTCGAATTCCGCCCGCGACCGTTCGCGGAGGGCATCCTGGAGGTCGCGCAAGGGGACTGGTGGCGCGCGGGCGATTCGAAGATGGGACAGGGGCGCGCGTCGGGTACCTGAATCGCAGCTTGGGTTCAGTCCGGGGTGAGAGGGGGACGATTTCGGTGGGAGATAGCCCTCCCCCTCATGCCGCCCCCCTTGTACCCCCAGGCCGAATTCCGCGGTTTAATCGACCTCGTCGAGTCACTGCACGCGACTTTGCGCGACGAAGCTGCGACGCAGGCGGCTTCGTGTGAATGGACGCCGCTGCTGCGGTCGTGCCTGATGCGAGCGCGAGGCCACTTGGAGATCGCGCAGCGGGCGCTGGGCGAGATTCGCCCGGCGGGCACGATGCCGAAGGTCCTGCGTGTGCCCTTCCGACCGATGCAGGCGGACGGCGCGCGCAGTCTCCGCCTGGATTCGGGAGCGTGGAACGCTTCGGATGGGCAGTCGGCGGCCGCGCAAGGAATGTGGCACGCAAGCGATTCGTCGGGTGCTGACGCAGCGGGCCGCGCCAGCGCGGAGCTCGATGCGGAAGGCCCCGACGTGTTCCCGGAGCAACCGTCGAACACCTGGGTCCAGTGTCGCGTCGAAGAGATCGGTCGCGCGCTCGAGTTCGCGCTCGGCGAGGACCTCGACCACGAGCTGGGCCCGGAGTCGAGCAACAAGCCGGTGCATGGTCGCGGGTCCGAGCCGATGGTCTATAACGCGGCGCCCCCTGCGCCAGAAGCGCCGCCGCACTTCTCGGGCAACACCGAGGTCCTCTCGATCCCCGACCTCATCGGGTTCTTCCAGGCCCAGTCGAAGACGGGTGTGCTGGAAATCCAACATAGCTCAGAGTGTTTCCGCCTCGAGTTCGAGAAGGGCGCGCTCGTGCACTCGGAAGCGTCGCGCTCCCCCGATGGCGAGCGGCTCGGCGAGATTCTGATCCGCCGCGGCGCGTTGACGGAAGAGCGCCTCTCGAGCCTGCTCGAGAACCTCGCGCGCGGCGAGCGCCTCGGCAGCGGACTCATGCGTCTCGAGGGCATCACCGAAGCCGAGCTCGCGGGCGCGATCGAGGAGCAGGTGATCGGCATCTTCATCCGCCTCTCGCAACTCCCGGGCTGCAGCTTCGCGTTCCGCGAGTGCCCGGTGCGGTCCGACGTGGTCGGCCAGGTGCGGCACAACGTGACCCGCTTGCTGCTGAACAGCGCGCGCCACATCGACGAGGCGCTGGAACGACGCGCGTCTTAGGGGCAGGTGCGCGGCTTAGGGGCAGGTGCGCGGCTTCGGGGCAGGTGCGCGGCTTCGGGGCAGGTGCGCGGCTTCGGGGCAGGTGCGCGTCTTAGGGGG
>Ga0163144_10006485_pt1 | contig 25790 bp, 17 predicted proteins | sample OliLak19BULKMAT1_FD_123175 | JGI IMG/M metagenome (GOLD analysis project Ga0163144, IMG submission 123175) | Freshwater microbial mat bacterial communities from Lake Vanda, McMurdo Dry Valleys, Antarctica - Oligotrophic Lake LV.19.BULKMAT1 | ecosystem: Environmental > Aquatic > Freshwater >... | reverse complement strand
GCTGCGGCGCGCTGACCTCGCGCGGCCACGAGCCGCTCTTGAGGAAGAACCCGTACATCGCCAACGAGACGCGAGTGCCGGAGAGCTCGACACGGAGCTGGTCACGCAGCGGGAACATGTCGCCCAGGTTGCCCAGCATGAGGTCCAAAGAGGCGTACTGGACCTTGTCCAAGCGTGAGTAGTCGGTCGGAATTTTTAGCAGCAGGTCGAAGGGGCGGACGCTCCACCGCCGGGCCCAGTCGCCAAAGACGTCGTCAATACGCTTGCGCGTCGCGGTTGTGTCGGCGTGCAGGGCGTAGATGCTGTCCCACTTGGCGCTCTCGCTAAATAGGCGCATCGGACGCGTGCCCGCCCCGGCCCGGGCCATCAGGCGTGAGAACTCGGCCCGGTTGGCCTTGGCCCCGGGCGTAAAGGCTCGCGCCACCACCTGGCGGGCCGCCTCGTAGTCGCCGGTTGGAAGCTCAAGGCGCGTCAGGTTCATGACCGTCCGCACGGCCTCGAACCGCGCATAGTTCGTGTCACGCAGTACCTCTGGGCTGATGCTCGGCTTGCCCGAGCGCATGTCGGTAAAGCACAGGTCGCGCAGGCGCTGCAGCGCGCGGATCAGCATCTCGGTCCCGAGCTTCTTCTCGACCAGGAACTGCCGGTCGGCAATCTGACGCGCGAGAAAGGACCAGCTCACCATCAGCTTGATCGCGTCGTCGCCCTTGCCCTCGGCCAGCAGCCGCGTCGCCTCGATGTGGCAGAGCACCTCGGCGTTCCGGATCGCCTCGAGGTACTTGAAGTCTGCAAGGCTCAGTGTCGGGTTCTCACCCAGCTCGGTGTACAGCCCGGACGCAACCATCTCAGGGTCAACCGCATTGGCGCCGTACGGCTGCGCGAAGGCCCAGGCGTTCCGCCACGCGTCCTCGCCCGTCGCCGTCTTGATCGACTCGATCACGTCTATCTGCGGCTTGCTCGTGACCCACCTGATCGCGTCGGGCCACAGCTTGCTCTCGGGCGTCAGCAACGCCGCACGCAGCGGGTCGGCCAGGATTCGCTGCGGGGCCTCCATCTTCGCCATCACCGGCAGGATCACCAGGTCGCTGCGGCGGTCCTTGCCGACCTTGGCGTACGCCGCGTTGACACGGTCAAGGAACTCGTCGGCCCGCGCCTGCCCGGGTAGCGCCAGCACCGCGCCGACCACCGCGCCCACAACGGCCAAACGCGCCAGCGGCGCGCTGAGGCAGCGCGGTAAACGCTCCATCACGCCAAAGGCCAAGCGGGAGGCCAAGCGAAGCGCGGGGCCAGAAGCCACGGAGGGTGTACGAGCGCAAGGTGCGGAGGTCAGCGTCATAGGGCAGAGCATACGCGATTGGACGCACCCGATGCCAACCCGGTTCCCACGCGAGTTCCCACGCCAAATATTCGCCAATCCCCATCGACGGGGCACGACCGGCAACCGGCGGCCCGCCTCGGTGACCTATGCCGCCCCCACCGGCCACCGCACCTGCGCTCCTGGGCTCAGCGATCGCGGCTCGGGCTCGCCGTCCACCAGGACAAGTACATCCCCCTCCGGACCAAGCCCCGATAGCGACCCGCGGATCAGTACGCCAGCGTCCTCGGCCTCGATTGTTGTGCCGAGCCCCGCCAAGCGGGGTTCGATCAGCAGCCGCATGGGCTCTGTGAGCGTTTGCGCCTCCAGCGCTTCGATCAGCCGGTCGGCAAGCCGCGCGCGTAGGGCCACAAGATCGACCGGCCCATACCCCTGGGCCAGCAGGCTTGTGGCCCGGTATCCCAGCCCGGTCGGTAGCTCTTGCGCTGGCACGTTGGCGTTGATCCCGACCCCGACTAGGCACCACGCCTGTTGCGCTCGCGCGGGTCCAGGCGCGGGCGGTGTTCCACCGGTCGTTGCGTCGCCGGCTTGGCTACTGGTTGTCGCTGGCATGACCAGCTCGGTCAGCACCCCGCAGACTTTGTCGCCGAGGCCAGCCTCTGCGCTCGACCCTCGCCCATCGGCGCCGCGGTCAGGTTCTCGCGCAATCAGCACATCGTTGGGCAGCTTGAGCACAAGGCGAGTTCTCGCCCCAGTCTCCGCGTTACCTCCCCCGCAGGTCGCGACGATCGCGTCAAGGCACGCCCACCCGACCCGCAGCCCCAGCGTCCGCGTCCAGTTGCTCCTCGCCAACGCCCCGGTCGCGTGCGGCACCGGCCAGGCCAGCGTGCACCAGAGCCCGCCCACGGGGCTGTGCCAGCGCCGCCCGTGACGCCCTACGCCGCCGGCCTGTGTCCGCGCGCAGATCAGCGTGGCCCCTTGCAGCTCGCCGTTGTTGAGCATCGCCCGCGCGAGCAGGCTGGTCGATTCGGTTTGATCAAGCTCGATCACATGCACGGGCCGAGGGTATCTCGTCAGAGCGGCCCAATGGCCCCTTGCCTGCGCAATGTCAGCTCAATCACGCCGCCGCCCGTGCCGTGGCCGCGGGGCCCTCTGGCAGGACGCGGGCCTGCTCGGCGCGGGCCTGCTGGGCCCAGTGCGCCACCAGGGCAATCAGCGCTGCGCGGTTGATCGGCTTGGTCGCGTAGTCGTCACAGCCTGCGCGCAGGCACCGCCCGCGATCTTCCTCCAGCGCGTGGGCCGTCAGCGCGACAATCGGCGCGCGCCAGCCCGCGGCCCTGAGCTTCCCAGTGGCGGCGTAACCGTCCAGCACCGGCATCTGCATGTCCATCAGCACTACGTCGAAGGGCTCGCCGTCGCGCAGCGACGCCGCGGCGGCCTCGTACGCCAACTGCCCGTTGGCCATGATCGTTACGCCTGCGCCCGCGCGCCGCAGCAGCGTGCCGATCAAGCGCTGGTTGTCCGGCCCGTCCTCTGCAAGCAGCACCCGCACGCCATCAAGCCGCTGACCTTCTTCTGCGGGCATCAATGGCGGCACACTCCGCAGGGCCCTCAGCCGCACACGCTCGGATTGCACGTCCACAAACGTCGCTACCGCATCGACATGGCCCGAGGACGAAACGCCTGCACCGGGCATCCGCACCGTGAAGGTCGAGCCCTCGCCCGGCGTGCTGGCCACCTCAATACGCCCGCCCATCATCCGCACGATGTTCCCGGTGATGCAAAGCCCAAGGCCCGTGCCGCCGAAGCGGCGCGTCATGCTCCCGTCAGCCTGGCTGAAGGGCACGAACAGCTTTGTCAGCTGCTCGCGGGTCATCCCGATGCCCGTGTCGTGTACCTCTAACCGCAGCCCCGCCTCGCGCTCCCAGGCCAAGATCACCCGCACGCCGCCGGCCTCGGTAAACTTCACCGCGTTGCTCAGCAGGTTCACCAGCACCTGACGCAGCCGCGTCGGGTCAGTGCGGATCGTCACTGGCAGTTCGGTCAGCACGTCCATGCCGAGCGAGACGCCCTTGGCCGACGCCTGCGAGAGCATCAGCGTCATCGACTCGTCCACAACCTCCAGCGGGCTCGCGTCGATCGCCTCGATGGTCATCCGGCCCGCCTCGATTTTGCTGAGGTCCAGGATGTCATTGACCAGCGCCAGCAGGTGCTGGCCCGAGCGCCGGATCGTGTGCACGCAATCGGCCCGCTCCGCCGGCGTCTGCCGCGCGTCCAGCAACAGGTCCGCGTAGCCCACCACGGCGGTCATCGGCGTGCGGATCTCGTGGCTCATGTTGGCAAGGAACTCGCTCATGATCCGGCTTGCCGCCTCAGCCGCGACTTGCGCGCTCTTAAGCTCCTTTGCCTGCAGCTCCAGGTGCTGCTTGGAGGCCCACAATTCCTTCGCGTAATCTGACAGCCGCTGCTCGGCTTCGCGGTTGGCGTGGATGTCCGATAGCGAGCCGGCAAGCCGGACCGTGCCGCCGCTCGCGTCCCACAGCCCCTGCCCGCGCAGACGGAACCATCGCTGCTCGCCGCCCGCGCAGCTCATGCGGATCTCGCAGTCCAGTGTGGAGCGCGTCTGGTTGTGCGCCTTGATCGCCGCCCGCAGCCCGGGCGCGTCTTCTGGGTGCACTAGACCCATGAACCAGGCCCATGAGCCCGGGACCGTGCCGCGCTCGTAATTCAGCAGTTCCAGAAGGCGGTCCGACAGCTCAACGTGCCCGCTGACCGCCTCGTGCTCCCAGGTGCCGTCGCGTGTTCCGCTGATCACAAGCGCCAACCGCTCGCTGGCGCGCTGCTGCTGGAGCGCGCTTACCCGCAGCGCGCCGCTCTGGTCGATCAGGCGGCTGTTGAGGTCCTCGAGCCTTGCCAGCTCGCTGGCACGTCGCGCTTGCGCACGCCGCACCACCAGCCCCGCCACCATCGATACCAGCAGCGCCGGAAGCGTCGCTACGCCCAAGTGAACGTCCGCCCATGCCAGCTCGCGGCGCACCTCGCCATCGTCGATCACCGCCAGCAGCACGCCCTCGGAACCCGAGAGCTCAGGGTCAAGCCGGGACGCCGCGCCCAGCACCCCGTGCCGCTCGCTCAGCCGGACCCAGGGTGCCATCGGAGGCAGCGGGCTCTGTTTCAAGCGCAGCGCCGTGAACTCTGGTGTGGCTTCGACCTTCGCAAGCTCCTGCTCATTCATGGGCATTGCGCCCGGCGGCACTACCACCTGCGTCCGTACCAGCTCTCCCTCGCGCCGAACGTACGTGACCACGCACCGAAGCCCGTTGACCTTCGCCATCATCCGTGGATGGACCAGGAACCCGCGCTCGTCGGCCTCGGGCAACGCCGCGATCGCCAGCCAGCGCGAGGCCAGCTTGGCCTGGCGGCGCGCATCGTGCTCGATCATCGCCCGGTGATCCAACCAGAACGTCACCCCGCCCACCGACGAACAGATCAGCACCACCAGCGCCACCAGCAGACCGAGGCTGCCGGCTGACTTGCTGGCATACGGCGCGGCACTGGCCCCCGAAGTCAGCGCCGCGTCCTGCGCCTCAGGCTCAGGCAACGGACCATCGGTTTGGCGGATCGGGTCGCTGTGCATGCTCAAGGGTTGTTCACTCTCAAGTGCATCGGCCGCCTGTCCAAGCCTCAAAAGACGGCTAAGGGATTCTTCTACCCAAAAGGATGAAGCCCCACCCCCCGAGCGGGTGGGCAAATGATGCAGTTATCGGGCATGGCCATCTTATGAAAGGTTGACCAGGTGGCGCGCACGACTGCGATCGCACCCGGCTGCCCGAGCCCATCGGGTCGTGGAGAATCGCCTTCAGAAGCGCCGCAAGGTCGGCGGGCAATCTTTCAAGCCACGCGGCGTCAATCAGCCTCGCGCCGATCAGGTCTGACGCGTGGGTCCGGCCGTAGAGGCGACAGGCTTTCAGCTTGATGCGGGCCAGCGCCTTTAGCGAGATGACACGCATCAGGTCCGGGTCCGCCCAGTCGATCACGCTCGGATTGGCCAAGGTGTCGCGCGGGCCGACGCGCTCGTCGGCGAAGACGGCGTGGACCCTGCTCCCGCGGGCTGCTGATCGGCCAATCCAAGAAGACGTCAATCGCAGCGGAACACTGTTGGACAAAGCCCGCCGACAATCGCGCGGGGCACCCCTGCGCCCGAGAGCGTGGCCACGACCCGCACAAGCCGTTGCCGGACCGCTTCCAACGCGCTCGCGATCCTGTCAAGCAGACCCGCATTGGGAGAGCGCGTGGTCACCGGTCCGGTTCGTGTCTGCCAGCCCTCAGCCCTATGCCCTCGGCTCTTGCGCTTAGTACGCCAGCGTCTGCATCACCGCCTCGGCCACGCGTTTCGCGTCGGGCAAATACTCAAGCTCCAGCTTCGCGTACGGCATGATGGTGTCAAACCCCGTCACACGCTGCACCGGCGCCTTCAGGTGCAAGAAGCACCGTTCCTGCACTAGGCAACTGATCTCGCTGGCCATGCTCGCGGTCCGCGGGGCTTCGCAAACAATCACGCACTTGCCTGTCTTCTTGACGCTTTCTTCGATCATGTCGATGTCCAGCGGGTGGATCGTCCGCAGGTCGATCAGCTCGACGCTGACGTCCTCAGGGAGCTGGTCCATCGCGCCCAGGCACTGGAAGACGCACGCGCCCCAGGTCACAATCGTCAGGTCCGTGCCCTCGGCGATCAGCTTGCCCTTGCCGATCTCGATGGTGTACTCCTCCTCGGGCACCTCCTCGCGGAAGCTGCGGTACACGCGCTTGGGCTCGAAGAAGATCACCGGGTCCGGGTCGCGGATCGCCGCGATCAGCAGGCCCTTGGCGTCGTAGGGCGTCGCGGGGCAGATGACCTTCAGCCCCGGGTTGTGCGCGTAGATCGCCTCGGGCGAGTCAGAGTGAAACTCGGGCGCGTGGATGCCGCCGCCCCACGGCACGCGGATTGTCAGCGGAACAGTAAACGCCCCGCGCGTGCGGTTGCGGAACCGGGCGGCGTGGTTGACAAGCTGGTCGTAAGCGGGCCCAAGAAAGCCTTCGAACTGGATCTCGGGGATCGGGCGCATCCCGGCGAGCGCCAGCCCGATGCTGCTGCCCATGATGCCCGACTCTGACAGCGGGGTGTCAACTACGCGGTGCTTGCCGTGCTTCTTCTGGAGCCCATCGGTAACGCGGAAGACCCCGCCGTTGACCCCGACGTCTTCACCAAGCAGCACCACGCGCGGGTCCTTGGTCATCTCCTGGTCAAGGGCGGTAGTGATGGCTTGAACGAGGGTCATCTGGGGCATCGGGGGATTCCGAAAGGAGGGCGGCGGGGGCGGGTTGCTAGCGCGGATGCTTCGGGGCGAAAAGACTCGAGTGCAGGGGCTGAGATGTCTCTAAAGCTTAACGAAGCGGGACGGCGGGCGGTCGGTTGTCGCCCGCACCTGAATCAGCGATGAACGCGTCGGTCAGTACCTGCTTCAGGCGTCGCTCGCGGGTCTTGAAATTAGAAACTTGCGTGTTCTTGACCGCGAGGTCCGCGACCAGCCGGGCCGTGCTCGCCTCGTGCTCGAACAGCACCATGACGCCCGGACGCACCTTCAACATGAGCCCCACGGCCTTAGCGGTGGCGTAACGCCCGACCTGCCCCGGCGAACCCTCGGCGAGATCCTTAAAGTCGTGCTCCGCGCGCATCGGGCCGCTTGCGGCTGAGCGCTTGCTGCCCGACCGCATGCTGCCGGCCGCTCGCCACTCAGCATTGACCTTGGCTCTTGATGCTCTTGATGTAGAAGGTGTGCTCATGCTTGGTGGCGTTGCGAGCAGAGATGATCCGCAGAACGGTGCCGGAGTCTACCGAAGCACGTTCGCTGGCGATGATGATAATGACCCTTGTCATGCTGGAGATGCCGATCGATACAGATCAATACAGAGCGGTCCTTGTGCTGGCTGTGTTTCGAATTAGGAAAGGTGACGGTCATCGGGTTGGCTGGCACAGTCGCTGCCTCTTCGAAGCAGACCCCGTGTTTCTTGCGGTTGGCCAGGGCCAGATCTTTGCCCCCTAAAAGCCCGGCGGTCGGCGCTCGGCCTTCATGAAACATCCTCACGCCGCGATGCCAGGTCTAGTCGGTGCAACGGGCAGGTTGTTTGGTCAGTGCGTGGCCGCGCCCAACTTGCGTCCGGGCGAAAGGCCCTGCTGAGCGCGGTCCATCCCCAGGCTGTGGGTACTCCAGCTCTCCATTTGCTCCGCCAGCAGCTTGGGCATGTCCTTGTACATGCTCTCGAAGATTTCCTCGCGCCGGGCCGCGGGCCAGGCCAGCACCGTCTCGACCGTCGCCTTGACGGCCGCCTCGGCCCGCTGCTCTTCCTGCGCCTGCTGCGTCTCACTCCACAGGCCCTTGCGCTCGAGGTAGAGACGCACGCGGATCATCGGGTCCTTCGCGCGCCAGCTCTCGACCTCGTCGTTGCTGCGATACCGCCGCGCGTCGTCGGCGGTCGTGTGATCGCCCAGGCGATAGGTGATCGCCTCGATCAGCGTCACGCCCCCGCCCGCGCGGGCCCGCTCCCTCGCGTCAAACACGGCCTTGTGCACCGCGAACAAGTCGTTGCCGTCCACCTGCATCACCTGCGCGCCGTACGCCAGGCCCTTTTGCGCAATCGTCTCGCTGGCCATCTGGCTCTCACGCGGGACGCTGATGGCCCACTGGTTGTTCTGGCAGAAGAAGATCGCCGGCACGTTCATCACCGTCGCGAAGTTCATCGCCTCGTGGAAGTCGCCCTCGCTGGTCGCGCCGTCGCCAAAGAACGTGATCGCCACCTCGTCCTTGTGCTGGATCTTCGCCGCCCACGCGATCCCCGTGGCGTGCAGCATCTGCGTCCCGATCGGCACCGCGATGGGCGTCACGCGCACGCCCGGGGGGTACTGGTTCCCGCGCTCGTCACCGGCCCAGTGCAGCAGCACGTGCGTCATCGGCACGCCGTGCATGAACATCGCCGCGTTCTCGCGGTAGCACGGCACGATCCAGTCGATCCCCTTGCGCATCGCCGCGCCCGCGCCCAGCGCGCACGCCTCCTGCCCCTTGTTCTGCGGGTAGGTGTGCATGCGCCCGGAACGCTGCAGCTTGAAGGCGATCTCATCAAGCTGGCGGCACTCGATCATCAGCTTGTACAGGTGCAGCACCTGCTCGTCGCTGAGGATCCCGGGCGTCCCCGGTGCTGACAGCGCCGGGTCAAGCCGGCCTTGCTCGTCGAGGATCTGCAGATGGTCGATCTTCGCGGTGTACGCCGTACGGATGGGCATCAAAGGCTCCCGGCAAACGAAGGGAAGGCGGCAGGCTCGCTCCACCCTGCCCCGAAGGTCGCGGCGTCCGCTCGTGCCCCGCCAGACGTCGACTCATCCGCAGGTACAGCCTCGGGCGGTGGAGTAAGGGCAGTATAGCGACCGCGCTCAGCAGGTTTGACCACGGCGGCTCCCCTGAACAACCGCCTACCGGACCCGCCGACCACCGCCAATTCTACCGATGAGCCAAGCACGTCGACCTTTCAGCGGATCAACTCTCCGCAGTGCAGGTGAGGCAAGCGCGCGGCAGGTCGATCGTTGGCAACGCGCACGATGAGCTGGTGGAAGTGGCGACGTCAAATTGGTCGTGATGGGGCACACGCCCACCGCGCATCAGGGTTCAACGACCCGGCCAAAAACGTGCGGCCGGGCGTGGGTGACCCACCGGCCACAGAGTGCTGAAATATGCCGCGGGCCTCAGGTGTTGCTGAGGTTGGTCTGGCGGGCCCGGGCCTCGTCGGTATGCGGGACCATCGGGAACCCCGGGAACTGCTTGATCCCGTCCTGATGGGCGGCCCGACCGGTGCCCTTGGCGATCGGGCTGCGCTCCGGGATGGTGAACTCGGCGTTCGCCTCGGTGTTGCTGTGGGTCATGCTCGCGGCCGCCGAGGCCAGCATGCTCACGTCGGCGTTGACGTACAGCTCGTTGATGTTGGCCTCGATCTCGCGCTGGGCCAGATCAAAGAAGTGCACCGCCGCGGCCTTGTCGCGCTGCAGCTCGGTGTCGTTGGCCCCGTTGCCCGCGTGCTTGCGCACGTCGCTGTCAAGCTTGGCCAGCGTCGCCGCCCACGCGTGCAGCAAGATCACCACGTTGCCCAGACGGGCCTGCAGCGCCTGACGGTCAAGGATCTGCACGTCCCACCGCTTGCTGGTCGCCTTGAACTGATACGTCAGCTCGCTGGCGCAGTGGCTCAGGCGGTCGGCGTAGTCCTGCAAGCTTGCTTCCACCCTCGTCACACGGTCAGCCCGCTTGCGGATGCCCAGGAACACCTCCAGCCCCAGCGGGATCGCCTTGCCCATCACGGCCGGACGCAGGCTGTTCTTGATAACCTTGCCCAGATAGGCAAGCAGCCCCTCGTCCGCGTCCTTGAGCAGCGCGTTCTTGACGCCCAGCATCTGCTCGGCGAGCTGCTTGCCCCCGTAGCCGAAGATGTAGCACTGCATGACCTCGTTGGCCCCCTCGACGATCAAGTCGATGCGGGTGTCGCGGAAGACCCGCTCAAGGTGGTTCTCGGTCATGTAGCTCTCGCCACCCATGATCTGCATGGCGTCGTTGACCACGCGCCAGCCGTACTCGCTGCAGAAGACCTTGCACACCGCCGTCTCGACCTGGATGTCGTCGTCCTTGCGGTCGAGCATCCCGGTAGTCATGTAGAGCAGCGCGTCCATCGCGTAGGTGTACGCGGCCATGCGCGCGAGGCGCAGGCGGACCAGCTCCTTGTCGTTGAGCGCCTTGCCGAACTGGAACCGCGTCGCGGCCCACTTGGTCGCCTGATCGCGGCACGCCCGCGCGCCGCCGACCATCCCGGCGCTCAGCGTGCAGCGTCCATAGTTCAGGCACGAGAGGGCGATTTGCAGACCGCGCCCCTCCTGGCCCAGCAGGTGGCTCTTGTGCACACGCACGCCATGGAACCGAATCCGCGCCTGCCAGGTGCCCCGGATCCCGCACTTGCTGCGGTTCTTCTGGTAGATCTCAATCCCCGGCATGTCCGGGTGCAGCACCAGGGCTGAAATCTTGCCCTTGCCGTCGGCCTTGCTCTCGCGGGTCATGACCGTAAACAGCCCGGCGATTGCGCCGCTGGTGGCCCACTTCTTCTCGCCGGTGACGACGTAGTAGTCGCCGTCCTTGATAAAGCTCGTCTCCGTTCCGCCCGCGTCGCAGCCCACGTTGGGCTCGCTGAGGCAGAACGCGCTGACCCAGTCCTTGGCCAGGTGCGGGAGCCACTTGCGCTTCTGCTCCTCGTTGCCAAAGAGCATCACGGCCTTGCACCCGATGCTCTGGTGCGCGCTGACAAGCACCGCCGTGCTCCCGCAGACGCTCCCGATCAGCTCGAGAACCTTGTTGTAGCTGGTAATGCCCATGCCCAGCCCGCCGAAATCCTTGGGGATGGTCATGCCCATCACGCCCAGGTCAAAGAGCTTCTTGATGACCCACTGGGGGATCTCCTGGTCCTGGTCGATCGCCACCGCCGGGTGCTCGTGCTTGAGGTACTCACTCAGGCGCGCCAGCAGCTGGTCACACTCGGCCTGCTCGCGCGCGTCGGTCTGCGGGTACGGGAAGTAGTAGTCCTGCTTGACCTTGCCCCAGAAAAAGTTCTTCACCGGGCCCATTTTCGTCGGCTCGGCCCCCAGCCACTCCTCAGCCTGCTCCAGCAGCTTGCGGTCCTCGTCCTTGATGCCCTTGAGGTTCTTCAGATCGGCCATGGCGCTTGCTCCGTGCGGGAGGGACCTGGTGGGGTGGCAGCCCGATGCCGACGGCTCGGCCCGGGTCAAGCTCCGTGTGAGGGAAGATGACCAAGGCCGCAGACAGAACAGCCGCGTGAGCCCGCCGGAGCGGACTGCCTTACTCCAGATAGTATGACCGATCGAACGGACAAAAGCACAAGATCAAGGTCACTGATTCAGACCAGTGCAACGCCCGATCCGTCTCAGCCCATCCCCGCCACGGCCACCCGAGGCTGGCGACGACGTCGGATGTGCACGATCACCACGATCGCCGCGCCCACCAGCGCCAGCAGGAACAGCCCCGCGACTATCGGGATCAGGATCGCCAGCACGCTCAGCGTAACCGCGGCGGAGGATTCGAAGAACCCCACCAGCGGGTTGGCCGCCCCCCCGGTGGTACCCAGGCTCAGCAGCCGGGCCGAGACGGTCGCCAGTTGCACGACGCCCGCGATCCCGCCCCCGGCAACCAGTGCCGCGCCCCACTTGAGCATTTCACCGCCGGGCCCGACGAACCCGAACTGGCTGGCGGCGACGATCGTCCCGGCGATGACCGCCGCGGGCGAGGCGATCACGTCCAGCGCGTTATCAACCCAGGGAACCTTGTACGCGACAATCTCGGCCCCGGTCGCCACGCCAAGGCAGATCAGCGCGGGGGTCGTACCCATCCAAGCTAGTTGCGGGTCAAGCTTCAGCCAGTTCGCGCTGGCGGCAATCGAGACCGCCAGCATCGGCACAAACACGCGGAAACCCGCGGCCGCCGCGAGCGCCAGTCCCATCAGAACCGAGAGTGCAACTTCCATGGCAGGCTCCCAATCGCTGGATCCCAGCGGTCAATGACAGTATCTAATCCGGCAGGCTTCAACGCTCCAGTTGCCGCTGATGTTCGCCCAATCCGGGAAGAAAGATGCGGCGGGGGCGAACATCCGTCAACCGTCCCAGAGCCGCTTGGGCCAAGCGACTTCCGAGAACGTTACGCCAGCACAAACCACTACGCCAGCACGCCCTGCGCGGCGCGAACGGCGTTGCGGAACATCATCAGCCCCGGCGTGTCGCCCGTCCGCTGCCCGGCGCTCAGCCGCGTCCAGAATGGGTGCCTGTTCCAATCAAGGTATCGCTCGGGGTGCGGCATCAGCCCAAAGACCCGCCCAGAAACATCGCACACGCCCACGATGTCCTCGCTGGACCCGTTGGGGTTGTCAGGATGGACAGCGGCCAGCGCGGCCTGCGGCGCAGTGCCGGGCGCGGGCGCAGCGGGCGGCTTGGGCGGCGTCCGCCCGTAACGCAGCGCGATCTGACCACCGACGTTCAGGCGCGCCAGCACCGCCGCGTTGGCCGCGACTACCCGCCCCTCGCCGTGCGCGATCGGCAGCATCATCGCCTCAGGCCGGTCTTTGAAGGCCTCGGCAAGGCCCGCCGTCCATATACAAACGCTCGCGGGCTCAGCCCGGACAGGGAACCAGCCGTCCACAAAGCGCCCGCCGCGGTTGTGGGCCAGGCTCAGCTCTTGCTCGCCCGGAAGCTCGGGCCACGCCTGCCCAGCGACGGGCCCGGGCAGCAGCCCGGCCTGCACGGCGATCTGAAACCCGTTGCAGACGCAGAACATCGGCACGCCCCGCGCGGCGGCGGCGCGCAGACGCGGGTAGAGGTGCGTGCGCAGCCGGGCGGCGAAAATCCGCCCGCTGGCCACGTCATCGCCGTAGCTAAAGCCCCCGGGCAGGGCGATGATGCCCGCGCGGTCAATGGCCTCAGGGTCGGTTGTCAGCGCGTCAACGTGGACCAGTTCAGGGCTTGCGCCGGCGAGCGCAAAGGCGCGGGCCAGCTCAACATCGCAGTTGGTCCCCGGCGCGCGGATGATCAGGGCAACGGGCTTGTCGGGGGCGTGTCCGGGCATGAGCGAAAGTTAGGCGCGGGGTGCGGGCCTGCGCGGCCTCTTCCGCCCGCGCAAGCGCCGCCTTCATGGCAAGTTCGATCCGCTTGACATGCGTCTGGGGACGTTTGGCCTGGGCGTACTAGAGAGCCTGCGCGGATCGACCGTGAGGTAGACGTCAACGATGAAGTTGCGCAACTCGCGAGCCTAACGCCAAAGTTCCTCGCGGCACCGATCGCGGAAGGCTGCCGCAAGCGTGAAGACCGCCGCGCCGACCCGCGCGCAGGCGTAGCAGACCGCAAAGACTGTCCGATGATCTACGCCGAAGGACGCACGGTCCACGCCCACGACGAACGTCCTGCTCAGGTTACACGCAGAAGATCGTTCGTGATGGCCGACCGGAACGACGCCGGCAGCCTTGGGTGGATCCTTGACCAGATCAAACCGCCAGCCCAGTCTTTCGCTGAGCATGTCGCTGATCTCGACAAAGTGAAAGAGCGTCACGCGCGCTCCGGGGTCAAACATGATCAGCACGTCCACGTCGCTCGCGGGCCCTAGCGCGCCGCGGTCCACAGCGCCGCACAAGCAAGAGAGTTGTTAAGCCGAAGCGGGCCTTGAGCACAGCAGGACAAAAGTCAGCGCCGTCACGATGTCCGCTGGTGCTGTCAGCAGCGGTCAGTCGTACCAGCCCTCACCCCACCGCCGCGCAGACCTTCCGTGCCGCTTCGCCAAGGTCCTTGGCCGCCTGCAGCGTCGGTACCACGCTCTTCGCGTCCTGAAGCACCTTGCGCCCCGCGTCGACATTCGTCCCTTCAAGCCGCACCACCAGCGGCACCTTGAAGCCCGTGGTCCCGTCGGCGTTCTTGAAGCCCTTGGCCGCGTTCACGATCCCGTGCGCGATGATGTCGCACTTCATGATCCCGCCGAAGATGTTGACCAAAATCCCCTTCACGCGCGCGTCGCTCAAGATGATGCTGAAAGCCTCGGTCACGGCCTGCTCGGTCGCGCCGCCGCCCACGTCCAGAAAGTTCGCTGGCTCGCCCCCCTCAAGTTTGATGATGTCCATCGTCGCCATCGCCAGCCCCGCGCCGTTGACGAGGCACCCGATGTTCCCGTCCAGCGCCACGTAGCTGAGGTTGAAGGCCTTCGCCCGCGTCTCCGCCGGGTTCTCTTCGGCCGGGTCCTCCATCGCCTGCAGGTCCTTGTGCCGGAACAGACCGTTGTCGTCAAAGTCGAACTTCGCGTCCAGCGCCACCACCTGCCCGTCGGGGTTCTTCGCGTCTGGCGGGGTGATCACCAGCGGGTTGATCTCTGCGAGCGCACAGTCCTTGGCCACGTACAGCCGCGCGAGCTTCTGCATGATGTCCGCGGCCTGATTGATCTGCTTGCCCTTGAAGCCCAGCTTGAAGGCGACCTCACGCGCGTGGAATGGCCGCAGGCCCTCGATGGGGTCCAGCGGCTGCTTGACAATCGCCTCGGGCCGCTCGTGTGCGATCGTCTCGATCTCGACCCCGCCCTCGCGGCTGGCGATCAGCATGTTGCGGCGCGTGGTGCGATCAAGCGTCACCGCAAGGTAAAACTCTTCCTTCCCTCCACCGGCTCGATCAGCAATGTCCGCCGCCTGCGCGATCAGCACCTTCTTCACTTCAAGCCCTTCAGGTGGCGTCTGCGGCGAGACCATTCGGTGGCTCAACATGAACTGCGCCGCGGCCAGCGCGTCGGGCTGATTGTCCACCAGCTTGACAAACCCGGCCTTCCCGCGCCCGCCCGCGTGCACCTGCGCCTTGATCACCGCTAGCGGCTTAGCCATGCCGGCGACCGCGGCCTGATACGCAGCTGCCGCCTGCTCCTGGCTCTCGATCATCTGCCCGGGCGGGACCGTGATGCCGAAGGACGCAAGAAGCTGGCGGGCCTGGTACTCGTGGATCTTCATGTGTTGGGCTCGAAAGGGCGGTGGTCGGTTGCGGGCCGATCATACCGAGAGCCCGCGCCAGCGGCGCAGGCGCGCTGCGCGCTCGGCGGGTTCGTGGCTGCGAGTAGCGGTCTGAGGGGCATAAGCCGTCGTGTGGCAATGTCAATCGCGGCGCGGGGGCCTACCATGGTCTCTTGGCCCCCTGGGTCAAGGGCCGCGCCCAACTTGGCCGCGGATGTTCGTGTGTTTGGTGCTCCGTTGGCCGGGCCGAAGCCGTGCGCCAGCAGCCCCGCAGGCCAGTGCCTCGGGGCTGAACCTCAAGCCCTGTTCCTAGGGGCTGAACCTTAAGTAAGGATTGACCGCGTGATGATGCAGACCGCCCCCGACGCCCCCGCTTCCTCCCCCTCGGCCCCCGCAGCCGGCAACGTCACACGTGAGGTCGTGGGCGTCCCCGCCACTACCTCTACCAACGGCGGCATCGCCACCACCGGCGAGGCCCGCCCCCTGACCCCCGCAGGCACCCCCGCCCAGAGCGGCGGCGGGCTCGGCATGCTGCTGCCCATGCTCCTGATCACCGGCTTCCTGGTCGTCATGATCGTCATGCAGACCTTCTCCGGACGCAAAGAGAAGAAGCGCCGTGACCAGATGCTCACCGGCCTGGCCCGCAACGACAAGGTCCTGACCACCGGCGGCATCCTCGGCAGCGTCGCCGAGCTGCACGATCAGGAGATCGTCCTGACCACCGACGCGTCGAGCAACACCCGCATCCGCGTGGTCAAGTCGGCCATTCAAAGCGTCCTGTCTCGCGCCAACGCACCCGCCAACGCACCCGCCACCGTACCCGCCAAGGCCTGATCGCGAGCATCACGATCTGCGCAGCGCAGGCGCCACGCACACGCCCGAGCGGCCGCACCCCCGCCCCCGCGCCGGCAGATCTCCACACCCCACAGGCCCCACACCCCACAGGCCCTCCTGCCCACAGGCCCTCCTGCCCATGCGCCCTCGTGCCCACAGGCCCTCCTGCCCGCCTTACCGCGTCGAACTGACTTCGGACCGGGAACTCTGAGCCCCTCTCTATGCGTCACCTCTTCCGTCACGTCTTCCTCATCGTTGCGGTCGTGCTCGTGCTGACCTATGCGATTATTCCACCGGACAAGCAGCTCCGCCGCGGCAAGGACCTCGCCGGCGGCGCCACGCTCGTCTATCAAGTTGACATCCGCCCGACCGATCCGCCCGGCACCCTTGACAAGGTCAAAGACCTTATCAAGAACCGGCTCGACCCCAGCGGCCTGCTTGAGATCGAGCTGGTCACCCAGGGCACCAACCGAATCGAGATTTCGATGCCGTTGCCCAACGAGCGCATCAAGCAGCTTCGCCGGGGCTTTGAGGACAAGCTTCAGCAGCTGGGCTCCGGTCAGCTTCGGGAGGAACAGCTTGGCCAGCTTTTGGCCCTGCCCGCCGACCGCCGCTCCGCCGAGTTCGAGCGCCTGACCGCCGGTGACGTCGAGCGCCAGCGCCTCTTCGCCGTCGCGGCCCAGACCTACGACCTCTGGCAGGCCGACCGAACCGCCGAGCGCGCCTCGCGCCTGCCCCTGGCTGCGGTGATCGACGAGGCCCGCAAGGCCGTCGAGAGCGCCCGCGCCGCGGGCCTGGCCCCCGAGGGGCTCAAGGCCCTTGAGGATGCGCAGAAGCGCGCCGAGGACGCCCTCTTTGACAACGCCGCCCCCGTCGCCAAGGCAGAGCTCGCCTATGAGGCCGCCCGCACCAGCGCGATCAAGAGCCTGCTCTCAGGCGGCGAGGTCCGCCGCGTGCTTGAGCTGAACGACAAGCGGCGCCGCTTCCCGGGGCCCGACGGTACCGTCGTTGAGCTGGCCAGCCCGCGCGAGCAGGCCATGGAGCGCCTCCTGGCCACCCACCCCGGCGCTGCCAACGTCATCAAGAACATCACCGACGCCTGGGCCGTCTATCAGTCGGAGCGGCAGACCCTTGACGACCCGGCCGACGTCAAACGCCTGCTCCGCTCCGCCGGCGTGCTGGATTTCCGCATCACCGTCTCCAACACCGAGCTGGCCAACGACCTGCCTCGCCTGCGCGCAGAGCTTCGACAGGGCGGCCCGCGCGCCGTCCGCGCCACCGACGTCCGCTGGTTCAAGCTCAACAAGCTCGACGGCTGGATGCGCACCGCCGACGACTACAAGATCTTGGCCGACCTTGAAAAGGCCAGCACCGACGCCGGCGGCGGGGCCGGGCCCGGCGCGGCTCAGTTCTTCACCTCACGCGGGTACGTCGTCGACGCCTTCGACGGCGAGTACTACATGCTCTGCTACGACCAGCCCGGCCTTCGCCTCACTCAGGCTGAGGGCTCGTGGAGTGTCGCCGGCGCAAACCCGACCATCGACGAGCTCGGCAAGCCCGCGATCCAGTTCGCCATGGACCCCATCGGGGCCGGCAAGCTCGGCGACCTGACCGGCGCCAACGTCGGGCGGCAGATGGCCGTGCTGTTGGACGACCAGGTCTACACCGCCCCCAACCTGCAAAGCCGCATCAGCAGCTCGGGCCGCATCACCGGCGACTTCACCCGGGCCGAGATCGACTATGTAGTCCGCGTGCTGGCCGCCGGCAGCATGGCCGCCAAGCTCAGCCCTGAGCCCGTCAGTGAGAGCACCATCGGCCCCGAGCTTGGTGCCGACAACCTCCAGCGCGGCATCAAAGCCGGCGTCATCGCCTTCACCCTCGTGGCGGCGATCATGATCGTCTATTACTTTGGCTGCGGGGTCGTCGCCGTCTTCGCCCTGTTCATCAACGGGCTGCTGATCTTGGGCCTCATGGCCGTCAACCACGCCGCCTTCAGCCTCCCGGGCATCGCCGGCGTCGTCTTGACCTTCGGCATGGCCGTTGACGCCAACGTGCTGATCTACGAGCGCATGCGAGAGGAAATGCAGCAGGGCGCCGACTTCCGCACCGCCGTCCGCCTTGGTTACGCCCGCGCCTTGCCCAGCATCGTTGACGGGAACATGACCGTCCTGATCGTCAGCGTCGTCCTGGCCTTCACCGGCACGCAAGAGATCAAGGGTTTCGCCATCATCATGATCGTCGGGTCGCTCACGACCTTCTTCACCCAGCTCTACGTCACCCGCGTGGCCTTCTATGTTCTGGTTGAACGCATGGGCTGGCGCAACGGCACGATGCTCGCCGTCAAGGTCCCCGCCATCGCCAGAGCTCTGCACTGGCGCGTTGACTGGATGAAGTACCGCCACGTCATGCTCGGCCTCTCGACCCTGCTGGTCATCGCCGGCATCAGCGTCGTCGCCTCGCGCGGGGCCAAGGTCTGGGACAACGACTTCCGCGGCGGCACCAAGGTCACCGTCGCGCTCAAAGACGACGCTGACGGCAAGCCCATGAGCCTCCCTCGCGCCGAGGCCCTCCAGCGCGTGCAAGACGTCTCACGCCGAACCGAGTTCGCCGATATCGCCGAGTTCAAGGCCGCCGAGCTGCTGGCCATCAACCCAGACCGCGACGACAGCAACCGCTCGAGCCGCTTCACCATCAAGACCACCGAGACCGACGGCAACCGCGTTCAGCAGGCCGTCCTGCTCGCATTCAAGGACGTCATCGACGAACAGCCGCCGATCCGCTTTGTCGGCAGCGCCAACCCCGCCCCCAGCGCCGCGCCCATCCGTCCCATCACCGAGCGCGTCCTCGGCGAGAACATCGACCGCCCGGGCGTTCGCAACAACGTCGCCGAGTTTGTCGGCGGTGCCGCGATCATCCTTGACGACCTTCAGCCGCGCCCCAGCCTCCAGCAGCTGGAAGAGCGCCTTCGCGCCATGCGTAATGACCCGACCCACCAGGCCGCCTCGGCCCGGTTCCACCAGTTTGTCGTCCTCGCGGGCGACGAAGCCGCCGTGGCCAGCGCCGTGCTGCTGGTGCGTGACGAGGGGGCCAGCTTCCTGCAAGACCCGCAGCGTTGGGCCGCCGCGCTCAAGGCCAGCGAGTGGAAGCTCGTGACCGACGCGCTCTCGCGCAGCACCTCGCTGGCGGGGGTTGAGAGCTTCAGCCCCTCCATCGCGCGGACGTTCGTCGCCGACGCCGTCATCGCGGTGCTGCTCTCGGGCCTGCTGATTGTCATCTACATCTGGCTGCGGTTCCAGAGCTTCCGCTACAGCTTCGGGGCTCTCTGCAGCACCCTGCACGACTGCGTGGTCGCCACCGGCGCGCTCGCCGCCTGCGGCATGCTCGTCGCCACTTTCCCAGGTTTCTCAGCCGCCATCGGCATCGAGCCGTTCAAGATCGACCTCAACGTCGTCGCCGCCGTGCTCACCATCCTGGGCTACTCGCTTAACGACACCGTCATCGTCATGGACCGCATCCGCGAGACCAAAGGCAAGAGCCCCTTCGCGACCCGCGCCGTGGTCAACGACGCCATCAACAGCACCCTCAGCCGCACCGTCCTGACCGCCGGGCTCACCGGCGCCGCCACGCTTGTGCTCTACATCTTCGGCGGTGAGGCCATCCGCCCCTTCGCCTTCACCTTCATGGTCGGCGTCGCCACCGGCACCTACAGCTCCATCTTTATCGCCGCCCCGCTCTGCTACGTCCGCGCCAAGGACGTCAGCTTGCCCGTCCCCGCCGGCGCACGCACGGCCTAGGCCACCACCTGCCCGAGACGCAGCCCCCAGCCTTCAGCCCCAGCTTCCAGCCCCCCAGCCCGCACAGACCGCACACCCGTCAAGGCCTCGCTCGGGCGCAAACCCCGCGCGGGGCTTTCGCTCATCTTGAACCCCACCGCCGCCGCTTCGCAGCCGATGCACCAGATGGCGCTCGCCTCGCCCACCCGGGTCGGCCCGCGCTGGTAGGATGATCCTTCCGCTCGTCGCACGTCAAACCTCACCTTCTTACTGCGCTCGCCATGCCCCGCAACCCCAATAAGGCCGTGCTGCTCTTCGCGCTGCTGCTGGCGTCGTTCTGCGTTGGCTTCTGGGCCTGGCAGCCCGGCGCGTCGCGCGAGCTGGTGCCTGACCTGCCCGCCGCCGCGATCGCCAGCGTTACCACCACCCAGGTCCGCGACCCGCTCAACGAGCCCGCACTCCCCGCCGATGAGCCCTCTGCCAGCACAACTGCGGCGGCCAGAGAGCAGCCCGCCCCGGTGCTACTCGCCACCAACGCGCCCCGCACAATCCGCCCGGACAACCGCGGCATCACGCCCGTCTCGCAGCGCACCACGCGCCAGCAGACTGTCGTCTTCCAGCCTCTGTTCACAAGCTACACCATTCGCGCGGGCGAGACCAGCTTTGAAGCCATCAGCCGCCGGATCTTCGGCACCTCCAAGCACGCCCTCGCCATCGCTCGCGCCAACCCGCTCACCAGCCCCGACAAGCTCCGCGCCGGGCAAACGCTGCTGATCCCCAAAGACCCCAGCAACATCCAGGGCCGCGTCGGCACGCTCGATATCCCTACGCCCACGCCCGCCTCCAATCCCGCGCCCTCGCCCGCGCCGACCACCGCACCCGGCACTGCCGACCAAGCCCGCACCCACACCGTCGCGCCGGGCGAAACCCTCTCAGACATCGCCCAACGCTACTACGGCACCGCCTCACGCTGGCGCGAGATCCTCGAAGCCAACCGCGACAAGCTCGCCCGCCCCGAGCGCGTCCGCATCGGCATGGTCCTGCGCATCCCCTAGCTTGCCGCCGGGCTCGTGCTAAAGCTCGAAAAGCCCATGAGAACGCCGCGGATGTGCGCAGTTGTGCGCTCCTTCCAACTTTGCCCTTGACGGCGTAGGTGGGCGCGCTGGTACACTCCGCACATGACCAGCCCAGAGGTTGCAACCTGGCTTGCAGGCGAGCTTGACCAAGCACGCGAGGTGCTCGCGCGCCTGACCGCCGACCGTGCGGCGCTGGCGACCATCGCCCGCGTCCCGGCGCTGCTCGCCCAGTGCGTCCGCCAGCGGGGGCGCATCTTGATCTGCGGCAACGGCGGCTCGGCATGCGACGCCGCGCACTTTGCTGAAGAGCTCACGGGCCGCTTCCGGGGCGACCGCCCGCCGATTGCCGCCATCGCGTGCACCGACGTTGGGCACGTCACCTGCACCGCCAACGACTACGGGTTCGAGCAGGTCTTTGCCCGCTGGGTCACGGCCTTGGCCCGCCCCGGTGACGTGCTGATTGTGCTCTCTACCAGCGGCAGCTCGCCCAACATCCTGCGCGCGGTCGAGGCGGCTAGAGCTGTGGGGGCCGTGGGAGCCGTGGGGGCCGTGGGAGCCGTGAAGGAAGGCGGCGTCACGTGCATCGCGCTGTTAGGGAAAGGTGGCGGCAAGCTCCGCGGGCTCTGCGATGTCGAGCTCGCCGTGCCCGGCACCACCAGCGACCGCATCCAAGAGATGCACATGTTGATCCTGCACCTTTGGTGCCAGGGGCTTGAGCGTGAGCTGGGTTATGTGAGCTAAGGGCTTCGCTTTGCACAAGGAGCACGCGCGATGTCACTGCTGATGGTCTCGTGCGACCGATCAACGATGTACGCCCCGCGCACCCGGCCTCAGCCGTCGCAGCGCGGGCTCCTGATCGATTCGCCCTTTGACGCAGGGGCGCTCGAGGGACGGATGGAGACGCTGTTGGAGGCGGATGATCTGCCGGACCTGCCCACCGACAGCGGCCCGCTGGCGACCTTGATCGACGCGCGACTTAATGCGTTGGCCCGCACACTGCCCGAGGGCGCGCCGGTGGTGGTCATGGTCCACGGCTTTCTGTTCAACCCCTACGCCGTCCCGACCCTCGACCCCGCCGACAGCGACAACGCCCACGCGCGGATGTACCACTATCAGGACCGGGGCGAGGCCACCGAGGTCCGCCACCACACCAGTGGCTGGCCGCTGTGGCTGGGCTTTGAAGAGGCAGACAGAACCGGGCGCAGCGGGCTGGCCATCGGTTTGGCGTGGCACAGCTCGCCGGGCCTGGCCCAGTCGCTCTTTGACGGCTTCAAGAACCACTACTACCGCGCGTACACCTACGCGACGGAGACGGCCTGGCCGCTGGCCTGCCTGCTGATGCGGCTGGCCCAGCACCCGCGGTTGGCTGGGCGCGAGATCGACATCTTCGCCCACAGCCTGGGCACGCGAACAGTGCTGCGCGCCATCGCGCTGTGCGCAAAGCACGAGATCAACACGCGGCTGAGCACGGCCAAGCGCGCGATGGTTGGCCAGGCGTGGCGCCGTCTTGGGCGTGTGATCTTGCTGGGCGGGGCCGAGTACATCTTCGAAGCGCAGCTGGTCTACAGCCGCCTTCGGACGCTGGGGTTTGATGCCAGCGTCGAGGGCTTCGGCCCGCAGTTCTACAACGTTGGCTGCCGCGAGAACGACGTGCTGGACAAGTTCGGCGAGTGGTTCGGCCCGCGCGGGCCGGGCAACCACGAGGTGATCGGGCACAACGGGCTGGGCTCGGGTGAGCGCGCCTCGCGCTGGTTAGACCTGCAGATCGACAGCGCCGCGCTGCGGACGTGGTTTGGGGGCATTGACGGCAGGGGCCGCGACGGGCTGCCGCTCGGGCTGGATATCAGCGGCGACCAGCCCTGGAACGTCTGGGACCACTGGTACTATTACACACACCGCGGCAACATGGAGCTCTATCGCCGCATAGTGCGCGACCGTGATAACTTCTCGATCAAGGCCCTGCGCGAGAAGGCCGTGGGGGGCGAGTACATTCCGGATGGCATCGGGCGCGTGGGTGAGGATTGAGCGGGCAGGGTGTGGTGCGGAGTTTGGGGCTCCCAAGATCAGCTTACTCAAGAGAGCGCGGAACGCCCGTAGCATTGTCTGGAGGCTTGAACCATGCCGCACTATTTCCGTCTCGGTCTGTTGCCCAAGAAGCGTCACGTGCAGTTCCGCCGTCCTGACGGGGTGCTGTACAGCGAGGAGCTGTTCGGGACCGAGGGGTTTGTCGGGCCTAGCAGCACGATGTACCACATCAACCCGCCGACGCAGGTCTACGGGTGGAAGACGCTCTTCTCGACCAAGGCGCAGTACGTCGAGATTGACACGATGCGGATGCGGCACGTCAAGAGCGGGCACGGGATGAACGGCTTTGTGCCGCCCGAGAAGCTCGGCGAGGTCGTCAAGCAGGGCGCGCGTCCGCAGGGTGACGCGATTGACGGTCGCGTGGTGCTGTTTGGCAACAGCGATGTCGAGATGACCGTCTGCAACCCTGTGACGCAGATGCCGTATTTCTACAAGAACGGGCAGGGCGACGAGTGCATCTTCATCCACTACGGCTCGGGGGTGTGCCACACGATGATGGGCGCGCTGCGGTTTGGGCCTAAGGACTACGTGATCATGCCCAAGGGCGTGATCTACAAGATGACGTGGGACGAAGCCGACGCGACGGCGGAAGAGCTATTTGCCGGTACCCAAAGCGCGGGCCAATCAAAGCGCCAGCCGAAGGGCTTGGCGAGCAAGAACGTCAAGGCCAAGGCGATCTCGGCGTGGCGGCCCGCCGGCGCGCCCGAGAACTGGAGCAGCGAGCAGATGCCGCTGGGCAAGTACCTGCTGATTGAGACGACCAACGGGAGCCACATCGGCCCGCCGCCGCGTTACGTGAGCAAGACCAGTGCGCAGTTTTTGGAGCACTCGCCGTACTGCGAGCGCGACCTGCGTCTGCCCGAGCACGAGCCCAGCGACGGGCGGCCGATGTTCGTGGAGGGTTACGGCGAGTTTGAGGTGCGCGTGAAGGCGCGCGACTGCATGCACAGCTATATGTTCCACTACCACCCCTTGGACATCGTGGGGTGGGACGGGTGCTACTACCCGTACGTGTTCAACATCAACGATTTTTCGCCCATCACGGGCAAGCTGCACATGCCGCCGCCGATCCATCAGACATTTGAGGCGCACAACTTTGTGATCTGCAGTTTTTGCCCGCGGATGCTGGACTATCACCCCGACGCGATCAAGGTGCCGTACAACCACAGCAATATTGATAGCGACGAGGTGCTGTACTACGTGGAGGGGAACTTCGGGAGCCGCAAGGGCATCGAGGTCGGCAGCCTGACGCTGCACCCGCAGGGCATCCCGCACGGCCCGCACCCAGGGACGATCGAGGCGAGCATGGCGCACGCGTTTACGGGCGAGCTTGCGGTGATGTGCGACACGTTCCGCCCGCTGTTCCCGACCAAGGCGGCGCTGGGGATGGAGGATCTGAAGTACCCGGCGAGCTGGGAGGGCGAGCACTTCCCGCGCTTGACCAAGGGCGAGATGGTCGGCGGCAACTTCAGGCAGGACAAGGTCAAGGGCAAGCGCATCAAGAGCAAGCTGGGCGACTTGCTGGACGTGTACCAGAACCAGAACGCGATCCCCGAGCCGCTGAAGCGGCTTGGGTCACCGACCCCTGCGCCGACGGGAAATGTGTGGGCACCCAACGGGCCGTCGAGCTCGGGCGGCACGGCGATCGGGTCTGGGAATGGGGGTGGGAATGGGGCTGGGAATGGTCGGGGCAAGGGCGCGGCGAGCGCACCAGTCAACGGGCACGCGAAGACGGCTGTGAAGCCGGCGGCCAAAGCCAATGGCAAGGCGAGTGGCAAGGCGAGTGGCAAGGCGAGTAGCAAGACCAATGGCAAGGCGAGTGGCAAGGCGAGTGGCAGAACGAGTAATGCGGCTGCGAACGCGCGGGCTGGACGGTGAGCGGCGACCGGGCTTAGAGCGCGGCCCGGTCGATGCGTGCGAAGTGAGTGCGGCGTGAACGATTGGTGGTCGCGTCGCGGCGCGGGCGGCTATGTTGCACCATGAACTTCTGGCAACCGCTGCTGTTGACCGCCGGGGTAACTTCGGGCGTGCTGCTGTCGCTGACGGTGCTGCTGCACCAGCTCAAGCGGCTCGGGGCCGCGGGGCTGGCAACGCGTGAGTTTGTCAGCGCGGGGCTGGGTTTGGACGTGGTGGTGGTGACGTTTACAGTGCTGCCGTGGGTCGCAGGGCCGCTGTTGTGGGGGTTTGTCAGCTTCGAGCTGGCGGTTGGTGAAGGCGGAACGCCCTCGCTGTGGCTGCACGCGGTGGCGGGGCTGGTCGGTCAACTTGTGGCGCTGTACCTGTGGTGCTGGGGGCACGAGCTTGCGAATCGCCAGCACACGCGGACCTTTCGGCTGGTGGACGCGATCAACCAGAACCTTGCGCGGCGGAAGCTGATGGGCGGGTCTGCGAGTGGCGCGCGGGTGACGGAACGCCCGGGGTTTGTGGCGATGCAGGCCGGGCGTGTGCGGAACCACTTTGCGCTGCTGTGGATGCTTCTGGCGGTGCCGGTGTTCAACATCGTGCGGCTGGCGGAGTATCTGGTGTATCCGGTGCTGGTGGCGACGACGGGGCTTCCGAGCTACGACGCGCGCAAGTGGGTGAACGTGAGCCGTCACAAGCTTGATGGGCTGGTGGGCAACGACCTGGTGTGGTGCCTGTACTGCGACTGGATGACGGGCGTGTGGAGCCTGGGCACGGAGATGCTGCGGAACATTGAGGGCTTCTGGTGCCCGATCAGGTTTAGCAACGCGGACAAGTGCAGCACGTGCGTGCTGGATTTCCCGGACATTGACGGCGGGTGGTCAAGCGAGAAGGGGACAGCCAGCGACGCGGCCCACCTGCACGCGAAGGTCTACCCGGGGCCGAGCGGGGACAACGCGTGGCTTGGGCACCCATCGCGCGCGACGCAGGTGACGGTGGAGGGGCGGCAGCGGTGAGGTGCGGTAGAGCGCGGGGCTGGAGTATCGGGGCGGTCGGTGTAGTTTGTGTTTCGGTTGGGGGGTTGCTGCTGGGGCCTGAGTGAGCCGATCTAGACTTGGTTGGTGGCGCGCGTTCGCGGCGTGGCGTGGAGGCCGCGCCGGGATGCGGGCCGTGCCGGAAGGATGCCCATGACCACGACCCCGC
>Ga0163144_10006484_pt1 | contig 25792 bp, 24 predicted proteins | sample OliLak19BULKMAT1_FD_123175 | JGI IMG/M metagenome (GOLD analysis project Ga0163144, IMG submission 123175) | Freshwater microbial mat bacterial communities from Lake Vanda, McMurdo Dry Valleys, Antarctica - Oligotrophic Lake LV.19.BULKMAT1 | ecosystem: Environmental > Aquatic > Freshwater >... | reverse complement strand
CGGATTGTCCGCCGGCAGGTTCAACCGGCCGAGGATCATGTTCCGTCCCGTGGCCGGCTGCAGCGTGCCGTTGGCGAAATGGAACCAGTAGAGGAACTGGGCGAAATCGGGATGATCGGGGCCGAGCGTGAGCCGTCCCTTGCCATACTTCGCCGTGATGTACTCGACGATAGCGCCCGACTCGGCCAGCACGAGATCGCCGTCGGTGATCACCGGCGCGGCGCCGATCGGATGCAGCGCCTTGTAGTCGGCCTGCGCGAGCCGGGTGACGGGATGACGGTCGTAGACCTTCAGCTCGTAGGGAATGCCGAGTTCTTCGCACAGCCAGACGATGCGTTCGGACTGCGACTTGCCGAGATGATGAACGGTGAGCATGCGACAGAAAATGTCGGAAAAACGGTGGGTCCGCAACGTCGGCTCACTGGCCGGCTCACCGGGGTGTCAACGCCACGCACCCGCTCTATAGTCGCGCCCAGTTAATGGCATGGCTGAAACAAGATCCCCCGCCAATCCTTTGTTCCTGCGCGAGGAGGAACTGCGTCAAGGCATCGAGCTGATGTTCTATGCCTATCGGGATTTCACGTTCGAATCGGACCAACACCTCAGGCGCTACCAGCTCGGCCGGGCGCATCACCGCGCGCTCTACTTCATCGGCCGCCACCCCGGCGAGACCGTCGGCCATCTGCTGTCGATCCTCAAGGTCACCAAGCAGTCGATCAGCCGCGTCCTGAAAGACCTTCTCGAACAAGGCTACGTCGAGCAGAAGAGCGGCGCGCGCGACCGGCGCGAGCGAAGGCTGTGGCTCACCGAAAAAGGCGCGAAGCTCGAGCTCGACCTGACCACCCGGCAGAGCCAGCGCTTCGCCCGTGCCTACCGCGAAACCGGCGCCGACTCGGTCGAGGGCTTCCGCAAGGTCCTGCTCGGCCTGCTCGATCCCGCCGAACGGGCCGTGGTCGACAAGCGGGTCAGGGGCGGACGCTGAGCGTCATGGACGCCTCGGCCGACAAGCCGCACATCCTGGTGGTCGACGACGACACCCGCCTGCGCGAGCTGCTGAAATCGTTCCTGTCGCGCAACGGCTTTCGCGTCAGCACCGCGGGCCACGCCGCCGAGGCGCGGCAGCGCTTGGCCGCGCTCGACTTCGACCTGATCGTGCTCGACGTCATGATGCCGGGCGAGACCGGCCTCGCCTTCGCAACCCAGCTGCGCCGCACCGACAACGTCCCGATCCTGATGCTGACGGCCATGGGCGACACCAAGGACCGCATTGCCGGTCTCGAGACCGGCGTCGACGACTATCTCGGCAAGCCATTCGAGCCGCGCGAGCTGCTGCTGCGCATCCAGAGCGTGCTGCGCCGTGGCCGGTCGGGCGCCGCGCCGCCGGCCGAACCGCAGCGCCTCGCGACGTTCGGCCCGATGCAGTTCGACGCCGAACTGGGCGAGCTCACGCAGAAAGGCAAGCGCGTGGCACTCACCGACGCCGAGGTGGCGCTGCTGCGCGCCTTCGCCAGCCGCATGGGTGAGCCGCTGAGCCGCGAGACGCTGTGCAAGATGGTCGGCAGCGCCGTCAATGAACGCGCCATCGATGTGCAGGTGACGCGGCTCAGGCGCAAGATCGAGCCCGACCCGTCCTTTCCGCGCTACCTGCGCACCGTCCGCGGCCAGGGTTATAGGCTGGTCGACGCATGAGGTGGGGCGCCGCCCGCGACGTCTTCGAGCGCATCGCCACCTGGGCCGACAGGCATTCGCCGCAAACGCTGTTCGCGCGCGCCCTGATCATCATCGTCGTGCCAATGCTGCTGCTGCAGGCGCTGTCGGCCTGGTGGTTCTACAGCCAGCGCGGCGACAACGTCACCAACCGCCTCGCCATCCTGCTGGTGCGCGACCTGCGCGTGCTGATTGCGCTGCGCTCCGACTTTCCCGACGAGGAGCACCGCGCCTGGATCCTGCGCCGCTCGGCGCAGGACCTGCTGCTGTTCGTCAGCTTCCGCAAGGGCATCGTGCGGCCGTTCAAGCAGCCGGAGTATTTCGACATCGTCGCGCGCGAGGTCCAGGGCGCGCTCGAGGCCGACCTCAAGCGGCCCTTCTACATCGACAACGATGTCGGCGGCGGCCAGATGCTGATCGAGATCCAGCTCAACGACGGCGACGTCATGGACGTGCTGGTGCCGCACGTCCGCCTGACCTTCGGCTCCAGCTTCGCCTACGTGCTGGCCCAGCTCGGTCTTGCGCTGGTGCTGTTCGGCCTCGCCATCTGGTTCATGCGCCGCGAACTCGTGCCGATCGAGCATCTCGGCGTCGCCGCCGATGCATTGGGCAAGGGCCGCGACGTGCCCGACTTCGCCTTCTCCGGCGGCACCCGCGAGGTCCGCAACGCCGCCACCGCCTTCCACACCATGCGCATCCGGCTGCACCGCTCGACCCAGCAGCGCACCGAGATGTTGGCCGGCGTCAGCCACGACCTCCGGACGCCGCTCACCCGCATGAAATTGTCGCTGGCACTGCTGCCGGAGTCGCCCGAGACCAAGGAGCTGGCCGACGACGTCTCCGACATGGCGCGCATGATCGAGGGCTATCTCGCCTTCGCCCGCGGCGAGGGCGACGAGGACCCGGCCCCGGTCGATCTGAGCGAGATCCTGGAGGACGTGGCCGCTGGCGCGCGGCGCGACAATGCCAATGTCGAGGTGAGCTGGCAGGGCGACATGAACGTCGAGCTGCGCGCACTCGCCATCAAGCGCTGCCTGACCAACCTGGTGTCGAACGCGCTGCGCTACGGCAGCAGGGTCAAGCTCCAGGCGGTGCGCGGCCGCACCTCGGTCGAGATCATCATCGACGACGACGGCCCCGGCATCCCGCCCGACAAGTACGAGGACGTGTTCCGGGCGTTCTTCCGCCTCGACGAATCGCGCAACGTCGACACCGGCGGCGTCGGCCTCGGCCTCACCATTGCGCGCGACGTGGCGCGCAGCCACGGCGGCGACGTGGCGCTCGATGCCTCGCCGCTGGGCGGTTTGCGCGTGGTCGTGCGAATTCCGCTATGAGCAGCGGACCGCGGACTTGCAGCTAGGCGGTCTGTGCTACAGTCGGGAAAATATCCGAGAGAAAAATGTCCAAGACACCGTCACTCAAATTCGTCCGCCATCCGCATCCCGCCCCGCTCGCCGCCGACAAGCGCGCCGAACTCCTGAAGAACCCGGGCTTCGGTCGTGTCTTCTCCGACCACATGGTGACCATTCGCTACAGCGAGTCCGAGGGCTGGCACGATGCACGGGTCGAGCCGCGCGCGCCGATCCCGTTGGATCCGGCCGCCGCCGTCCTGCACTACGCCCAGGAAATCTTCGAAGGATTGAAGGCCTATCGCACCGCCGGCGGCGGCGCGACGCTGTTCCGTCCACGGGAGAATGCGCGCCGCTTCCAGGACTCGGCCGAGCGGCTGGCCATGCCGGTCCTGCCGGAAGATGTGTTCCTCGAGGCCGTCGACCAGCTGGTCAGCGTCGACCGCGACTGGATCCCCGATGGCGACGGTAGCCTCTACATCCGCCCCTTCATGTTCGCCAACGAGATCTTCCTCGGCGTGAAGCCCTCGTCGGATTATCTCTTCATCGTCATCGCCTCGTCGGTCGGCGCCTATTTTAAGACCAGCGCGCCCGCGGTTTCCGTCTGGGTGTCGCCGGATTACACGCGCGCCGCCCCGGGCGGCACGGGCGCGGCCAAGTGCGGCGGCAACTATGCCGCCAGTCTTATCGCGCAGGCGGAAGCGACCAAGCATGGCTGCGACCAGGTCGTGTTCCTCGACGCCGCCGAGCGGCGCTGGGTGGAGGAACTGGGCGGCATGAACATCTTCTTCGTCTTCGACGACGGCTCGATGGTGACGCCGCCGCTCGGCGGCACGATCCTGCCCGGCATCACCCGCTCGTCGCTGCTGACGCTGGCCAAGGACAAGGGCATCGCGGTTCGCGAGGAGCGCTATTCCATCCAGCAATGGAAGGCCGATGCCGCCAGCGGCCGCCTGCGCGAAGCCTTCGCCTGCGGCACCGCCGCCGTCGTGACGCCGATCGGCATCGTGCGCGCGCCCGATGGCGAGTTCACCATCGGCAATGGCGGCTCGGGCACCAGCACCGAGGCGCTGAAGGCGAGCCTGGTCGGCATCCAGCGCGGCACCGCCGCCGATCCGCACGGCTGGATCCACAAGGTCTTCTAGGAGCGCCTAGAACAGGCGGCCGCCGTTCGGCACGACCTGGTCCGGCGCGAACAGCACCACGCTGCCGTCTTCCGCCGGGAAACCCAGGGTCAGCACCTGCGACATGAACTTGCCGATCTGGCGCGGCGGGAAATTCACCACCGCAGCGACCTGGCGGCCGATCAGGCACTGCGGCGTGTAGTGCACCGTGACCTGCGCCGAGGATTTTCGGATGCCGATCTCCGGCCCGAAATCGATCGCCAGCCGCAGCGCCGGCTTTCGCGCGCCCTCGAGGGGGGCTGCTTCCACGATGGTGCCGACGCGGATGTCGACGCGGGTGAAGTCGTCGTAGGTGATCTGTTCCATGATGGGCAGAGCCTAATGGCACCCGCTCAAAAGAGAAGAGGCCCAAAAGAAAAGGGGCCGCAAAAGCGGCCCCTCTCGTTCCATCGGCCTCAGCCGATCGAAGCTTAAGCCTTCTTGGCGATCGCGGCCTTGACCTCTTCGGTCAGTTCCGTGACGCGCTGGCTGAGCGCGGTCAGCGCCTCGGTGTGGCCCTTGCTGTAGAGGTCGGCCAGTTCCTTGGTGTTGGCCATGGCGGCCTCGTAGCTCTTCTTCACGAAGTCGATCTGCTTGGCGGCCTTCTCCTCGACGGTTGCGGCCGACATCACGTCGCTGCCGTGCTTGGAGAAGTCTTCCATCGCGGCGCGGACCATGTCGCCCTGGCGCTGCGCGATCGCCTTCATCGACTCGACGGCCGAGGTGTTGGCGGCGGTCATGGCGGCAAAGTTCTTGCGGCCGGTCTCGACGATCGACTCGATGTTCATGGTCGGCATCTTGAATTCGCCGGCAATCTTGCTGAAGTCGAAGTCGGCGAATGGATTCTTGAAGGCGCCAGTGGCGTACATGGGATTCTCCTGGGAGGGCGAAAACGCGTTGAATACTCTGGGAGCGCCGCTTTTGCTGCGGTGCACAACGAGCCCTAATTTATGCATGCGATGCAACAAGTCAAGAGACGATTTTGTGCGCTGCACAAAATATTCACGCAGCGGGCGATTCAGCTCCCGGCGCCGGCCCCTTGGGATCTGGTCTTTTTACATATTTATCAACGAGTTGAGACCATTTTTCGGCGGTTTTGAGACGGCCGTCCAGGGCGGCCATGGTCTTCGACAGGTCCCCCGTCTCGTCCCCGTCGAAGACACGGGAGACGGCATAGTGAATCGCCAGCAGGCCGTTCTGTCGCAATGCACCAGAAAGGCCCTCGCTTGGGACGCCGGCGGCTTCCAGCATCGCCGCCATCGACCGGCGCAGCGCCGGCCCCAGGGCCAGCATCAGCAACGGATCGCGGGCGGCCGCCGACCGGATCGCGCCCAGCGCCGCCTTGTGCGGGCGAAGGCTGTCGTAGCGGCGCATCATGGTGTCGAACAGGCGGTCGCGCGCCGTCTCTTCCGGATCGCCCTGGCTGGGCGTGCCGGCCAGCACCTCGGTATCGACGCGGGCGACGAAGGCCGCCACCAGGGCTGTCTTGTCGGGATAGAGGCGATAGAGATCGGCGAGGCCGAGGCCGGCCGCCCCGGCCACGTCGCGCAGCGTAACGGCGGCGAATCCTTTCTCGGCAACCATGCCAAGAAAGGCATCGAGCACCGTCCCGCCTGCCGCCGTCATCCCGCGAGTTCCTTCGACCGGCGCGATGCCGCCGCCAGTGCCTTGTCGAAAACCGGTTGGATGCCGTCGGCTGCCATCAGGACCTTCAGGGCTTCGGCGGTCGTGCCGCCGGGACTGGTCACATTAACGCGCAACTGGGCGGCAGGTTCACTCGACTGTTTCAGCAATTCGCCGCTGCCCGACACCGTGGCCCGCGCGAGCTGCATCGCCATCTCCGGCGTGAGGCCGAGCTTGGCGCCGGCCGCCGCCATCGCCTCGACCAGCAGGAAGACATAGGCCGGACCGCTGCCCGACAGCGCCGTCACCGGATCCATCAACGCCTCGTCGTCGACCCACAGCACCTGGCCCACGGCTTCGAGCAGCTCGTGGCAGCGCTTCTTCTCGGCAGCCGACACCTCAGGCGCCGCCGTGGCGACGGTGATGCCCTGGCGTACTGCCGCTGGCGTGTTGGGCATGGAGCGCACGACTTTGGCGCCCGCGCCGAGATGGCCCGCGAAATAGCCCAGCGTCTTGCCGGCCGCGATCGACAGGAATACCGCACCCGCCTCGGCGAAGCGTTTTAGGTCGGTAAGCGTCGCGTCCATCGACTGCGGCTTCACCGCCAGCACGACGATCTCCGGCGTCTCGCTGATCTCGCTCGACGAGCTGACGACGCGAAGCCCGGCCTGCTTGGGACGGATCGCCTCGACCGGCTCGGCCACGGCGACGTCGGACGCCTTGAGCCCGCGCGTCAGCCAGCCGTCCAGCATGGCGCCGCCCATCTTGCCGCATCCGACCAGCAGCAACTTGCCCATATGTATTCCCCCCGCGCTTCTCCTAACGTCCCTTGAATTTGGCCGACCGCTTCTCGCGGAAGGCGGCAGCGCCTTCCTTGCGATCTTCCGAGTTGGCGATCTGCTCCAGCTTGTAGCGTTCCGGCACGAAGATTTCGGCCGGGCCGCGCGGCAGCGTCTGGTTGGCAAAGTCGCGCAGGGTGCGGATCACCAGCGGCGCCGAATCGGCGATGATCTTGGCCATGCGCCGCGCTTCCTTGCGCTCCTCGCCCAGTGGCACGACCTTGTTCACAAAACCCACGTCGTAGGCGCGCTTGACCGACATCTCCTCGCCCAGGAGCAGCAACTCCATCGCAACCTTGTGCGGCATGCGCGACACGATGCCCGGCATCAGCCCACCGAACACACCGACCTTGGCCTCGGGATACATGAATTTGGTGGTGTCGGCCGAGACCATGAGATCGCAGGTCATGACCATGCAGATGGCGCCGCCGATCACCCAGCCCTGGGTGGCGGCGATCACCGGCTTGGTCAGCGCATGGCTGACGTGCGGCACCGCCTTCCACATCGCGGACGGCGGCTCCTTGAGGTCGGCGCCGACGCAGAAGGCCGGCCCCTCGGCCTGCAGGATGGCGACCTGGTCGGAGCCCGCCTCGAAACCGCGATAGGCGTCATAGAGACCATCGCACAGGGCTTGCGACAAGGCGTTGCGCTTGTCCGCCCGCGTCATCGTGATGGTGGTGATGCCTTCGCTCGACTCGACCTTGACCAAACTCACGGCGTTCCTCCGATCGTCCTTTGCGGTGCTTCTTGCGCCGGATGCTACCAGCCGCCCATACTCCCCGCATCAGGAGTCACATCATGCAAACCCGCAATCCCTTCATCGACGATCTCACCAAGGTGGCGAACGGCGCCGTCGGCGCGCTCTCCGGCATGAAGGACGAGGTCGAAGCCCGCGTGCGCGACCAGATCGCCAAGATCCTCGACGGCATGGACATTCCGCGCCGCGATGAGTTCGACGCGGTGAAGGCCATGGCTGCCAAGGCGCGCGAGGAGAACGAGGAACTGAAGAAGCAGATCGCCGCGTTGCAGGCGAAGCTGGACGCACGCTAGACGATGCGTGTCGGTGTTGAAGTCGGAGGTACCTTCACCGACCTGGTCGCGGTCGAAGGCGGCCGTCTCGTCGTCACCAAGGTGCCGAGCACGCCTAAAAGTCCCGATGTCGGCGCTTTCGCGGCGCTCACCGCCTCGGGCATCGACCTCTCGCGCATAAAAGATCTCGGCCACGGCTCGACCGTCGCCACCAACGCGGTACTTGAGCGCAAGGGCGCGACAGTGGCGTTCATCGCCACCGCTGGTTTCCGCGACCTGCTGTTCATGCAGCGCCACGATCGGCGCAACATCTACGATCTCTTCTACGCCAAGCCGGCGCCGCCGGTGCGCCGCAAGGATTGCTTCGAGGCAGCCGAGCGACTGCGCGCCGACGGATCGGTCGAGACGCCGCTCGACGAGGCCAAGGTCCGTGCCGAACTCATCCCGGCGCTCAAGTCAGGCGGCTATCGCGCTGTCGCGATCTGTCTCCTCAACGCCTATGCCAACCCCGTGCATGAAAAGCGGCTGGCGGCACTGATCGCGGAGTCCCTGCCCGGCGTGCTCGTCACCTGTAGCCACCAGGTGGCCCGCGAGTTCCGCGAATTCGAGCGCGCGTCGACGACATTGCTCTCGGCCTACGTCCAGCCCGTCATCGACGGCTACCTGCACCGCTTCGAAGGCAAGCTCGCCGACGCGGGCTTCACCGGCCGCTTCACCGTGATGCAATCCAACGGCGGACGCCTGCCGGCCTCGGCGATGCGCCAGAGCGCCATCACCGCGCTTTACTCCGGCCCGGCGGCCGGCGTCGTCGGCGCCACACGCCAGGCCGCACGCTCCGGCTACAAGGACCTCATCACCTTCGACATGGGCGGCACTTCCACCGATGTCTGCCTGGTGCAGGACGGCCGGCCCTCGCTCGCGTCGGAATCCGAGATCGACGGCCTGCCGATTCGCACGCCGATCCTCGACATCGTGTCGGTCGGCGCGGGCGGCGGCTCGATCGCCTGGGTCGACGATGGCGGCATGCTCCGCGTCGGCCCGCAAAGCGCCGGCGCCGATCCAGGCCCCGCCTGCTACGGCAAGGGCGGCACTGAACCCGCCACCACCGACGCCCACATCGTGATCGGCACCATCCGCCCCGGCGCATTCCTGGGCGGCCGCATGACTTTGGACGGCGACGCCGCGCGGCGCGCCTTCGAGCCCATCGCCGCCCGCTTCGGGCTCGGCATCGAGCAGGCCGCCTCCTCAGCGCTGCAACTGGCCGACGCCAACATCGTGCGCGCCATCCAGCTCGTCTCGACCGAGCGTGGTCGCGATCCGCGCGACTATGCGCTGGTGCCGTTCGGCGGCGCCGGGCCGCTCCATGCCGCGCGCATCGCCGAGGAACTCGGCATCTCGACCATCGTCGTGCCGCCCAATGCCGGCGTGATCTCGGCCTATGGGCTCGTCGCCTCCGACTACACCAAGTTCGATGCCGTCACGCGCAAGATGAAGCTCGACGATGCCGCCGCCACGGAAGCCGGCAAGACCTTCGCCGAGATGCGAGCCCGGCTCGCCGCCCAATTCACCGACATGAAGCTGCCGGGCGGCCTCGACTACATCCACACGCTGGAAATGCGTTTCGTCGGCCAGGCCTTCGAGGTCGGCGTGGAAATTCCCACCGACCGCCTGGACTCGCTCGATGGTGCCTATCTCTCCGGGCTGTTTGCAGACGCCCACCACCGCACTTTCATGCACGGTGCCACGCTCGATCGCGCTGTCGAGATCGTGACCCTGCGCGTCGGCGCCACCCTGCCCATCGGCATCATCCCCCAGCTCGACCGCGAGAAGCTGGCCGCCCGAGCGCTCGAGCAGGCCAAGATCTTCCACGATGAGGCCTGGCTCGACTGCGCCCGCTACACCGCCGAGGCGCTGGAGGCCGGCCAGAAGATCACGGGCCCCGCCGTCGTCGAGGGCTACACCGCCACCACCTGGGTGCCGCCGGGCTGGACAGCCACACTCGACCCTGCCGACAATCTCGTCCTGCGGAGATCGCCATGACTCAACTGGGCCCCATCGACTATGCCGTCATCAGCCAGGCGCTGATCGCCTCGGCGCGCGAGATGGGCGTAAAGCTGATCCGCTCCGCGTACTCGACCATCCTGCGCGAGGCGCGCGACGGCTCGGCGGGCCTGATGGATCGCTTCGGCAACACCGTGGCCCAGGCCGAATTGATTCCCATGCAGCTCGGCCCGATCGGCGAGACGCTGCGCGCCTGCCTCAGGCGTCATCCCGTCGAGACGCTCCAGGAAGGCGACTTCCTGATCAACAACGACCCGTTCGAGGGCGGCCAGCACATTCCCGACGTGTTCATCTTCACACCGATCTTCGTCGCGGGCCGCGTCGTGGGATTCGGCGCTTCGGTGGCGCACCATCTCGATCTCGGCGGCGGCGCGCCCGGCCTCAACATCCACGCGAGCGACGTCTACCAGGAAGGTTTGCGCTTCCCGCCCAGCAAGTACGATTTTCAGCGCGACTGGAACGGCGGCAGCTTCGAGCGCCTCGTCACCGCCAACGTGCGCGTGCCCGACCTCACCATCGGCGACTTCAATGCGCAGTTCGCCGCCAACGCCATCGGCGTGATGCGCGTAAAGCAGCTCTGCGAGCGCTACGGCACCGACAAGGTCGAAGCGGCGATGCAGGAGATGCAGGACTATTCCGAGCGCCGCGTCCGCGCCGCCATCGCCCAGGCACCCAAGGGCACCTTCTATGGCGAGGACGCGGTCGACGACGACGGCCTCACCGACGAGCCGTTGGTGGTGAAGGCCAAGGTCACCATCTCCGACGACTCGGTCGAAATCGACTTCGAGGGCACCTGCGGCCAGGTGAAGCGCAACCTCAACTGCCCCTACTCCAGCACGCTCTCGGCGGCGCTCAGCTGCGTGAAGTCGGTGCTGACCAGCCCGGACATTCCCTACAATGAAGGCATGGCGCGGCCGATCACGATCAAGGTGCCCTACGGCTCGCTGCTCAATCCGCGCCCGCCGGCGCCGGTCCGCGCCCGCATGATCCCGGCCTACCGCGTGTTCAACGCCGTGATGAAGGCGATGGCCCAGGCGCTGCCCGACAAGGTCATTGCCACTGGCTTTGACTGCACCACGGCGTTTTGCCTGAGCCACCTCGGAGAAAAGGGCTACAGCGTCTATCTCGAAATCTTCGGCGGCGGCTACGGTGCCTCAAGGAGCGCCGACGGCTGTGACGCCGTCGATTCTCCCCTCAGCAATTGCTCCAACGCTCCGGTCGAATCGCTCGACATCGACTACGATTTCTTCCGCATCGTCGGCTACGAGCTGGCCCCCGACTCCTTCGGCCTCGGCGCCCGTCGCGGCGGCGCAGGCTTCACCCGGCGCTGCGAAATCCTGCGCGACGATGTCCAGCTCGCGATCTACTCCGACCGCTTCCGCCTTGCCCCCGAAGGACTTTTAGGCGGCGAGCCCGGCCAGCGCGGCTACTGCCGCGTCCACCGCGCCGACGGCACCGTCGAGGAACTCAAGAGCAAGGCCGCCATCGACCTCGCCAAGGGCGACATCGTGGAAATGTTTGTGGGCGGCGGCGCCGGCTTCGGCCGTGTCGAGGAGCGGCCCGATGCGATGATCGACCGCGACCTCGCCGACGGAATCCTCACGCGCGATCCGAGGTCGGTGCGGAAACTCGCGGCGGAGTAGCCGGGGCGCGCGACTCCAGTCGCGCGTCGGATCCCGAGATAATTCTGCAACATAAGCGTCCCACAGTCGCCAACCTGGCTTGCCGATACGCGAGATATGCAGGCATGCGTCTTGTGTCCTTACAACCTTGGGTTACAGTAACGGCTGCTTCGGGGGAGGCGTCCGCCGTAAAACAATGGCGACCATCGGCACATCCAGACCACAGCAACCTGCCGTCGCGCAGGTCGACCCGGCCGTCCTCGCCGAGCTGATTCGTCTTGCCCTGACAGCGCGGTCGAAGACTCCCGATGTCGTCGCCAGCCCGGACATCCTGAATTCGCGCCTCGACTTCCTGCGCGAGAGTATCGGCGACGGCCAGGATTCCAGGATTGCCTTCGAGCGCATCATCGGCGGCGACGAGCTTCAGCCGATCGCCTATCTGGAAAGAGGCGTCATCGCGGCACGCGCGGTAGCGCGGATGGATCTCGGCTCGCAAGGCTTCGGAACGGGCTTCCTGATCAGCCCGCGCGTGCTGATCACCAACAACCACGTGCTGCCCGATCCGACGGTAGCTGCGCGTGCGCGTGCGCAGTTCCGCTACGAACTCGACTTGGCCGATACGGAACTTCCGCCGATCAACTACCGCCTGCTACCCAACGAACTGTTCCATACACGGCAAGACCTCGACTACACGGTCGTGGCGGTCGAGGCGGTATCGCAGGAAAGCGCCACGCCGCTGTCGGACTTCGGGTGCCTGCCCCTCGTCGAGGCGACCGGGAAGATATCCGAGGGTGAATGGCTGACGGTCATCCAGCACCCCGATGGGGGCCGGAAGCAGATCTGCGTTCGCGAGAATAGGTTCATCAAGCGCGCCGAGAATTTCATCTGGTACACGACGGACACCAAGCCGGGGTCGTCGGGTTCTCCCGTCTTCAACAACGACTGGTTCGTCGTCGCCCTGCACCGCGCCGGCGTGCCGGACGAAGTGAACGGCGTCATCCAGAAGAATCCCGACGGCAGCACGAAGTGGGTGGGCAACGAGGGTGTCCGCGTCAGCCGCATCGTGCAGACCCTGAAGGAAGCCCACCCCAGTCACCCGTTGCTGCGGCCGCTCTATGCGGTCACACCGGCGACAGCGCGGATCACGACGCCGCGCCCACCACCGCCGATCGTGACGCCGCCAATCGTGACGCCACCAAGGGAGGTCTGCATGTCCGACATTCGCACAGTGTCAGTTCCGCTCGAGATCAAGTTGCAGGTCCGATCCGACGGAAGCGTCGCGCCCGTGTCTGTGACGGCTGGCGGGGCGACCGAAAGCACCGCCGCCACTGGAGTCGTCTTCATCGAAAAGAGCAAGAAGCCCGGCGCAAGGTTCGACGCCCCGTTCGATGAAGACTATTCGAAGCGAAAGGGCTTCGACTCGGATTTCCTCGGCACCGGCGCACTTGCGGTCGGCCTTCCGGTCATGGGGGACGCGGTTGAAGCGGTCGCAGCCCCTCTCCTGAAGCCGAGGAACGGAAACAAGTTCGCCTTGGACTATCACAACTTCAGCGTCGTGATGCACAGGGTACGGCGGCTGCCGATCTACAGTGCGGCGAATGTCTCCTTCGGCAGCCGCTTCGACATGAGCCGACCCACGGATGTCTGGCGTCGGGATCCGCGAATCCTCGCCGAATATCAGCTCGAGAACTGGTACTATGCCAGCAACCAGTTCGACCGCGGCCACATGACCCGGCGCGAGGACTTGGAATTCGGCAGTTCGCCCAAGGCAGCGCTGGCTTCCGCCGCCGACACTTGCCACTGGACCAACTGCGTCCCGCAGCATTCCCGGTTCAATCAGAACAAGGAAATCTGGCAGGGCATAGAACGGTATGTCCTGGAGCAGTCGATTCTCGAAGGCGAGGTGAACGCGCAGATCATCACGGGACCGATCCTGGATGACGGGGATCCTGAATACCGCAAGGTCAAATACCCCCTGCAGTTCTGGAAAGTCGTCGCTGCGGTTACGCCGAAGAAGAAGCTGTTTGCGACGGCCTATGTCGCCGGCCAGGAAGAGGTCATCGCACAGTTCGGCATCGAAGTAACCGAAGTGCCTTTCGGCGCGTACAAGACCTTCCAGACGAAGATTGCCGAGATCGAAAGGCTGACGGGCCTGACATTCGTCTGCGGCGCCAACGGCAAGGCGAGGTTGCGCGATTTCGATCCGCTCGAACAGGCAACGGCCGGGCGGCGCCGTCGGCGCGTGCAACCTCAGGAAGCGACCGGCCGCCTCATGCCGGAGGCCTACTACGAGATCTCCGAACTCGAGGATATCCAGTTGTAGGGATCAGCCAATCGAAGGGATCGGAACGTAACCGCCGTCGTTCAGTACGACTTGTAGCCCAGGAACTTGCCGGACATAGCGATCTTAACCCGGTCGCCCTTCTGGTCGGGCTGGCGCTCCATGGTCATGTCGAAGTCGATGGCGCTCATGATGCCGTCGCCGAACTCCTCCTGGATCAGTTCCTTCCAGGTGGTGCCGTAGACCTGCACCAGTTCGTAGAAGCGGTAGATCAGCGGATCGGTCGGCGGGATCTGCGGCAGCGAACCGCGGTACGGCACCTCCTGCAGCAGCAACACTTCTTCCTTGCCGAGACCGAACAGCTTGCCGGCCTTGGTCGCCTGCTCCTTGGTCATCTTCATCTGGCCCATGCAGGCCGCGGTGACGATGATCTTCGAGGCGCCGCCGATCTTCTTGGCGATCTCTTCCCAGCTCAGTTCCTTCATGCGCTTGGCGGTCAGGATCTTCTCGGTCACTTCAGCCCGTTTCATTGTCTTCTCCCGGTTGTCAGCTTGAATGTCTAAGCGGCACCACTTCGGCCGGCGGATTGACCGCCGCCAATCCCGGCTTCACCAGTTTCACCCGGCGCGGGTCGTAGTTCTGTCCGGCGATCTCCTGGTCGAACGCGCGGGAGCGGTTGACCAGGAACTCCACCAGGTGATTGCGGATGGCGTAATACTGCGGATGCTTGTGCAGTTCGTTCCGGTGCCGCTCGTTCCTCGGCATGGTGTTGACCACGATCTCGGCGATTTTCGCTCCCGGCCCGTTGGTCATCAGCACGATCTTGTCGGCGAGCAAAATCGCCTCGTCGACGTCGTGGGTGATCATGAACACGGTCTGGTTGGTGTCGGCGCAGATGCGCAGCACCTCGTCCTGCAGCATGCCGCGCGTCAGCGCATCGAGAGCGCTGAACGGCTCGTCCATCAGCAGCATCTTGGGCTGGATCGAAAGCGCGCGGGCGATGCCCACCCTCTGTTTCATGCCGCCCGAGAGCTGGGCCGGCCGCTTGTTCTCCGCGCCCTTCAGCCCGACCAGATCGATGAAGCGGCGGACATGTTCCTGCACCTTGGCGCGATCCCACGACGGCCAGCGCGAACTGACGGCAAAGGCGATGTTGCCCATGACCGAGAGCCACGGCAGCAGCGCATGGCCCTGGAAGATCACGGCGCGATCGAGGCTGGGCCCGTCGATCTCGCGGTTGTCGACGATGACGGCGCCCTCGCTCGGACTGTCGAGACCAGCCAGCACGTTCAGGATCGTGGTCTTGCCGCAGCCGGAATGGCCGATCAGGCAGCAGAACTCGCCCTTGTCGACGCCGAACCAGATGTCCTCGAACACGGCGGGTTGGCTTGCATCGCCGAACCGGCGCGCCAGACCTTCTACGCTGATCAGGGGACGGTGCTCCATGACCCCTACTCCGGATAGGTGACGAGCTTGGCGAGATAGGCCAGGCCCTGGTCGAGCAGCAGGCCGACCAGACCGATCAGCAGGATCGCGGTCACGATGTTGGCGATCGAGAGGTTGTTCCACTCGTTCCACACGAAGTAGCCGATGCCGGTGCCGCCCACGAGCATCTCGGCCGCCACGATCACCAGCCAGGCGATGCCGACGGAGATGCGCATGCCGGTCATGATGGTGGGTGCCGCCGCCGGCAGGATCACCTTGAAGGCGGTGCGGAACGGGCCGACCTCGAGCGTGCGTGCCACGTTCAGCCATTCCTTGCGCACGCTTCCCACGCCGAAGGCGGTGTTGATCAGCATCGGCCACACCGAGCAGATGAAGATCACGAAGATCGACGAGATGGCGCTGTCCTTGATGGTGTAGAGCGCCAGCGGCATCCAGGCGAGCGGCGACACCGGCTTCAGGATCTGGATGAAGGGATCGAGCGCGCGATAGACCAGCGGCGACATGCCGATCAGGAAGCCCAGGGGCACCGCGACCAGCGCGGCGAGGCCAAAGCCCAGCAACACGCGGCCCAGCGAATAGGCGAGCTGGATGCCGATGCCTTTGTCGTTGCTGCCGCGGATGTAGAAGGGATCGGCAAGATGCTTCCAGATCGTGGCGCCGATATCGGCCGGCGTCGGCATCGACGACTTGGTGCCGGTGGCGGCCGCCGCACCCACCAGCTTGGCGTATTCCGGGTCCATCGCCGGGCCGGTGGCCGCCGTCGGCAGGGTGGCGATCTGCCAGATCCCGACGATGGCCACGAAGATCACCAGCGACAGCAGCCCCGCCCGAAGCCCGAGCGAGTTCTTGAACGCCGTCATGACGGCTAGCTCCGCTTGATGGCGAAGCTGTTGATGTATTCCGTGGGCTTCGCGGGATCGAACGGCTTGCCCATCACCACGATCGTCTTCTTCGTCGGATCGGGCGGGGTGAGGCCCATCTCCTTCATCATCGCCGCGGTGTCAGTGGCGAGGAAGACGTCCGAGGCGACCTTGGCGTAGTCGACATCGGCCTTGAGCTGACCCCAGCGCTTCATCTGCGTCAGGATCCAGATCGCGAACTGGTTCCAGGGGAAAGGATCGAAATCGATGCGGTTGGGGTCCTTCTTCACGTTGCCCAAGCCGTCGGCATAGGTGCCGGTCAGGATCTGCTCCAGCACCGTCTCGGGCTGGTTCAGGTAGTTCTGCGGCGCGATCGCCTTGGCGATCTCCTTGCGGTTCTCGGCCTTGGACGCGAACGTCGTGGCCTCGATGATCGACTTCAGCAGCGCCCGATAGCTGTTGGGATTCTGGGTCGCGAATTCCTTGCTGACGGTGAAGGCGCAGCACGGATGGCCGTCCCACAGTTCCTTGGTCAGCAGGTGGATGAAGCCGATGCCGTCGTAGACCGCGCGCTGGTTGAACGGGTCGGGGCCGAGATAGCCGTCGATATTGTCGGCGCGCAGGTTGGCCACCATCTCCGGCGGCGGCACCGAGCGGATGGAAATATCCTGGTCGGGATCGAGACCGTGCTCGGCCACGTAGTAGCGCAGCAGGTAGTTGTGCATCGAGTAGTCGAACGGCACGGCAAACTTGAAACCCTTCCAGTCCTTCGGGTTGCGCTTGTCCTTGTGCTTGTTGGCGAGCGTGATCGCCTGGCCGTTGATGTTCTCGATCGCCGGCATCGTCCACGGCACCGGGTTCGAGCCGACGCCCAGCGAGATGGCGAGCGGCATCGGCGAGAGCATGTGGGCGGCGTCGTATTCCTTGGCCAGCGACTTGTCGCGGATCACCGCCCAGCCGGCGGTCTTCACCACTTCGACGTTGAGGCCGTGCTTCGAATAGAAGCCCATCGGATGGGCCATAATGATGGGCGTGGCGCAGGTGATCGGGATGAAGCCGACCTTCAGGTCCTTCTTCTCCAGGGCGCCGCCCTGGGCGAAGGCCTCGCGGGCGGTGGCCAATGGAAAGACCGACGAGATCGCGGCCATCGCCGTCGACGCGCCGACTGTCTTCAGGAATATCCGACGCTGGGCATCGACCGGGAAGACCGCCTGCAGCACGGCAGCATCGACGACCCGGTTCCACTGCGCCTCCTCGCCGGCGGGCACCGCCTCGGCCGTCAATCTGGCGTGGTCGGCCGCCGCATGATTGCCGCCGCAGCCACAGCGCCGCGTGAAGAGGGCCTTGGGGTCGAACGGGTCCTTGAAAATCGACATGCTTCCTCCGTGCGCTTCAGCGCTTGGGGGCTAAAGAAGCAAGCCGCATGCCAAGGATCCCAGATATGCGAAAACCGCGGGCAATCCGCAGGTCGAGCCGGTAATTGCCCAGAATCAGGGCAATTACGTCCGATTCGTTATGCGAAATTCTGCGACTCGAATCTTAGCGCTGGGGATTAAATTTATGGAATCGCTGACTCTTTCCCCGATTTCCGCTTCATTTCTTATTGCGCCCAGACTCACCCTTATGGCAGGCTACAGCTTGTGGGTTGTTGGGTGCCCACCACGATATGTCGGCCACCCGCCTCAAGAATGGTTCCCCCAGGAACCGCATGGCGGAAATGGTTGGGGAGTGGGTCGATGGCGTTATCGCGACACGAGCGGACCAGACGAAAAGTCGATTTGAACCCGCTCGAGATGATCGAAAGAGTCGTCTCCGACAATGATTGGCCCTTCGACCGCACCTCCGACCGGGAAATCGCGGTCGAGGTCGCCGGCCGCTGGTGCGACTACCGCATGTTCTTCAGCTGGCGCGACGATGTCGAGGCGCTGCACTTCACCTGCGCCTACGACGTCCGCATTCCGGCCGAGCGCCACAGCGAAATCCATGTCCTGCTGGCCCTGATCAACGAGAAGATGTGGCTCGGCCACTTCGACCTGTGGACCGAGGAAGGCCTGCCGATGTTCCGCCACGCCATCCCGTTGCGTGGCACCTCGGGCCTGATGCCCGACCAGCTGAACGACCTCGTCGAGGTGGCGATCACCGAAAGCGAGCGCTTCTACCCTGCCTTTCAGTACGTCGTCTGGGCCGGCAAGACGCCCGCCGACGCGCTGACCGCCTCGATCCTCGAGACGGTCGGCGAAGCCTGATCCAAAGACTGGGACCCTCCGACGCCCCCTCTCGCTAAAAAACAATAAACGTCACTGTTCGGATCGTCCCCGCGGCGCCGGCCCCCCAGGCCGGCGCCGCATCCATTTTGGGCTATAGTCGCGGCATCCCATGACCCCTCTTCTGATCCCCTATCCCGAAATCGACCCGGTGCTGATCCAGCTCGGGCCCTTCGCCATCCGCTGGTACGCGCTGGCCTATATCGCGGGCCTCGTCATCGGCTGGCAGGTCATGCGGCGCGTCTGCACCCAGCCGCCCACGATTTTGTCGCCGCTCAAGATCGACGACTTCCTGTTGTGGGCAGCGCTCGGCGTCATCCTGGGCGGCCGCATCGGCTACGTGCTGTTCTACAAGCCGGGCTTCTACCTCGAAAATCCGCTGGCGGTGCTGACCCTGTGGGAAGGCGGCATGTCGTTCCACGGCGGGCTGCTGGGCGTGATCGCCGCCATCCTGGCCTTCGCCATCCGCAACAAGACCGATCCTTTCATGCTGTCCGACCTGGTGGCGATCGTGGCGCCGATCGGCCTGTTCTTCGGCCGGCTCGCGAACTTCATCAACGGCGAACTGTGGGGCCGCGTCACCGACGTCCAGTGGGCCATGCTCTTCCCGCGCGGCGGCCCGCTGCCGCGCCATCCCAGCCAGCTCTACCAAGCCTTCTTCGAGGGTGTGCTGCTCGTGCTTCTGGTGGTCGCCGTGTGGAAGCTGACCGATGGCCGCCGCCGTCCCGGCCTGCTGACCGGCGTGTTCTGCGCCGGCTACGGCGTGGCGCGGATCGCCGGCGAGTTCTTTCGCGAGCCCGACGCCCATCTCGGCTACCTGTGGGGACCGCTCACCATGGGCATGCTGCTGTCGGTGCCCATGATTGTCTTCGGCGGCTGGCTGATCGCCCGCGCCTACGCCAAACCCAAGTTGTCGTGACCACGGAACTCGGCCGTCTGATCGCGCACCGCATTGCGCTCACCGGCCCGATTTCGATCGCCGACTTCATGGCCGAGGCGCTGGGCCATCCGCGCCTCGGCTACTACCGCCGCGCCCTGCCCTTGGGTGGTGGGCCGCTGGGCGCCCCGGGCGATTTCACCACGGCGCCCGAGATCTCGCAGATGTTCGGCGAACTTTTAGGCGCCTGGCTGGCCGACCGCTGGCTGGTCCTGGGAAGCCCCGCACCCGTCAGGCTGGTCGAACTCGGCCCCGGCCGCGGCACCTTGATGGCCGATGCGCTCCGCGCCACCCGCGGCGTCCCGGGCTTCCATGCCGCACTCGACCTCCATCTCGTCGAAACCAATGCGCCCCTCAAGGAAGCGCAGCGCGCCGCGCTCCTGGGCTTTTCGCCCTCCTGGCACGAGCGCTTCGACGACGTGCCGTCGGGGCCGCTGCTGCTGGTCGCCAACGAATTCTTCGACGCACTGCCGGTGCGCCAGTTCCACCGCACGGCCGAGGGCTGGCGCGAGCGCATGGTGGGCCTGGCGCCCGACGGCACGCTGCGCCTGGCGCTGGCGCCCGGCCTGACGCCGTTTGCCGCCGCGCTGCCCGAGGCTGCGCCCGGCGCCGAGACCGAACTCTCCGAAGCCGGCCGGGCGCTGGCCGCAACGATCGGCACGCGCCTTGGCCGCGACGGCGGCTGGGCCCTGATTATCGACTATGGCTACGACCGGCCGGGCCTCGGCAGTTCGCTCCAGGCGGTGCGCGGCCATCGCGGCGCGGCCATCCTCGACCGGCCGGGCGAAACCGACTTGAGCACGCATGTCGACTTTTCGGCGCTTGCCGCCGTGGCGCGGGTGCCGGCCTTCGGGCCGGTGGGCCAGGGCGACTTTCTCTGCCGGCTGGGAATCGTCCCGCGCGCGCAGTCGCTGAAGCGCCACGCCAGCCCGGAACAGGCGCGCGCGATAGACGCGGCACTGGCGCGCTTGATCGCGCCCGATCAAATGGGCACCCTCTTCCGCGTTCTGGCCTTGGGCGACGACAGAAGCGCCCAGCCGGCCGGCTTTTCGGATACCCCCTCGGACTCGACATGATCCAGGCACCCGCGCTAGCCGACCTCGACGGCGTGCAGCACCGATTCTTCACCCGCCGCGGCGGCGTGAGCAGCGGTCTCTTCTCCTCGCTCAACTGCGGCTACGGCTCGGCCGACGCGCCGGAGAACGTGCGCGAGAACCGCCGGCGCGCGGCGCTGGAGTTTGGCCTCGGCGAGCCCCACCTGCAGACCGTGCATCAGATCCATTCGACCGACGTGCTGACCGTGACCGACGAACGCTGGACCTCGCCTGGCGCGCCCAGGGCCGACGGACTCGTGACCGACCGGCCGGGCGTCGTGCTGGGCGTGATGGCCGCCGATTGCGCGCCGGTGCTGCTGGCCGATGCCGATGCCGGCGTGATCGGCGCCGCACATGCCGGCTGGAAGGGCGCGCTGGGCGGTGTCGCCGACACGACCATCGCCGCCATGGAAAAGCTCGGCGCCCGCCGCGAGCGCATAAAGGTCGCGGTCGGTCCCTGCATCGGCCCTCGATCCTACGAGGTCGGCCCGGAGTTTCCCGCGCCGTTCCTGGCGCAGGACGAGGCCAACGCGGCGTTTTTCCGCGCCGCCACGCGCGCGGGCCACTTCATGTTCGACCTGCCGGGCTATCTCGTGCACCGCATTGCGCGAAACGGCGTCGCCGTGGCGGCGACCGGCCACGACACGCTCTCGGCCACCGAGGATTTCTTCAGCTACCGGCGCAACACGCTGCAAGGCGTGCGCGACTACGGCCGGGGCCTGTCGGCGATCGCTCTCGGCAGCTGACCCGGGAAGCTCGCGTGCCTTACCTGATCCTCCTGATGTTCTGCTGCCTGCTCGGACTTGTCGCGACATGCGTCATGTTGTGAGCCTTCTCTGCTGCCTCCTGCTGGCAGCATGCAGCACGGGCTACAAGCCGTTCGAGAGCGTCGGTTCCGACGCCGCGCGCTATCGCTCGCCGCTCGACAAGATCGACGTGGCGATCGGACCGCCGCGCAACATGCCGCCCGACATGGGCTCCCGGCTGGCGGCGGCGCTGGCCATCGAACTGCAGTCCTACGGCGTGGTGGCCGCGATCCAGCCCGCCGAGGCGCCACTGCAGGTCGGCGGCGTCATGAGCACCCGCGACGCCGGCGACGGCATCGAAATCCAGATCGACTGGCGCATCGCGGGCAAACCCGCGACGCAGGAGCCGGCCGTCAGCCGCACGCGCACCCGCGGCGAGGACTATGCCGAAGCCAGCGACAAGCTGATCTCGCGCATCGCCCAGCAGGCCGCCCCCCGCATCGCCACCCTGATCGGCCGGCCACCCAACTTCCAGCCACGCTCGCCCGGCCAGGTCGCCGCCGGCATCAGCATCATGCAGGATCAGCCGGTCGATCCGGCAACTGGCATTCCTGGGAGCATTCCCGGCGTCCTTCCCGGCACGATGCCCGTCGTCGCCGCCGCCTCGACCGAGACGCATGTCAGGGTGCTGGTGGGCGCCATCACCGGCGCGCCGTCCGACGGCAACCGCCAGCTCTATTCCGGCATGCGTCGCGCGCTGGGCTCGAGCAAGATCGTCATCGTCGACGCTCCGGGGCCCGAGACCTTCTCGGTGGTCGCCACGGTGAGCCTGACGCCGGTCGACGAGAAGATCGGCACGCTGGTCATCAAATGGACGTTGAAGGACCCGGCCGGCAAGACGATCGGCGACATCGATCAGTCCAACCCGGTGCCGCTCGCCGCCGCCAAGGGGTCGTGGGCGGGATTCGGCGATATCGTCGCGACCGCCGCGTCCGAGGGCGTCATCGAACTGCTCGATAAAGCCATCAACCGGCCGCGCTAGAAGCAGCAGTTTCCCTGAATCGGCTTGTCAGAGGGGGGCTATAGGCTGCTACTGTTCCCGCCAGCGGCGCGATTCTTGCAAAGACAGTCCGCACAGTAGGGAGACTTAACCGATGTTCGATTTCAGGAAGTCGGCTGCCGCCATCGTGGCCGCAGCAAGTCTGGGTGGATTACTGGGAACCGCCCCGGCCGAGGCACAGACCCTCAAGGTCGTGATGCATTCGGACCTAAAGATTCTCGATCCGATCTGGACCACCGCCTACATCGTGCGCAACCATGGCTACCTGGTCTGGGACACGCTGTTCGCGATGGACGAGAAATTCCAGGTCAAGCCGCAGATGGTCGACAAGTACGACGTCTCGGCCGACAAGCTCACGTGGACCTTCACCCTGCGCGATGGCCTGGAATGGCACGACGGCAAGCCGGTGACGGCCGAAGATTGCGTCGCGTCGATCAAGCGCTGGGCGGCCAAGGATTCGATGGGCCAGAAGCTGATGGGCTCGGTGGCGAGCCTGACCGCGGTCGATGCCAAGACCTTCAAGATGTCCATGAAGGAACCCTACGGCCTGGTGCTGGAGTCGCTCGGCAAGCCGTCGTCCAACGTGCCCTTCATGATGCCGGCGAGCGTCGCCGCGACGGATCCCAACACCCAGATCAAGATCGAGGACGTGGTGGGCTCCGGCCCGTTCATCTTCAAGCGCGACGAATGGAAGCCCGGCGAGAAGACGGTCTACGTCAAGAACCCCAAGTACAAGGCCCGCAGCGAGGCGCCGTCCGGGCTCGCCGGCGGCAAGGTAGCGAAAGTCGACCGCGTCGAATGGCTCTGGATCTCCGACGTGCAGACCCAGGTCGCGGCCATCCAGAACGGCGAAATCGACATGATCGAATCGCCTGGCCACGACCTCTTGCCGCTGCTTGCCAAGGACAAGAACGTCGCCCTGGTCAGCACCAACCCGACCGGTAACCAGTACACCTTCCGCTTCAACAGCACGGTCAAGCCGTTCGACAACGCCAAGGTCCGTCACGCGGTGTTTGTCGCTTTCGCCCAGGAGGATTTCCTCAAGGCCACCATCGGCGACCCGACCTACTTCAAGGTTTGCAAGGCCCCGTTCATCTGCGGCACGCCGTTGGCCACCGACGCCGGCATGGCCGACGTACTGAATGGCAATGCCGCCAAGGCCAAGCAGCTCCTGACCGAGGCCGGCTACGACGGCACGCCGATCGTGCTGATGCAGTCGACCGACCTGCAGGTGCTGACCAATCTCGCCCCTGTCGCCAAGGCCCAGTTGGAACGGGCCGGCTTCAAGGTCGACCTGGTCTCGATGGACTGGCAGACACTGGTCGCCCGTCGCGTCAAGAAGGACCCGCCGAATGCCGGCGGCTGGCACGCCTTCCTCACCTCGTGGGTGGCGGCCGACATCCTCAACCCGGTGATGGCCGGCTTCTTCAATGCCTCGTGCGACAAGGCGATGTTCGGTTGGCCGTGCGACGCCACGATCGAGAAGTACCGCGATCAGTTCTCGAAGGAATCGGACCCGGCCAAACAGAAGGAAATCGTCGAGGCCCTGCAGAAGTACTGGGTGAACAATCCCACCCATATCAACGTCGGGCAGTGGTATGCGCCGATCGCGCGCCGCAATACCGTCGAGGGCAACATGGTGGCCCCGGTGACTGTGTTCTGGAATGTGACCAAAAAGTAGCCGATCCCGCGCGCGGGGGGGCCGGCCCCCCGCGCGCCCATCGACGAGGGCGGAGGGGGTTCCGCCTTCCTCGATGGGGAGTGAACCGGAGGGGATCCGATGAAGAAAGTCTTGAGACGAGCGCTGGGAGCGATGGCTGCCGGCGCAATTCTGGCAGCGGCAGGGCCGGCACTGGCCCAGGGCAAGACCCTGAAGTTCGTGCAGAACGGCAACCTGACGATCCTCGATCCGATCTGGACGACGGCCTATGTCACGCGCAACCACGGCTACCTGATCTACGACACGCTGTTTGCCGCCGACGAGAACAACGCGATCAAGCCGCAGATGGTCGAGAAGTTCGACCTGTCGCCGGACAAGACCGTGTGGACCTTCACCCTGCGCGACGGTCTGGAGTGGCACGACGGCAAGCCCGTCACTTCCGAGGATTGCATCGCCTCGCTGCAGCGCTGGGGCAAACGCGACGCGATGGGCCTGAAGCTCATGGACTTCGTGAAGGAATTCAAGGCCGTCGATTCCAAGACCATCCAGATGGTGTTGAAGGAGCCCTACGGCCTGGTGCTCGACACGCTCGGCAAGCCGTCCTCCAACGTACCCTTCATGATGCCCAAGGCGGTCGCCGAGACCGACGCCTTCAAGCAGATCGACAGCCAGATCGGCTCGGGGCCCTTCGTCTACCAGAAGAACGAGTCGAAGCCCGGCGAGAAGCACGTCTACCTGAAGAACCCCAAGTACAAGCCGCGCAGCGAAGCCCCGTCGGGCCTCGCCGGCGGCAAGGTCGCCAAGGTCGACCGCGTCGAGATCGTCGAGATGCCGGACACCCTGCAACAGGTGAACGCGATCATCGCCGGCGAAATCGACATGCTCGAGCAGCCGCCGCACGACCTGCTGCCGATGCTGAAAGCCGACAAAAACGTCGCTCTCGACGACTGGAATCCGCTCGGCCATGTCTTCATCATCCGCTTCAATCACCTGGTGAAGCCGTTCGACAACCCCAAGGTGCGGCTGGCGGCGCTCTATGCCATGCGCCAGGAGGACTACCTCAAGGCGACCATCGGCGACCCGGCCTACTACAAGGTCTGCCCGGCCGCCTTCATCTGTGGCACGCCCAACGCGTCCGACAAGACCAACGGCCTGTTGCTCAAGCCGGACTTCGAGAAGTCCAAGGCCTTGCTAAAGGAGGCGGGCTACGACGGCACGCCTGTGGTGCTGATGCAGTCGACGACCCTGCCGGTGCTGACCAACATGGCGCCGGTCACCAAGTCGCTGCTCGAGCAGGGCGGCTTCAAGGTCGACATGCAGTCGATGGATTGGCAGACGCTGGTGTCGCGCCGTACCAAGAAAGACCCCGCCGACAAGGGCGGTTGGAACGTCTTTCACACCTTCTCAGTGTCGGCCGACGCACTGAACCCGATCTCCAACAGCTACTTCGTGGCCCAGGGCGACAAGTCGTGGTTCGGCTGGCCGACCGATCCGGAAATGGAAAAGCTGCGCGACACCTACGCTAAGGAAACCGACCCGGCCAAGGCAAAGACCCTGGCCGAAGCCGTCCAGTTGCGCGCCATCGAAACCGCGCAATTCGGCTGGCTCGGCCAGTGGTACGGCCCGGGCGCGCGCCGCACCAACGTCACCGGCTGGCTGAAGGCGCCCGTGCCGGTGATGTGGAACATCGAGAAGAAATGAGGAAGCAGCCTCGTTGAGGCCCGCCCCCTCCGCCCTTCGGGCACCTCCCCCGTCTGACGGGGGAGGCAGGGAGGGGGAGAGCATCAAAGGGGAACTCCGAACCCAAGAGATCATCAGACCGAATGCTCGATTTCATCATCCGTCGTCTCATCGCCATCATCCCCGTTCTGACGGTGGTGGCGGTTTTCGTCTTTCTCATGCTGCGTCTCACGCCGGGCGATCCGGCGGCGGTAATCGCCGGCGACAACGCCACATCGGACCAGATCGACGACATTCGCCGCAAGCTCGGCCTGGAAGAGCCGATCTGGACGCAGTTCGTCATCTGGATCGGCAACATGCTGCAGGGCAAT
>Ga0163144_10006482_pt1 | contig 25796 bp, 25 predicted proteins | sample OliLak19BULKMAT1_FD_123175 | JGI IMG/M metagenome (GOLD analysis project Ga0163144, IMG submission 123175) | Freshwater microbial mat bacterial communities from Lake Vanda, McMurdo Dry Valleys, Antarctica - Oligotrophic Lake LV.19.BULKMAT1 | ecosystem: Environmental > Aquatic > Freshwater >... | reverse complement strand
TGCCCTTCTGCGCCCAGGCCACCGATGCGAAGGTCCGTTGCTCGCCCATCACCCCACCCCCTCACGCGTCGATCAGAATTTCTCTTACCGCATTCGATCGACTTGTGCAGAGCTTCCCTAGTGGGATGGATCGTGTTTCGCCTTCTGCCTCCAACGCGCGGAAAATCGCGATCCGGAAGTCCCCTTCGAGGGTTCCACGAGAGTCGAGCACAACAAGATCCTCCTCAATTACCGCGGTCCAATTGGCGCGTAGGCTCAGCTGGGAACTCGCGCCCTGATCCGCGATCAGAATGTTGAGGGTAACCGCTCCTCGTACGCTTCCAGGATCTTCTTCATTCCGTCGGATAAACGAACCTTCCGGCCGGTTCGTTCGAGGATCGTGCGACCGGTAGGGGTAAATGCAGTACTGATCGAGCTGAAGCGGGATCAATGCCGCGTTCTCGAATCGGATGAGGCCACTGGCTTTCTCGATGACCGCCACCTGCAAATTCAACCGCTGGGCGATGGAGAGTGCGGCATCGACGACCCGTTCGCGCGGGGCTGGAACCGAGAAGGTCTCCATCGTGAAAGCCCTGCCGGGTACGAGCGTTGGCCGGCAGGCCGAGGCCGTCGCGACAAGGGCAAGGAAAAGCCCGATCCGAAAATCAGAACTCACGAAGGATCTCCTGTTTGCGCTGTTTGTATTCTTGCTCTGTGATTGTGCCCGCCTGCCTCAGTTCGTGCGCTCGCTCCAGGCGTTCTTCAATGCTGAGCTTTGCCGACACTCCGTTCGACGCCATTCCACCAAAGGAAATCGGATCAGGACGCAGCGTTATCTCGATCGGATCCGTGAAGCCGGTAGGCGGCTTGAACAATGCGAGCAGGCCAAGGGTGAATAGCGTCCCGGTGACACGCCCGCGATGCACTACAATTGGAATCGGACCTTCTTCAGTTCGATATCCTTCGAGCTCAGCGCGGTACTGAAAGGGTCCATGAAACTTTGCGCGTGGGACGGACAGCACAGTCGGGGCATTACCGACGAATTGGTTGTTGACGTAAATCTTTGCACCCGTCGGGTGCGACATCAGCGTGGTGCGCTCTGCGCAGCCGAGCACGCTAGCGGCCAGAGACAATCCAAAGACAAACCCACAGAATCTCACGTGTCCCCCTTATGAACGAGCCGAGCGAGCGGCCGCGGGTGAGCTAGCACGACTTCCCCGCTAGATGACAGCCGCATCTTCGGACCGGTCCCATCGACACGGTGCTCGGAGGTGCGGCGTCGTAAGGACACGGGTCGCAACGTCACCGAGGGATTCGGACATGGCTCACGCGAACGATCGCATCGAGCCGACGGAGCAGGACTTCCAGCCGCGCCAGATTCGACGGTGTGAGCCGATGCACGATGTCGAGATCCTGGGTCATCGCGAGCGCGCCATGCAGAATGGCGCCGACTCCTCCGACGACGATGAACTCGACGTCCTCGGATAGCAGGGCGTCGAGCAACGCGCCGAGATCAGCGCGCGGCGGGCGTGACACGTCGGAAGCTCGCGAGCACCCTCAGGGTATCCGTGGCCGCGCTCAAGCGTTCCCACGGGGAGAGCGAGAGGCTCCACTCCAGCAGGCCGACATCGACATCGTCCATCGCGCGCACCAGCGCCGGATCGATCTTCGCGACGAGATCGCGCATCCGTTCGAAATCCCGATCGACCGCCAGCACAGCGGGATAGTGACTCAGGCTCCATGTTGCGCGCAAGGATACGGCCCTCTTCTCGCTGCCCGACGTGCGCTTCAGGATGACCGGGCGAACGGTCCGCCGCATGCTGCTCATTCCCTCGGCAGTGATCGCCGATGGGGCACTGTGACGTCCACCAAGTCGCCGGCCACGCGGCGCTCACACATGGTACGTGCCTTGCTGTCCCTGGGGCATGCGCTACGGCCTGGTCGCGATGCTCGCGGGGTTCCTCATGGCGTCTCCGGCCGCGTCCTCGGCGGACGGTGACACTCGTCCGTGTCGTACGTACCGCACCACGATGCAGACGGCTCGTGACGCGCTCGCACATGGCGATCGCGCCGCCGCCCTCACGGCGCTGGGGCAGGCGAAGGCGCTCTTGCAGCAGTGCCGCCGCGAGGAGGCGCACAACCTGAGCCTCCTCGCAGCGACGCACGTCGCCTCGCGGGACGCTTAGTAGGTTCGGTTCAGGATTCGATCCACTTCGACCGGATCTACTTTCTCACCGCGCTGGAGGCCGTCGATCAGCTCCTGCACGCGCGCCTCGTCGGAACGCAGCTGCGCGCGTTTGAAGCCCTTGTTGTTGTGCGCTTCCCACGCGAGCTCCTCCCGCTCGCTTTCGAGCAGGGTCGCGTCGCCCTTCGCGTCGTTCGTTGCCGAAGGGGCCGTGGTCGTCGAGCGGGTCATCGTCGAGCGATCGCCCGCGCCCGCTACTCCGACCAAGGTGAAGAGTGCCGCTGCTACCGTCATCGTTCCAGTGAGCTTCTGCATGACGAATCTCCTTTTCTCCCGTGGGTCGGGAACTCCATTGACGTTGATGCTGCACTCATGGATCACGGGCGCGTCCCGAAGAATCGGGAACATGCGCCGGTGTGGCGGGAAGGGTCGCGGTGCCCGACGCGAACCGCACGCGAGGGGTGAGGCGGGCATTCGTGGGGAATGTCCGGAGTCCAACCGTGACGCCTGCCCATGGGATCGACGATGGCGCCGTGCGCTCCGCCCGTCAAGACGGCACCGGATCGCCGATCCCCGCCCCGGCGTCCCCGCCAGGATGGATACGCCCCTCAGAACGACAGCACGATCGACGTGAGCGCCACGTGCAGCAGCCGATCGGGGGTCTCACCCGATCGGAGGACGAAGACGTTCTGATAGCCGACCTCGGCGCGCAGCTGCGACGTGAGCTGCCGGCTTACCCCGAGGAAGATCCGGTTCTGGTCGAACCCGCTCACCGCGCCGGACGACACCGTGTTGAGGTGCACGAAACCCTCGTCGAAGGCGACGAGCGCCCAGGCCGGGTTGCTTGGCAGCGGCACCATGGCGCGCAGCTGGTGCCGCAGCCGGACCGCGACGCCGCCCGCGCCCGAGAGCATGCGCTGCTCGAGCCGCGTCCGGTTCAACAGCGAGAAGCCCGCAAAGCGGCGCAGGTACATCACCTGCTGCCAGACTTGTTGCTCGTCGCGATAGGGGTGGAAGGTCGGCGCATAGTTGTAGCCGAGCCAGAACGACCAAGCCGGTGTCGCCTGCCAGAAGAGCGCCGGCCGCACGAGCAGCTTCTCGACCTGGAGGCCGTCGCCGCCGTGGAGGCGCGGTTGCACCTCGAGGTAGGCATTCAGCCTTCCGGCGATCGGCCCCTGGGTGATCATCTGGATCCAGCCCTGGCCGTCGACATCGAGCGCCCGCGCGCGCGACGGCAGCAGCACGAACACCGGGAACACAAGGGCGAGCACGGCGAGGCGGGAGCGCAGGAGAGCCGACACGCGGGCATCGTTTAGCAGATCGACGATCCGCTTCCAGGGTCGGCGCGTTCGGCGCCTGGTCGACCCCTGCGACGAGAGCCGCTGCCTGGGCGAGCGGCGGGCGCAGAAGCTACGGCGAGTGGCGCACGCTCGCCCCGGCACCGCGCGCTTGCCCACCGCCCACGAAGCTGTGTAAGCGCCTCGACCGTCATGCTCCGCTTCTTCCGTTTCTGGTTCGCGGCGCTGGTCAGGACGATCCGCGCGCGCTGGCAGCGCGGGCCGCTCCGACCGAGTTGGTCGCTGATGATGGAAACGACGGTCGCGTATCTGCGCGCCGACCTGATGGACTTGAGCACGTGGCCGGTACTGGAGGCGCGGGTCGAGCTGGAGCGCAAGCCACTGCCGCGCGACGCGATCGGCAAGGTCCGCCGCGAGGTCGTCGCCAACGGGCCGCTCCGCGGCGAGTGGGTCGAATCGAAGATCGCCCGTCCGCGCGCCGCCGGCATCGTGCTCTATCTGCACGGCGGCTCGTTTCTCTTTGGCTCGCCGCGAACGCATGCCGACACGCTCGCGCGCCTCGCGCTCGCAACCGACCGACCGGTGTTCGCTCCCGAGTATCGCCTGGCACCTGAGCACCCCTACCCGGCTCAGCTCGATGACGCGCTGGCCGCGTTGCACGCGCTCGAAGCCGCGGGCATCCCGCGCGCGCGCATCGTCGTCGCGGGGGAGAGCGCCGGTGGGACGTTGGCCCTCGCACTGGCCCTGACGCTGCGCGAGCGCAGCGAGCCGCAACCGAACGCGCTCGCGCTGATCTCGCCCTGGCTCGATCTCACGTCGAGCGCCGACTCGCACCGACGGCACCTCGCCTTCGACTACGGCACCCCGGAGATCCTGCGCGCGCAGGCGGCGCTCTTCGCCGGCGCCCTGCCGCTCGACGATCCGGGGATCTCGCTCGCCAACGCCGACCCTGCCGGCATCGCGCCGACCTTCGTCCAGGTCGGCACCGCCGAGCTCCTGCTCGACGAGGTCCGCGCCTGGGTGGCGCGGGCGCGGACGGCCGGCGTCGCGCTGACGGTCGATGAGGCGGTCGACATGCCGCATGCGCCCCCGTTCTTCGCCGCGGTGTCGATACCGGGCATGGCGGCGCTGAACGCGGTCGCGGCGTTCGTGCGCGCACGGCTCGACTGAACGAGCGGACGCGCGTTGCCGGCCCGCCGCCGGCCGTCGCGCACCGGTCATCACCAGGCGCCTCGCGCCGCTCGTCAATTGACGAGCGCCGGGGTCCCCGTTTACCGTCGCCCGCAGCCCGCACACCACCGCTACTCCAGGAGACGTCATGACCCCCTTCTTCACGCTCCGCGCACTCACGGCCGCCTTCGCCCTGTGCACGATCGCCGCTACGGCGCCCGCGACCGCCGCGGATGACGCACCCGTGAGCGTCGTCAATGAGCCCGCGGCCGGCACCGACTGGGTCCACGTCATCGTGAAGCTCGACGAGGAGCCGGTCGCGAACTATCGCGGCGGCATCCGGGGGCTCGACGCCACGAACCGCTTCGCGACTGGCAGCGCGCGGCTCGACCCGCGCGCGCCGGCCGTCACTGCCTATCGCGCCCACCTGGCCGCGCGCCACGCCGCATTCGAGCGCACCGCGCTCGGCGTGCTGCCGGACGCGCGGGTGCTCTACCAATACGACGTCGTGATCGGGGGGCTCGCGATGCGCGTCCGCGAGAGCGAAATTCCGGCGCTCCGCGCGCTCCCGGGTGTCGTCGCGGTTTACCGCGACGACGGCGCCCAACCCGCCACCGATCTGACGCCGGCCTTCATTGGCGCCAAGACGGCGTGGGGCAAGCTCGGCGGTCAGGACGATGCCGGCGAAGGCGTGATCGTCGGCATGATCGACACCGGCATCGGGCCGGAGCATCCCTCGCTCGCCGACCCGGATCCCAAGGGCAAGCCGTACACGGTGCCGCCCGGTAACCGGGCGTGCGCGTTCAGCGGCGGCGCCAACCCCGGCGCACCGTTCGCGTGCAACGGCAAGCTGATCGGCGCGTATCGTTTCATGACGGCCTACGACGCCTGCACCGGGTGCTCGCATCCGGTCGACGACTTCTCGAGCGCGCGTGACGGCACGGGCCACGGCACCCACACGGCGACGACCGCTGCCGGGAACGGCGTCGTGCTCGCCAGCGCCCTCGGCGTCGCGCGCGGCAAGGTCTCCGGCATCGCGCCGCGGGCCCACGTCATCGCGTACCGCGTCTGCGGCTCCGACACCTGCTACGGGGTCGACAGCGCCGCGGCCGTGCAACAAGCCATCCTCGACGGGGTCGACGTCATCAACTTCTCAATCGGCGGTGGGCTCTCTCCCTACGCGGACGTTGCCGAGCTCGCCTTTCTCGATGCCTACGCAGCCGGCGTGTTCGTCGCGGCCTCGGCCGGGAACGACGGCCCGGCGGCCAACACGACCGGCCATCGCGGCGGTTGGGTCACCACGGTCGCGGCGAGCACGGACAAGAAAGTCTACGTCTCCAAGCTCACGCTCGCGGCCGACGACGGCGCCAAGCTGAAGGCGGTCGGGGCCAGCTTCTTCCCCGCCTTCAAGACGCCGGCACCCTTCATCCTCGCGTCGAGCGTCGGCGACACGACGTGCGACGTCGCGACGCCGGACGGCGCGTTCACCGGCATGGTCGTCGGCTGCCGACGGAACGGGACCCGCACGAGCCGGAGCTACAACGTCGCGCAACGCGGTGCCGTCGGCATGGTGCTCCTCGACAATCCGCTCCTCGGGAGAGACGGCGTCGATCCCGACATGCACACCGTCCCGACCATTCATCTCGACGGTCCCGATGCCGCCGCCGCGATCGCCTTTGCGACTGCCCATGCGAACGTGGCGGCCTCCTTCACCCAGGGCAAGCTCGGCGGCACCAAAGCCGACTCGATCGCCGCGTTCAGCTCGCGCGGCGGCACGAGCCTGACGCTCGGCATCGCGAAGCCCGACCTCAGCGCACCCGGCGTCCAGGTCCTCGCCGGCGACACGCCGCAGGGTGCCCTCCCCGCGCATCGAGACGGTGAGCGCTTCCAGGCGATCAGCGGCACCTCGATGGCGAGCCCGCACGTCGCCGGTGCGGCGGCACTGCTGCACCAGCTCTACCCCGACTGGACGCCGGGTCAGATCAAGTCGGCGCTCATGACGACGGCGCTCACGAAGAAGGTCGTGCGGGAGGACGGGACGACACCGTTCACGCCGTTCGATGCCGGCTCCGGACGCGTGCAACTGAAACAAGCGTTGAATCCCGGCGCGACCTTCGACGCGACGGCCCAGGACTATCGCGATCACGAAGGCGATCTGTGGAACGTCAACTACCCGAGCCTCTATCTGCCGAGCGCCGCGCCGAACGACGTGACCGTCCAGCGCACGGCCAAGAGCGTGCTCGCCAAGGACGGCGTCTGGGCGCTGTCGGTTATCGGCGGCAGCGGCCTCGTCGTGACGGTGCCCGCGACGATCAGCATTCCCGCCGGCGGAACCACGACGTTCGCGATCGGCGTCGACAAGAGCGGCCTCGCACCCGGCGCCGTCGCGCACGCGACGCTGCAGCTGAAGGGCAAGAGCCTGTTGCATCTGCCGATCACGGCGGTCGGCGCCACGCCGCTGCCGAACCTCGTCGTCACCGCCGCGAGCGCTTCGACGCCGGTCACCAACGGCGGCAGCATCACCATCAGCCGCACCATCGCGAATACCGGCACCGTCGATGCGACGCGGTTCCAGACGATCTTCTACCTCTCCTCGGATGCAATCATCTCGGGGAACGACGTCCTCTTCGCGACGTGCGACCGGCCAACGGGCCTCGCCGCGGGCGCGTCGACGACCTGCAGCGGTGCGGTCACGTTCTTCGTCGAGCCGCCTGCGACTGCCGGGACGTATCACGTGCTGATCGTCACCGACTCGCGTGGCGAGGTCGGGGAAAGCAACGAGACCGACAACGACTTCACGGTGGCGAATACGATCACGGTGAATTGATCGCGCACTGCGCGGGTTCGTGACACTCGCGCGAAAAGCGTTACGCCATTGGCGAATGACGTTCGCAATTGAACGCGAACGGGCGCGCGTTCCGGCGTTGCGTGGCAACTCGTAGCAACATCGGTCACGGCGCTTGGCACATCGGGTGCACTTCCGACGGCATGCACGCGCTCGCGAAAGCGTGGGCAAATACGCTCAGTCGCCCCGTCCAGGAGCTGCACTCACCATGCGCAAGACCCTCGTCATCTCAACGACCGCGCTCTTCCTGCTCATCGCCGGCGTCGCACTCGCTGCCGGTCGCGATCGCTTCGCTACCATGAGCTTGCGAGGCCGCTACACCGGCAATCTCACCATCTCGGAGCACCTGCAGATCGAAGAGAACACCACGCTGCAGATCGAAGCCCGTCAGTTGCTCGCCCTGACCTTCGACGGCAAGTCGGGCGTGAGCGGCTTCACGACCGTGACCGCAGCGATTCCGGGCAATCCCCCGACGGTCTACACCTGCACGTTCAATGCGCAGGGCACCTACGACATCGGCGAGAACGGTCTCGGCACCGCGAACCTGAACATCACGCCGACCACGGACTGCGCCGGACCGGCGACGTTGAAGCTCAGCCTGCTCGTCGGCGGTCGCAACCGCAGCCGCATCGACGTGACGATCGACGGGGCGACCGGGCTCGGACCCGACTCGGTGCCGATCGCGATCGTCGGCTCGGGGTCGCTCAGCGAGTAGTCGCGCGCGGGCAGTCGGCGCGCGTCAAACCCGGAGATACAGCCGGCGGCGGTGCAGCTCCGCCGTCGGCAGCATCCACACCAAGAGATACGTCAGCGCGAAGCAGAGCGAGCCCGTTTGCGGCCGGCCCACGGCGCGAAGCAATGCTCGAAGAGATAGAGGCGGAGCGACTCGACGGAGTCGCCCGCCGACACCTGACAGAGCTCCATGGCGCGCGCGACCAGGCTCGAGAGCAGGTGGATCGCGAGCGCGTTGCCGCCGAGCATCACGAACGGGGTCGCCACGCGCTGCCACCCGCGGCGATCGACGAGCTCGTAGCAGACCCCGAGCGTGACCATGCCGAGCCCGCCCGTGAGCAACACGAACGTGCTCGTCCACAACTGTTTGTTGATCGGGAACCAGGCGTCACCGAGCTGTCCCGCGAGCGCGAGCAGCGCCCCCGCGACGACGAGCCCGAGCGTCTTCCGACCGCCGCCGACGCCGCTCCGGAGGAACCGCCCCGCGAGCACGCCGAGTAGCGTCGTCGCGATCGCGGGCAGCGTGCTGACCAGCCCCTCGGGATCGAAGCCTTCGCGATAGAGATGTCCGGCGAACCAGCGGCCGTCGACGAACGCAGCCCAGGTGCCGTCTTGTGTGAGCACGCCGGCGCCGTGCCCCGGCACCGGCACGACCGTCAGGAGCAGCCAGTACGCGACCAGCAGCCCGACCGTGATCGCAAGCTGCGCGGCGACGCCGGTCGTCAGCACGATCAGACCCGCCGCGAGCGAGCAGAGCGCGATCCGCTGCAGCACGCCGAAGACGCGCAGCGAGGCGAGCTGCGTGTAGTCCGGGAAGCCGTTCAACAGGAGACCGAGCGCCACCAAGAGCGCGGCGCGGCGGACGAGCATGAGGACCGTCGCCGCGCGGCCCAGCGGCCGCGCGGTCTGCCGCGCCAGCGAGAAATCGAGCGCCACACCGACGATCAGGAGAAAGAACGGGAACACCAGATCGGCCAAGGTCCAGCCGTGCCAGGACGAGTGCGCGAGCCACGCGTAGCCGTCGGTCCAGCTTCCCGGGTTGTTCACCAGGATCATGCCGGCGACGGTGAGTCCCCGCATCGCGTCGAGCGATCGGAGGCGTCCCGTCGTGGGAGCGGCCGTGCCCATCCTGGCAACTGACACAGCAAATCAGGGACCACGGCGGCGCCATGCGCAAACCATCGTCCGCCCGGCATCTGCCCGGACTTCCGATCGACGCGATCCCGGCGTTGCCTCTCTCTCCGGCAGCGTCTTCCCCGTTTCCGTGCACCCGCCGTCCGCCGGCACGCCCGCACGATCGCGTTGCCGCCAGCGGCCATCATCTATAGATCGCATCCCGTGCCGACCGCCGCGCATCCACCCGCCACGGACGCGATCGGGATGCGGACCCCACGCTTCACGTTCGGCCAATTCATCGGGCTCTCATTCGTGGCGCTGGCGGTACTGCTCGCCGTCCTGCTCTCGGTCTTCTACGCGGGCACGCGGCGGACGATCCTCCTCGCCTCCGAGCAGCTCATGCGGCAAGCGAGCCGGCGCGTGACCGAGCGGATCGCCGAGCACCTCGGCGAAGCGGAGCGTCTCGTCGCGGTGCTCGACGCGCAGGCGGCGCTCGGGATCGTCACAACGGACACGGCCGAAACGGTGGTGCTCGGCGCGCTTGGTGGCCATCCCAACGTCACCGACGTCACCCTCACGTACGGCACGGCGATCGGCACGTGGGACCACGACGAGCCGCCGCACGACGCCGGCGATTTGCGGCTCGCACCCACCGGCGCCGGACAAGTGTCGGGATCGCGCCCGACCGCCGGCCAGGCCGGCGCGGTGCTGATCCGCCGCCTCGGCCCGACGCCCGCCGGCTGGCACGCCACCGCCACCTGGGTCATGCCCGACGGCGCGCGCGTGCCGGATCCGCCGGACGCCAAACGGGACGCCACCACCGACCCCACGCTGCATCCGACGTTCACCGTCCCGTCGCGGCCGGAATTTCGCGGCCGCGCGCTCTGGAGCGACCTCGCCTTCTACGAGCCCGACTCGGCTCGACCGGAAGCCGACCGCCGCCGCGTCGTCAGCGTGCAGAAGGCCCTCTGGTCGCCGGCTGGCACCTTCATCGGGGTGATCCGCGTGGCGCTCCAGAGCGATCGGCTCGACGAGCTGACGCGACTCCGCGTCGACGATTCGGCGGCCAGCGACGACCACGTCGTCTTTCTCTTCGATCGCGTCGGCCGACTGATCTCGCGCCTCGGACCCGAGGATCGCTTCGCGCTGCTCGACCGCGCCGGGGTTGAGAATCCCGACGGCGACGTGCGGGTGGTGCCGGCCGCGCTTCCCGCCCCGATCGCGAGCGCGCTCGCGACGCCGGCCATCCGGAACGTGACGAGCGCCGAGGCCATGGTCGAACGGATCGACGTCGGCGGCGTGTCGTACCTCGTGAGCGCGGCCGCCGTGCTCGGCGAGCGAACGCGCGGCTGGTTCGTCGGCATCGTCGTGCCCGAAACGCACTACCTCGGGGCTCTCGCCGCTTCACGCGACCGCGTCCTCACGCTGGCGGCCGTGCTCATGCTCGTCGCCGCGGCGGGCGCGGCGCTCATGTTGCGCGCCATGCGGCGCGACCTCGGCCGCCTCATCGGCGAGACGACGCGTCTCCGCGGTTTCGACTTCACACCGTCGGCGCGCGGTGCCGACACGTTCCGCGACGTGCAGGAGGCGTCCCAGAGCCTCGAGCAGGCCAAGACCGCCCTCCGGGCGCTCGGGAAATACGTGCCGCTCGACCTCGTCCGCGACCTCTACGACGCCCACCGCGAGCCGGTGCTCGGCGCCGACCGCACCGACGTCACCCTGCTCTTCTCCGACATCGCCGGCTTCACGACGCTCGCCGAAACGCTCGATCCCGACGCGCTCGCGATCGCCCTTGGCGCCTACCTCGAGGCGATGACCGGCGCGATCCACGCCACGGGCGGGATCATCGACAAGTACATCGGCGACGGCGTGATGGCGCTCTGGAACACGCCGCACCCGCTCCCCCACCACGCGCTCCGCGCCTGCGACGCGGCCCTCGCCTGCGTCGCGGCGACCGAGCGACTCTTCGCGAGCCCGGCGTGGCAGGGCCGCGCCCCGTGGCAGACGCGCTTCGGCATTCATCGCGCCGAGGTGACGGTCGGCCACTTCGGTGCGCCCGACCGCATGAGCTTCACCGCCATGGGCGACGGCGTGAACCTCGCCTCCCGGCTCGAGAGTCTCGGCAAGCAGTACGGCGTCCACCTGCTCGTGAGCGACGTCGTCGAGCGCGACACGCGCGCGGCCTTCTGGTTCCGCCGGCTCGATCGGGTCGCGGTCAAAGGGCGGACGATGGGCGTCGAGATCTTCGAGCTGCTCGGTCGACGCGATGCGGAAGCGGCCGCTCCGGCGATCATCGCGCCCTACGAGGCCGCGCTCGCGGCCTACGTCGCCGGCGACTTCACCCGCGCGCTCGCCGGGTTCACCGCGCTGCCCGACGATCCGCCGAGCCGGGTGCTGGCCGACCGCTGCCGCGCGTTTCTCGTCGAGGCGCCCGCGGCGGAATGGAGCGGCATCTTCGTCGCCAGCGCCAAGTAGATCGATGGCACTCGCCTGTGGCGCTGGCATCCGCTCCGCTCTGACGGCGCGCGTCTTGACTCTTCGCGCCCTCACCCATAGCGCACGCGGACCCTTCGAACCGTGGTCCCCCTTATGCGTACGCGCTTGGCCTTCCCCAGCACGCTCCTGGCGTGTCTCTCGGTGCTCGTTGGATCGGTGCACGCTCAGACCACCCTGACCGGCGGTCGGAAGCTCGCGTTCAAGGTGAACGCGTCGCCGGTCAAGTCGAGCGGCACGATCGGCTTCGCGAAAGATCCGCAGCTGGTCGCGCTCACGAGCCCGCTCTGTCCGGCGACGTCGACGCTCCGGCTCTCGTCGTCGAGCCAGGTGCGCGCCGAGATCGCGCTGCCCTGCGCCAAATGGGCGATCGTCGGCGGCGGCTTCCAGTACAAGGACAAGCTCGGTGCCGCCGGTGGCGTGCAGCGCGTCCTCTACAAAGGCGGGAAGCTCAGCATCAAGATGAAGGGGGCGGCGCTCGCGCCGCTGAACGGGCCGGTGACGTTCGCCGAGGTCCGACTCAACATCGGATCGGCGCACTACTGCGGACGCTTCACGACCTTCAAGCCGAACGAGGCGTCGCGCCTCGGCGGCAAGGGGCCAACGGTCGCCTGTCAGCCGCTCTGCGGCGACGGCATCGTCGATCCGTCCGAGCTCTGTGACGACGGTGACCAGCAGAACGGCGACGGCTGCGACACCAACTGCACGCCGACCGCCTGCGGCAACGGCATCGTGAGCGGCACCGAGGCGTGCGACGACGGCAACACCGCGCCCGGCGACGGCTGCCGTGCCGATTGCACCGTCGAGGTCTGCGGCGACGGCCTCACCGACCCGACCGAGCCATGCGACGACGGCAACCTCGTCGACGGCGACTGCTGCTCCGCGAGCTGCGCGGCGGAAGACGGCGGTCCCTGCTCCGACGGCAGCCTCTGCACGACCGGCGACGTCTGCGTCGGGTCGATCTGCGTGGGCACCACCGTGAAGCCGTGGATCAACGAGTTCGACTACGACGACATCGCACAGGGCGGCAACATCGACCGTGACGAGTTCATCGAGATCGCGGCGCCCGCCGGCACCGACCTCGGCGGCTACCGGATCATCGCCGTCGAGGGCAACGCCGGCTGCGGCTTCACCGGCTTTCTCGGCGTCACCACGGGCAACGCCAACTTCAGCGCGACGATTCCGCCCGGCACGATCGTGCCGAACGACACCGGCCTCGGCGTCGGCTTCGTGGTGGCGTGCTTCAGCTATACGTCCGGGCGCCACGTCGCCGCCGGCGAGTGCGACGTCGTGCTGCCCGCGCCGAGCACCGAGACCAACCTGCAGAACGGCGATCTCCTGAACCAGACTAACTACACCTGCCCCGACGGCATCCTGCTGCTCGATCCGCAGGGCGCACTCGCGGACGCCGTCAGCTACGAGGGCATCGTACCGGGCATCGGCAGCTACGGACCGCTCTTCCAGGTGACGCCGTACAACGTCGGTATGGACCAGGGCTTCAAGACCGGCGTCTCCTTCGAGAAGCGCACGCAGATCGGCCGCGCGCTCGCGACGTCGGAGTGGGATCTCTCCGGGGGCTGCGTCGACGCCGCCCTCTTCGACCTCACGTGCTCGGAGTTCTCCGACTCGCCGGGCCGCGAGAACCCCGGCCAGGATCTGCACTGCCCCGCGCTCTATTGCGGCGACGGCGTGATCAGCGCCGGCGAGCAATGCGACGACGGCGCCGCCAACGCCGACGATCCCGATGCCGCCTGCCGCCTGGACTGCACCCTCCGCCGCTGCGGCGACGGCATCGTCGATCCCGGCACCGGCGAGGTCTGCGAGTCGGATGCACAGTGCGCCCCGGGCGAAACGTGCTTTGGCTGCGAGTGCCTCACGGGCTCGCTGCTCGGGCCGCTGAATTTCAGCGTCGCGCCCGGGCCGTCGGGCCCGTCGCTCACCGACGACGGCTCGTCGAGCTGGCTCCGCGTCACGCCGACCCTCAGCATCAACAACGGCACACAGGGCAACTTCAATCCCGGTCCGATGAAGCTCGCCGCGGGCTTCCCCGACCTCGACGGCACGACGCCCCTCTTCCTGACCGAGACGGTCTACATCGGCGCCAGCGTGCCCTCGATCGCCGGCAGCGGACGCGCCTGTCTCCGCATCGAGCAGGATCCGTCGAACCCGGGCGAGATCGATTGCGACGGCGGCAGCAACTACGACGTCAATCTCGTCGTCGACAGCGCCGGCACCGGCGCCAACGGCACGCCGACGCTGACCGTCAGCACCGGCGTCACCGATTCCGGCGCGGGCGCGGCCGTGATCCGCGTGCTCGCGACCGCGGCGCTCACGCCCGATGCCGTCACGCCCTGCGAGGCCGCCGACTACTCGCCGGCGCCCACCGTCCAGACCGCGTTCACCACCGCGACCGCCACGAGCACGATCCTGAACCCACGCCAGGGCGGCTTTCAGACCGTCGTCACGCTCGCCGGGAAGCCGTTCGACTGCAACGCCTGGACCGAGAACGGCCCGGCCAGCATCGCCGCGCCGAATCTCAACATGGACGTGACGCTGCCGGTCGTCGGGACGCTCGACATCGCGCAGCTGCTGCGACTGAACGACCAGTGATTGCAGCGTAGTGGCAGCGCTGGCATTCCGCATGCCTGGGCGTGCGCATCACGATTCGGGACGTTCCCGAAGAGGTCCGGCGGGAATTGGCCACCCGCGCCGCACAAGCGCAAAAATCGATGCAGGAATATTTGAAGGGCGAGCTCCAACGTCTCGCCTCTCGCCCCTCGGCGCAGACCTGGCTCGAGCACGTCCGCAAGCGGAAACTGGGGTCTGACCGTCGGGTGTCCGCGGCGCGCATCCTCAAGCACCACAGCGCTGATCGTCGGTGAGCATCGTCGTCCACGCATCGGTACTCGTCGCGGCGACGACGGACACCGGACCGCTCGGCGACTGGGCCGAGGCCACGCTGACGGAGGATGATCTGATCGCGCCGCACCTGGTGCTGATCGAAGCCACGAACATCTTGCGGCGATTGGAGGCGGCACACGAGCTCACGCGGATCGAAGCCTCGGCAGCCCAGCATGAAATCCTCGAGCTCGATCTGCTCCTGCTGCCGTTCGAGCCATTCGCGGAGCGCGTGTGGGAGCTCCGCACCACCGTCACCAGTTACGCTGCGTGGTACGTCGCCATCGCCGAAGCGTTCGGCCTCCCGCTCGCGACGCTCGATCGACGGCTGAGTCGGGCGTCGGGACCGCGGTGTCGCTTCCTGCTATCGCGCTGACCGCGACCCGTCCGCCCGCCATGCCGCGACTTCCGCGACGATCCAGTCGCGGAAGGCAGCGACCGCCGGGTCGCGGCGATCCTCGGGCCGCAGCACCAGGTGGTAGGTCCACGCCGCCGTCGCGGTGATCGCGAACGGCTTCACCAGCTTCTTCTCGCGGAGCGCACGCTCGGCGATGACGTCACTCGTGAGGGCGACGCCCTGCCCCGCCATCGCGGCGTCGAGCATCAGCTGCGCGTGGTCGTACGTGAGCCGACGCACCGGCGTGAGATGCGGCACCCCGGCGGCCGTCAGCCAGAGCGGCCACGCGGCCGGAATGTGCACCTCCTCGAGCCACGTGTGCTGCGCGAGATCGGCGGGGGTCCGGAGCGGCGGCCCGGTGCGACGCCGATCGGGGCGACACACGGCGTAGAACTCGAGCGGAAAGAGTGGCTCCGAGTGCAGCCCTTGCCAGGGACCAGTGCCGAAGCGGATCGCGAGGTCCACCGGGTCGCGTCCGAAGTCGGCGTAGCGCGTGGTGGCTTCCATCGCGACGTCGATCGCGGGATGCGCGCGCTCGAAGGCCGGCAGGCGCGGCACGAGCCAGTTGCCCGCGAAGCTCGCGAGCACGCTGAGGCGGAGCGTCCGGCGCGAGCCGTCACCGCGGAGCGCCGCGCTCGCCTGATCGAGACGCCGGAGCGCATCGGCGACCTGGGCGAGATACACCGCGCCGTCCTTGGTGAGGGCGAGCCCGCGCGCCTGGCGCTCGAAGAGCGGGCGCCCGAGCTCGTCCTCGAGCGCCCGGATCTGGCGGCTCACCGCCGACGTCGTGACGAAGAGCTCGGCGGCGGCGTTGGTGAAGCTGAGATGGCGACCGGCGGCCTCGAAGACTCGCAGCGCCGCGAGCGACGGCAGATCTTTGTAGCGCCGGGCGGTCATGGGTTCCGATTCGGCCCCGTGGCCCATGGGAGCGTCGTGCTCACGAGCCCCGCTGGCCCGCGGTGCCCGACATGCATGCGAGCACCGCGCTCCGTCCGTTCGCCTGCCGCGTTCAGCGCACCGCCTGGGGCGCCTTCGGACCTTCGCACCCGGTCGGTGTCGTGCGCTCGACCGTGCCGAACTTGGCGATCTGGGGTTCGATCTTGTCAGCGGGGCCGACGATCACGATCGCGGCGTCCGTCGTCGGCACCCAGCGCTTGGCGATCTGCGCCACGTTGGCGAGCGTCGTGCCGTTCACGCGCGCGGGGTACGCTTCGAGGTCGCTCCGCGGCAGCCCGAACCCGGCGAGCTCGGCGAGCTTGCCGGCGACCGCGCCCGGCGTCTCGAGCTGTTTCGGGAATTGTCCCGTGAGAAGGCTCTGCGAGCGCTGCAGCTCTTCCGCCGTGGCGCCGCCGGTCGCGAACGTCTCCAGCACGTCGAGCGCCACCTGCAGCGCCTCGCCGGTCGTCTCGACCTTGGTGAACGTGCCCATGCGGAAATCGCCGGGCGCCTTGCGGGCCGCGAAGCCGCTCCACGCCCCGTACGTGAGGCTGCGCTTCACGCGCAGCTCGTCAATCAGCCGGGCGCCGAAACCGCCGCCGAGGATCGTGCTGGTGACGCCCGCCTGCACGTACGACGGGTCGGTGCGCGCGATCGCCGTGTTGCCGATGCGGATGTGGGTCTGGGTGGCATCGGGCTTGTCGACGAGCAGGATGTGACGGCCCGTGATGTGCGTCGGCGCGGGCGGCGGTGCGAGCGTCTCGCCGCCGCGCTTCCAGCCGCCGAACGCGCGCTCGGCCTTCGCCATCAGATCGGCGGCACTGGCGTCGCCGATCATGACCAGGATCGCGTGGTCGGGGACGTAGTGCCGCGCGTAGAAATCGAGCACGTCGGGGCGGGTGAGACGCTTCAGGCTCGACTCCGTCCCTTGTGACAGATGCCCGTACGGGTGCGCGCCGTAGACGTAGCGTGCGTAGCATTGCTCGGCGATGGCGCTCGGACTCTCCCGGCTGGCGACGATACCGGCGAGCGCGAGCCCCTGGGCGCGCCGGAGCTCATCGGGGCGAAACGCCGGGTGCAGCACGATGTCGCTGAAGAGGTCGAGGCCGGCGTCGAGATCCTTGCTGAGGAACTCGCCCTCGACCGTCGAGAAGTCGGTGCCCGCATCGGCCCCGAGCGCGCCGCCGAGGAACTCGACCTCGAGCGCCAGCGCCTCGGCCGTTCGCCGCGCGGTGCCTTGCTGCAGCACGTCCGCGGTGAGCTCGGCGATGCCTTCCTTCCCGACCGGGTCGTACGCGCCGCCGCCGGGCAACAACAAATGAAACCGCATGATCGGCAGCGACCGATACTCGGACACGAGCACGGTGAGCCCGTTCGCCAACACCTTCTCGGTCACCTTCGGCATCGTGACGGCGGCCGCCGGCGGACCGATCGGCGGCGGTGTCGACTTGCTGGTGCCGAGGAGCCCCGCGCGATGCCCGCAGCCCATCACCGCGGAACCCAGGAAGATGACGGCAAGCGTCGCGACGACGACCGCGGCCTTCGGAAGACCGGCGCGCTTCATCGGGTGACCCCCGCCGCGCTTCATCGCATCACCCCCGCCGCGCTCGCGGGCGTCGCGGGCCGCGGTGGCGGGCCGCCGGGCTTGGCCTTGTCCGGGATGAGCTCGACCGTCGTCCGCTCGCGATCGATCAGGTAGGTCTTGGCTACGCGCTGCACGTCGGCTGCCGTCACCGCCTCCACCCGATCGACCTCCTTGAACATGTCGCGGTAGTCGCCGAACACCGTCTCGTAGAAGCCGAGCTGATTGGCTTTGCCCGAGACCGAGCTCAGGCTCCGCACGTAGTCGGCCTGCAGGATGTTCTTCGCCTTCCGCAGCTCGCGCTCGTCGGGCGCCCGATCGCGCACCTTGGCGATCTCGACCTCGATCGCGCGCACGAGGGCCTTGGCGCTCTTGCCCGGTCGGACCTGGCCGTTCAGCCAGAACAGCTCCGGGTCGATGCCCCAGTTGAAGCTCACGTCGACGTCGCTCGCGAGCTCTTTCTCGCGGACGATCGCGCGATAGAGCCGCGAGCTCTGGCCGTGGCCGAGGATCGCCTGCAGCACGTCGAGCGCCGGCCGATCCGGATGGCGCGCATTCACCGCCTTGTACGCGATCGACACAGCCGGGAGCTCGGCGACCTTGTGAAACGCATAGGTCTTCGGGCCGCTCTGCGGCGGCTCGACGTTCTTCACGGGCTCGGGCGGGGCCTGCGCCGGAATGTCGCCGAAGTAGCGCTCGACCATCTTGAAGCCTTCGGCCGGCGACACCGCGCCCGCGAGCACGACCGTCGCGTTGTTGGGCGCGTAGTGGATACGGAAGTATTCCTTGGCATCCTCGAGCGTGATCGCGTCAATGTCCTTCATGAAGCCGATCGGCCCCCAGCGGTAGGTGCTGGCGGAGTAGGCCTGCAAATAGAGCTCTTCGTACATCTTGCCGCCCGGATCGTCGTCGGTGCGGAGGCGGCGCTCCTCCTTCACGATGCCGCGCTCCTGCTCCAGGTTTTTGGGTGTGATCGCGAGCGCGCGCATGCGGTCGGCCTCGAGCCAGAGCACGCGGGCGAGCGCGGGGGGCGGGAAATTCTCGAGGTACACGGTGAAGTCGCGCGTCGTGTAGCCGTTCGTCGACCCGCCGTTGCCTTCGATGATCTCGTCGAACTTGCCGACGGTGTTCTCACCGCCGTTGAACATCATGTGCTCGAAGAGATGGGAGATGCCGGTGATGCCCGGCCGCTCGTTCCGCGAGCCGGTGTGGAAGAAGATGTAGAGGCTCACGACCGGGAGGTCGCGATCCTCGTGCACGAGCACGGTGAGGCCGTTCTTCAGGGTCGTTTTTTCGACCGGCACGTCGATCACCGCCGACGCGACCTGCGCGCCCGCGACGAGCACCCCCAACACACCCGTAGATACTGCAGCAGCAAGCTTGGCTCGCATCATCCCCCCGCCGGCGCTGTCCCGTCTCCCGGAACGCGCGAGCGCGCGATCATGCCGTGCCGGGTGGCACAAGCCAACCCCAGCGCGACGGAATGACCGCGACTACCGTTCCGCGCGGCGGCGGCTCCAGGCGGTGAAAAAGAGCGCCGTTCCGATCACAAGAACGCCGCGAGGGCGATGGCGAACGCGAACGCTTGTCCGGTCGCGGGGCTATCGACGGCGGCCGCAACCGCGTTAACCGTGCCGGCCTCCGCTGCCATGGCCACGCTCGCCAGCATGGTTTGTCCGATCATGATGGTCTCCTCCCTCTTCGTTAGACGAGCGGTGGATCGGTTTCGCGCTCGTAATGTTTGTGGCGCGCGATGGCCGCGAGGAACTTGCCGACACCGCCTTCACGTTTGCGGTCGTCGACCCGAATGATGCCCGGATCGGATTCGCCCGACGGCAACGTTGCTGGCAGCCCCGCGGCATCGAGCAGCTTTTGGGATGCGCCGACCGCGAGGATGGCTTTGCAGTGTCGAAACTGGTCCTTCACGAAGTCGAGCACGAGGGCGTTGGCGGCGAGCTCGCCGATCGCCGCGATGGCGGGAATCGCCAGTGCGTCGAACACGACCGCGGGCGCCGTATCGAACGTCACGTCGACGGGCAGCGTCGATTTGTCGGCCGTCTTCACCGTGCCGAGCTTGGCACCGACATAACGCGGCACCGCGCCGGCATCGGCGAGCGCTTGGTGGATCTCGGCGGCGCCGGCGACACCGTCGGCGACGAACACCGCGACGCATCGCGTGGCCACGCCCTCCTCCCCGGGACGCGCCAGCAGTGAGAGCGCAGGCGATTCGCGCACCTCGGGCGTGGCTGGATTCGCCAACACGCGCGGCAACGGATCGGGCAATGCCATGCCGAGGCCATCGGCGATGTCGGCCGCGAGCTGGCGATCGACATTCAGCAACGACGCGACCATGCGTTCGCGGACGGCATTGCTCTGGACGCGCGTCAGCTCGAAGCGAAAGGCTTTCATGATGTGCGTGCGCTCGACCGCAGACTGGCTGCGATAGAAGAGCGTGGCTTGCGTGTAGTGGTCGGCGAACTTCTCCGGACGGCCCCGCACCTTGTCGCCCTCCACCGCCTGCGGAAACGGCACGAAGCCCGCCCCGCCCGTCTGGAACGGACAGCCGCCGCCGAGCGAGTTGGGCTCGTACGCGACGCGCCCACGGTGGATCGTCTGCCGATGCATGCCGTCACGCTGATTGTTGTGCACTTCGGCGACCGGCGCGTTGATCGGAATCTCGTGGAAGTTCGGCCCGCCGAGCCGCGTCAGCTGGGTATCGACGTACGAATGGATACGGCCCTGCATGAGCGGGTCGTTGCTGAAGTCGATCCCCGGCACGACGTGCGCGGTGCAAAACGCGACCTGCTCGGTCTCCGCGAAGAAATTGTCGGGGTTCCGATTCAGCACCATCCGGCCGACTGGTATCAGCGGCACGAGCTCCTCCGGCACGAGCTTCGTCGGATCGAGCACGTCGAAGCTGAACTCGTCGGCCTGCTCCTCGGTGAAGATCTGCAGCGCGAGCTCCCATTCGGGATACGCGCCGGCTTCGATCGCCTCCCAAAGATCGCGGCGATGGAAATCGGAGTCGGCGCCGGAGAGCTTCACGGCCTCGTCCCACACGAGCGAGTGCGTGCCGGCCTTCGGCGTCCAGTGGAACTTGCAGAACACCGACTCGCCGTCGGCGTTCACCAACCGGAAGGTGTGCACGCCGAAGCCCTGCATCATGCGGTAGCTCCGCGGAATCGCGCGATCGGACATCGCCCACATCAAGACGTGGGTCGATTCCGGCGTCAGGGACACGAAGTCCCAGAACGTATCGTGGGCGCTCGCCGCCTGCGGCATGCCGTGATGCGGCTCGGGCTTCACCGCGTGGATCAGATCCGGAAACTTCATCGCATCCTGAATGAAGAACACCGGGATGTTGTTGCCGACGAGGTCGAAGTTGCCCTCCTCGGTGTAAAACTTGACGGCGAAGCCGCGGATGTCGCGCGCCGTGTCGGTCGACCCCCGCTCCCCCGCGACCGTCGAGAAGCGGACGAACACCGGCGTGCGTTTCCCGACCTCGCCGAAGAGCGCGGCGCGCGTGTAGTCGCCGAGCGCGTTCGTGCACTCGAAATACCCGTGGGCGGCCGAGCCGCGCGCGTGCACCACGCGCTCGGGAATGCGCTCATGATCGAAGTGCGTGAGCTTTTCGCGCAGCACGAAATCTTCGAGCAGCGACGGCCCGCGAATGCCGGCCTTCAGTGAGTCCTGGTTTTGCGCAACCGGCACCCCCTGATTCGTCGTCAGCCCGCGACCGCCGGCGTCGGCGCGGACGCGATCGAGTGGGCCGTTGTTCGGGTTTTCGCCCGCGGGCGGCGTGCCGCCACCGACCTTCGCGGAGCCGATCGTCTCGGAGAGGGTGCTGCCCGACACCAGAGGGCTCGGCGGCTCGTTGGGCTCGCCGGCCTGCGGGTCGTGCGCGTGGTCGTCGCCGTACTCCGACGCTTTCAGCTCGTTGTGTGGCCTCGCGCGCGCCAGCTGATCGGTGCCACCCTTCTTGGCGGCGAGCTCGCGGCCGGCGATCTGCGCGTCGTGATCCGCGTCGCCACTCCGGGTGGTTCCTTGTGGTGCGGGAGGAGGCGCCGGCGGCTTCGATGGTCCGCCCGCAGAGGGCTTCGCCCACGCGACGTCGGCGTGCGAGCTGGTGCTGCGTGATCGTGCCGCGGTCCTCTTGCCGGTCTTGCCGCTTTTGCCGCGTGGGGTCTTTGCCATGCGCAGCTGGCAGCAAGACACATGCCCGTCCTACGGGAGTGCGGCGTACTGCGGCGGTTGCGTGTCGCGTCAGCGACCCGCCGTTCCTACACGACCGTTTGTAGACTGCGACGCGGGCGGCTTGGAATTTTCTGCCGGTGTCGTCCGGAGACGGACGAACTCGCTCTGCAACTTCGCGAGCTCACTGTCGCTGAGATCCTCGACGTCGATGAGCTCGTTCCGGGCGTCTTTCAGCGCGTGAATCAACTCGTCGAGCTTGAGATGCAACGCCTTGGAATCGCGGTTCGGAAGGTGACGATCGTCGTCCCGGTGTTGATGACGAGCTGCCACGTGTCGGAGAACCCGAACAACGGGCCGCTCGCCCCCCACGTGACGACGACGAGCAGCGCGCCCATGAACGCCCAGCTCGAGCCGAGCGCCTCGGCACTCCGGCAGGCGATGCGGCGGAACAGGTCGGCAATCGGGGCTGGCGGAAGTGCCGCGTTCGATTCGTGCATGGCGATCGGGAGAAGCAAGCGGCGGGCCGCGCCAACGCGTGCGCGAGCGCCGCGCTGCTCCGGGACAGTACCTACGTGACGAGCACCGCGACGATCACGGGGCGAACTGGCGACTGTAAGAGCTGCGCTCGCAGCTCCAATCCCTTTTCGAAATTGCAACGACCGCTGCGAGCGCGTGAACGATATCGCTACGAAAGCTGTGGCGAGGCAATTGCATTCCGACCGGCAGCGGGGTGCGTCGTGCATCCCTCATTCAATCTTCGAGGGGGGAGACTATGAAGGCAACGGAACTACTCAAAAAACAGCATCGAGAAGTGAAACGACTCTTTGCGGAAACCAAGAAAGCGGAAGGCACCGAAGAACGGCGGGCGGGACTCGACGAGATCAGCCTGAAGCTCACGGCCCACATGAAGATCGAAGAAGAGATCTTTTATCCCGCGGTCGCGGAGCTCCACACGAAAAAGACCGAAGATCTCGTGCCGGAAGCCTACGAAGAGCATCACGTTGCGCAGCTCGTCCTGGCGGAGCTCCCGCAGGTCGACATGGAGCACGAGCACTTCAAGGCCAAAATCACCGTGCTTTCCGAGCTGATCGAGCATCACGTCGAAGAAGAGGAAGGCGAGATGTTTCCAGCCGCCGAGAAGCTGGGCGACGATCGGCTGAAAGAGCTCGGGGCCGAAATGGAAGCGGCGTTCGAGGAAGAAATCGGCGAAGCGCCTCAGTTGCAGCGGGCGGCGAAGGGATCCCGATGAGACACCTCGGCATCATCACCTTGACGGTGGCCCTCGCGTTGCCCGCGCTCGTCCTTGCCGGCGACATGGACAAGGAGCCGCATGGCGTACCCGCGGACAACACCGAGAAGAACGTACGGGATCGCGACGGCGGCGCGCTGGTGCCAACGGATCAGGCGAAGGGCAGTGATGCGGACGTCGCCCTGACTACCAAGATTCGGAAGGCGATCGTCGCCGACGACGCGCTCTCGATGAATGCCCACAACGTGAAGATCATCACCCTGAACGGTGTCGCAACGCTGCGTGGTCCCGTGAAGGACGGCGCAGAAAAAGCCCGCGTCGGGGATCTCGCCGCACAGGCCGCAGGCGCCCCTACCCACATCAAAAACGAACTCGACGTCGCGCCGTAAGCGACCCCAAGGAGACTCCAATGGCAAAGGCAGCAGTGTTTTGCATCGTCAACGATCGACCGAAAGCCGAAGCAATCGTCAGCGACCTCCGTTCTGCCGGATTCACGGGCGACGACATTTCAGCGTTGTTCCCCGACAAGGACGGCACGCGGGATTTCGCGCATGAGAAGAACACCAAGGCGCCCGAAGGCGCGGCCACCGGGGCGGCAACCGGAGGGCTTCTCGGCGGCGCCTTGGGATGGCTCGCCGGCATTGGCGCACTGGCGATTCCAGGCGTGGGTCCGTTCGTCGCGGCGGGTCCGATCATGGCGGCGCTGGGGGGAGCCGCAGTCGGGGCAACGGCCGGAGGCGTCACGGGCTCGTTGATCGGTCTCGGAATGCCCGAGCTGGAAGCGAAGCAATACGACGCGAAGATCCGCAGCGGCAACATCCTGCTCTCCGTTCATACGGACAATTCCGACGAGCGCGCCCGCGCGAAGGAGATCTTCGAGCGCCATCACGCGAGTGACATCTCGTCCAGTGGAGAATCGTCGGCACCCAGCGCCAGCACGCACTAACCACCTCAGCGTGGGGCCGCGTAGATTACTGCGCGGCCCCACCTCGGGAGTCTCGCCGTCAGCGCTCCTCCGATGCTCCTCGTTGCGAGCGACCTCGCACTGGTCCAGCAGCACTGATGATGGAGACGCGATCGGCGCCAGCATCGGGTGGGCTGCGACAGGCGCGCGGCTCGGCTAGGGTGCCGCCATGTTCGACGACTCGTTCCGTTCACAGGCCAATCACTTGAACTCTCAACTGCGCGAGGAGCGCGATCGCCTCGTCGTCTTGCTGCGCCAGCTCGCCGACCGCATCGAGGCGGCTCCGATCGATCGCGTGAGCGAGGGCCTCACCTGGGTCGCCACCGCCGCCGAGGGGTTGGTCCGCAGCGTCGAGCGCATCCTCGGCCGCGCGCGCTAGTCCGCGTCCTCGGCGTCCATCGCGGCACCAATCGCGGACGGCAGCACCGCGCGCGCGTCCGACGGCACGCCTTGCCACCCGTCTCGCAACTCGCTCCACACCCGCACCTGAAACGTCTTGGCGACCGCGCGAAATGGCTGCCCGAGGAGCGTCCCGTCGTAGAGCGCGAGCCCACGGTCGAACGCGGGCTCGTTGAAGACCCGCTCGCCCGCGGCGTAGGCGGCGGCGTAGGCGCGGGTGTTCTGCTGCATGAGCGGAACGAACGTGCGGGTCACGACCGTGAGGAGATCGGTGAGCGCAGGGGTCAGACGCATCGCCCCGCGGGTGCCGACGTGGCGGCGATCGCGGATCGCCTCGAGCCACGCGAAGGTGGTCGGCGCGTGGCTCCGCATGGCGTCGGCCGCGCTCGGGTCGGCGAGGTTCATCGCGAGCTGGCCGTAGACGCCGGCGTCGGCGATCGTGAAGCGCTCGCCGAGGAGATACGGCTGGCGCACCAGGATCGCGTCGACGGCCGCGAGATACGCGCGCCACAGGCCATCGAGGAGCGCGTGCGTCGGCGGGAAGCCGGGACGTGACGGCGGCGTCAGTCCGCGCCGGAGACCCAGGTCGAAGCCGGCCGGGGCCACGCTGAAGAGGTACGGGAGCCGCCGCACCTGGCGCTCGGAAAAACGGCGCGCCATCAGCCACCCCCCTCCCGGCGGCCGGACCCGCGCGAACTCGGCGGCGAGGCGCGCGCCCGCGTCGTTGGTCGTCGCCGACATGACCCAGCGATTGTGGTGCACGAGGTAGAGCCCGATCTCGTCGAACGCCTCGTCGATCAGACGCGCGACGAACGCCAGCGCCGGGTCGGGTGGAATCAACGGACCGTCCGCCGAGGGGTGGCAGTCGTCGATCCACTGCACGAGCGCCGACGAGTCGTAGAGCACCCGGCGATCGTCCTCGATGAGAAGCGGCACCAGCGGGTACTCGTCGAGATCGTCGAGACGCGGATACCGCTCGATCGTGCGCGTCCGCTTGGCGCGTTCGATCAGCCAGAGGGCGCGGTAGTTCCGCGCCCGGCTGCCGGTGGCGGGGAGCCACGCGTAGGGCAGCTGGGCGACGTCCATGCAGGCGCGGAGCTTGAGGGCGAAGGGCGACAGCTCCGAACCCCAGATGCTCCATCGCGGCGCCGACACGGGCGGGCTGCGTATCACAGCGCGCCCCGCATACGGAACGCGACGGCGGCGGCCGTAGTGCCTCAGTTCGATGCTCGCCGGGCGATTGGTGGTGGCAGCCGGCGGGCGGGTCGGGGATGCCTCCTACGGTCGCGCGGTCTCCGCCACCCAGCGCATACAACCTGCCGCTGCCTCTCTGACCGGCGCACACGCGAGCTGGCGCTC
>Ga0163144_10006481_pt1 | contig 25797 bp, 29 predicted proteins | sample OliLak19BULKMAT1_FD_123175 | JGI IMG/M metagenome (GOLD analysis project Ga0163144, IMG submission 123175) | Freshwater microbial mat bacterial communities from Lake Vanda, McMurdo Dry Valleys, Antarctica - Oligotrophic Lake LV.19.BULKMAT1 | ecosystem: Environmental > Aquatic > Freshwater >... | reverse complement strand
CCGACCGGGTCGTTGCGCCACGGGAACCCCTTCCACTCGGGGCGGAACGGCTCCTTCAGCAGCTCCGGGCGATCCCACAGCGTCGAGTGGGTGAACTCGCGCCAGACCAGCTCGTTCCGGAACTTCGCGTCGTCGATCGCGTGCCACACCGTCCGCGGCGACAGCGTCCCGAACTTGAGGTCCTGCGACAGCCGGCTCGTCCCGCGGCGGTCCATGCGATCGCGATCGCCGGCGTAGGCGTCCGCGAGCGGGACGAACTGCTTGAGCCGACGCCGGGCCGCGGCCTCGCCGCCCTCGAGGATCCGCGGGTTGGGCGTGATCCCGAGGTCGGCGCAGCTCGGGATCGGCACCTCGTCGGCGCGGACGTCGCCTGGCACCGGCGGGAGCTTGCGCGGGGTCGGCAGCGGCGTGGCGATCGCCTGGACCTCGGCGAACCGCCGCGCGAACGCGGTGAACACGTTGTACGGCGTCCCGCTGCCGGTGCGCAGCGTCCCCGGCGGCTGCAGCGTCTCGCCCTCGAACAGGGTCAGCGTGACCTGCTCGCCGATCCGCCGATCGCGCTCGCGACCGAACGGCTCGATCCAGCGGTGGGCGACGACGCGGTCGACCTTCCAGCGCTTCGCGAGCCGCGGCACGACCTCGATCGCGCGGCCGCCCACGACGATCAGCCGCGAGCCCAGGTGCTCGAGGTTGGCGGCGAGCGCAGTGATCGACGCGAGCAGGAACTGGATCCGGTGCGGGATCGCCTGGGCACGCTCGGGCGCGAAGAACGACGGATCGAGGACGAACAGCGGGATCACCTCGCCGTCATCGAGGGCCGCGCGCAGCGGCGCATGATCTCCGACCCGCAGGTCCTTGCCGCGGAACCAGACGAGGGTGCGCATCGTCGGCGTTCCTAGCACGGTCGCGCTACGCTGCCCGCCGATGACGGTCCGCCAGCTGTGGATCCTCGCCGCGGCGCTCGCCGCCGTCACGGGGCTGTCGATCCTGACGATCGACGCGCCCGTGGCCCGCGCGCTGTCGCACCACGACGCCGACTACGGCTGGCCGTACTGGTTCAACCGCGGGCTCACCGAGCTCGACAAGATCTCGGGCATGGACTGGAAGCGCGGCCGCCTCGCGACGCTCTTGATCGTCCTCGGCGCCGCGCTGTGGTGGTGGCGCCGGCCCTGGGGCCGCGCCGCCCTGATCCTCGGCCTCGTGCAGGCGGGCAGCCGCGTCGGCGCCGGCTATCTCAAGCCGCTGACCGGCCGGCTCCGACCCCAGGAGGCGATCGCCGGCGACCAGCTCGACGACACGTTCTGGCACGACCAGGGGATCTCGTTCCCGTCGGGCCACGTCGGGTTCTACGCCGGGCTCGCGCTGGCGGTCGCGCTGATCTGGCCGCGCGCGCGGATCCCCGCGCTCGTGCTGCTCGCGCTGGTCTGCGTGACGAAGCTCGCGCGCGACGCGCACTTCGTCTCCGACGTCACCGGCGCGGTCGCGATCGCGGCGCTGTGCACCGCGGCGGCAGGCGCGATGTTGCCCGCAGCGCTCAGCCGCGGATCCGCTGCACGAACCACCAGCGGTGGCCCTCGAGGTCCTCGGCCTCGTAGGCCCGGTCCTCCCAGTACTCCGCGCCGTGGTCGGTGTTCTTCGGCTCGGTGAGGATCTTCGCGCCGGCTGCCCGGGCGTGCGCGCAGTGCGCGTCGGCGTCGTCGATGTAGACGCACAGGCTCTGGGTGTTCGCGCCGCCGATCGAGCTCGGGCTCTTGCGGTGAGTGGCCTCGGGCCGCTCCGGTGACCTCGTGTCGCCGACCATGATCAGGCCGTCGGCGAGCTCGAGCTCCGAGTGCACGATCCGCCCCCCCTCGCCCTCGACCTTGATCCGGACCGAGAAGCCGAACGCGTCGCCGAGCCAGGCGATCGCCTTGGCGGCGTCGTCGTAGAACAGCGCCGAGGAGATCCTCGGCCATCCCTTGGGTGCGTCTCGCATGCGACGATCCTACCGCTCGGCGGGGATCACCGTACCCGCGCGCGGGACCCAGTTGCGCAGCTCGCGGCGCAGCCCGAGATCGAACCGCAGCGCGGTGTCGACGCGGAGCGCGCGGTCGCTCTCGAGCGTCGCGTAGAACGTGCGCGCTACCTCGGCGGCGCCGGTGACGTGCCAGCCGTCGCCGGGGATCGCGCGGAACGGCATCGAGACCGCGACCCCGCCGCCGCCGGTGACGTGGTCGATCGAGTCGTCGGGCGACGTCCAGATCCGGCTGCGCGCGGCGAACGCGGTGGCGCTGACCGCGACCTCGTCGAACGTGGTCGCGACGTCGGCGCTCGCGCGTTCCTCGAGGACGAGCGCGGCGTCGGCGGTGAGGTGGAGGTTGCGCTCGATCCCGGCCGACGCCTCGACGCGGCTGTGGACGCCGAGCCGCGCGCGCCACGCCGGCGTCTGGAGATCGGGCAGGTCGAGGCTGTCGATCGTCGAGACCACCTCGTCGTTCACGCTGATCTGCGAGTACGCGGTCGACGCGTGGCCGTAGGCGGCGTCGAACCACAGCGGCCCGAGCTGGACGTCGGAGAGTCGCGGGTAGAACGTCGTCATCACGGCGCCCTCGTAGGCGCCGTCGATCGCGGTGGCCTCGAGGGCGATCAGGTCGAGCTTGCCGACCTGCTCGTCGCCGGCGAGGCGCGTGAACGCGAACGGCGACCAGTCCGCGGTCGTCGAGAACCGATGCACGGTGGCGTCGCCGTCCTGCTGCTCCTCGAAGTCGAACCCGTTGTCGACGACCATGAACTGGACGCCGGCGTGCTTGCCGAGCCACTGCAGCCCGATCATGTCGACGTCGAACCCCGCGCTGCGGTAGCGGCGGCGCCAGCGATCCGGACGATCGCCGAGCTCGGGCGCGACGTCGAACGCGAGCCGCTCGGCGAACGTGAGCTGGAACGCGGGCAACACGACCGGCCGCAGCTCGGCGTCCTGCGCGAACACGAGGCCGGCGCCGTCCGAGCCGGCGCGCAGGCTCGCCTCGGCCTGGCCGCGCGCGAACGCGTACGACCTCCAGTAGTGCCATTCGGCGTTGCCTTCGATCCACGCGCCGGCGCGCAGCTCCTGGGTGTCGGCGCCGGTGGTGGTGGCGTCGGCGAACACGCCGGCGGTGGCGCCGGCGACGTCGGGGGCGAACGAGAGCTCGAGCTCCGGGACGTCGTCCTCGGCAAAGGCGGGGGTGGTGAGCAGGAGGAGCAAGGCGGGAGCGAGGCGCACGCGCCTGCGATTTGCAACGCCCGGGCCGCCCGCAACCACGCGGGACCACACCGCCGTCGGTGGTGAGGGCTCGACACCGTGTGCGAAACTCGCGACCGATGACCAGCCCCGCGCCACCCCTGCTCGCGATGATGAGCCCGGAGCTGCTGTCCAACCCCTACCCGATGACCGCGAAGCTCCGCGCGGTCAGCCCGGTGCTCCGCACCTCGGCGCTGTTCGGCCTCGACGGCTTCCTCGTGACCAGCCACGCCGGCTGCAGCGCGGTGCTGCGCAGCAAGCACTTCGGCAAGGAGGGCCAGCGCGTCCTGCCGCCGGACAAGCTCGCGATGATCCCGCAGGAGGGCGTCGAGCTCGCCGAGAAGCGGCGGCACAGCATGCTGTTCGCCGATCCGCCCAACCACACCCGGCTCCGCGGCCTGGTGAGTCAGGCGTTCACGCCGCGCACCGTCGAGCGGCTGCGGCCGCGGATCGCCGCGATCACCGAGGAGCTGCTCGACGCCGTCGGCGACGACTTCGATCTGATCCGCGAGGTCGCGTTCCCGCTGCCGATCGTCGTGATCGCCGAGCTGCTCGGCGTGCCGTCCGAGGACAAGGAGCAGTTCAAGGCGTGGTCGACGATCCTGACCCGCGGCCTCGATCCGGGCGCGACGCCCGACGAGCTCGGGCCGATCGTCGGCGCGCTGAACGAGCTCGACGCGTACCTCACCGGCGTGATCGAGGAGCGCCGCCGCGCGCCGCGGCAGGATCTGATCAGCGATCTGGTCCGCGCCCAGGAGGCCGGCGACCAGCTCAGCATGCCGGAGCTGCTCGCGACCTGCCGAGTGATCCTCACCGCCGGTCACGAGACCACCGTGAACCTGATCGGCAACGGCATGCTCGCGCTGCTGAACCACCCGGGCGAGCGCGACCGGCTGATCGCCGATCCGTCGCTGATGCCCGGCGCGGTCGAGGAGCTGCTCCGCTACGACAGCCCGGTGCAGATGACGCTGCGGTTCACGTTCGAGGAGACCGTGATCGGCGGGCAGACCGCGAAGCCCGGCGACCTGGTGGTCGCGCTGCTCGGCGCGGCCAACCGCGATCCCGAGGTGTTCGCCGACCCGGACCGCCTCGACGTCACGCGCAAGAACGCGTCGCAGCACCTGTCGCTGGGCGGCGGCATCCACTACTGCCTCGGCGCCGCGCTCGCGCGGCTCGAGGGCGAGATCGCGATCGGCGCGATCCTGCGCCGCCGCCCGAACCTCGCGCTCGACGGTACGCCGCTGACCTGGCGGCGCAACGTCGTGCTGCGCGGCGTGACCTCGCTGCCGGTGCGCGGGTGATCGCGATCCCGGCGCGCGACGCCGACGTGTTCGTCGCGCCCGCGCTGCGCCCCGGCCTCGCGGCGCCGCGGTGGGACGGCGCGGTGCGGCTCGACGACGCGCTCGCGCCCGGGCTGGTCGCCGAGGTCGCGGTCGCGCTGACCAACCTGCCGTTCCACCTCGAGATCGACGACGCGCGCGCCGACGTCCGCTGGCGCTGCACGCTGACGCTGCCGCCGAAGCTGGACCCGCAGCTGCCCGGCCCGGGCTGGCGGCTGGTGCGGCTGCTCGCGCGCGAGCTGCCGGCGCTCGCCTCCGCGATCGTCGGGCGCGCGGTCACCGTCGCGTCGCCGCACACGCTGCCGCTGATCTCGCTGCGCAAGGGCAGCTACCTCGACGACACGCCCGCGCCAACGCTCGAGGCGGTGATCGGCCTCGCCGGCGCGGCGTGGCCCGCGGCGTGGGGCGGCCACACCGAGCTCCCCGAGCGCGGCGTCGCGTGGCCACCCGGCTGCGGCACGATCGATCTGATCGACGCCGGCGTGCGCCGCCGGATCCCGCTGGTCCGTCGTCACGTCGAGGCGATGTCGCTCCACGTCGCGCTGGTGCCGGCGTGAAGCTCGCGGCGTCGGCGCACGACACCGCGAGCCTCGCCCGGGCGTGGCAGGCGCGATCGTCGGTGCGGATCGGCCCGTTCCTGGACGACGGCGTGGCGCGCGAGCTGCGCGACGCGCTGCGCGCGCAGGCGTGGGCCGCGGCGCCGCCGTCGGCGAGCGTGCGCCTGCAGTACGAGGTGTTCACCAACATCCCCGAGGCAGGCTGCGATCACTTCACGTGCCGGTTCGCGCGGTGGATGTGGGACGAGGTGCCGGCGTGGCTCGAGCAGGTGACCGGCCGCCGGTACCGCCCGCCCACCGACCGCGAGCTGGTCGCGATGATCTACCGACGCGGCAGCTACCTCGATCCGCACAACGATCGCGATCCGATCCGCCGGCTCGCGTTCGTGATCGGGCTGACCTCGACGTGGTGGCCTCCCGAGCACGGCGGCCACCTCGAGTTCGTCGAGCCCGACGACGCCGACGGCATGCGCCTGATCGAGCGCCGCGATCCGGGCTGGAACACGCTCGACCTGTTCGCGGTCGACACGCACGACCGGCTGCACCAGGTGCCTCAGCTCACGATCGACGTCGAGCGGCTGACCATCTCGGGCTGGTTCATCTAGCCGTTTGGCCTTGAGCCGGCCGCCGAACCGGGCTACGCCCGTCGGTGGTGAACCGCAGGACCGCACGGATCGTCCTCAACCTCGACGTCGAGCTCCGGTTCGGCGACCGGGTGATCCGCGCGGTGTCGCAGGACGTGACGCCGTTCGGCATGTTCGTCCGGATGGAGGAGCCGCTCCCGCTCGGCACCTCGATCGAGCTGACGATCGCGCCGCAGGGCGTGCGGCTCAGCGTCCCCGCGCTGGTGGTCCACCAGCTGGTCGAGGCCGAGGCGCAGACGCTCGGCCGCCGGCCCGGCAACGGCATCCTGTTCCGCGGCGACCAGGCGTCGCCGTTCGTCCGCGAGCTCGAGCGCCTGATCGAGGCCAACCCGCAGGTCTCGCACCCCGACGACGAGCTGCGGATCGTCGTCGCGGACTCGTCGACGCGGCTGCTCGAGCGCCTGTCGACCGCGCTCGACAACGCGGGCTTCTCGGTCGCGACCGCGACCAACGGCATGGAGGCGCTCGGCGCCGCGCTGTCGCGCACGCCGGACGTGGTGCTCGCCGAGCGCGACATGCCGGTGCTCGACGGCCTGCACCTGCTCCAGGAGCTCGGCCGCCACGCGCAGCTCGCCTCGGTGCCGGTGATGATCATGATGGAGACGCCGAACGATCTGCAGCGCCTCGAGGCGTTCCAGCTCGGCGCCGTCGAGGTGCTGCCCAAGCCGTTCACCGCCCTCGAGGTGATCCTGCGCGCGCGTCGGGTGGCGCTCGCCGGCCGGCGCGAGGCCGAGCGCGTCGTGCTGCGCGGCTCGATCGATCACGTCGGCTTGCCGTCGCTCCTGCAGATGCTCGAGCAAGATCGCGAGACCGGCGTCCTGCGGCTCAGCCAGGACGATCTGGTCGCGTGGCTCAACCTGATCGACGGCCGCGTGGTCCGCGCGCGCAGCTCGGATCTGCGCGGCGATTCGCGCACCACGCTGATGCGCATCCTCAACTGGACCAGCGGCTACTTCGAGCTGACCGCCGGCACGCCCGAGGGCGAGGTCGAGCTCGCCGAGTCGATCACGCACCTGCTGCTCGAGCACGCGCGCGTCCGCGACGAGCTGCGCGCGTAGCTGCGAGCTACTCCTCGCGCTTCATGACGTGGAAGCCGAAGTCGGTCTCGACGACGCCGGTCTCGCCGACCTCGAGCCGCAGGCCGAGCTGGCGGAACTCGAGCACCAGGCCGGCGTCCGGCGAGACCTCGTAGCCGTCCGGGTTGGACTTGAGGCCGGTGTCCTCGCTGGTCGCGCGCATCAGCGCGTCGAAGTCACCGCCCGCGGCGATCTGCGCCATCAGCTCGTCGACCACGGCCTCGGCGTCGGCCTGCGTGCGGGCCGCCGCGCGATCGTCGATCTTGCCGTTGTACGCGTCGGCCTTGTCCTTCCAGCCGACGAGGATGTGCTTCACCCGCGTGCGGCTGGCGCGCGGCTCCCGCTGCAGGATCTCGGTGGAGATCACGCGCGACTTCATCGCCGGCGGGTTCATGCGGTTGTTCATGGTCGGGCCACCGGGGCTGCCCGAACACGCGACGAGGACCAGCATGACGAACGAGAGTCGGATCATCGCGCGGACCCTACCACGAGGTATGGTGCGCGCCGTGCCGACCCTCGAAGAGCTCACCGCCGCGTTGCCGCCGCGCATCTGGTACCTGACGTCGAACGGCAAGGACATGTGGTGTCGTCGGCCGTACTCGTTCTGGTTCTCCACCGGCGAGGCCGCCGAGCAGTTCGCGACCGCGATGGGCAGCGAGTACGGCCTGTTCGCGGTCGGCTACGACACCACGGAGGTGCTCGCCGCGCCCTCGCTCGACGCGCTGCGGGAGCTCAGCGTGACGCGGATCTTCATCGATCCCGCGATCGACCCCGACACCGGCGACGTCACCGGCACGATCCTGCGGCTCAGCGACATGAACTGACGCGGCGACGCGTGATAAACCCGCGCCATGCCCAACCCCGTCGCGAACTTCGAGACCTCCCTCGGCAACTTCTCCGCCGAGATCTACCTCGACAAGATGCCGGTCACCGCCGGTAACTTCATCAAGCTGGTGAAGGCGGGCCACTACGACGGCCTGCACTTCCACCGCATCATCAAGGACTTCATGATCCAGTTCGGGTGCCCGCACTCGAAGGATCCGAACAGCTCGCGCGCCGGCACCGGTGAGTCGCCGTTCGGCAAGATCCAGGACGAGCACCCGGCCGGCGCGCAGATCTCGAACGAGCCCGGCACGCTGTCGATGGCGAACACCGGCGCGCCCAACAGCGGCGGCTGCCAGTTCTTCATCAACACCGTCCACAACAAGTACCTGGACTGGTTCAGCCCCGGGAACAGCAAGCACCCGGTGTTCGGCAAGATCACCACCGGCCTCGACGTCGTGAAGAAGATCGAGACCACGCCGACCGGCGATCGCGACAAGCCGAAGACGCCCGTGAAGATGAACAAGGTCACGATCACCGAGTGAGGCGCCTCGCGCTCCTGCTGGTGATCGCGGGCTGTGGTGGGACCTCCGCCGTGCCCGCGAAGCCGGGTGGCGACACGCCGCCGCCGCCGTCCGCGGTGGCGACGTGCGACGCCGCCGCCGCGCACCTGGCGACGATGCCGCGGCCCACCGACGCCCAGGGCGATCCGGTCGAGACCGCGCGGGCCAACTGCGCCTCGCAGCCGTGGGAACAGCCGCTGATCGACTGCGTCGCAGCTACGGATCAGCCGATCGCGGCGCGGACGGCCTTGGCCACCGCGTCGTAGTCGGCGGGCAGCTCGACCGGGACGTTGCGGTGCGCCGGCGCGGCGACGCCGGCGAGCTTGGCCTCGTGGTAGCCGACCTTGAACTCGGCGAACTTGAGGCCGCTCGCGGTGGAGATCACGACGGCGCGGTGGTCGCGCTTGACGAGGCCGCGCTCGACCAGCTGCTCGAGGGCGGCGAGCGCGACGCCGGTGTGCGGGCACGCGAACAGCCCGAACCGATCGGCCCGCGCCGCGGCGTCGGCGAGCTCCGACTCGGAGGCGCGCGCGACCACGCCGTCGCACGCCTTGAGCGCCCGCACCGCCTTGGCGAACGACACCGGGTTGCCGATCTGGATCGCCGACGCCAGCGTCGGCTTCGCGGTCACCGGCGCCAGCGGGGCGTAGCCGCTGGCGTAGCTGTCGAACAGCGGGCTGGCGTGCGCGGCCTGGGCCACGCAGACGCGCGGGCGGCGATCGATCACGCCGAGATCGAGGAGCAGCTGGAACCCCGCGCCGAGCGCCGACACGTTGCCGAGGTTGCCGCCCGGGATCACGATCCAGTCCGGGACCTCCCAGCCGAGCTGCTGGACGATCTCCATCGCGACCGTCTTCTGGCCCTCGAGGCGCAGCGAGTTCATCGAGTTGGCGAGGTACACGCCCTCGCGCTCGGCGAGCTGCTGGACGATCGCCATGCAGCCGTCGAAGTCGGTGTCGAGCGCCAGCACCGCGGCGCCGTTGGCCAGCGGCTGGACGAGCTGCGCGGTGGAGATCTTGCCGCGCGGCAGGATCACGATCGCGCGGATGCCCGCGTGCGCGGCGTACGCGGCGAGCGCCGCCGAGGTGTCGCCGGTCGACGCGCACGCGACCGCGGCGATCGGCTTGCCGTCGGCGATCATCTGCTTGACCGTCGAGACCAGGACGGTCATGCCGAGGTCCTTGAACGAGCCCGAGTGCGAGGTGCCGCACTGCTTGATGAACACCTCCGCGACGCCGAGGTCGGCGGCGTAGCGCGGCGACGGCATCAGGTGCGTGCGGCCCTCGTGCAGCGACACCACGTGCTCGGGCCGGACGTGCGGCGCGACCACCTCGTGCTTGCCCCACACGCCCGAGTCGTGGAGGCCGTGGCTCGCGCCCCACCGGGCGTCGAACAGCGCCCGCCACGCCGCGCCGTCGCGCTGCTGGAGCGGCGCGAGGTCGTGGACGACCTCGAGCAGGCCGCCGCACCGGGGGCAGCGATAGACGATCTCGTCGAGCGGGAACTCGACGTCACAGGACGAGGCGCAGCGGAAGACGGCGCGCATGGGCGCACACTCTAGATCTTCGGCTTCGCCTTGAGAACGACCTTGTTGTCCTTGATGACGACGCCGAACTCGACGCCGCGCGCGCGATGGTCGGTCATGATCCGGCTCGACTGCGAGCGCAGCGTGCGGAGCAGCTTGTCGTAGGTGACGCCGTCGTTGCTCTCGCCGCACAGCTCGCGGGCCTTGAGGTAACGGTTGTAGAGGGTCCGGGTCTCGGACTCGGACATGCCGGGCGGCGGCCCCAGCGCCGAGGCCTGGCCGGTGACGCCGGGTCGCGCGGCCGGCCCCGACGCACGGCCGGGCGCGGCCTGGCGCGGGATCGCGGTGCCGCTCGGCGGGGTGGCGCGCGACGGCGCCGCCGCGGGCACGGGCGCAGGCGCGACGGCCGCCGCGGCAGGCGGCTTGATCGCCGGCGAGCTCGACCGCATCGGCGGCGGCCGCAGCGGCGGCGTCGTCGGGCCGCGTCGGCGACCGGCCTGGTCCATCACCGGCGGCACCGCGGCGCGCTCGGTCGGCGGATCGAAGTCGTGGACCGTCGCGGGCCGGGGCGTGGCCACGGGCGGCGGCGCCGTCGCGCGGCGCGGCACCGAGCGCACCATCGCGGGCTGCTCGTCGAGCGCGGCCTCGGCCTCGCGGGTCAGGGTCGCGAACATCTCGTCGAGGTTGATGTCGTCGGGCAGCGCGTCGTCGAGGCGGTGGATGTGTCCGGGCGCCGGACGAGCCTTGGGCGCCGGCGCGGGCGCCCCGTCGTCGTGCACCTCCTCGAGCGCCGCGTCGTCGGTGAGATCCATGGCGTCGTCCACCGCGGGCGTGGGCGCCGCCGCGGGGCCGAGCTTGCCCTGCAACGCCGCGATCTTCTCGACGTTGGCGCGGTCGCGCTTGACGCGCTCGCGCATGATCTTCGGCATCGCCGCGAGGATCTCCTCGGGGATCGCCGCGCCGGTGTGCTCGGCACGCCGCTGGACGCGCTGCAGGTCGCGCACGTAGCGGCCCTGCTCGATCATCCGCATCGTCCGCTTCCAGTACGTGTTGTACGCGCCGAACTTCTGCGACAGCGTCGCGTAGCGATAGCGCAGCGCCGTGTTCTTGATCTGGATCTGCGTGAGGTCGCGCTGGCGCCGCTCCGCCTCGGTGTGGAGCTGGCTCGGCGCCACCTTCGAGATGCCGAGGAAGTACTGCTCGTACATCGCCCGCAGCCGCTCCAGCAGCTTCTCGAAGGCGTCGAGCGCCTCCTCGATCTCGGCGCCCTTCTCCTGCGCCTGATAGGCCGACTTCGAAGCCACTGGAGGCGATCGTAGCAGACGTGCTACCACGCGCGAAGCGCGCCTTCATGTCGGTCCTGTACTTCCTCGTCCTCGTCGGTGTCCTCGTGGTGATCCACGAGCTCGGGCACTTCCTCGCGGCGAAGCTGCTCGACGTCAAGGTGCTGCGGTTCTCGCTCGGCTACGGCCGGCCGCTGTTCCGCGTGAAGCTGCGCGAGACCGAGTACCAGCTCGGCGTGTTCCCGCTCGGCGGCTACGTCCGCATCCTCGGCGTCGAGGACGGCGACGATCCGGCCGCCCCGGGTGACACCGGCCGCAGCTTCGCGGCGCGCCCGCTGTGGCAGCGCCTGGTGATCGTGTTCGCGGGCCCGGCGGCCAACTTCCTCCTCGCCACCGCGATCTACTTCCTGTTCTTCGCCGGCCACACCGAGCTGCCGGCCGCCGTCGTCGGCGACGTGATCGAGGACAGCACCGCCGCCAAGGCCGGCCTCGAGCCCGGCGACAAGGTGCTCGCGATCGACGGCCAGGGCGTCCGCTACTGGGAGGAGCTCGAGCGCTCGATCCAGCGCTCGGCCGGCAAGGAGCTGCACCTCCGCTACGAGCGACACGGCAAGGTGTTCGAGAAGTACCTCGTCCCGATCTCCGAGATCGTCCGCCGCCGCGATGGGGCCGCCACGACCCAGGGCCGGATCGGCATCACGCGCGCGCCGTTCGCGCCGCTGGTCGGCGTCCTCGACCCGGCGTCGCCCGCCGCGAACGTCGGGCTGCGCACCGGCGACCTGATCGTCAGCCTCGGCGGCCTGCCGGTGGTGTCGTGGGGCGACGTCGCGAAGAAGCTCGGGCGCTCGGACCGGACCAGCGTCGTCTACTTCCGCGGCCACCCGGTGCCCGGGATCCCGCAGCTCGCGCTCGACGAGGCGCGGTTCGCCGACCTGCTCCCCGAGTACCGCACCGACGACCAGCTGGTGCGCACGATCTACACCGGCCTGGAGCGCGCCGAGATGTTCATCGCGCACATCGACCCGGGCACGCCCGCCGACGCCGCGGGCCTCCGCCCCGGTGATCTCATCACCGCGCTCGACGGCCAGCCGGTCAGCCACTGGATGGCGCTCGATCAGCGGCTGATGTCCGAGCCCGCGCGCACGTGGACGATCACGTACCGGCGCACCGACGAGGACGGCAAGGTGCTGACCCAGCACGCGCAGGTCGCGCAGGTCCGGCGCAAGCAGCTCGACGCCTACGGCCACACCGTCGAGCGGCTGGTGTTCGGCGCGCGCAACGACGCGCAGCGCGGCCGCGGCGAGATGGTGCCGATCGAGAGCCGGTTCACCTACGCGCTGTCGAAGGCGGTCGATCGCACCGGCGAGACGATCTCGATGATGGTGTCCGGCACGGTGGCGGTGCTCGAGGGCGACTCGCCGAGCGAGAGCCTGGGCGGCCCGGTGATGATGTACAAGGTCGCGACCGTCTCGGGCGAGCAGGGGTGGGAGAGCTTCCTGCTGATGATGGCGCTGATCAGCGTCAACCTCGGGCTGATCAACCTGCTGCCGATCCCGGTGCTCGACGGCGGCCACGTCCTGGTGTTCGCGATCGAGGGCGTGCGGCGGCGACCGCTGACCGCGCGCGAGCGCGAGAAGGTCCAGCTGATCGGCCTGATCTTCGTCGGCGCGATCACCGTGCTCGCGCTGCGCAACGACGTGATGCGGTACTTCCTGTGATCGTGCTCGGGATCGACGCCTCGACCCTGACCGCGAGCGTCGCCGTGCTGCGCGATCACGACGTGCTCGCCGAGGAGGACGCGCGCGCCGACCTCCAGGCGGAGGCGCTGCTGCCGCTGATCGCGCGCGTGCTCGCGCGCGCCGGGATCGCGCCCCGGGCGATCGAGGCGGTCGCGGTCGGCGCCGGCCCGGGCTCGTTCACCGGCCTGCGGATCGGCATGGCCACCGCGAAGGGCCTCGCGTTCGCGGCCGGCTGCCCGCTGTGGGCGGTGTCGTCGCTGCGCGCGCTCGCGTTCGCCGCGCGCGGCGTCGCGCCGGTCCTGGTCGCGGCCCTCGACGCGCGGCGCGGCGAGGTCTACGCCGGCGTGTTCGACGGTGACCTCGAGCCGCTCGCCCCCGAGCGCGCGCTGGCGCCGGGCGCGCTCGCCGCCGCGGTCGGCGATCCGCGCGCGGTCGTGTTCGGGGACGCGCTCGATGTCTACCCCGACCTCGGGATCCGCATCGCCGACGGCGTCCGCCGCACGCCGTCGGGCGCCCACGTGGCGCTCGTCGCGCTGAACGGCGATCGCACCGACGTGCTGACGGGCGGCGGCCCGGTCTACGTGCGCCCGGCCGAGGCCGAGGTGCTGTACCCAGACGGCGTGCCCGGCGCGCGCCGCGTGCGGTAGGCTAGAGGCGTGACAACCACCCAGGTGGATGTGGAACCCAGCGGCCTGCTCGCCGAGCTCACCGAAGAACACCGCCGCCTCGACGACGCGGTGCGCGCCTTCGAGCGGAAGGCCGCGCTGAGCCCCGCCGAGCAGATCGAGTACAGCCGGCTCAAGAAGCAGAAGCTGCGCACCAAGGATCGGATCGCGCGGCTCCAGACCTAGGCTCGTGGACTTCACCCCCGAACAGATCGAGCAGTTCCGCGCGATCGGCCTGTCGATCGACCGCGGCGGCCGGGTCTGGCACCAGGGGCAAGAGGTCACGCACCCGCGACTGCGGCAGGCGCTGCTGCGCTGGCTCGACGTCCGCGCCGACGGCCGGGACATCATCAAGCTCGACGACGTCCGGTACGCGTACGTCGAGGTCGAGGAGGCCCACCTCCGCGCCACCTCCGCGCGCTGGGACGGCGACCGGGTCTGGCTCGTCCTCGACGACGGTGCCGAGGAGGAGCTGGCCTACGACACGCTCGGGCAGACCGACGACGGGGCGCTGTGTTGCCGGGTGCGCGCAGGTACGCTGCGGTGTCGGCTGACGACCCCGGCCCACGCCATCGTCGCGGCGCGGATCGTCGAGACGCCCGGTGGGTTCGGACTCCCGGCGGCGGGGCGGACCTGGCCCGTGGCCGAAATCACGCCCCCGGTTCCCGCGCGCCGCCTATGATGATCGGCATGCGGGGAATGGTGATGATCGTGGGGCTCGCGTTGGTGCCGGCGTGCACGCTCTACAGCGGCGACAGCAGCACCGGCGATGGCGTCGACGCCGCGATCGTGCCGTGGGTGTTCGACGCGCAGCCGGCGGCCGACGCGGCGCTGCCGATCACCAGCTGCGCGCAGAGCCTGCCGTGCCCGTCGGCGTCGCCCAATCGCGTGACCGTGTGCGGGCGGCTCCGGGACGTCGAGACCGACGCGATCGTCAGCGAGACCTCGCCGACGTTCACGAGCTGCGATCTCGACAACCCGACCGCGAGCGGGCCGTGTCACTTGAAGATCACGTTCTACGACGCGCTCGACTTCGCCGGCAATCCGACCGGCGCGGTCCCGCTCGACCTGCAGGCGTACCGGCAGGACGACTGCGGCCGGTTCGTCGCCGAGAACATCCAGCGGCCGTCGCTCGGCTTCCTCGGGATCGCGGTCGACGACGCGGCCGACACGACCGACGACCACCGCCTCACCGGCGTCGCGTTCGCGGTGTCGTCGGGCCAGGTCCGAAACAACCAGATCGCGTACGCGATGCAGAGCACCACCGACGCCGCGTGGGCCGTGCAGGCCGGCCTCGGCGCGTCGACGTTCGCCGACCGCGGCGCGGTGCTGACGCGGTTCACGGGCAGCAGCGGCACGCCCGTCACCGGCGTGCGCGTCATCTCGAACGGCTCGCAGCGCCCGGCCGACGACTTCTACTTCGTCGACACGATCCCGACCTCGCGGACGACCGTCGCGCCCCTGCAAGCCCAGACCGGCCCCAACGGCGCGTCGCTGTTGCTCAACAGCCCGCTCGTCGAGCACTCCGGCACCGGCGGCGCGCCGGCCGGCTGCTCGTGGACGGCCAGCCTCGCCGCCTCGATCGCCGGCGTCATCTTCGTGCAGCACACCGTCCTCGAGAGCACGACCACCGGCGGCCCCTGCGAGCCGTAGCTCCTACGCCACGGGCAGCGTGACCACGAACCGCGCGCCGCCCGAGGGCGCGGCGTCGGCGGCGATCTCGAGCGAGCCGCCGTGCTCGAGCGCGATCTTCTTGGCGATCGCGAGGCCGAGGCCGGTACCGGTCGGCTTCGTGGTGACGTAGGGCTCGAAGATCCGCACGCGATCGGGCGCCGCGACGCCCTTGCCCTGATCGTCGACGGTGACGATGACGGTCTTGCCGTCGACGCGCCAGCCCATGACCACGTCGCCCGGCCGGCCGGCCTCCTGGCCGGCGTGGACCGCGTTCTCGGCGAGGTTGGCGAACACGCGCTTGAGCAGCAGCTTGTCGGCGGACACGGTGACGTCGTCGTCGGGCGCGGGCGGCACGTCGACCCGCAGGCGATCGGCGAGCCCGCCCTCGCGCTTGAGCTCGTCGATCACCTCGGCGAGCGCGAGCGGGTGCGCCTCGACCTTGGGGAGCTGGCCGAACGTGCGGAAGTTGTCGACCAGGCGGCGCAGCCCCGCGATCTCCTCGGCGACGATCTCGCCGGTGTCGGCGAGCGTCCGCGCGAAGTTCGGCGCGCCGGCCTGGTACGCGCTCACGCACTGCTGCACCGCCAGCTGGATCGGCGTCAGCGGGTTCTTGATCTCGTGCGCGAGCTTGCGGGCGACGTCCTGCCACGCGCCGATCCGTTGCAGGTAGTCGATCTCGCGGCGCTGGCGGTCGAGCGCGTCGAGCATCGCGTTGAACGCGACCGCGAGCTCCGCCATCTCGTCGCGCCCGCGCAGCGACGCGCGCGCCGCCGGATCGCCGGCCGACACCTGGCGCGCGGTGGTCACGAGCACGCTGATCCGCCGCGTCACCGACCACGCGGCCAGGAACCCGATCAGCATCGTCAGCACGACCGCGACGACCATCACCGCCAGGAAGCCGTTGCGATAGCCCTCGGGGAGCGCGCTGCGCACGCGCTGCACCTCCCGCGAGGCGTCGGCGGCGCGCTTGAGCTCGTTGCGCTCGGCCTGGACGTCGGCCTCGACCGCGAACGCCAGGCGCAGCTTCGCGCGGTTGGGCAGCGGCTGCTCGACGCTGGTCGATCGCCACCGCACGTCGTCGGTGTCCGGCGGCAGCGGCCGCGACCGCTCGGCCACGACCTTGCCGTCCGGATCGATCAGCGCGATCTCGACGAGGCCGTTCTCGGTGGCGATGATCGCGTCGAGCGGCGCGTCCGGAGCCAGGAGCGCGATCTCGTCGTGGGTCGCGAGCCGCAGCGCGATCTCCGCGTGCAGCCGGTGCGTCGTGTCGAACAGGTCGTTGTACGTGTCGATCGCGCGCTCGAGGCTGTGATCGCGCGCCGCCGCCTCGTTGGCGCCGAAATTCGCGGCGACCTTGCCGATCTGGTCGATCAGGTACGCGGACACCAGCAGCGGCGTGATCACGATCGCCAGCAGCAGAGCGACCAGCTTGAGGTACAGGCTGACGCGCCAGCGAGGCTTCATGGCGTGGGCCGATAGAACGGCTGCGACTTGAGGCGCATCACGCGGTCCGCGTCGGAGATCTTGGGGTTGACGAACACCGACACCATCGACCCGAACAGCCCGCCGCCACGGTCGAGCCCGCCGCCGCCGCCCTTGGTCAGCCACCGGCGCACCTCGGCGAGCGTCTCCTCGGACACCGGGTTCAGCTCCACCACCGTCGTGAGGTAGTGGTGCTCCTCGTACGCCAGGTCGCCGGCGTCGGCGATCGGCAGCGCGTCGATCCGGGTGAGCAGCTTGAGCGCCTCGGCGCGGTACTTCACCTTCTGCTTGCTGCGGCCGTCGGGACCGTCGAGCTGGATCTCGTAGACCTCGTCCCACATGTCGTAGATCACCTTGCGCTGCAGGACGGTGAACGCCACCGGGTCCGAGCCGCCCTTCTTGTAGACCCAGATCCGGATCAGGATCGTCGACTCGAAGCCCGAGCCGATCGCCTCGTACGCGGCGCTGTCGAACAGCTTGTTGATCTTGGTGGTCACCAGGATCTCGCCATCCTTCTCGGTGAACTTCATCTTCTGCGACTTCTGCGCGACGTCGTCGTCCTCGTCACCGCGCGCGGTCGCCGCCGGCGCGGCCAGCACGGCCAGCGCCACCACGACCGAGAGCAGCCTCACAGCGGCACTCTCCCGAGGGCGTTCGCGATCGTCAGCTCGAACACGCCGAGCCCGGTGTCGAGCCGCAGGCCGGCGTCGAGGAAGAGGTCGACCGGCAGGCTCCGCCACACCGACGCGTCGCGCAGCGCGAGATCGTCGCGCGAGCTGAGCGCCCACAGGCCGCCGCCGACGAACCAGTCGCCGCCGTAGATCAGGCTCGTGCGCGTGAACAGGTGGCGCGCGTACTCGACGCCGACGCTGCCGCCGACCTCGCCGTAGCTCGCCTCGGCGGTGCCGGTGTCGAGCAGGTCCCCGGGGCTCGCCGCCGACAGCGTCAGCCCGAGCGCGCGCGACGTCAGCAGCGGGTCGACGTCGCCGACGTGGATCAGGTCGAACCGCGGCGGGTCGCCGAGGACGACGCCGCCCTTGAGCCGCAGCCCCAGCGCGGCGGCCTTGCCGATCGGCCACCACCGCTCGTAGCGGGTGTCGACGCTGGCGAAGTCGTACGAGCCACCGAGCAGGGTCGAGCCGAGCTCGGCCTGCGCGGCGAACCGGCTGCCCGAGCGCGGCAGCACCGGATCGGGGCGGCTGTCGCGATCGAGCGAGACCTGTACCGAGACGACCTCGCTCGACCCGGGGCGGAGGTGCAGATCGACGGCGCTGACCCGGCCGTCCTCGAGCGCACGGGTGGGCGAGGTGGGCACGTCGACGTCGATCGCCTCGAGCCGCGCCTCGAGGGCGAACGTCGTGAACGCCGACGCGTCCCAGGTGACGCCGCCGCGCGCGGTGATCCGCTGGTACGAGAACGCCTCGAAGTTGCGCGCGCGGTCATCGGCGGGCTCGCCCGCGACGCGGAACGGCTCGCTGCCGTGGATCCAGCCGATCGAGCCGCGGATGCCGTACGGCGTGCCGAGCAGCGCCGGATCGGCGATCCGCAGCCGCGCGGCCCACTGGTCGCGGCTGCCCTCGACGTCGCCGCTGCCGGCGTAGATCGCGCCGCCGACGAGGGACAGGCCGGTGCCGAGCAGGTTGCGCTCGGCGACGTCGACGCCGAACCAGTACGGCGAGCTGACGCTGGTGCCGAACCACAGCCGGTTGAGCACGACGGTCCCCCGCTCGACGACCGTCACGGTCAGGACGACCCGGCCGCGCTCCTGGCCCTTGCGCAGGCCGAGCGTGACGTCGCGGAAGAACCCGAGCGCGAGCAGCTTGAACCGCGCGTCGCGGAGCCGCTTGTCGCCGGCGCGCAGCGCGTCGCCGATCTCGAGCGGCAGCGCGCGCACGATCACGTCGGCCTGGGTCGAGCGGTTGCCCACGACCTCGATGTCCTCGATCACGATCACCGGGCCGAAGTCCGGATCGTCGGCGGGCACGTCCTGCGCGCGCGCCTCGGGGGCGACGGCGAGCGCCGTCACCACGGCCGCGAGGACGGCGAGCAGCTTCACGCCTCGAAGCTAACGCGACCGAGGATGCGGTGCTACCTTCGGGGCGTGCGCGTGATCCTCCTCGCACTGCTGTTCGCGGCGTGCACCGACGTCCGTGACTTCGACGGCGCGTGGACCGGCGAGCGCGTCGGCGACGCGCCCGAGCTGCGCGTCGGCCTGACCGCGGCGGCGACCGCCGACCTCGAGATCAGCGTGATCGACAAGCACGGCCTCGCCGGCGTGCTGTCGGTCGCCGGCGTGATCTCCGAGGCGCCGTTCGCGTCGGTCGAGGGGGCCGAGGCGGACGTGCTGGCTGGGGTGACGTTCGCGGGCTCGCCGCTGCGGGTCTACCTCGCGTTCGTGCCGTCGAGCGACGGCGGCGGCGACGCGCTGGCGGTGATCGCCCTCTACGACGACGACCGCCTGGAGCTCCGCCTGCTCCGGGGTGGCGCCAACCCGCTCTACGGCGTGTTCGCGCTCCGGCCGGCTTCCGCTCTATGATCGGCCCGTCGCGATGATGAAGTGCCAGCACTGCGGGGGGGACAACGCGGACGACGCGCGGTTCTGCGGCGTGTGCGGCCGGGCCACGTCGACGACCGAGCCGTCGACGCACGCGCCGCCCACCGCGCCCAGCCCCGACATCAGCGGCCGCGAGATCGGCGGGCGGTTCCGCATCCTCGCCAAGCTCGGCGAGGGCGGCATGGGCGCCGTCTACCGCGGCGAGCAGATCTCGCTCAAGCGCAAGGTCGCGATCAAGCTGCTGCGCCCCGAGCTGTCGCGCGACCCCGCGATCGTCCGCCGGTTCAACGCCGAGGCCGAGGCGGTCGCCAAGCTCAGTCACCCCAGCACGGTGAGCATCTTCGATTTCGGCCAGGACGCCGACGGCACCCTGTTCATCGCGATGGAGTACCTGGAGGGCCGCTCGCTGCGCCAGGCGCTCACCGACGGGCCGATCGCGGTGCCGCGCGCGCTCCACATCGCGACGCAGATCGCCGCCTCGCTGACCGACGCGCACCGCCACGGCATCGTCCACCGCGATCTCAAGCCCGACAACGTCATGCTCATCGAGCGCGGCAAGGACCGCGACGTCGTCCGCGTCCTCGATTTCGGGATCGCGAAGCTGCGCGACGAGCAGAACAAGATGACGGTCAACCCGATGACCCAGCAGGGCGATCTGGTCGGGACGCCGCAGTACATGGCCCCCGAGCAGATCCGCGGCGAGACCGTCGACGGCCGCACCGACGTCTACGCGCTCGGCGCGATCATCTACGAGATGGTCACCGGGCGGATGCTGGTCGAGGGCGCGACGGTGATGCAGATCCTGTCGCGGCACCTGCTCGAGATGCCCCAGCCGCCGACGCGGCGCCGGCCCGACCTCGCGATGCCGCCGGCGATCGATCCGCTGGTGATGGAGATGCTCGCCAAGGATCCCAAGCAGCGCCTGGCCTCGATGGAGATCGCGACCGACCGGATCGGCGGGCTCGCGGCCCAGCTCGGCGGCTACACGGTGCCGACGCCGCCGCGGGCGATGAGCCGCCCGCCGGGCGTGCCGCAGACGATGCCGCCCGGCATGATGATGGCGCCGCCGCCCGGCATCGCGCCGCCGGTGGTGATGACGCCGCCGCCGCCACCGCCGCCGCAGCAGCACGTGCCGACGGCGATGCACGGCATGCACCCGCACGCGTACCAGGGCATGCCGCCGACGCAGCCGCAGGCGCACCCGGGGATGCCGCCGACGCATCCGCACTCGTACCCGGCGCCGGCGCACGCGATGACGCCGCCGCACATGCACCTGCCGATGGCGTACGCGCAGCCCGCGCAGGCCGGCTCGAAGCTGTGGCTGTGGATCCTGCTCGGCGTGCTGCTCGCCGGTGGCGTCGTCGCCGGCGTGCTGGTTGCGTCACGTGGCGTCGACAAGGCAGCGCAGCAGCAGCCGCCGGTCGCCGGCGATGTCGTCGATCTCGGCGGCTGGAAGCTGACCCTGCCGGTCGGGTTCCTCGAGGTCCAGGGCGTGGTCGAGATCGGCAAGACGTACGCCGGCACGATCGCCGGCAACAACGTCGCGATCATCGCGATCGCGGTGCCCGAGGACTCGAGCGGCGAGTCGCTCGATCAGCTCGACGACGGCTGTACCCAGATCGTCGCGGCGCTGTTCGAGGCCAGCATGACCGACTCGGGGATCTACCAGGGCCGCGCGCCGCTGCACTACCACTGCGACTTCATGGGCGGCCAGCAGCGCGGCGAGGGCCGCATGTACAGCGTGCCGGGCTCGACGCTCGCGCTGTTCTTCGCGACCGACACCTCGGCGTACGACGCGACCACCGCCGCCCGCGTCGAGCTGTTCGAGCGGCGGGTCGCGAAGCCGGCGTCCGGCTCGTGAGCCGGACCTGACTCCGGCCTAGTTCCGGTCGGCGACGAACATCGCGCGGCGGTTCTCGGAGTCCTGCTCGCCGGCCGGGCGCTCCTCGCCGTAGGTGAGGATCGCGATCCGCTCGGGATCGACGCCGAGGCGCAGCAGGTAGTCCTGGGCCACGCGGGCGCGGCGCTCGCCGAGCGCGAGGTTGTACTCGGTGGTGCCGGCCTCGTCCGTGTGGCCTTCGATCGTGAGCTTGCGGGTCGGATCCTGGAGGAGCCACTCGGCGTTCGCGGCCAGCGCGGCGCGGCCGTCCTCGGACAGCGACGACGAATCGAACTCGAAGAACACCACCGACGTGAGCGAGGCGTCCGACGCACCCGCGGCCAGCACGTCCTCGGACTCGTCCTTGGTGACGGGCGCCGCGGTGCGATCGCCGCCGGAGGAATCGGCGATCTGATCGTCGACGGGCAGCGTGGCGGCGGCCTTGTCCTTCTTGCAACCGCTGGTGACGAGGAGGGCGAGCAGGAGGGTGCTGGGGAAGATCGTGCGAAGCATGCCCGGCAACTACCACGGGTCTCGGGTGCATGCCAACCTGCGACCCATGAGTCCCACTCGGCTCACCGAGCTCGCGCGCGGCGGTGGCTGCGCCGCGAAGATGAAGCAGCAAGATCTCGTCGAGGTGCTCGCGCAGGTGCCGCCGTGCACCACGCTGCCCGACGTGATCGTCGATCGCGATCACGGCGACGACGCCGCGGTCGTGCGCGGCACCGGCGAGCGCGCGCTCGTGCTCACGACCGACGTGATCGCGCCGCTCGTCGATGATCCGGAGGCGTTCGGCGCGATCGCCGCGACCAACGCGATGAGCGACGTGTGGGCGATGGGTGGGCAACCGCGGTTCGCGCTCGCGCTCGCGTTCTACCCGGCCGACACCGAGCCGCTCGATCAGCTCGCCGCGATCCTGCGCGGCGCCAACACCGCGTGCGATCGCGCGGGCGTCGCGGTCGTGGGCGGTCACAGCGTCAAGGATCCCGAGTGCAAGTTCGGGCTCGCGGTCACCGGCGAGGTGCTGCCGCACGAGGTCCTGTCCAATCGCACCGCGCAGGCCGGGCAGGCGGTGATCCTCACCAAGGCGCTCGGCACCGGCGTGCTCAGCCAGGCGATCAAGAAGCAGCTCGCGTCGTCGGACGAGATCGCCGCCGCGATCGCGTCGATGACCACGCTCAACCGCGAGGCGCTCGCGGTCGGCCGCGCGCACGGCATCACCGCGTGCACCGACGTCACCGGCTTCGGCCTGCTCGGCCATCTCCGGAACATCCTGCGCGGCTCGGAGCTGTCCGCGGACGTCGCGCTCGCCGAGCTGCCGCTGCTCCCCGGCGCCCTCGCCCACGCCGCCGCCGGCCTGATCCCCGGCGGCTCGCGCGCGAACCGCGAGTTCGTCGCGCCGCACCTGCGCCACGAGCCGCTCTCCGCCGATCGCGACCTGCTGCTCACCCTCGCCACCGACGCCCAGACCTCCGGCGGCCTGCTCCTCTGCATCCCCGCCGCGAACGCCGACCGCTGCGTCGCCGACCTCCGCGCCCTCGGCCTCCCCGCCGCGCGCGTCGCGACGCTGAGCGACCGCGACCCGGGGACGATCCGCCTCTAGGCCAGGTACGCCTCGTGGCAGACGGCCTCGATGTTGTGGCCGTCGGGATCGAGGACGAACGCGCCGTAGTAGTCGGGGTGGTACATCGCGCGCACGCCGGGCGGGCCGTTGTCGCGGCCGCCCGCGGCGATCGCGGCGGCGTAGAACGCGTCGACGAGCTTGCGGGTCGCGGCGCGGATCGCGAGGTGGGTGGGCGTGCCGATCGTCCCGGGGACGATCCACAGATCGGGCTTGGGCTTGATGCCGAAGCCGGCGACGCCGGGGAACTCGACGATCAGCTCGTAGCCGAGCGGCGCGAGCGCGGCGAGGTAGAACGCGCGCGAGCGCGCGAAGTCGGTGACGGCGAGGCCGGTGTGGTCGATCATCTTGGCTCCACGAGCGCCGCGATCTCGTCGGCGCCGAATCCGTAATCCGCGAGGACGTCGCGGCTGTGCTGACCGAGCCGCGGCGCGGGGGTCGAGTGATCGCGCACGCCGACCGGCGTCCGCAGCTGCTGCAGCGGTCCGAGGTCGCCGCCGTCCATCGTGAAGAACGCGTCGCGCGCCTCGTGCAGCGGGTGGGCCGCGAGCTCGTCGAGCTCGAGCACCGGCTCGCAGCAGCAGTCGTGCGCGGCGAGCTGCGCGACCCACTCGTCGCGGGTCTTGCGCTCGAGGATCGCCTGGATCTCGGCGCGCAGCGCGTCCTGCTTGTCCGGCGGCGCGACGATCTCGGCGACGTTGCCGGCGCGGCCGATGCCGGCGTTGAACGCGAGCCAGAACTTCGGCTCGAGCGCGCCGACGCTGAGGAACTTGCCGTCGGCGGTGCGGTAGACGCCGTAGCAGGCCAGCGCGCCGTTGAGCATGCCGGTGCCGCGGGTCGCGTTCATGCCGCAGTCGAGGTTGCCGAGCTCGGCGATCAGCAGCGCGAGCGCGCCTTCGGTCATCGAGATGTCGAGGTGCGTGCCCTTGCCGGTCCGCTCGCGGCCGAGCAACGCGGCGAGGATCGCGGTCGCGCTCCACAGGCCGCCGCCCGCGAAGTCCGCGATCTGCACGCCCGGCATCGCCGGCTTGCGATCGCGCGCCTCGGCGCCCATGCCGAGCACGCCGGCGAGGCCGATGTAGTTGAGGTCGTGGCCGGCCTTGTCGACGTACGGCCCGGTGGCGCCGTAGCCGCTGATCGAGCACAGCACGATCTTCGGGTTGCGCGCCGACAGCACCGCGTACCCGACGCCGAGGCGATCCATCACGCCCGGGCGGAAGCTCTCGACGACGACGTCGGCGCGCTCGACCATCCGCAGCAGCGCGCTCACGCCCGCCGGAGCCTTGAGGTCCAGCGCGAGCGAGCGCTTGTTGCGGTTGACCGCGAGGAAGCGGCCGGACAGGCCACCCTTCGCCGGAGGGAACGCGCGCATGTAGTCGCCGACGCGCGGGTCTTCGACCTTCACGACGTCGGCGCCCAGGTCGCCCAGCACCATGGTCAGAAACGGCCCCGGGAGGAGCCGTGACAGATCCAGGACGCGGATGCCGTCGAGGGGACGGCCGGTCACGTCGGGCTCAGACGCCCTTGGCGAGATCGAAGAACTGCTGGAGCTTCATCGCCAGCATCGGGTCGCCGGAGACGCGGAGCTTGCCCTGGAAGTAGAGCTGCATGCCGGCGTTCGGGTCGGCGAGCATCGCCTTGAAGTCGTCGTGCGAGACGTCGATCGTGCACTGGGCCTTGCCGGTGTCGCCCTTGTCGCACGTCGGCGGGTCGCTGGTGAGATCGACGGTCCAGTCGCCGCCGCCTTCGCCGGAGATCTTGAACGCGTAGATCGCGTTGACCTCTCGCGCCTTGTCCGGGAACTGCTTGAGGCCAGCCGGGATCATCACGTCGAACAGTTCCTGAGCGTCCTTGGGCATCTGCGGGGCCATGAAATCCTCCAGAGTCGGGTTCGGGGGAGGTCGGTGTAACCCGGCGCGTCGCGACGCGTCAATGGTAACGCGTGGAGACATGACCTCGGACGTCGTTCAACAGGTGACGCCGGTGCACTCGGTCGCGACGGCCTCGACGCAGAAGTTGTCCCACGTGTCCGTGCAGCAGAAGTCGTCGGCCGCGCAGACCGCCGCCTCGCACGTGCCGCAGGTGTCGAGCAGCGGGCCACCCTCGGTGCACACGTCGTGATCGCAGGCGGCAGGGGCCGCAGCGGCGGCGCACTGGTCGTCGATGAAACAATCGATGATGCAGTTGAAGTCGAGGCTCTCGCACTCGCCGCCGGCGACGTCGCACATGAGGTCACCGCAGGCCGTGGCGACCGTGCAGTCGCTCGGGCAGCTCGTCTCCTCGCCGGCACCACACACGAGATCGCCGCAGGTCGCCGCGGGCGGGCAGTCCACCGGGCAGCTCGCCGTGGTCTCGGTGCCGTTGCAGACCGCGTCGCCGCAGCTGCCCTGCCCGCCGCCGCAGTCCGCGGCGCAGGTGTTCATCGTCTCGGTGCCGTTGCACAGGTTGTCGCCGCACACCGGGTTTCCCCCGCCGCTGCAGTCCGCGGCGCAGGTGTTGATCGTCTCGCTGCCGTTGCAGCTCCCGTCACCACACACCGCCTCGGAGCCGCAGTCCTGCGGGCAGCTGCCGACGGTCTCGCTGCCGTTGCAGGTGTTGTCGCCGCAGATCGCCTCGACGTCGTCGCCGTCGCCCTCGGTGCCCTGGGCGCACCCGACGCCAGCGATCAGGAACAGGACGACGATCCCCCACAGACGGTGGTGCTGCCTCATGTGGTCGCATCCTACCTGCACCTGCCCCGCGGAGATCCACCGAAAAAAGCGTCGGGCCCCACGAGGGGCCCTGACGTTCGATCGCAGTGGCTGAGGTGTCAGAGCGGCGGGAGGTCCGAGGTCGCGAAGGCGCAGGCCGCGACCTCACCCTCGGTGGGCAGCCACGACGCCGAGTCGGTGTAGTACGCGGTGTTGAACGAGCTGTCCCAGCACTCGGAGGCGGTGACCTGGGCGTCGGCGAGGTCGCCGCTGGACACGTTCTCGTAGTGCTCGCCGTCACGGAGCGGCCCACCATCGTGGGCTGAATGCTCGGGGCGTCCTGGCCCCGCACACGTCACGATGACGGTGCCACCGGGCCGACATGCAGCGGCGATGGCGTCGATGATGCCCCGCCAATTATCGGAGT
>Ga0163144_10006480_pt1 | contig 25797 bp, 22 predicted proteins | sample OliLak19BULKMAT1_FD_123175 | JGI IMG/M metagenome (GOLD analysis project Ga0163144, IMG submission 123175) | Freshwater microbial mat bacterial communities from Lake Vanda, McMurdo Dry Valleys, Antarctica - Oligotrophic Lake LV.19.BULKMAT1 | ecosystem: Environmental > Aquatic > Freshwater >... | reverse complement strand
AGATGGAAATATAGATTAGTTTTGTGAAGAAAATATACATGCTTAAAGCGGAATCCATTTTGATGACAGTATATTTAATTTCGCTGAAAAAGGCATCAGCAGACCGAATTGAAAAAGGTTTTTAAATGTTTAGTAATTAAATAATAATTGATTTGCAGCTAGGTGGTGGGTATTTTGATATCCTGTCATCTTCTTATGATGGGTTTTTATTTAGTTGTTCATCTAAACAGCTAAACCTCTAAACATCAATGGGAGCATGATGTTAAAAAATCTTAATTTCCAAACTATTAATATTACAATAAATAGGGTAACACCTGGTACATAAACATGAAAGTAACTTTCTATAAATACCACGGCACAGGCAATGATTTTATTATCCTGGATAATTATAATTCCGTGGCGCCTGTTTTAAGCAGAAAGCAAGTGTTGCAACTTTGCAACCGTCATTTTAGCATTGGTGCAGATGGATTGATGCTGTTAAATAAAAAGGAAGGATACGATTTTGAGATGCAATACTACAACTCGGATGGTAACCAAAGTACCATGTGTGGAAACGGCGGCAGGTGCATGGTGAAATTTGCCTACCAAATGGGGATTCATAAAAACTACTTCAGGTTTTATGCAATAGACGGTGAACATGAGGCGGAAATAGATATTAATGATTGGGTTAGTCTTAAAATGAAAGATGTTAATGAAGTGGCTTACCACAATGGCCATGCAATTTTAAATACAGGATCACCACATTTTGTGAAATTTGCCTCTGATGTAAAAGACATTGATGTGGTAGCTACCGGTAGTGATATTCGCTACAGCAATGCGTTTGCTGCAGAAGGCATCAATGTAAATTTTGTAGAAACAATAGATGAGGACAGTATTTATGTAAGAACATACGAGCGGGGAGTAGAAGATGAAACGTTGAGTTGCGGCACCGGCGTAACTGCAGCTGCCTTGCTTGCAGCTCATAACGAAAATGGATTTAATACAGTTGAAGTTAGAACAAAAGGTGGTAACCTAAGTGTTGAGTTTGATAAAATTGATGATGAGCATTTTGAAGATATATGGCTTTGCGGCCCTGCCGAATTTGTATTTAAAGGCGAAATAGAAATAGGGTAATGCAATCATACAACAAAAAACAGATTTTAATACAGGCAGCAGTTGCTTTTAATGAACTCACTAACTCTTCTGCAGCTGTTGAAAACGAACTGTTCTTTTATAAGCCGGGTGGCAAATGGTCTGTTGCAGAAAATATACAGCACCTCATTCTTTCAACAGGCACCACAATTCTGGCATTTAAAATCCCCGCTTTTTTATTGCGATTAATTGCTGGCAAACCTAACAGACCATCCAGAACTTATGATGAATTACTAATAAAATACAATCAGAAAATTGAAGCAGGCGGAAGTGCAAGTGCACGTTTTATACCCAGGCAATTAAAGGCGGGAGATGAAAAAGCATTGCTTATAAAAAAATGGCAGCTGGTAACAGCACGCTTTTTAACATTGGTTGATAAAAACACCAACGATTATAAACTCGACCAACACATAATTCCGCATCCTTTGCTTGGAAAGATTACCTTGAGAGAACTTTGTTATTTTACTATTTTCCACACCCTGCATCATGTAAAAACGATTAATACAATCATACAGCAAAACACCTTTGAAAATTGAATGATACAATATTTTAAAAATATAGAATCCCATACTGTTGCCATTGATAAACCGGAGGCTGGCACCTGGGTAAATGTGTTGCCGCCATTAAAGCAGGAAGAGTTTACAGAACTGAGTGAGAAACTGGACATCCCCATCGACTTTTTAAAAGATTCCCTTGATATTGATGAACGCAGCCGGTACGAAGTGGAAGATAATGCTAAGCTGATTGTAATAAAAACACCAACAGAAAACAACTCTTTTAATGACAGCGATGCCTATTATATTACCATCCCCATTTGTATCATTTTAACCCATCAGCAAATTGTAACGGTAAATTCATTTGAGAATGAAGCCATCAAAAAATTCTTAAATACTTTTCAAAACCGCAGCCCGGATAAGAAAAATATGATGGTACTAAAGATATTTGAAAAAGTAGTTACCAATTATCTTGACTTTTTAAAAGAGATTAACCAGCGCAGAAATTTGCTGGAGCAAAAACTATACGACAGCAACCGGAATGCAGAGTTGCTGGAGTTGGTACGAATACAAAAAAGCCTGGTTTATTTTATTACAGCTTTGCGCAGCAATGAATTGCTGATGATTAAAATGGCACGTACCAATGTGTTGCAATTGAACGAAGATGAGAAGGAGTTTTTAGATGATCTTATTGTAGAAACCAGCCAGGCTTTGGAAATGGCCAATACCTACACAACTATTCTCAGCAGCACGCTGGATGCATTTGCAAGCATTATATCCAACAATCTTAACAATGTGATGAAGCGGTTAACCTCCATCACCATTATAATTTCATTACCAGTTTTGGTAGCCAGCGTTTATGGCATGAATGTACCTATACCCGGTCAGGATTTACCCCATTCGTTTTATGTGCCCATCATTATTTCGGTGGTGCTGTCTGTTATTATCAGCGCCTATTTTATGAAGAAAAGATGGTTTTAAATTTATCAGCATGTTTACAATAAGAGTTTACGGTATTTTAATTAACGAGGCAAAGCAGGTATTGGTTAGTGATGAATATATCCGTGGCGGCTACTACACAAAATTCCCCGGCGGTGGCCTGGAATTAGGTGAAGGCACAAGAGATTGCCTGCAAAGGGAGTTTATAGAAGAGATGAATTTAAAAGTTGCAGTAGGCGAACATATTTACACCACCGATATTTACCAACGCAGTGCCTTTAACAATGCCCGCCAGATAGTAGCCATTTATTATTTGGTACAGGCATTGGAACCCATCATATCTCCCCTTAAAATAATTCCATTCGATTATGATGAATCGCAATTGGCCCTATATCAAAAAACAACCCAAATAGAATCTTTCCGTTTTATTGACTGGGAACAGTTTTCTCCGGACGTAGTAACATTGCCATTGGATAAAATTGCTGCGGACCTGGTAAAATCTAAATATTAATCATTCCATTTTTAGGTAGTATTAATTGGTTTGGTATTTGTTTCTTCAACCTTTCAAGCCTTCAACCTTTCAACTCTTCACCCCTGGCATAAAAGAGAGAATGACTTTAACACAACCTGATTTCTAAACTTTTATTAATGTCTTTTTTATGAAACAGCAAATAGCCCAAATAGCCATCGTAGTTAATGACTATGATGAAGCCATCCGGTTTTATACACAGCAATTAAATTTTACCTTGATAGAAGATACGATACTTAGCGAAGAAAAACGTTGGGTATTGGTTGCACCACCGGGTTCCGATGGTTGCAAATTATTGTTAGCTAAAGCAGCTAATGGACAGCAGCAAAGCAGGATAGGCAATCAAACCGGCGGCAGGGTTTTCCTGTTTTTACTTACCGATGATTTTTGGAGAGATTACAATTACTATAGGAGTAAAGGGATAAAATTTTTAAGAGAGCCAGCAAAAGAACCCTATGGAACGGTAGCTGTATTTGAAGATATGTGTGGTAACCTGTGGGATCTAATACAGCCGGTAAGTTTATGAAGCTTTGAATTCAGTCCTGGAAAAAAGTCCCGGCATCAGAAAAGTCTAAAGTCTAAGTACTAAATACTAAGTACTAAATACTAAATACCAGGTACGATATCTTCAAGTCTCCAGTCTAAATACTAAGTACTAAATACTAAGAACTATCTCCTCAAGTCTTAAGTCTAAATACTAAATACTCAATACTAAATACTAAGTACTGAATTCTCAATACTAAGTACTCAATACTAGATGTTTTTCTTACCTTCCCTACATGAAACATTTTAAGCAATATTGTAAAGAAGATATTTTATCGCTTACTAAAATACGCCGCTTCGAAACCAAGATAGGCGAGCGATTGCAGGTATTGAAACAAGGCATTGACTGGACACAGGAATTGCAGTATTCCAAAGCAAAGTATGTACTGTTGGGCATTCCGGAGGATATTGGTGTAAAAGGTAATCATGGAATTGGCGGAGCAGATACTAACTGGCTGCCGTTTTTATCTTCTTTCCTGAATGTGCAAAGCAATGATTTTTTTACCGGAGAAAATATTTTAGTGCTTGGCCATTTTGATTTTGGCGACCTCAAATACCTGATAGAAAAAAACGCCTTTAACCAGGAAGAATTGATTGATGCTTACCGGCATGCAGTTAATGCCATTGATGAGTCTGTTGAAAATGTTATCAAGATAATTGCAGCTGCTAAAAAGATACCCATTGTAATTGGCGGTGGTCATAATAATTCATATCCCATTATTAAAGGCGTTGCCAAGGGATTGCATAAAGCAGATGTAATACCGCTGGCACAAATAAACGTAATTAATTTAGATGCACATGCAGATTTCAGAACAACCGAAGGCAGGCATAGCGGTAATGGATTTCGTTATGCCGGTGAAGACGGTTACTTAGGTAAATATTGCATCATCGGCCTGCACGAAAACTATATTCCACAAAATGTATTGATGGATATCCACAACGATCCTTTTGTAGATTTTATCAGCTACGAAGAAATGTTTTTGCATGAAAGAAAGAATTTTATTCAGGCTGTAGCGCACGCAACCGGCTTTACTGAAGATACTTATACTGGTATAGAAATTGACCTCGACTGTATTGAAAATGTACTGTGCAGCGGAACCTCACCTGCTGGGATAAATTTGCTGCAAGCCAGGCAGTACGCCTGTTTTACTGCACTCGATACAAAAGTTGCGTACCTGCATATTTGTGAAGGCGCCACACAATTATCCGATGGAAGAAAAGATGACAACACCGGTAAGTTAATCAGCTATCTGGTAAGTGATTTTGTAAAAGAAGGGAGTTCTTAGAAATGAGAATTGCTGAGTACAAGCAATAAGTGCATCACGTTGTTTTAATAAATTTATCTCACAGGGCTTGTTGTTATCAAAATTTCTTTGGGGTATGTTATTCATTATTCACGATTTGGGATGAGTGACAAAATTCATTTAAATCCGAAAAAATCCTTACGTTCGTCCACAGTCAATAGGAGATTTGCTGTAAGGCTGGCTGGTAGTTTTCCTGCCCCGGCAGTAGTTTTTTGGCTATCATCGCTGGTTTATGGCTTCTCAAATATCACCGAACTTTTGACTGTTAACTGGTACATGTATATTTTTTCCAGAAGCGGCAGGGCGCTCCCACAGCAATAAATCCGATAGCTATCGAATGGCTGACTACTGCAAATCAGACTGTTGGCGGTTAATTTAACAGCGGCCATTTACCCCATTAATCCTACAACCTTTATTTAGCAATTCTGTTTGCGCATTAAAAAATATATAACATTAAATGACCTTTGAAGTAATTTCAAAAGACAACTTAAAACCATTGGCCGAACTTATACCTGAGTTGTGGAAGGATTGCTCCTTTGATGAAGAATTTGAAAACTACAAAACATTAGTGCATTCAGATAGTGACAGTTGTTTTTTAGCAAAAGATCAAGACGATTATATTGGATTTATCCATTTATCGCTTCGAAATTACTATGTAGAGGGTTCTGATTCATCGCCTGCCGCTTATGCCGAGGCCTTGTTTGTAAAGCAGCGATACAGGAAATATGGAGTTGCAAAACAACTACTCCACATAGGCTAAGAATGGGCAAAACAAAAAGGCTGTGCTCAATTAGCTTCTGATGCTGAATTGCACAATTCTATAAGTATTGAATTTCACAAAAAAACTGTTTTTTTTGAAGTAAACAGAATAGTATGCTTCATAAAAAACTATGATAAGTAAAAATATTTGGGAATAAAAATCCGTTAATAGTGGGTTTGCGAAAAGGCTGGCCGGGTGTTGGAATAATTGGCATTTTATTTCGATCAACATTAGCTTGGTAAGCACCGCAGGGCTTTTGTTTTTATATCTTTATTCTCCGGTCGTTTCGGGATTATCTTTCAAGGAATGCCGGCTTGCAGCAAGTACTGGTTTTTATCAGCAATATTATACTACCACAAAACAACCACAATTTATAAAGCGGGTCGTATACTTTCTACTGCCCAGATTCGACTTAACGCTGAACTAAACTTTAAGTCATGTGCTTCGTTCAAACTTTTGTAGGTGCATAGTTTAACGTTGCCCTTTTAGTGAAAAAATTAATGCCGTCATACCAACATATCACACAACTGTAACGATTGATATTTTAAACTTTTAAATGATTATACAAGTAAAAAATAACATAAATTTTTTAGCAGGCAACCCTAAGGTACTTTTTTTAATAGACAGTTTAGGTGCTATGCTTACTGCATTTTTCTTGTTGCTGATATTGAGAAATTTCAATGAGTATTTTGGAATGCCTGAAACAATATTGACTTACCTTGCCGGCAAAACAGCTTGTTTTTGTGTCTATTCAATCTGTTGCTTTTTTTTCCTGACAAATTATTGGTCATCCTTTATATACGGGATTGTGGTTGCCAACTTGCTTTATTGTGTGGTTACCATGGCACTTTTAATTATTTATAACGCACAACTTACAATTATCGGGACAATCTATTTTTTATTGGAAATTGCAATTATTCTTGGAATCGTTTACCTGGAGTTTAACGTTGCTAAAACAATCAAAAAAAGCAGAACAGCAGGCAGGTATTAACTAATAAATTTTCCAATAGCATAGAAGAGAAACCTAAGTTTAACGATGATCATAAAAAAGCAAATGACAGCAAACAAATTTAAAAATAAGCAGTGCTGTTTGTAAAACCGGTAATACTAATGAATGGAAAAATAAAGTATGAAGTGTTTACAGCAAATTAAGCAGCATTACAAATAAAAAAAAACCGGGGAAGCAAAATAGCTCTCCGGTTTTTTTAAAGTATTATTTTCAATAGCATTTGGATAAAAATCTTTTGATTTACCTGTTTTGTACATTTTGCAGAATGCACTGTAAAGAGTTGCTGTTTTAATGCTCCTTTAGGTGCATTAAAATAAAAAGCAGGTTAAACATATGCCAACACTTATCTATAGAAATGCTGCGACAAAGAATTTGAAACTACTTTAAACGATTCGTTTTTATATACAATCTCATATTTATTATTGATAGCTCTTATGTTTGGATTGGATAAATGCTTTTGATTATAAGGTGTAAGCATTTCAATTTCACTTTCTATATCTCCTGCACTATCAACGGTTCTTTCAAAAACACGGTAGTGAAAATGCCAGGGATTAAATTCTGCATCATCACGATTGGAAGTATAGCTATCGTTAAAACCTTCAAAAATAAGTTCACTTGTATGGCCGTTATGTTTATCTAAATGATCTGTAATATCAATAAATTGATTCAGTTCAGGGTCTTCGTGTATAATTCCACTATCCCAAACTGTTTCTCCATTTAAAAAAATAACGAGTCTGTTGTCTACATGTTTTACATTAATCCAATATTCTTTTTTCATTTTGTAAAAATTATTCTTTTTGTAAATTATTTTAATTTTCTTAAGTGCGAAAATCAACAATCCTTCTTTAAATACAACTGATAATAATTATACCTGCATATGATATAAATCCTGCATTAGTTTTTGCAAATGAATATTAGATCATTTTAATACCTGGGTGATTACGTGATTATAACTGCGTTACTTATAATACCATGAGGGTTATTGAAGAATGATTTACAGGTTATCCAGGCTTACAAATGTCATGTTGGTAAAATCCCTCCCAATAATTATTTAATAGCTTTATACTTTTTAAGATTCTTTATTTCTGCTGCTGTTGCAGGTTTAATACTAATTGCTGCACCTCCACCATTGGCCAGTGTAATGGATAATTTACTGGTATTGTCAACAATAAATTGTTCAATAACATATGCCTCCGGATTGTTGTGCCAGTCTGCAGTGGCAGCATCCATGTAAATAGTGCTTTTTCATCTAGTTGGCAACTTACTTTTACATGATTCATACTTACCTGTATGATTTTTTGCTGGCAAAAAACAGCCGACAAACAAATAACAGCAAGGCTGGAGAGGGGGATTATTTTTGAAAGCATATCGTTTATATTGAGCTATAAAATTACTCCCAAATTAAATAGCATTGGAGATATGACGCTACAACTACCTTTTTATAACAATGGTTCGGTATTTTTTAAAACTACACAGAAAGTGATATGCAACTGCAAAAACTTAGCGAAAAGCTGGCATCTTGTTTGATTTACATTGGTTTGTTTTAGTAGGATATTTCCCTTTTTAAAACCTATTGGGTGCTGGCCTTTTTGGGTCAGGCCCTTTTTTTATGAATTGGAATGTAGTTATTAAAAATTGAAAAATAAAATACAGGCTAGGGGCATTGTACTTTATTGAATAATCATTATTGAAAACAAGTAGCATGTTATCAATACCTGTTTTATCAATTCGGTTTTAAATCGTAAAAGATATTAATTAAATTATCTTCTCCCGGCACGGTTGCCAGCATAAATGATTTCCTTTTTTTGCCATCAATAATTTCAAGTACCGAAGTATTGGGGGGAATTGACCCCAGGTTGTCCCCAACAAATGTGATGGAATTGGGGCCGGGTTGTAAAGTAATGGTAATAAACTGTGGTTTCTTCTTTACCGGGAAACCCTTTTGAATCCACTTGCCATTGATGTTGATGGAGATGCTGTCGCCGTCTTCCACCGCATCATCCCAAATGGCCAACACCAATTGTTTGGCAGTGGCAACAACACTGCCCAGCAGCTTTTCATTTTCTTTTAATGGTTTTATTGCTGCACCGGTTGGATAATAATCCCTGAAATAAGATCCTCTTCCCTTATCTTTTTCGCAATACAATTGTGCAATGATAAATGTAGCGGCACTATCTGGCTTACTGCCAAAATCGAGGTTTAATTTTTTATTGGCAAATTCAAGATTAAGCTTACCCTTATTAGGAATATCATCGCCAAAATTATCTGCAAACAGTACCAATAAATTTAACCCTGTATCCAGCAAAATATCTTCTGTATGTGCTTTTTTAGAGATGGCAATTCTGTCGCTGGTTATTTGTCCGTTTAAAGCTACTGTAATTATATCAGTTTTTTTAGTGCCGGTTATGTGCAGGATGCCATCACGGGTGGGTAATAAAATTGTATCGAGCAAACCAAAATACGCCGGCGATAATGATGAACTGATTATGCGGTTAACATCATCGCTTTTCCAGGGCTGATCATTTACTTTAGTAAGGGTAATTTCAGCTTCTTTTAAAAAGCGTAATAGTCGCATAGCTGTTGCCTGTTGCGCCTTTGCAGGCAACAAGGTATCGGGTAAATAAATAAACGGCTTTTTTGATTGTATCCTGCTAATAGTTAAAGTGGACTGTCCTTTTAAATCTTTGCTGTTATCAAAAATGCCATTTAAAAAAATGCCGGCATTGCCCAGGCTAAAAGGAGTTTCAAAAAGGGGATATTTATTTTTGCTGATGCCCAATTCCCGGCTATTTTTTTTTACCAGCAGTAATTCGTAAGCAGCAGTAAAACTGTCGCAGGTTAATTTTAAACAGGCAGGATAGAGCAGGTGCTTCTCTGCCGGTGCAATCTGCAATTCCATTTTTATGGGTTCCTTTCCTGAGTCTTTCAAATATTCCATTTGCCAGGTGCCCGGATAATTGCTTACCTGTGCAGATAATTTAGCTGAAAAAAACAGCAACAAAAAAAGACATCGTAGTAAGTTCCTGTTCATTGTACCGTAAAAGCTGTACTGTTTTTAAATGCTTAACAGCTTGCAAACTAACGAAAGGTTTTCATCTTCCCCAACCAACAGTAAATTGGCAAGCAAGAAACCCGGAAATTCTTTTACTGAAAGTGATCGGCAATAACTGCATTCCTTATAATTTATTAAGCTTATTATCGTGTTGGTAATTATATTCCTGATTAAAAATGCAGTTTAGCATTTGCCGGATTTATTTAAATATATCTTTGTTGCAAACATATACGCATGCAATCCAGCGATCCGCTTCATGGCAAAAAATTGGAAATGATTGTGACCGAACTGGTGAATCATTTTGGATGGGAAGACTTAGGCCAGCTTATAAAAATAAATTGCTTTACCTGCGACCCCGGCATTGGCAGTTCCCTTAAGTTTTTACGCAAAACACCCTGGGCAAGAAAAAAGGTGGAGGATTTGTACATTAGAGCTATTAAATAATACCTCGCCGTTGAATACAATTTTAATTAAAGCACACGCTCCACAGCTTTGAAAAGAAGGTAGTATTTGCTGTCGCCATTTTTTATCTAACCCCTTTGTTAGCTGTTTAAATACTAAATAGAAATATTGAGAATTGTGGCAAACGTTACCCAAAGCAAATAAGGTATTTGAAGATAAGCAGCAACTGGTTTTATCTTTTTAAAAACTGTTATCATGTAGATGATTAAAAACCACATCAACAAAATGTCTGCCACAGAAAGGGGCAGCGTGTGAAGGGAGAAGAATAAAATGCTCCACCAAAAATTAAAAAATAACTGAATGCCAAAAATGATTAATGCCTTTTGCCGAAGTGCTGTCTTGGGTGTGTTCCAAATCAAAAACAAAGAAACTCCCATCAGCAGATACAAGGTTGTCCAAACAGGTGCAAACAAATAAGCTGGTGGATTGAATGATGGCTTTGCCAAAGAACTAAACCATGCTCCGTTCGTTTCATTTTTTACTGAATAACCTGAGCCACCTCCTACAATAAGCGGAAGAACTAAACTGAAAATTAGTTTTAAAATTGTCTGCCTGTTTAATTTCATGTATTGGTAGTATTTTCTATTTCCAAATGCCAGGTGCCCTATAATTCATTTCCAAATTAAGTTATTATTTACACACTGCATTTAAAGAATTCAGGAAATCAAGCACACACTTATTGAACTGTTCGGGTTGTTCAAGATTGGAAACATGTCCGGCAGTATCTATTATTTTCAAGATCGAGCCTTTAATATGCCCGTGCATAAATTCAGCTTGTGCAAGTGGTATTACCTTGTCTTCTCTGCCGCAAATTATAAGTGTGGGAATGCCAATGGCATCTAAGCTGGAACAGGTTTCGGAACGCTCTGCCAGTGCTGTTAGTCCAGCTGAAATGATACCTTTAGAATTTGCAACAACAACCGTTTGCAAGTTTTCAACTACTGCTATTTTATTCGTTAATGAATCTGGGTGAAAAACACCTTTAATAAATTTCTCACTAAATTCAGTTACGCCTTCAAGGTTAATTTGTTCAATTGCTTTGTATCGATTTTCTTTTACTTCGGCTGAATCAGCAATACATTGGGTATCGCATAAAATCAATGCCTCAAAGCGTTCAGGAAATCTTTTTATCGCATTCAATGAAATATAGCCACCCATGGAAAGACCGCAAATAATGGCCTTTGTAATATTTAATTTATCCATGAACGACACTAAATCTTCACTAAATAAATCAATACTTAGCGCTGTGTTTTCAGCTGTAGTTTTGCCAAACCCACGAATATCGCAAGCTATTACACGGTACGAAGATTTTAAACTATCCAATTGACCATTCCACATAGATTTATCGAAAGGAAACCCATGGAGAAATATTATGGGGATACTTCCTTCTCCTGCATCATGATATGCAATGGTAATATTGTTGGCTTCTGTCAATAGATTTTGATAAGAGTTATCTAATTCCATGGTAACAATTGCGGGTATTGCAGTATTTTCAACATTGCCTGGCAGCATATTTTTAGTACTATTATGCTCAAAGTCATCAAGTATTACCACAAGTGACTCGTAATAGGATGTTAAGGTTTTAACCGTTATTTCCGGATTTTCCTGATAGGGAACAGTTATAGGCATTTCATCCAGGTATTTCAGCAATTCTGGATTTCTTGCTCGTATTTTGTTGGTGATACCTAAAATCATTTCGTTTAATTCTAATTCAGTTTTCATTTTATTTATTTAAAAAGTTATCGATTATTAATTTGTTGTTTATCTCTAAACGGATTGTATTTTTTCGATTGCTAAAACCACCTTGAGTATTCACTACATGATAATAAACAATGTGTTTACAGTTGCACCAGGTTTTGTAATATAATTGGAATTTTTTAGGCTGCCATTTTACTCATCGAGATACATTCTTCGGCGCATTTTCTACACATGGCAGCGCATGTTTTACAATGCTCCATTTTTGTATGTTTCTCACATTCTTCAGCACAATCATCGCAAATTTCAGCACACTCCTGGTAAAGTGCGCCAATGTGTTTGTTGCCCGAACTTAACATATTGGCGGCAGCAAAGCAGATAATTGCGGACTCATGACTGAGTTGAATACAACGAATGCGCTGCGTTACCTCGGTTGAATGCAAACATTCGTAGGCGCAATGGTTGCATGCTGCGGCACAGGCGAGGCAGGCGTCTATACATTTTTTAAAATCGGGATAATCCATTTTATAAAAATTAAAAAGTGTAATAATTAAAATTCGAGTAGTTTTTAGTTTAAAAAGAATCTGTTAATTCGCTGATGCGAATTAGTTTTTTATTTACAAATTCTTCAATACCCAACTCAGACAGTTCTCTTCCATAGCCCGAACCTTTGGTTCCGCCAAATGGCAGATCAGCCTGTGTCCAAGTGGGGTGGTTGATGAAAACCATGCCGCTGTCAATCTCGTCTGCAACCCGTTTTCCTCTTTCTATGTCTTGTGTAAAAACGGAGCCACCAAGGCCAAATGGCGAATCATTGGCTAAATCAATTGCAGCTTGTTCATCTTTCACCCTAAAAAATGTAGCCACCGGCCCAAACAACTCTTCATAAAAAACAGGATTGTCCGGATGCATATTTGTTATAATAGTTGGCTCCATAAATGCACCTTCTCTTTTTAGCCGCTTTCCTCCCAGTAAAATGGTTGCACCGCCATCAACTGCTTTTTGAACCTGCGCTGCTATTTTTGCTGCGGCTTCTTCGCTGCTCAATGGTCCTAATTGTGTGTTAGCATCCATTGGATCGCCCACTTTTAATTGAGCAAATTTTGCAGTAAATTTTTCTAAAAAAATAGCTGCCACACTTTCTACCACAATAAACCTTTTGGAGGCAATACAACTTTGTCCGTTATTATTTATCCTTCCTACAACTGCCCATTCTACCGTTTTATCCATATCTGCATCTTCCAGTACAATAAAGGCATCGCTTCCTCCCAATTCCAATAGCGATTTCTTTAAATGTTTGCCAGCTTCCGAAGCCATACTGGCACCCGCAGCCTCGCTACCGGTAAGTGATACTCCCTTAATTCTTTTATCAGCTACCAGTGCAGATGCCCGTTTGCCGGTTATCAACAGGTTGCTATATAAGCCAGCCGGGGCGCCTGCTTCTTTAAATAATTCTTCAATGGCAATACCACATTGCGGAACGTTAGAAGCATGTTTTACCAAAATAGTATTGCCTATCATAATATTGGGTGCAGCAAAACGGGCTACCTGGTAAAAAGGAAAGTTCCAGGGTTCTACACCTAACAAAACCCCAATAGGTGCATGCCTGATGAGTGCCTGGCCATGGGTTGGATGCAGTATTTTATCAGCCAAAAAACTTTCGGCATTGCTGGCATAGTAATCAAATATTTCAGCACTTAATTTTATTTCTCCATCAGCATGTGCCAATAATTTACCCATTTCCAATGTTATCATCTTAGCTAACATTTCTTTCTTTTCTCTAAGCAAACCAGCAACCTTGTGCAGTAAATCTGCTCTCTGTTTATAATCCGTCTGCTTCCAGGCTTCATAGGCACTTGCTGCCTGTGCTACCGCTTCATCAACCTGGCTATCTGTCATTTCTTCAAATGACTGTATCATTTTATTTGTAGTGGGATTAACTGTTTGAATGGACATGTGTAAGTTATTTTTAGAATGAAAATAAAAATTAAAAATTACTTTGTAAAGGTGACCAGTGTTGTGTTCAAAAATGTTACACAACTTTTTAAAAAAATTGTATTATTCACACATCAGGCAATTACTACAACCTGTTTGAAAGTATTAATGATGTAATAATGTTGTGAACTACTAACAACCTCTTTAACTTTATTCAGCTACTGTACCTGCAGGCAAAGGCAGCTTCGAACTTCCCTGTTGGATATTCGATATTTTGGGTTTATTGTTCAATATTTGGAGCTGCAGTTTATAGGGTATATATTTGAATTGGTTGAATTATGGCGAACAGCATGAAGGTTATAATTAAAAATAATTGCAATTAGTATGTTTAAGAAGTATAGAAATTGGAACAGAAACCTGGGACCTTTAAAGAGGTTACTTTTTTCATTCATTCTGAATTGGATTTTTTGGTTGACCGTAAGGATCATTGAAGATGAATTTTTCTTTGATGAACACCGGTCATGGAGTAATCATATATTTTATGCCACCTGGATGTCTTTTGTTATGACCACATTCTTCAATTGGAAAGAACTAAAAACGATTATTAAGCGCAATCGGGACAACTCACCGCCAAAGACAGTCCATACTTAATTAAAAGAAAACAAAGCACTATGAACAAGAAATTAGCCCGAAGGGTTACCCTGTTTTATTATTTACCAACAACATTTATCTCCATGATTTTTCCAACGCAGACTTGGGGAAATATGATTGTCGTAACGACGCATCTAATCGTTTGCCTGATTTTTATCTTTTTAATTTTTAGAAAGCCTGGCGAAAAATTGACCACATAGGAGATAGCGATGAGTATTTATTTAATGCTTGGATGAAGCAAACCCTTTTAAAATAAATAATACTTTTGTCACCAAAGGTATTGTCAATAGTTGGGCTCGATAGTAGGTTCCGGCGACAGTTACATTTTAGTTTTCAAATAACAAAGCTGTAACTGTGAAATCCGGAAGTTGAATATTGAAATTCATACATTCATTAAATTTACGTTTGGGGCATTGCCAAAAATCAAATCATCGAACTTTGATTTTAATGCAGGGCTTAGCTTTATATTTACCATATACTCATCTGTATAATTTATATTGATTAATTCAATGACAAAAAAGACAATACTATTAATCGCTTTTATCCTGATAAAATTCTTCTTGCAATTCTTTTTAATCAGCCCTGAGTATGAATTGCAACGGGATGAATTCCTGCATCTTGACCAGGCCAATCATTTAGCCTGGGGTTATTTTTCTGTTCCACCTTTTACGTCCTGGATATCCTGGATTATACAATTTTTAGGGAATGGAGTTTTTTGGGTAAAGTTTTTTCCGGCTTTGTTTGGTGCATTAACAATTGTAATAGTTTGGAAGGCTATCGAAGAATTAAAAGGTAATTTATTTGCTTTAATATTAGGTGCAACCTGTGTATTGTTTTCTGTTCTGTTACGTATAAATTTATTATACCAGCCTAACTCATTTGATGTATTAAGCTGGACAACTTTTTATTTCATTCTTATAAAATACATTAACACAGAAAAACCCAAGTGGCTTTATATTGCTGCAGTTGTTTTTGCTATTGGCTTTCTAAATAAATACAATATTGTCTTTTTACTCATCGGACTTTTTCCTGCAGTTTTATTAAGCGAACACAGAAGGGTTTTTGCAAAAAAGGAATTTTACTTTTCCATTCTGCTCGCACTGATACTAATTTTACCCAACCTTTTATGGCAATACAACAACGATTTTCCTGTTATGCATCATCTTAAAGAATTAGCAGCTACACAGCTGGTTAATGTAAGCAGGTGGGATTTTTTTAAAGATCAATTACGCTATTTTATTGGGGCTTTGTTTGTAATACTTGCCGGCCTTTTTGCTCTAATGTTTTATCCGGCATTTAAAAAGTATAGGCTATTCTTTTTGACGATGTTTTTTACGCTTATAATTTTTGCTTACCTTAAAGCCAAGAGTTATTATGCCATTGGTTTATATCCTGTTTATTTTTCTTTTGGTTCAGTTTTTTTAGCGGCTATTTTACAACATGGATGGAAGAAATATTTACAACCGGTTGCTATTGCAATTCCTGTTTTATTTTTTATTCCGATGTACGGTGTGTTGTTCCCCAATAAATCTCCCGACTATATTGTAAAAAATCCAGAGGCTTACAAAAACTTTGGAATGCTTCGTTGGGAAGACGGCAAAGAACATCACTTACCACAGGATTTTGCTGATATGCTTGGATGGAAAGAACTGGCGGTAAAAATTGATTCCATTTGCGCCGGCTTACCAAATCTTGATTATACATTGATCCTTTGCGACAATTATGGCGAGGCTGGCGCAATAAATTACTATACTAAAAATAAAAAAATTAAAGCCGCTTCTTTTAACGCAGATTACATTAACTGGTTTAACCTTAATCAAAAGATAACAGATGTAATACTGGTGAAAGAAGCAGATGATGAGGACAAAAACAGGCAGGTAGAAATACCCTTATTCGACAGCGTTTATTTAGCGGATAAACGAATTAATCAATATGCAAGAGAACAGGAAATTTCTATTTATGTGCTAAGAGGAGCCAAAGTGGATGTAATGAAGCGGATAAAAGACGAGATAGCTCAAAAGAAAAAAGATCAGTTTTAGTTAGTATTCAAAACAAGTAATTATATATCCTAACCCAGGTTTTAAAAATAATGAGCAGCAAATGTCCATACCAGATGCTAGCTGCATTCAATAAAAAGAATGTTAAATTACCTGCTGAAAATTAATTATTGTCTCAATATAAAAATCATCACCAGCATATGAAGAATATATTTTTATTTACTGCTATTGTATTAAATACCGGTGTAGTAAATGCACAATCCCCAATCAGCGATTATCTGTCAGTTCCTTTTCCTAACAACCTTGTAGGCAGTAAAAACGGCAAAACCATTGCATGGGTATTCAATGATAAAGGTTCACGGAATATTTACATGGCCGATGCAGCTGGTAATAATGTAAATCGAATTACAAATTATTCCGGAGATGATGGGATGGATTTGGGCGATATTCAATTGTCATCAAATGGAGAACAAATTATTTTTGTGCGTGGAAATCCGCCAAACAACAAAGGTGAAACAGCTAACCCTGCCCTGTTGCAAACCTCTACTGAACGTGTTATTTATAGCATCAATAATACAGGCGGTGAATTAAAAAAAATCAATACAGGCACCGGCCCGCAAATATCTCCGGATGGAAAGTTACTTGCATTTATTTCAGGCGGACAAATATGGCTTGCTTCATTAACGGATACTACTGCCAAACCTCAAAAACTTTTTCAATCACGGGGGAATCAATCCGGAATACAATGGTCACCGGATGCGCAGGCAATTGCATTTGTCAGCAACAGGGTTGATCACTCTTTTATTGGGCTTTATCAAATGACCAGCAAAGCTGTACAATTTATTGAAACAAGCGTAGATCTTGATGGCTACCCAGCATGGTCACCTGATGGCAAGCAGATCGCTTACATACGAATTCCAAACATCCACAACGAGTTGCCTTTTACCCCGATAAGGGAATCAAATCCATGGAGTATACGTGTATATGATATTGAATCCGGTAATATAAATGAAATATGGAAAGCTTCTACTGGCAGAGGCAGCGTTTTGTTCACTGAACTTCCGGTTGGTAATAAGTTGCTTTGGTGGGGAGCCGGCCAGCAGCTGGTTTTTTCTTATGAAAAGGATGGCTGGGTGCACTTGTACGCACTCGACAAGGGTAGTAAAATACCTCGATTATTAACTCCCGGAAATGGGGAAGTGGAAAATGTAAATTTGTCGGCTAACAGGCAAACAATTTATTATACTACCAATATTGGCGATATTGATCGCAGACATATCTGGCAAGTATCTGTTGCATCAGGAAAATCTAAACAAATAACTACAGGAAAAGAAAATGAATGGTGGCCGGTTGAAACTGATAATGGATTTGCTTTTTTGCATTCATCGGCTACACGACCGGCATGGCCTGCAGTATGGCATAATAATGTTCAGGGAAATGTGGCCACCGGTCTATACCCAAAAAACTTTCCGGCTAACCTTGTTGAACCAACGGCTATAACCATTACAGCCAGTGATGGATTTAAAAGCAATGCACAACTTTTTCTTCCTGCAAATTATGATGCTGCTAAAAAATACCCTGCTATTATTTTTTTACATGGGGGCTCCAGAAGGCAAATGCTGCTGGGGTTTCACTACTCCCAATACTATTCAAATGCTTATGCTTTTAATCAATACTTTGCCCAAAATGGTTATATAGTAGTTGCATTAAATTACCGAAGTGGCATTGGCTATGGCCTTGACTATAGGGAAGCATTAAATTACGGTGCCGCAGGTGCCAGTGAGGTAAAGGATTTATTGGCTGCCGGTGTTTACCTGCAAAAGCGAAATGATGTAGCTGCCAATAAAATTGCATTATGGGGTGGCTCTTACGGAGGATATTTAACAGCGCATGGGTTATCGCAGGCACCAACGGTATTTGCTACTGGTGTTGATATACATGGTGTACATAACTGGAATGATGAGATACCCACATTTGCCCCCTGGTATGATTATGCAAAATTTCCGGAGATGGCAAAATTAGCCTTACTGTCTTCTCCAGTTATTCATATTAAAAACTGGAAGGCACCTGTTTTATTGATTCATGGCGATGATGACAGGAATGTACCATTCAGTGAATCTGTAAATTTTGCGGAACTTTTACGTAAACAACAGGTAACGGTAGAACAATTGATACTTCCGGATGAAGTTCACTTTTTCTTATTGCACAAAAACTGGGTTAAAGTATACGAAGCCAGTTTTGAATTTATAAACAGACAATTGAAAATTAAGTGATGGAAAAGATATGGTGATAGCGTGATGGTGAAAGAGTAACATTGAAATCCGGTTAATTCAACACTTATATTCAACAGTTTTTCTGTGCTTAAAGGTTGATTGATAATCTGTATTATAAAAGTTTTTTATTGCACTTTTCAATATAATAATTCACAAAAAGCTACATTAATAAACCCAGTTATAAAAGTAAATAACTGCTGCATTGTAATCGAATAACTCTACCCTAAATCAGGTATGTAAATTTTGTAAACTACTAAGTAAACCGAATACTTTCAACAACCAGATTACCACCACAATTACCACAACAGCATTTAAGATATTTTTGATACTTCGCTGCATAGGGATGTATGTATTGATAAGCCATAACAGTACACCAACAACTACCAGAACAAGGACAATGGTTAAAACAGGCATTTGTAAAATTATAAATTGCAACAATATCGATGCATTACAAATGTCAAACTCTTTTTGTAAAATACTGTTGTATTACCGGAAGTAATCCTTACATATATCACACATTTTATCTCTTTAAAATTACCTAATACTTAAATATTTTCCCATTGGCCATTACCTGTTGTTTTAAAGTATCAAAGCTGGCTTTGTAGCCGGTTCTTACTGCTGCGTTCGTCATAATGTTTGCAATGGAATGCTGGTATCCTGCTTCAACCGGCGCATTGGGTTGCTGGCGGCTGCGGATGCATTCCATCCAGTTACGCATGTGATTACTCGTCAAATTATCAGCTCCGGTGTTGGCAGATGTTACAATCTTGGGAGAGTTATCTGTTAAAGTAAAATCGGGCAACAGGTTTGCTTTCATATTCATGGCAGCAGCCATGTTTTCTGTAAGCCCGCCCTTGGGTGAAACTTTGTTGGTATTTAAATTTAATTCGCCTCCGTTGGAGTAATAAATTTCAGCCGGGTTTTCCGTTCCGTTATGCATACGGGATGCAAAGGAAACCTGGAAGCCGCTTGTGGGATCATCTCCCGGACCATAATCAAAAACTGCCATGGTAGTGTCCCAGTTTTTTCTGCCATCTTTCCACATATAAATGCCGCCGTTTGCCACCACACTCCGTGGATGTTGCAATCCTGTAAACCAATGCACCGTATCTATCTGGTGGCTCATCCATTGCCCTGGCATGCCGGAAGAGTAGGGCCAGAACAACCGGTATTCAAGGTACTTGCGTGGGTCAAATGTTTCGTAGGGTCGGTTCAGTAAAAAACGTTTCCAGTCGAGATCTTCTTCCTTACATTTTTCTACCAATGCAGGTCTGCGCCAGCGCCCGGGCTGGTTTACATTCCAGGTTAATTCTACCATGGTGATAGGGCCAAATTTGCCCTGCTGTATAAAATCAGCCGCAGCTTTATAATTGCCGCCACTTCTTCTTTGCGAACCAATCTGTACAATTCTATCAGTTGACCTTACTGCTTTTAAAGCCGCCGCCGCATCATCCATTGTTTCTGCAAATGGCTTTTCTACATACGCATCTTTATTGGCTTTCATGGCTTCAATGCAATGCAATGCATGTTGAAAATCGGCTGTAGCAATTATCACCGCATCTATGTCTTTCGTATTGTACAATTCATCATTGTTGATGCAGGCTTTTATATCGTGCCCCATGGCATTTTTTAAAAACGCTTCGCCTTCCTGCCTGCGGATTTTCCATATATCCGATACTGCTACAAAATCAAAATTCAACTCTTTGTAATGATTTAAAAAGCAGGGAAACAAGGTCTGCCGGAAACGATCAGAAAAGCCTACAGCACCCAGCCGGACCCTGTCGTTGGCTCCTAAAATATTTGCATAGCTTTTGGCGCTAAAACCTAACGCACCCATGTAGGTGCCAACTGCAGCAAGTGCAGATTGTTGGATAAATTTGCGGCGTGATGACATAGTTGTGAATGGTGAATGGTGAAATGTGAATGGTTAATATTGCATATTACGATTAAAGTTACCATCATTTTTATAGATGTAAATTAAATAACTTTTATAATTTCCCTTATTTCAATTCCTTAATTTTTATACTTCTGTAAGATACTTCGTCACCATGATCCTGCAATAATATATGGCCTTTGTATGCTTCGCCAAAATTTTTCCATTTAGCATATTTACTAATGGCAACCAGGTCCCGGAATTCTTTGGAGCTTCTTATGAATTCCAGCACTTTTACGCCATTTAAATAATGTTCTGCTTTATTGTTTGGATATATAACAATGCGTCCTGTATTCCAGGCACCGATGGGGTGTATAAATCTTTTTTGTTTATCGGCTTTTATCAGGTCGTACAGCGAAGCCAATGTTCTGTTACCATCACGTCCCAGTTTGGCATCGGGATGCAACGTATCATCCAGCACCTGGTATTCCAGGCCTATTGCAGAACTATCTGATTTCTCCAGCAGGGTTACAAAATATTTTACACCACTGTTTGCACCGGGCGATAATTTAAATTCAAATGACAAATCGAAGGCAGTGTATTGCTCTTTGGTAACAAGGTCACCACCACCACCAGCCTGTCTGCCATCAGAGGATAAAACGGTAATACAACCATTACTGATATCCCATCCTTTTTCCGGAAAGTGGTCCTTAAATGCCCTTACCCATCCCTTACTGGTTTTGCCATCAAACAATAACTTCCAGCCATCTTTTTTTTCATAACTCGTTAGTGAATTACTTGCAAGGTTGGCCACATAAATATTTGCTGGAAATGCAGTTGGTTTAATGTCGGTTGTTTTTATAACAATATTTTTAAAACATACTTTTTTACCTGCATGGCTTTCCGATGAAATGGCATGAACCTGCAAGCCGATGAATCCTTTTGTATCTACCGTATCAACCACATATGCAGCCGCTATTCCGTTAACCCATGTTTTTGTTTCGTTGCCAATACACGCTATTTTAAAATGATTGTATTCGCCGGTTTTATAGGCGTATTGTGCTGTTGCGTTCAATTGCATGGGGTACAGCCATTCTCTCCGGCCTTCATCATAAATACCGCCCGACCACCGGCGCCAGCTGGGATCTACTTCGCATTGCCTGCCATACACTTTGCCTTTCCCATTATTGGCATTTGCATCAAAATGGCTTCTTGTTTGCACACCGGAATTACCTTCTTCATCTTCTACAAACACATCCAGTTCCAGCACAAAATCTCCATACTCCTTTTCTGTTACTAAAAATGTATTACCCGTATTGGCAACTGTGCTGCCGATGATGATGCCGTCTTTTATGGAGAAGGTTGCTTTTCCTCCCAATGTTTTCCAGCCAGTAAGGTCTTTGCCATTAAAGAGATTATTCCACCCTTTGTTGCCTTGGGCAAATGTTGCAATATTTATAAAAAGGATACCTGTACAAAGTAGGTGGCTACATTTCATTATTAATTGTTTTTTTTCGGGATGCAAATTTTTAATGGCAAGTTATTGTTTTTGTGCTTACCCCCAATATCGCAAGCTACCTTATAAAATAAGCCTCAGTTCTGCACATAGTGTGGGAAAGAGGCTTATTGTTATTTCACCCAAAAGGGTGAACTTACGGGTGACAAAAACATAAGATATGCAAGTTCAGTCAAAGCCGACATTTTTCCAATCATTTGGTGGAATTAATTTTATGGAATCCGATTTTAAAAAAATTGGCTTCACTGATTTAATCACCTCCTGTCTTGGGGTTCGCAGTCTCACTGAGGTCTACAGCTATTCTGATATAATAAGAACTATTTTTTACATTCATGCCATAGGAGGTGATGTACTCGATGACGTAAAGATATTACAGGAGCAGTTAAAGGATCATCCTGATATGGCCGTTTGCTCTGCAGATACTATTGAATATGTAATTCAGGAACTGAAACAATCAAGTCGGCTGGTAGTAACAGACAAAAAGGTAACTCATACGATCAATGAACATGCGGGGTTCAATCGACTGATAACTGCTATGTGTAAACGCAGTGGTCTTTTAAATACTACCGATACTTACACAATGGATCATGATGGTCGTAGCGTAGAAAATACAAAACCGGATAATGCCCGCACTTATAAACAAACCGAGGGATATTATCCTGTGATATGCTCTGTCAATAAGTTGCCGGTATATATGCAAAACCGTAAAGGCAATACTCCTGAGGGTTATAATCAATTAGCTATCATACAAAAAGCCTTTTAAAATTGTGATGACCAAAATATAAAGTTTAAAAACTTTCGGGCTGATGCGTGCTGTTATGAAAAAGAAACCATAGCGTACCTTGAATCAAGGACCGAGGGCATAAAGTATTACATCCGTGCTGATATGAACACCGGTTTACGTATAGCGCTTGAAGATGAACCTCAATGGGAACCTGCTATGCTTAACCATCAAAAGGTGGAAGTATGCGCCATTGAACATGAGGTATTTGGTCAAAAGAAACCACGCCGGATAGTAGCCTATAGAAAAAAAACAAAGGGGCAATTACGCATAGAGCAAAGAGATGGATATAGTTACCATGCTATCCTGACCAGTGATACCGCCCATCCAATTGAAGTGATTAAATTTTATAATCAAAGAGGATGTGAGGGGGAACATCACTTCAAAGAATTAGACTACGACTTTGGCTGGTCAAAGCTTCCTTTTGATAATATAGAAATGAACACCATTTACATGTATGCTACTAATGTTGGCTATTTATTATTCAATACGTTTAAATATAAGTATAGTACTAAACTTGACTTCGTAAAAACAGAGATGCGCTTGAAAAACTTTATCCTTCATTTTGTAACCCTGACGGCCAAGTGGATTAAAAAGAGCCGCCAGCGGGTGTTGCAAATATTTACCTCCAAAGATTATAGCCCCTTATGGGCATCCCCGTAAAAATTTGGTTTACGGGTAACTAGCCTGATCATTCTTCAAATACGATGGATGGGTAAGGGAAGGAGTAACTAAATTTTAATCAAAACAGCTTTAACCTTACAATAAATAATATCTTTTAATGAATACGACTTATTTTTCGACACAAATCTTAGACAGATCAGGTAAGCTGCGAAATTTGGGTATATTGGTAACTGATGTTTCCTGCATCCAATCTTAATAGTGAGATAAATATTGGTTTCACTTGCAATGCTGAGGATCACTTCACTGATTTTTTTTCGCTTTCATAAATTACCTTTTAAAATGTAAAAGCTTCTTACCGCACACAGCAAAGTATAAAACCAGCCAATCTTCCAATTTAGCAACTCAAATGTGAGAATCATGTAACTTATATGTAGAGTTGTATAACGATTTTTGACTTAAAAGGAATCACTTTAACAGTGTGATAAATCTGGTAAAAATTACAATTCTCAAAATGCAAAGGAGGAAATTTTTAGGAGTTACAGCAGGTACAATTATAGTTGCAGGCGGTGTAGGTTATCTATTTAGCGACAAACACAATTTTATTAGAAACAATAGTAACATTGCTTCTCCAAATAAATCAATCTTTAAAACTGATGAAAGAGAAATTTTACACTTAGCTTCTCTTGCACCAAGCGGTCATAATACGCAGCCATGGTTTATAAAATACATTGAGCCCTATCATTGGATTATTTGCAACGATAAAACCAAATGGCTTCCTGGTGTTGATCCCACACAAAGAGAAACAATTTTATCTGTAGGAACTTTCATGCAGAACCTTGAATATGCTGCCGGTAATGCCGGTTATAATTGTGAATTCAAAATGCTGGCTGCTACTAACCAGGATGAAAATATAGCAGCTGTAAAATTGAGCAAATCAGCAATGCCTTCTGCGTTTGATATTGCAAAAATAAAAAACCGCAGAACCGTTCGTTCCAACTATCTCACTGATTCGTTAAAAAAAGAGGATGTTGATTTTCTATTAAATGAAGAAAGGGATTTTTTCGATTTCATACCAAATGCTACAAAAGAATATCATTACCTCAATGAACAAACTATTGAAGCAAACCGGATTCAATCTTATCGTGACGTTGCGGAAAAGGAACTGTCTGAATGGATAAGATTTAGCAGCAAGAATGCAGAAAAAAATATGGATGGATTAACTGCTGCGAGCATGGAAATAGGAGGAATACCGGGTTGGGTAGTCCGTAACTTTTATAACAAAGAAAGCGTTCTAAAAAATAGTTTCAGGGATAAAAACATTGAAATTGTTATAAAGCAGGTATCACAATCGGCGGGCTGGCTATTGATTACCAGTAAAGACAATGCAGTTTCAACATTATTGGAAACAGGCAAAAGAATGCAGCGGTTATTTTTAAAAGTACGGGAGAAAGGGATCGCCATTCATCCAATGACACAGATATTAGAAGAGCCATCAACTAAGCAGGCACTTAATCAATCAATTGGTATAACCGACAATATTCAATTTATTTTAAGGGTTGGATATTTAAAAGAATATCCGGATCCCGTTTCATTAAGGCGGCCTGTTGATTGGTTTGTGAAAAGTTGAAATATAGCAACGTAATAAAACAACATTCAGGTTGCATTTACAACTTTAATCAAGGACTGATTAGTTAGTCATTTTTAATTTCAACAATGTAAAGCTGTGTAAAAAAAATGCTGTTGACAATGCTTGCAATATTTAAAGGAGTTGTTTTTATCCTTGTGATTGTATTGCTTGCACACAAACCCTGTAAGCAAACACCTTACCCCAACAAGACGGCTTTTCAGTTTTAAACAATCAGTCTATCGCCTAAATTTGTGTGAGGCCTGAAAAAGTAAAACAGATTATTGATTTAGATATTTTAAAATGGCGAACGAATTTGGCGAATAAAAAAATAAAAGAAAGGATACTGATTTAGATGTACAGTAATAAAACAGCCATTATAAAAATGAAAAACATTTTAATAACAGGTGCAACTGGAACTGTAGGAATGGAAGTGATAAAATCGCTAAGCAAACTCCATCATTCGTTTGATGTTTATGCAAGGGTTTTTAATATAAAAAAAATAAAGCGAAATTGATGTTATAAATTGAATGTTTTGCACTTTGATTTTGCTGCTGCTGAAACCTATGAACATGCCTTAGCTTACTGCGGTATACTTTTCCTTT
>Ga0163144_10006477_pt1 | contig 25805 bp, 18 predicted proteins | sample OliLak19BULKMAT1_FD_123175 | JGI IMG/M metagenome (GOLD analysis project Ga0163144, IMG submission 123175) | Freshwater microbial mat bacterial communities from Lake Vanda, McMurdo Dry Valleys, Antarctica - Oligotrophic Lake LV.19.BULKMAT1 | ecosystem: Environmental > Aquatic > Freshwater >... | reverse complement strand
ATCAAGTAATTTTTACCGGGACCTGGGTTTTGAGGAAGTTGTGCTGTCTCACAATATGTCCTTATTCAAAACAGCAGCATTTGGATTTTATTTACAAGATGCTTATGTAAAAGACTGGGTTGATAATACAATGATTTTTTTAGAGGTAGATGATGTGGATCGTTACTGGAACGAACTGTTGGCTTTAAACCTAACGGCTAAATACGAAACTGTAAAACTAAATCCAATTTGCAAAAACGATTGGGGCAGGGAATGTTTCCTGCACGACCCTTCCGGCATTCTTTGGCATTTTGGAGAATTTGCTAAATAAAGTAACGATAGTGCGCCATTTGGATACCCAAGTTTTAACTGCAATAACCAGCAGTATCTTTAGTTAAAATTTCAAGGGAGTGAAAAGATTTAGTACAAAAAAATAGCGGGATTTAAAGCATTGCATAATTTATAAAAGAGCAATCATCCTGCTCAACGCTTCTTCCTTCTCCATTAATTTCTCCAACAACACTACCTGATTTTTTGCTCTCACAAAATTCTGCCCGTTATATTTAGAGCCATAGTACACATCGTTGTTGATATAGTCGGTTATAAAGCGGAGCGCCTGCATGTAGATCATAAATTTACCGGCATAAACAAAATGATCTTTTTCTATGGGGCTTAGTTCTTCATTCATTTCACTTAAGTAGCCTTCGGCAATGGCTTTAAAATAATCCGATCTTATTTCAATTTTACTACAATCATTTTCTTCTTCACTCACGGGAGATAGATAGGTACGCAACATATCACCCACATCGCTGATGAAGTAGCCGGGCATTACGGTATCGAGATCTATTACGCAAAGCCCTTTATCATTTTCATCAAATAACACATTGCTGATTTTGGTATCGTGATGTGTAACTCTTTTTTTGAAAGCAGGGTTATTTGGAATGCTTTCGCTGATGGTTACAATAATGCGGTGTTGTTGTAAAAAAATGATGGTTGCTGCTGCTTCGTTTATCCGCTTTTTGTTGCCATTGGTAATGGCCATTTCAAACTGCTGGTAACGCAGCGGCAGGTTGTGAAAATCGGGCAAAGTAATATGCAGTTCGTTTGCAGGAAAACCTGCAAGCAGTTTGGTGAAACGGCCAAATTGTTTAGCTGCTTCATAAGCTTGTGAGGGCGAACTTACCACATCAATAGTTTGGGAATTTTTTACAAAAGGAAACAACCGAAAATAGCCTTGCTGTTCGTCAAAAACAAGATCTTCCTGCTCCAATGTTTTTTCTGCTGTTACAAATAAATAGCCGGGATATTTTTTTTCCAGATAGTTCCCAATCATCCGGATGTTGGCTGCAATATGTGCCGGAGTTTTAAATATATTTTGATTGATGCGCTGTAGTATAAATTTTTTTTCGCCGGCAGTAACAGTCCATGTATGATTGATGAGGCCGGTACCAAAGGGTTTTGTTTCCACATCATTTCCTGTAAGTCCGTATGCGTTGAGAATGGTTTGCGACATAAAAAAATCTTGCTAAAAAATAAAATTATTGAATGAATATGTGTTACTGTTTTGCAAACACTTGCTGAAACACAGCTACCTCCAAAACTATTGCTTTGTATTTAAAAACAAAAGTAAACATAGCCGTTAAGGCGTTCAGCCGTTGAGTTAGCAAAGAAAAAAAAGGTCTGAACGTCTCTACGGCAAATAAAGCAAACGGCTGATGAGGCGATATCCGGTAGCCATCGAATTTATATGCAACCGAAAAAATCTTGAGCATGCTTTAGTTGTTCAATAGAATTATTTCCGTACAAGCCCCTCTTAGAACCGAATTGCGGATAGTAATCAAATATTTTTCACAAGTGGTCCGGAAATTAATTCAATACCAATTAAGCGAAAATAGCTGATGATTTTGCATGCTTACAATTATTATATCCTCGCCTGGTAAGTAAACAATTCATAGTAGCGACCCTTTGCGTCAATCAGGTCCTGGTGGTTGCCTCTCTCTGCTATTTTGCCGGATTCTATCACCAATATCTGGTCTGCCTTGCGGATGGTACTTAGCCTGTGAGCAATTACAAACGTGGTTCTTCCTTTCATCAGTTCATTCAAACTCTGCTGTATCAGTGCCTCACTTTCTGTATCAAGGCTGGAAGTAGCTTCATCCAGCAGGATGATTTTTGGATCGGCAAGGATCGCTCTTGCAATGGTAATCCGCTGGCGTTGACCTCCGGAAAGTTTAATACCTCTTTCGCCGATTACTGTGTCCAAACCCTTTTCAAAACGGCTGGTAAATTCGTCAACATAAGCGGCACTTACAGCTTTGGCAAGCCGCTCCTCTCCTGCCTCCGGACGGGCAAATAAAATGTTCTCCCGGATAGTTCCTTCAAATAAAAAATCATCCTGCAATACAACGCCAAGGTGTTGCCGGTACTCACTTAACATCACCTTGCTCAAATCAATACCATCAATAGTGATAGTGCCTGAGTCTGGAGTAATAAAAGTAGCAGCGAGACTGGCAATGGTTGTTTTACCTGAGCCGGAACTGCCTACCAATGCAGTTACTGAACCAGCCGGTGCGTCAAAACTGATGTCTCTTACCACTTCTTTTCCTTCTTCGTAAGAAAAAGAAACATGCTCAAATTGAATGTCGCCTTTTATAACTGGTAAGGTAATGGTCCTTGTTAGCTGATCATTCTCAGGATTCATGTTCATAATCTCCTGGGTTCTGTCAAGCCCGGCAAATGCCTCCGTCAGCTGACTGCCGATATTACTCATTTGAACAATGGGTGCAATCATAAAACCGAGGTATAAGGTGAAGGAAAGAAACTCTCCAAAAGTCATCTCTGCTTTGATGATCATGTAACCACCGATACCCATAATGCCGGCAGAGGCAAGCCCCAACAGGAGCGTTGCAGAACTGGTAATGATGGCTGTAGAAGTAAGGCTCTGCTTTACATTCAAAAATAATTGCTCCACTCCTTTTTCAAAAGTTTTGTTTTCCTGTTCCTCTGCATTAAATCCTTTAATAACCCGAACGCCATTGATTGTTTCTGTAAGGCGACCTGTTACATCTGCATTAATAACGCCCCGCATTTTAAAAATAGGCCGAATATAAGTAAATGCTTTTGCTGCCACAAAGGCAAACAGCGCCACCGGCACCAGCACATAAAAAGTCATCATCGGGCTAATCCTGATTAAGAGCACCAAAGAAATGATGGCGGTGAGCAAGCCACCAAATAATTGCACAAGCCCCGTTCCTACAAGGTTACGCACGCCTTCCACATCGTTCATAATGCGGCTTACCAAGGCTCCGGATTTGTTGTTATCAAAATAACTAATGGGCAGAGAAAGGATTTTTTTCTGTACTTTAATTCTTAGCTGTGAAATGAGATGTTGTGCTTCAACACTCAATAATTTGGTAAGAAGGTAAGAGGTAACAGCCTGCACAAGAATGGATCCTGCAACTACCGCAATCAGGATTTTCAGCAAATCCAAATCCTTTTTTACAATCACTTCATCTATCAGGTATTTGCTGGCACCGGGTAAAACAAGGCTCGCCAGTCTGCTGATTACAATCAACAGCAGGCCAATTAAAACTACTTTTCTACGTGGCCATATAAATTCTTTGAAAGCCTGTGCAAGGGTAACAGAATTTTTTATTTCACTCATTGCTCATTAATTTTTTAATGGCTGCAAAGGTAAGGTTGGATAAGGTTCATTGGTAACAGCTATTTGGGAACAGTTGACTTAACCTCCTCTGAAGCAGAGAATTTACCGAGCCCTGCAAAAGAATATCCATCGATAAATAATTGAGCCGAATTGATGTGAGACCAGTATTTACTGAAATGCAAAAAGGGTAAAAAACAGTTGAACTATTTCCGGCTTGCTAAATTAATGACCTGCAATTCCATCCGCATTTCCATCGGGGTCATTTAATGCATAGGCTGATACTGCAATACGGTTTCCATTCAGTAATAATAAGCCGGTAACATGTGGCGTAGCCATTGAAGTGCCACTCATAATTGCATATTGATTGTTTAAATAGGTAGAAAGAATTTTTACTCCCGGTGCTGCAAAATCTACCACATCATTTCCGTAATTGGAAAAGCTGGCAAATTTGCCTGCACTGTCAATGGCAGATACCGTATAAACATTGGGGCCATTTACCCGGGCTGGTGAAAACTGATTAGCCGGCTTATTATCGTTGCCTGCAGCAATGGCAATAAATATCCCTTTGGCTGCTGTACTCAATACTTGCTGATCTAAAATGGCAGATACGCCATCTTCGCCAAGGCTCATATTCACTGCATCGCCAGCTTTTCCATTTACACTAACATAAGCCAATGCCGTTATGATGTATGAAAGCAGCCCTTCTCCTTTTTTATCCAAAACACGTAAGGAAATAAGCGTGGCTCCGGATGCAACACCTAATACGCCAATTGCATTATTTTTTGCCCCGATAATTCCGGCTACATGTGTACCATGGCCATTTTCATCCGCAGCAGACGTTTGTCCGGTAATAAAACTACGACTCCTTGCTACATCAACATCCAGGTCGGGATGATTAAAATCAATACCGCTATCTATTACCCAGGCAATCTTTCCAATGCCGTTGCCAAAGCCTGTTTTTTTGATATTCCAGGTAGTTAACCAGGGAGCTACAACAGTAAAACATTTGCCCAGTGCAATTACCCTGTCAGGCTCTATCATTTGGATTGACGGATCCTGTTGTAGCCTTACAACTTCAGCCGGGGTTAACTTTGCAATAAAGCCACCAGGCTCTCCTGCATAAGATTTAATTAACGAATTGGCTTTGATATTTTGTCGTTGTAAAACACTTTCGCCCAATGTAGATAATTGGCGGGCTGATAATTTTCCGGAAACTATACGCTCATTGTAAGCAACTATGTATTGTCCCGTAACTGTATTGCCATCATTAACTGTTTTTTGCTGAACACAAACTTCTTCACTATCATCAGCAAGGCGCTGCTTAACAGAACTTTTGCTACAGCCAAGTAAAGTCAAAAAAAATAGTACAATAATAATTCGCATAAGGCTCTTCTCTAATTAATGTACCAGAATGATATAGGCCACTTGATTCCGGCCTCATTTAACAGGCTTTTATCATTAGTTGATGCAATCTTTCAATTTAGCAGGGAAAATATCTGTTAAAATTGCCAGATGCTGATTGACCTTTGCTCTGGTATTAATTTCTTTACCACCATTTAAAATTTGCATTGCAGTAATTTGAATATCCTTTTTAAAAACCTCCCTTATCTGCAGAAACATTTTCAACCAGTTCGATGGGATAATTAGCATTTGTAAGCAGCCGGGCTTTTCATTTGCAAGACTAATTTAAATACCAGCGGGGGCAACAATTTCAATAATCAAAAAACTGCTGTGTTTTTATGAGAATTGCCTACCCATAATGGGTCAATATCTCCCCAATTTACCGGTATATTTTAACTAATAACTGCTTATGAGGCTGTATTTATTCTGGCTTGAAATTTTCAATGGGATAAACAGAATTAATCATTTTTATTTCTAAGCATCTCATTTTAAAAACCATAAAATAACAAACTCAATGGAAACATTAATAAAAGACAATTTTACCGGTGTAAACCAGGATGAACTTTATCCAAATATGCCCTTAAAATATTTAACGGCCTCCTCAATAATTGGTGATAAAGTGCACAGTAAAGATGATGAACCGATGGGAGAAATTCAAGACATCATGATTGATCTTGCCTCGGGAAAGATTAATTATATGATAATTGAATTTGGAGGCTTTCTTGGAATTGGAATTAAATATTTTGCCATTCCTTTTAACATGCTAACAGTTAATCCCGAGAAAAAAATATTTGTATTCAATCAAAAGAAGGAGCTGCTGGAAAATGCGCCGGGCTTCGATTTGGAACATTGGCCAGATACTAATTTTCATAAAGAAGAAAGCTACTGGCATTTTGTGTAATCTTTTATCTTATAGAAAATAACAATCGATCCCTTAAAAAAAACGTACGGTTAAAACCTGCGTTTTTTTATTATACTCAATTTTGCAATAATAAACTGAATAGATTTTTTTAACCCTCAGGATATTAAACAGAGCTCATTTTATGTAATTGAGCTTACAACACTTTCCATATAATATGAAAACCTTTATTTTTCTACCCGCCCTCCTTACAGTATTAATATTGAGTAACTGCAATAATCCGGCTGATAAAAAAGTTCCTGTAAAACATATAAAAACTCCTGTTGTAAGAATAAAGCCAATCAAAGAAATAATATACCATTTAGAAAGTGGCAAACAATGGAGTAAACAACACAAGGTAGATAACAATATACAACGTATAGTGAGGGCCGCCAACAGGGCAGATTTTGAATTTTTGAAATTAATGGACAGCATAGTTGTGCCGAGTGACAGTACAGCCGAAATTGCATTTTTCCTTCCATTTCCTATAAACGTTCCTTTTATAAATGAGGTTGATAAAATCATTTTCTTTTCTTATGCAACGCAGTCTTTTGCAGCATATGAAAACGGAGATTTGAAATATACAGGCGCTACCAATATGGGAAGAAAAAAAGACCTAACACCAATAGGATTATTTTATACCAACTGGAAAGCAGAAAAAACCATTAGTACATTTAACGATGAGTGGGAATTGCGCTGGAACTTTAATATTGAGAATAAATTGGGGGTGGGATTCCATCAATATGAATTGCCGGGTTATCCTGCATCGCACTCCTGCCTGCGTTTGCAAGAGGCTGATGCCAAAGATCTGTATTCCTGGGCAGACCAGTGGATACTTAAAAAAGATACTGTTGAAATAAAAGGAACTCCTGTAATCGTGTTTGGAAACTATGATTTTGACCAGCCAAAACCCTGGCTACAACTGGTACAAAACCCCCATGCACTGGATATTTCTGTTAAAGATATTGAAGCTGTGGCTTCGCCCTATTTGGCGGGAATAATGCTGGAGCAGGAGAAGAGAAGAATTCAAGAAAGCAATGTGGTAGTAAATAAGTAGAATGATAATTTTTGTTATCTGTTGTGGATTATAAATCGTTTATTAATTAGTATGCTCCATAAATTTTACCGCAGCATAGTTTAGTGGGTTTTGCAATTTAGTTTCTCCACTACATTGCAAACTATTAATTAGCCATCCTTTCTACAATAATTTCCACATTCAGTAACAGAACATGTACAACCATTTGCAATACGAATAATTCATCTGAAACAAGTTTTAGTTTCATTGACAAAAAATAAAAAACCGCAAAATGTATTTATGCATTGATGTCAATATTTTTTCTTTATTAAATTCTAAAAAAAATTAGCAATTTAATAGCATGTTGCGTATCTTATTCAAACAAAAAAATACTAATATGGCAAAGAAAATTTTAATGCTCGCAGGTGATTTTGTAGAAGATTATGAACTAATGGTTCCCTTCCAAAGTTTACTTTCTGTTGGATGTGAAGTGCATGCTGTTTGTCCTGATAAAAAAGCAGGAGATACAATAGCAACGGCCATTCATGATTTTGTTGGGTTTCAAACCTATGCAGAACTGAGGGGACATAACTTCCTTATCAATAAAACTTTTAGTGAAGTAAACCCTGAAGACTATGATGGATTATATGTGTGCGGCGGAAGGGCGCCGGAATATATCCGGTTAAACAAAAGGGTGCTTGAAATTACAAAGCATTTCTTTGATGCTAACAAACCTGTGGCGGCCATCTGCCATGGTATTCAAATATTAACCATTGCCAATGTTTTAAAAGGGCGCATACTTACTGCCTATCCGGCAATTGGACCAGACATTGAATTGGCTGGCGGAATTTATAAAGAGATAAAAGTTACAGAGGCTATTACAGATGGTAATCTTACCACCTCTCCTGCCTGGCCCGGGCATCCGGAAATTTTGAAAGAATTTTACAGCTTATTGGGTATTAAAATTCAACAGTAAATAGAAATGTTTTACGACTCTTATTGGTAATCTATTGAATAAAAGCTTAGGGATGCAATTAAAATTGTCGCTTTATGTATAACCGCCGTCAGCGTTTTTAACAGCTGACGGCGGTTACTCAAGCGCTTTTAACTGCGATAATTTATTTTGCATCATGCTAAAGGTTGCTATTTTGCATGGATTGATTTCATTTTAATTTTTCAACTAAAATAGTTTTACTTTATACAGCAAAGCCAACAATATGGTTGATGATTTTGATGTAGAAATATTGGATACTGTTAAAGGAGAAATACTGGATTACTACCTGGCCAAAGGCTGGTACCGCATGGGCATGTATGTATTTACCACTTCCGTTGTACAAACAGAAGAAGCTGCTTTTCCGGTATATTGGCTTAGGTACTCCATTCCACAAATTCAGCTTAATAAAAGTAACCTGGCATTGATAAAAAAGAATCAACATTTCGCCGTTAGCTACCATCCGTTAACCCATACACAGGAGCTGGAAGACTTACACACTGCCTACTACCATTCAATTAATTTTGAAACTTCTCCCGACCTGCAGGAATTTATTTTTGAACCTGGCAGGGAAATATTTGACACCTACGTTATTGAAATAAGAGATGCAGGAAAACTGATTGCAGCTGGCATTTTTGACAGTGGAAAAAACAGTATTGCAGGCATCAGAATATTTTTTCATCCGCACTATAAAAAATACAGTCCCGGTAAATACCTGATTTTATTGAAATGTAATTATTGCCGCCTCCACCATATCAACTGGTATTATCCCGGCTACTTTTCTCCCAACTATCCCAAATTCGATTATAAACTTTTTGTAGATAAAAATTCAACTGAAGTATTTATTCCGGTTGAAAATACCTGGATTGCCTACAATGAATTTTTACAACGAACTGTTGAGCAATTACCAGAATAATAATGCTGTAAACAGGCTATTAGAAAAGAATATTGGTGTCTTAAATGATTAAAATCAAATTACAGAACTGCACTATTTTTATAGCTTTCAGCAATGCAATACCAATACAAAATAATAAAATTGATACCCGCAATTAGATGCAAAGAGGCGTAGGCTCGTTTTACATTGTAATCCCAAAGCTTTCGGCAGGTTTCAACCCCGGCCTGTACGGGCATACGTTGATAAAGTACAAGGCATTCTCATAAGAACCGTAGGTTCGGAACAAAAAAAAGGATAACAATTAGTTAAAACACACAACAATATGTACCGAGCCTACGGCTCTCTAATAGATGGGTTCTTAAAGCACAACGGATTAAAATCCGTTGTTACAAGACAGAATCGAGCCTACGGCTCTACAGTAGATTTCTAATGTAGCTACACCAGTATAATTATATTGATTTTACCTGATTGCGCCTAATTGGCAATAGTCATTAAAAATCAATAAATGCTGCAACCAAAACCAACAAGTGTTAAACAGATAAAGCCTTTACAAATATATTTTTACAAGAAACAATTGTGTACTTTTAAAATCTATAATTAACCTAAAATACTTTAACGAAATTCCATGGAAAAAATTAAAAAAATCACATTAAGCGAAGATGAAATTCCCCGTAATTGGTACAACATTGTTGCCGATATGGTTAACAAACCCTTGCCGCCGCTAAATCCCGGAACGCTTGAGCCTATTGGCCCCGAAGCATTGGCACCATTGTTTCCGATGGAGCTGATTAAACAGGAAGTATCTCAGGAAAAATTTATTGAGATACCGGAAGAGGTACGTGAAGTCTATAAAATCTGGCGCCCAACCCCCATGTTCAGGGCATATAACCTGGAGAAGGCATTGGGCACAACTGCCAAAATTTATTATAAATATGAAGGCGTAAGTCCGGCAGGATCGCACAAGCCCAATACCGCTGTGCCACAGGCTTACTACAATATGAAAGAAGGCATTAAAAAAATAAGTACCGAAACCGGTGCCGGCCAATGGGGCAGTGCCCTTAGTTTTGCCTGCCAGTTTTTTGGTATTGAATGCGAAGTATTCATGGTAAAAGTTAGTTACGAAGGAAAGCCTTATCGTAAAATAATGATGAATACCTGGGGCGCTACAGTGCATGCCTCTCCCAGTAATTTAACCAATGCCGGCCGGCAGATACTTGCACAAGATCCAAACTCACCGGGCAGTTTGGGTATCGCCATTTCCGAAGCGGTAGAAGTTGCGGCGATGAATGCAGATACCAAATATGCGTTGGGCAGTGTACTCAATCATGTGTTGATGCACCAGACAATTATTGGCGAAGAGTCAAGAATACAGATGGAAAAAGCTGGTGATTATCCGGATATTATCGTTGCTCCTTTTGGTGGTGGCTCTAATTTTGCCGGCATCACTTTTCCTTTTCTGAGAGATAAACTGGAAGGCACCAGAAATGTACGGGCCATCGCTGTTGAACCTACCTCCTGCCCAAAATTAACCCGTGGACAATTCCGCTACGATTTTGGTGATACAATTGGCATGACGCCATTGATTCCCATGTACACCCTTGGGCATAATTTTGTTCCTTCACCAATACATGCCGGTGGTTTGCGCTATCATGGTGCAGGTGCCATTGTTAGCCAGTTGCTGAACGATAAAATCATTGAAGCAACTGCCATTAACCAATTAGAATGTTTTGAAGCCGGTGTATTGTTTGCACGGACTGAAGGCATCATCCCTGCACCGGAAGCCAATCATGCAATTGCAGAAGTTATTCGCCAGGCAAATATTTGTAAAGAAGAAGGCAGCTCCAAAACCATCCTGTTCAATTTATGTGGGCATGGTAATTTTGATATGGGTAGCTACGAACAATATTTTGCTGGTAAGTTGGTTGATTTTGAAGTTACGGCTGAACAAATTGAATCTTCCCTGGCTCAATTAAATACACCTACAATAGGATAATGTACGTTTTGCAATAAAAAAAAAAGGATTGCTTTTACCAGGCAATCCTTTTTTTTTTGATATAATAAATTCGTTTCCAAGGCGAGTCTCTGCACGTATTTGTGCGGAGGCTTGCAGGACTCGCCGTTAAGGGCGGTGCGGATGATGGTTCCTTTACTTGTAGGCGGCGAGTCCTGCCTATGCCCTTTCACAAGGCTGAGGCAAGAGACTCGCCTGGGAATAAATATATTTTTGGGATTAGGCATATTAGTCGTAAATGACGACACTGGCCTTGAATAAAAAGTGCTAGAAATTTTCCACATCAGCCGTTAAGAAATCAAGGCTGTTTGAGCCGGCATAATCTTTAAATTATAAAAATCTTCCGGCGAGTTCCTTGATTTTAGGTTGATGCGGAAAATTTCACCTGTCCCGAAAGTCGGGAGCCTTTTTATTCACAGCCTTGATCTTTTTTGTTACTTTTTTGCATCAAGGCAAAAAAGTAAATAGAGTCTAACCCAAGACTGACATAGGTTTGCAAACTAAGAACCTAATCTTATATATATTATAAAAAAAGGATTGCAAAAAATGTAATCCTTTTTTTATCCTTAACAATTTTACAAAAATCCCTTTTTTTATTTCACTTCAATCTGTACACTGCCTGCTGCTAAACCAGCAGCAGTAGCGGTTACAGTAATGATTCCCGCTTTTTCTGTACCCTGTATCACGGCAAGGCATAGCCCGTTAAAGGCTTTGTGTTTATCGGCTTTAAATCTTTCCATGCTGGTTTGCAAACCGTTGTCAACACCAACTATACTTCCACCACCATTTAATTTAAACTGTATTAAATCGGCTGCATCAGGCACCAAATTACCTTCAGCATCCACTATTTTGGCAGTGATAAAAGAGAGGTCCTTACCGTCTGCAGTCAGCATATTTCTATCCGCTATTAAAATAATTTTTGCGGCAGCACCGGCAGTTTTTACTTCGGTGGTTGCAACAGTTTTTCCCTGCAGCCGGCTAATAGCCTTAAGTGTGCCCGGTTCAAAATTGGTGCGCCACATTACATGCAAATCGTCACCTGTTTTTTTCTGTACACCCAATGATTTTTCATTTAAAAAAAGTTCAACTTCATCCGCATTATTGTAATAGGCCCATACATCTATTGTTTGCCCTGGCTTCCAGTTCCAGTGCGGCAACAGGTGCAAAACAGTTTTATTGGTCCACTCACTCTGGTACATGTAATACACATCTTTTGGAAAACCTGCCAGGTCAATAATACCAAAGTAACTGCTGCGAGCCGGCCATGGATAAGGCGTTGGCTCGCCCATATAATCAAATCCTGTCCAGATATACTGGCCGGATAAAAAGTTGTACTTCTTCATTATCTTCCATGTTTCTTCATGCGTAGAACCCCAGGGTGCAGAAACATTGTCGTAAGCGGAAACGGTTAAATCTGCATTGCCTTTATCAAAAGGTTTATCCCAACGTTCCGGCCAGCGGCGGATACTGTCTGATGGAATTAAATCGTAATGCCCCCGTGTTTGCAAAGCAGAAACACTCTCGGTACTTATAAATTTTTTTCCGGGAAATAATTGCTGAAAGCCAGCATACATGTCCTGGTGATAATTGTAACCAATCAAATCAAGCGCACCGGATTTGATGATGTAATTGTTGGTATCTGGCCAGTTGCAGGCAGCAGTTACCGGCCTTGTTGCATCTAAAGAACGAACAATGGCTGCCAGTTCTTTTGCAATTACAACACCAGTACTATCGCCTTGTTCCGGAATCTCATTTCCAACACTCCAGATAAAAACAGAAGGGTGATTTCTGTCTCTCAATATTTGATCTGCAAGATCTTTTTTGTGCCATTCATCCCAATACAAATGATAATCATAAGGATTCTTAGGCTTCTTCCACATATCAAATGCTTCATCCATTACAATAAAGCCCATCTTATCACATAAGTCCAATAACTCCGGTGCCGGCGGATTGTGCGATGTACGGATGCCATTACAACCCATGGCTTTTAATATTTCCAGCTGTCGTTCCAATGCTCTTGTGTTGATGGCAGCACCAAGGCAACCCAAATCGTGATGATTGCAAACGCCATTTATTTTAAGTGATTTGCCATTTAACAAAAACCCTTTATCAACATCAAATTCAAAACTGCGAACACCGAATGTAGTAAGGTATTCGTCCAGTAAAGTATCGCCTTTTTTTACCTGCGTTTTAATACTGTACAGGTAAGGATCTTCCGTACTCCATACATGTGGTGTTGGAATATTCAGCCGCACCAAATCCTGATTAGGCATACGGTTGCGGCTGGGTGATGTCAATTTATTTTTAGGACCCCGTCTTTTGTTGGGAATAGTAACCTGACTGGCTACTTCATTGTTAGCAGCATCATAAATGGTAGTATGAATAATGACAGGTGTATTTTTTGATGCACTGTCAAAAACCAGTTTGGTTTGTACCATTACTACGGCTGATGATTTATTTACAACCGGCGTGGTAACATAGGTACCCCAATTATCCACATGAATTTTATTGGTAGAAACCAGCCACACATTGCGGTAAATTCCGGAGCCGGAATACCAGCGTGAGTTGGGTTGCGGCGAATTATCAACCTTTACAGCAATAACATTTTTTTGATGACCGAATTTTACAAAAGCCGAAATGTTGTATTGAAAAGAAATGTATCCATTGGGACGTTTGCCAATATAATTACCGTTAACCCACACTTCGCTGTTGCGATACACTCCATCAAAACTGATATAGATTTCCTTGTCTTGTTGATCATCTGACAACTCAAATGTTTTACGGTACCAGCCAATACCGCCATTCAAGGCACCACCACCTATACCTGCCGGACTGTTTTTATCAAAGTCCCCTTCTATGCTCCAATCGTGTGGCAGCGTAAGTTTACGCCATTTATCATCTTTAAAATCTGGTTTGCTGGCTTTGGTATTATCACCTAAATAAAATTTCCAGTCTTTATTAAAATCAAGCGTTTTTCTATCAATGGTTTCAGCCTGTGTTATCAATACAAACAGGTTTAACAGCAGCAGGCAGGTAATCGGTTTTTTCATGTTTTTTATTTTGGCAGTTTCCGTTATTTTATTCTGATAATATAAACGGGTTACAAGTTAACTATAATACCGATTGAATTGTAAGTAATTCCAATCAGTAATTACCAAAAATTAATCACAATGGCAATAGTTGAAAGCCTATATGCCTGCTATCTTTTGGGGTTTAGGAGTTGCATGGTTCATTATTATAGAAGGTGGCTATTATATTTATACAAAGCAAAAAAAAATCATAAAAAAAATCGTTTGTCAATATCACTATCAACAAACGATTTTTAAAATTAAAATAAATAAAAACTATCTGGTGTTAAGTTAGGCGTGAGCGGTCAATGAACAATATTACACCCATTCACCATTCACCATTGCCCATTCACCCTTCACTTACCCATTCTTTTTAAGGATGCCATAAAACTGGTTGTAAAATACTATAAACTCTTTTTCCAACAAATCAATACTGCCTTCTTTGCTGGCTGATAAAGGATCTAAAGAAGTAGCTACTTCCAGGTACAAATCACTCAGGCGGCGACGGTATTTGAATTCATCGAAGAAAATAGTTTTACGGTTTAACTCTAATATTTCTTTCCGCATGCTGTCAAGTGATGCAAGGGCAACCTGATTAGCGGGCGTTTTGTTCTCGATTTTAGTAAGCGTTGCAATGGTCTTGTCCATTGTATCTACCAGCACAGCAAGTTTTTCATGCACGTTGTACAAACGCATGGCTTGCTGGTACAATTTATCAATATTTTTAGCGCCGAAGCCTTTTGCATCGTTGGGCTTAATATTAATGAACTGCTCATACTTTTTGCCGCCAGCCAGCAAAACCACTTTATATTTTCCAACAGGCACCCTTGGTGCAACAAAACCTGAAAACAAAACGCTGGAACCCGCTACAAACCCACCTTTAGCTACCTTCGGCGGATTGATATTGAAAGGCCAGTACACTTTGTTCAATCCCTTTACTGCTGTGCCGTTGATGTCTTTTATTTTTTTATTGGCGGCATCATAAATTTCTATTTTTATTGCCGATTCACTACGCTGTTTCAGGTAGTAATTAATAGCAGGTAGTATCACCTTGTTACCGGCGGTGTAGCCGTCGATATTGTCGCCTGTTGCCGGTAACTGTGGTGAATAATCGTATATAAAATCATTGACAGGATAAAGAATTACCTCAGTATTTACATCAGATTTTACCAGCTCTCTTAATGGCTGTAAATCATCAATAATATAAATACCTCTGCCATGAGAAGCAACTAAAAGATCCCCCGTTTTCGGATGAATTTTGATATCTCGTACCAGGTTGTACCAGGGCATTTCCTGGTACTTGCTTCTCATCCAGTTGGCTCCGCCGTCAATGGAAATAAACAAGCCCATTTCGGTACCGGCAAATAATAATTTTTCATTTTTTATATCTTCCCTTATCACATGTGCAAAGCCGGTAAATTCAGGAGAAGCGATGCGTTTCCATGTGTTACCGGCATCATTACTCACCGCAAAATAAGCGGCATGGTCGCCATACATGTGGTTGTCGAAACTTGCATACATTCTTTTTGGATTCAGGCTGGAAAGTTCGATGCAACTTACCCATGCAGCTTTTGGAATACCAGCTTTCCATACTTCCGGGGCTTTGTTGGTCCAGGTTTTTCCGCCATCGGTTGTTACCTGCAGGTTACCGTCGTCGGTACCTACCCAAATGATGTTTTCGTTGCTTGCATGCTGCGTTATAGTGTAGATAGTGCAATGATTTTCTGCACTAGTATTATCACCGGTGATGCCGCCACTCTCTTCTGTTTTTTGTTTGGCTTTATCGTTGGTGGTTAAGTCGGGTGAAATGCGTTGCCAGTTTCTGCCTTCATCCGTTGATTTGTACAAGTACTGGTTTGCCATGTAAAGGTTGAACAAGGGTTTTCCGGCAGCAGATTTTTTTGAAGAAAGTCCGGTAACAATTGGCGTGTTCCAATGAAAACGATGATCGTCATCACCAGGAACTTTTTGGGGTTTGATGGATGAAGGAAGTCCGGTAGTTAAATCAATGCGGTTGGCATTGCCACCCTGAGATTCAGCAAAAACAATTTTTGAATTTAACGGACTGGGCTGCACCCAAAAACCATCGCCGCCGTTAATATCCTGCCAATCGGCACTGCTTACACCACGGGCCGAAGAGTTAGGCGCCATCCAGCTCCCATTATCCTGCAGGCCACCATATACATTGTAAATTTTTTCATTGTCGGTTGCTACATGATAAAACTGCCCTACCGGTAAATTATTAAAAAATTGCCAGGATACACCTTTGTTCATCGTATAATATACACCACCATCTGTACCGAGGTACATTATATCTGTATTGGCCGGATTGATCCACAATGCATGATGATCTGCATGGGGTGTTACCCCACCGATAATAGTGTTGCTCCAGGAATAGCCCCCATCTTTTGAATATTGAAAATCATAGGCCGGGCGGTATACTTTTTTAGGATTTTTTGGATCAAACACCAACGTGCTGAAATAAAACGGACGTGCAGTAATATTCTCCGTAGCTGCTAATTTTTCCCAGTTGCTACCCTCATCTTTTGATATAAATAGGCCGGGGACTTTTGCTTCAATAATCGCCAATACTTCTTCTGGTTTTGATGGGTTGATGGTTACCACTATCCTGCCTACTTCGCCTTCGGGCATACCGTTGGTTACTTTGTTCCAGGTTTCTCCGCCATCAATACTTTTATATAAAGCACTGCCCGGGCCACCAGATGCAAAAGAATAGGGCTTGCGTTTGCATTGCCAGAAACTGGCCAGCATTATTTTAGGATTGGTTGGGTTAATGGCTATATCGGCACAGCCCGTTTCGTTATTTACAAACAAAATCTTTTTCCAGGTTTTGCCACCGTCGGTTGTTTTATACAAACCCCTGTGCGGACTGCTGCTCCATAAGGGGCCCGGCACGGCTACAAATAAAGTTTTACTATCGGTAGGATCAAATAAAATTTTACTGATATGTTCGGTGCTATCCAACCCAATCTTTTGCCAGTTGGCTCCTCCATCTGTTGTTTTATACATACCATCACCGATGGATACGGTGTTGCGCATGTTGCTTTCGCCGGTGCCGGCATACACTGTTTTATCATTCCCTTTTTCAATAGCCAATGCACCAATACTCTGACAATATTTATCAAATACCGGGGCAAAAGAAATACCGCCGTTCTGGCTTTTCCAGATACCACCGCCTGCAGTGCCTACATACAACGTGAGCTGATCGCCAACTGCCATACCTTCAATAACGCTTACTCGTCCGCTCATGGTAGATGGCCCTAACGCCCTTGCAGTAAGGGTTTGAAAATAAGAGGAGTTGATGGATGTTTGTGCAATAAGGCTGGCCATGTACATGCAGGCCATACATACAAGCGTAATTTTTTTTATCATACAATAATATTTATTATGAATATACTCTGATGAATTACAGGGATTTTAAAAAATGTGTAACTGACTTAAACGAAGTTTTTAAGCAAAAAAAATCTCACTCAACCAAGCAGGTTTTATGAGTAAGATTTTTTAGGTATTTATGTATGATTATTTGCCGCTGAAAATAGTTTCGTCAACAGGTGCATTGGTAATTACTTTTTTTGTTACCAGCATCATACCTCCCTGATCTAACTTGAAAGGCATTTTTACGCCAAAGTCTGTATCCTGGTAATCGAAATGTTTAACAGAAACTTTAACATCCTGACCTTGCTGTTTGGTGGTAGATTCCTGCTTGTAAATAAGATTGGTTTTCAAATCAAAAAAGTAAACAGTTTCATTTTGATTTTTGGTAACGAGCTTAATTTTAAAATACTCGTTGCCATCTTCTTCATCTTTACCTAAAGATTCAACTGTACTGCCTTTTTCCTTGTAATCTACAAATGCACCCTGGATATCCAATTCGTCTAATTTTACCTTTAGTTCATCTGTACTTAATGGCTGCAGGGTAGCTTTACCTGCCATTGGATTTTGTGACCATCCTGCTTCAGGCGTTGTAATATCAATGAATTTACTACCCTGAAATTCAGCATCCATCCTGGTTCCTTTGCTGTTAACAGATTGTACTACAAAAGGAATTTCCAATCCCTGTACTTCAACCTGGCCTTCCATTTTTATGGATTTAATTTGCTTCCATTTTTCTTTACCACCAATGGCAGCAATGTACTTATCAATTACTTCATCGGCAGTTTGTGCCATAACGGCAGCACCTGTAAAAACTAAAGCGAGCAAAACAAATGAGTGTAAAAAAAACTTTTTCATGTTGGTATTTTTTTTGGTTTGATTTAAAAAATGATATTCCCGAAATATTAGTAACAAAACAGATCATTTAATTACAGGTGTAAATAAAATCTTTTTTCTTTGCATTTGATAAGTAACAAATCTTATTGTGATTAGTTTAGTATGACAGGTTATTAACTTGTACCAATGGAAAGTATACAGTATTAAAGGTTTGTTTTTAGATGTTCATCCAAATTACCGAGCCCTCTAAACACAAATGGGAGAATTACTTTAACACAACTTAAATACTAAACGTTTAATAAAACAATGTGATTAATCTGCCCAGCCGCTTACCAAAACATCAGCAATGTGCATGGTCTTGATGGACAGATCATTTTTTTTGATATAACCATCCAGGTGCATCAAACAACTTAAATCGGTAGATATAATATATTCAGTATTTGTAGCCATTGCATTTTTAACTTTCTGGTCTGCCATTCCAATGGAGATTCCTTCATATTTAACGGCAAATGAACCACCAAAACCGCAGCAGGTTTCCACCTCGTCCATTTCTACCAGTTGCAGCCCTTTTACCTGTGCCAGCAATTTGCGGGGGGCATCTTTAATTTTACACTCCCGCAAAGCAGCGCAACTATCATGATAGGTTGCTGTGGCATTTAGTTCGGCTCCGTAATTGTCAATATGTAAAATATCGGTAAGAAATTCTGTAAACTCATAAATACGGTTACTTAAATCTTTCACCTGGTTGTGATAGAAGGAGTTATCGAACAATTTACCATAATAATTTTTCACAAATCCAACGCAACTGGCGCTTGGACAAACGATGTAATCCGTGTTATCGAAATCTTTAATAAACTTGGTACACACTTCTCTTGCCTCATCCCAAAAACCGGCATTAAAAGCCGGTTGTCCGCAACAGGTTTGGTTGGTATTATAGATTACTTCACAACGGGCTTTCTCCAGCACTTTCACCATATTAAAGGCTGTTTGTGGATACAGTTGATCAATAAAACAAGGTATAAATATTTGTACTTTCATGCCCCTTGCCCCTTAAAGGACATTTATGAATTAATTAAATGTAGTATTTCTAATTATTGCTGTTACCCTTAATAATCAATTAACATTTTGCCAGCAGAATATTTAAAGCCTTTATTGTTTTGGAGAAAAACTTTGCTTTAAGGTGATCATTTTTAGTGCGGTAATAGCTGCTTCCTCCCCTTTATGGCCGTGCTTTCCGCCAATCCTTTCATCGGCCTGCGCCTGGTTATCTACAGTAAGAACGCCAAAAATAGTAGGTACCGGCAAACACAGGTTTAAGTGTAATACGCCATCAGTAACGGCTCTGCATACATAATCAAAGTGGGGCGTATCTCCCCTTATTACACAAGCGAGGGCAATAAATGCATGTGGCTTATCCTCTTTATATTTATGGGCTTCCCAATAGGCCTTGGTTGCAAAGGGAATTTCAAATGCACCGGGTACTGTTATTATCTTATAAGATACCTCGTGTTCCTTTAAAACTCTTATGCAACCAGCTTCCAACGCATCCAGCACAATTGCATTCCATTCTGTGCGGACAATCACAATACAGGAATCCTTTGTTAGCTGGATGCCTATGGTATTTGATATATTAGGTGAGTTTACTGACATAAATTAGGAAAGTTGCTGCAAAATTTTATTGCAGTTATTAATGGTTTGATATTTAGCTGTTCATTTAAATTGCTGAACCCACTAAATATATATTTGATAGAATTACTTTACCAAGACTTATTTACTAAACTATTAATAACAACTACAAATTAATCTATCGCCCCCAACCTTGCTAAATATTTATCAACTTCTGTAGCATGGCCGTTTTTAGGGAATTCCTCTTTTATTTTCTTGAAAAATTCAATGGCTTCTTTTGATTTACCCGTTGCATCTGCAAACAAACCAGCTTTAAATAAGGCTTCCGGCGTCATAAATTCATCTTTGCTGTTTACAGCTACCGCTTTTTTATAATAGTCCAACGCATCATCATTCTTTTTTAATTCAGAATAAGCATCACCCAATAAAAGGTAAGCGCTGGTTTGCACCTGCGTAGCGTTGGTAGAAAAATCTTTTAAATGTTTTACCGCATTGTTAAAATCGCCACTATACAAATAGCAGGTACCTGCAATGTAGTTAGCTCTGTTACCTGCCGTTGTTCCACCGTAATTTTTGATTAATTTTAAAACGCCCGTTGTTACAGGTCCACCGCCATTCAACACTATGTTGATAGAATCTTTGTTAAAGCCACCCTGCGTCATTTTATCGAATACCTGCTCTGCCGGAAAAATTAATTCAGCAGCTTTTTCATTATTGGGCGCTTTTACAAAATTCAAATAGGCATACCAACCGCCTATAAGCAGTATGAGTGCACTTCCCACATAAATAATTGGCCTGCTAAACTTAGCCCAAAAATCTTTTGCTTTTTCTACCGCTTCATTTACTTCTACGTTTTCTACTATTGCTTGCTTCTCTGCCATTTTTTTTCTTCACCCATTTGCCTTTTTTAGTAAGGGATAGACGGGCATTTTTTAATTATTATAAATTTGATTCTTTATTACTTTGTTTAATAAACTATCCTAGTCTGTAATAAATGGATAATCTTCCTGGATGTAAACATCTTTCAATAATTCATCATCGTTGGGCCAGGGGCTTTCCTCAGCAAATTTCACGCTCTCTTCTACCTGGGCTTTTACCCGCTCGTTGATTACTTCTATATCCGCATCTTCCAATTTATATTCATCTTTCAATACTCTTAGTACATGATCGATAGGGTCTCTCTGCTTGTATTCCTCTACCTCATCTTTTGTACGATACTTTTGAGGGTCGCTCATGCTGTGCCCTTTGTAACGATAGGTTTTAATTTCCAGTAAAGTTGGTCCGCCTTTTTCCCTTGCCCGGTTTACTGCTCTTAACATGGCATTGTGCACATCTTCAGGACTCATTCCATCTACACTATCGCCAGGCATATCGTAGGCATCAGCCAATTTATACAAATCCATTACATTGCTGGTACGGGCAACAGAAGTACCCATTGCATATTGATTGTTTTCACAGATAAATACAACCGGCAATTTCCAAAGCATGGCCATATTAAATGTTTCATGAAGCATACCTTGCCTTGCAGCACCATCACCAAAAAAACAAAGTGCCACATTATTGGTGCCTTTGTATTGTTCTGCAAATGCCAAACCTGCACCGGTACCTATTTGGGCACCCACAATACCATGACCACCAAAAAAACCAACATCTACCCCAAAAATATGCATGCTACCACCCTTGCCCTTGCTGCACCCGGTAGCTTTTCCATACAATTCTGCCATGGTAGCTTTTGGTGTAACACCTTTGGCAATTGCCAAGGCATGACATCGATATGCGGTAATAAATTTATCATCAGGATTGGTTGCCGTCATACAACCTGCAGCTACAGCCTCCTGCCCAATATACAAATGACAAAAGCCTCTTATTTTCTGCATCCCGTACAACTGCCCTGTCTTTTCTTCAAACCGGCGAAGCAATAACATTAATTCGTACCAATACAAGTAAGTGTCTTTGGAAAATTTTGTTGCCAATGGTAAAATATTTTAGGCGGCAAAGATAAGGGAGAAATTGAAAAAAAAAGGGGCAGGAAAAGAAAGGCGAAAACAGCTCAACATTTTGGTAAACGAACTTTAAAAAAGTTCGATCCGAATATTTTTTAACAACTTTCATTGCGATTCAACAATTTTGTACTGTTACTTTGGAAGTATTCCTTTTTTGTTTATCAGGAAAGGTAAATTTCAACTAATATTTAAACATAACTGGCAGAAAAGATAAATCCAACTTTTTATTGCCTTTATTGTTGTGACAAAGATCGTTTTTGAATTTTACATTAAAGGAACCTGCATTCATATTAACCTAAAATCTATTAAATGAACATGCTTGCTAAGCTAAAAATTGCTGATGTTGAGGAGATTTGCATTATCGATGATGATGGTATGTCATTGTTTTTAGCAGAGAAAATATTTGAGTATGAATTACCTGGTATTCCCGTGACCAGCTTTGGAAATGTTGACTCGTCACTTTCCTTTTTATCCAATAATAAAGATACAAAAAGATTGATTTTAGTAGATTTAAATATGCCGCTAAAAGATGGCTGGTGTTTTTTAGAAACCTATCAGGCAGATCCAATTAAAGACCTGATATTTATCCTTTCTTCTTCTGACAATATAGCCGACAAAAAAAGAGCAAGGTCATTTGCGCAGGTTGCAGATTACCTGGAAAAACCATTTACCATCGAAAGAGTTATAGAATTGCGAAATAAATATTAAAGCTCTTTTCTCACAACTGCAATAAACCAACCCGGTACAAGGTATTTACAGGCTTGTTATCCCAAAATAATTCAAAGTCATCAAAGCCTGCAGCTTCGTAATTTTCTTTTACTTCCTGCAAACTGCAGAGTTTGTGATTGTTAATTGAAACTTGCTGCAGCATTGCTAAAAGCCAATGGGCATTGGGCTTGTTCAATTTTATAATGAGCGTTTCGGTAGTGGATTCAAATGTAAGGGTACTCATCTCCCACTGACTTCCTTTTTTTGATTTTGTGTAATCTTCTGTTTGTGGCATATTGCCCAGCCATACTACTTTGGTTGTTGGCTTTGCAACCAAAACAGGTTCATCTTGCAATGCCTCTGTAATATAACCTGGCTTTATAGAAGTTTTTGGCACTTTAAAATCAAACCATTTTTGTAACGGGTAATCGTAACAGGCGCCATGCATGTAATTGAGTAAAGATTTTTTTAAACCGAAGCCAAATGTATCATGGTCGGCACCGGTTAAATCTGTATGCTCAATGTCATTATTGGCAAAAGTGCCAATGGTATTGGTTTTCTTTACTACTTTGTATTCATCTGGATTTAATCCAACAGGACTATGAGCCGTCATGGCAAACTGGTGCCAGAAGGCTGATTGCAAAATTCCGGCTTCAAATAACTGGCGTACCATTTCAAGCGAATCAATGGTTTCCTGCGCTGTTTGGGTTGGAAAGCCATACATCAGGTAAGCATGCACCATGATGCCGGCATCTTTTAAATTGTTGGTAACCCTTGCCACCTGTGCAACCGTAATTCCCTTTTGTATTAGTTGCAACAGCCTGTCCGATGCAACTTCCAGTCCGCCGGACACGCCAATGCAGCCGGATGCTTTTAATAACAAACAAAGATCACGGGTAAAACTCTTTTCGAAACGGATATTGGTCCACCAGCTTACAACCAGTTTTCGCCGGATAATTTCCAGCGCCAACGACCGCATTAAAGCAGGCGGTGCAGCCTCATCTACAAAGTGAAAACCATTCTCGCCGGTTTGTGCAATCAGCTCTTCCATCCGGTTGCAAAGTATAGCAGCAGTAAGTGGTTCGTAGTGTTGAATGTAATTAAGTGAGATGTCGCAAAAGGTACATTTACCCCAATAGCATCCATGTGCCATGGTTAGTTTATTCCACCTGCCATCGCTCCAAAGTGTGTGCATAGGATTTACCAATTCAATGGCGGAAATATATTTAGCCAGCAGCAAATCACTGTAGTCTGGTGTGCCTACCTGTCCTTGTTTATAATCGGTACAGGCTGTGTTGTCAATGTACACTACAGCTTCATCCTGAAGGGTTAAAGTGCGTTTTAAAGTATCCTGGTTATTGTTGGATTTAATGTGTTGCAATAAATTTTCGATGGGTGCTTCTCCATCATCCAATGCAATAAAATCAAAAAACTCAAATACCCTTGCATCGGAAAGAGAGCGAAGTTCGGTATTGGCAAAACCACCGCCCATGGCCACTTTTGCCGAAGGGAAGTTTTTCTTGATCCATTGGCCGCAACGCAATGCAGCATACAAATTTCCGGGAAAAGGCACTGAGATTGCAACCAGTTTTGGTTGAACGCTGGCAATATGTTGTTCAAGTATTTTTATCAGGATATTATCGATATAGGTATAGGGCTGTCGCAACGCCAGATACAACTCGTCAAAACTATTGGCCGATCTGCCCAACCGTTCCGCATACCTGCTAAAACCAAAATGACTATCAACTGTTTCTTTAATAAAATCTGACAGGTCTTCCAGGTACATGGTGGCAAGATGTTTGGCTTTGTCCTGTAAACCCATATTGCCAAAAGCCCAGGTTAAATCATCCAACTGTGCAAAACGGCCAGCCTCCGGCAAAAAACCCCGGTTGCAGATAAGCCTTGCCAGCGTTGGATTGTGGCCTTGCAAAAAAAGGATGGCTGCATCAATGGTTTGTACGTATTGTTGCCTGAGTGTAAAGATGCGTTTGATGTTTTCATTAAATCCCTCTATGCCGGCAATGCTGCCAAATAATTGCTGCAAGCCTTGCTGAGAGAAAAGTGCGATGGTAACTTCTATGCCCAAGTCTGTTTGATAAGACGTAATACCTTTTGTATTTAAGAACCCTTTTAAATATGCCGTTGCCGGGTAAGGTGTATTTAATTGTGTAAAAGGGGGCGTTATTAAAAGGACGTCGGTTGAAGGCATGTATTTATTTGTGTGGGCAAAATTATCCATTCTTTTTAAAGTATCTGTTTCAATTTTAAAGTACTTACAAAAATGTATTACCAATTGTTTGAAGTTTAGATGCTTAGATGTTTAGATGTTTAGATGTTTAGATGAAGTTTTAAATAACAAACCAGTTATTTAAAACTTCATTTGTAATGGAATGCAGGTTGAAGGATTCTTCAATTGAGCTTCATGTAAAACAATCATTTATCTTGCGGACTTATGTTGCGGCTTTCAAACATTTCTCTTACACAGTTTAAGAATTATACATTTTCCACTTTCAATTTCAATGAAAGGGTGATTGGTATTTGCGGGCTTAATGGCAGGGGAAAAACCAATTTGCTGGACGCTATTTATTATACCTGTTTTACGAAGAGCTATTTCACAAAAACTGATGTTATGAATGTTCAGTTTGAATCTGACGGATTTAGACTGGAAGCTCGTTTTGATGCTCAAAAAGTTGTGCTGATACACCGGCTTACAGGTAAAAAAGAATTATTGCTGAATGACACAGCTTATACTAAATTCTCAAAGCACATCGGGAAATTTCCGGCAGTGATGGTGGCACCTGATGATATTGAATTGATAACAGGCGGCAGCGAAGGCCGAAGGCGTTTTTTAGATACCGTAATCAGCCAGGTTGATGAAAAATATCTGCAACAACTTATTTTGTACAATAAAGTATTGCAGCAACGCAACAGTCTGCTGAAACGTTTTGCAGAGCAGGGTTCTACCAATTGGCCCTTGCTGGAGGTACTGGACGATCAACTGATTCCTCCCGGGAAATATATCTACCAGACACGTACCAGTTTCATGCAGCAACTAATGCCGCTTGCCAACGACTTATACGGTACAATTGCCGGACAAAAAGAAGCGGTAGTGCTTGAATATGAAAGCCAGCTACACAGCAAAAGTTTTGAAGAATTACTGCTGCAATACCGGGAAAAAGATCTGCTATTGCAACGCAGCAATGTTGGCATTCATAAAGATGATATTTCATTTTTATTGAATGGCCAGGTGTTTAAAAATATTGCATCGCAGGGGCAGCGAAAGAGTTTGCTGTTTGCATTAAAACTAGCCGAGTTT
>Ga0163144_10006475_pt1 | contig 25808 bp, 35 predicted proteins | sample OliLak19BULKMAT1_FD_123175 | JGI IMG/M metagenome (GOLD analysis project Ga0163144, IMG submission 123175) | Freshwater microbial mat bacterial communities from Lake Vanda, McMurdo Dry Valleys, Antarctica - Oligotrophic Lake LV.19.BULKMAT1 | ecosystem: Environmental > Aquatic > Freshwater >... | reverse complement strand
TGCCTCTTACTCAGCTCGACGAAAAGCTGAGAGGAAATACTTCTGAACGAAACTGGAGAAATATACTTTGGCCCCTGAATTGGCCGCTGCCAGGATTCGCTGGAGCTGAACCTTCCACCCGCTCCGCGATGAAGAAAAACTATCATCCCAGAGATGTCGATTTAGTTGTCTACTTTCACGTGCATGTTGCGGGAGCCGGCAAGGATAAAGAAACAGGAACAGCAATGGTCTCACCTGGATCGCCGAGCAAAAACAAAGTTCCGAGTGATCAAAGGACCGCGACATATATGACAGTGGATACCGAAACGAGCACCGTTTTTTGGCACGATATTGATGAGGGCGGTAAGGTCTATCAAACCCTCGAGCTCAATAGCCTAGAATTCAAGAAAAATGGCGAAGGCGCACATAGGATTTCGAAGCCACCTCTGGATACTGATTTAAAGTTCGGGATAATCGGTGCGGATAGACCTTCCGTAGGCGAGGGACTGAGGCGAGCCTGCCAATCAACCGTCAGGTTTTTGGCAGGCTTACTGCCACGCGTCAGAACGCCTACAATATCTAGATGAATATCATGAGCGCGATTTACGCAGGTCAATCGGGTCTAATGAAGGCCAAAGAATCCATGGATGCGCGCGCCAGTTCCATCTCGCAAAGTGGATATTCCCCAGACGCTCAGGATTCCCTGGTTGAAGACATCGTCGGCCTTGAGGTGGATCAAGTTGCGGCACAGGCCAATATCAAGACCATTCGCGTGTCAGATCAGCTATTTCAGGGGCTCCTGACAATCGGCAAAAAATAAGCTAAATCCACCTTCATGAATGCTCCGCGAACGAAGATCTGCCTGACCGGAGGACCCTCGGCTGGAAAAACCACGATCGTCGACATCATCCGACGTGAATTCTCCGATTCAGCTCTGGCAGTTCCAGAGGTGGCCTCGATTCTCTACCGTGGGGGCTTCCCCCGCTCGTCTGATCCAGAGGTCATCATGTCGGCACAGAGAGCGATCTTTCACACTCAGATTGAATTTGAACGAGTCTTCGAACTCCGCGAAAGCCCATCTTTGATCATTTGCGATCGAGGCACTCTTGATCAAACTGCTTATTGGCCCTTGGGTAGTGATAATTTTTTTGAATCAGTGGGCTCAAGTCTTCAGGCAGAAGTCTTGCGTTACGATAGGGTGATCCATCTTCACACTTCCGTTCATGGCTATAACATCATTAATGGTGTTCGAACCGAAAATCTCACGCAAGCGCTTGAACTCGACCAAAGAATCTATGATGCTTGGAAGGAACATCCTCGACGGATCGAGGTGCCTAGCCAATTGAGTTTTCAGGAGAAGATCGCGATGGTCTTTGAGGAATTTTCGAAGCTTGGGCTCCTTCAGTTTCCGCGAGAGCGAAGGATCCATCATGAAAGCCCTCAGCCACGCCCAAATTGAACAAGACCGACATCGAATTTCGGAATGGGCAATTGAGGGGGCTTTCATTACCCGAGAATTTACCTTTAAAGATTTTAAAGAAGCTTTTGCCTTTATGACTTCCATCGCGGCAGTCGCCGAACAGATGAATCACCATCCCGAATGGTCGAATGTTTACAACAAGGTCAAAGTTCGTCTCTCCACTCATGATGCGGGGGGAATCACCTCAAAAGATTTTGATCTCGCCGAAAAAATAGATGCGCTCTGGGGATAGGGGGTAGGGGTCAGGGCACTTTGGGTACAGGTAAGAATCTTACCTGTACCCAAAGTGCCCTGACCCCTACATTACCGCAACGCAATCTTTGACCTGCTCTGAAGCAACCCAAAGAGAAATAATTTCATCTACATCGCGCGCAGAAATTTGATACGTCAGCGAAAGATAACTTCCGTTTTTACTCAAAACCGAATTCTTAAGATTGGCGCGCGGAAACGAAGATTCAAACTCTCGAATTCCACTCAAGAAATTCTCTTCGTTTTTTCCAATGATCTTGTGCTCATAGAGATGGGGCCAAATGAGAACCGTCTGCTCAAGTGAGCGGCGCAGATTCTCATAGCGTAAATGCCTTACTTTGGGATTCACGATCACGCGCACGTCTCTATTATAACCGATGCGAGGGCTCAACGTCCAATCAGCGATCTTACGTCCAAATTTGAGAGTTTCTGACGCCCCTTCAAAAACCCAAGCTCCATCAGCACTTGCGCACCTACGACCTCCGCCTTGGCCTCTTCACAGAGTGCGCGTGTAGCAGCCAAAGTACCTCCGGTTGCTAGCACATCGTCCAAAAGCACCACTCGTTCGCCCACCGCTAATGAATCCTCATGAATTTCCAGATGATCAAATCCATATTCGAGATCATAGCGGGCCGACCTCGTCTTGCGAGGCAACTTTCCTTTCTTGCGAACCATCACCAAGCCACAGCCCAAAAAATAGGCAATGGGCGCTCCCAAAATAAAACCACGCGCCTCGATTGCTGCAATCTTGTGGGGTTTAAATTCTGAAATCGAAGACGCCATCGCCTCAATCAGCGTTCGGTAGGCTTCGGCGTTTTCGAGAATGGGCGTAATGTCTTTGAAGATAATGCCTGGTTTCGGAAAGTCAGGAACGTCTTTCATGAATGCGAGCGCATCTTCAAGTCTCACTGCGATTCCTCGTGTTAAAAACTACCGCTGCATCGCGAGCTGGCAGTCGCTCTCTTTTCTCACGCATTTGATCAAAGTTCAGATCCACAACCAAAAGAGAATCCCCCACTTCAGGGGCCTCCGCCAAAATTTCACCCCAAGGAGAAATAATAAGTGAATGTCCGTAGCAAAAGAGCTCTTTTTCATTTTTGTTGATATGACTTCCCCACTGGGCAGCAGCCAAAACAAACGAAAGATTTTCGATCGCACGAGCTCTCAAAAGCGTATGCCAATGGGCTCTTCCTGTTTCGAGAGTGAAGGCCGCAGGCACCAAGAGAACTTCGGCACCCTTTTGCAGTGAGAGCTCTCGATAGAGTTCTGGAAATCTCAAATCGTAACAGATCGAAAGTCCCACTTTCTTGCCCGCGACATCGACGACCGAGGTCGTCTCTCCGGGGCTCATCTCGTCCGACTCCCGATAAAGCCCAAACTCGCCTGAATAATTAAAAAGATGAATCTTGTGATAGGGATGAACTTTCGATCCCTGAATAATCCAATGTGAATTGAATGGCCGGCTGGCATCTCCACTTTGCTGAGGAACCGAACCCAGGCTCACTGCAATCTTCCAACCCTGAGCGCATTCAGCCAGCGCCTGCGCAAAATCCGAATTTTCTTGAATCCGGCCATTTGCATCCAAACTTAGAAAAAAATCGGATTTGAGCGCTGCCTTGCGACCACGAAATAGAATATTTTCAGGAAAGCAGATCAGATCACAGCTCGCCGCTGTGGCTTCCTCCACAAATGCGCAAACACTTGCTAGGTTTTCCCACGGATCCTCGGTCGATCGAATTTGTGAAGCGCCAACTCTCATAAAAAAAGGAAGGCTTGCAGGCCTTCCTTTTTCACTCAAGGCAAATTTCTTTGCCGAATCAATTAATAAACGTTGATAGGAGCCGGGCGTCTCGTTGTTCGCTCGCCTCTATGAGGAGCCGACCTTGTGGTCGTCGTTGTAGGCTTCATCTCAGACTTTTTCATCTTTTTGCATTTGCAATCTGCAGTACCGCATTTGCAACCCTTCATGCCACAGTCAGCGCAAGTCTTGCCCTTCACTGAATCGCAGTTCTTGCAGCCTTTCATACCACAATCGGCGCACTGAGCGCCCTTCATGGTCTCTTTTACAATACCGCAAGCTACTCGAAATTCCGTCTTCGCTTCATCATTGGAAGCCACAATGACAACTGCTTTTCCAATCGCACCCTTTAAAGATTGACCCTTAGCGTGTCCGGCGACACCTCCGTCTTTATCAACAGCAGGTTTTCCATCTCGTGAAACTTCAGCAACCACGGCTCCAGCTGAAGATGCGTTTCGAGCAGAGCAATCACCTTTTTGAGCCAAAACAACTTTGTAGGTTCGGTCAGCTCTAAGGCCCGTGAGTTTACCAGATGCCAGAATGCCACCGTAATGATCTTCAAGCATCACTGTGCCTGCAACCGTTGCATTTTGCTTGGATTCAAGAACGGCTTCGCCTGCCTTTGTCATTTTGCCGCGATATCCTTTTCCGGCACAACCGGAGACTGCGACCGCTACAAGACCCAAACCCAAAACCTTAATAAGTGAACGAGATGAATATTTCATAATGAATTCATGGTCATCGGACTTTCAATCGGGGTCAAGCTGAGACTCGAAAGTCCTCTGGCGCGGTGCGAAACCAATTATCGCGACGAAGCCTTAAGCGCGGTCCATGCGTGATCCCAGGCAACCAAACTCTCGCCGATATCATGGATCATCTCGCATTTGGCTAACTGCTCAGGCTTCAAAAATAATTGAGAATCCCTTTGAAGGGCCTCAGGAAGCAAGGCGATGGCCTTCAGATTGGCTGGGCTCACGTAGAGATTTTTTGTGCGCTCGGCGCCAATCTCAGGACTCAAAAGAAAATTAATGAGTGCATAGGCTCCGCTCATATTCTGTGCTCCTTTGGGAATGACCAAAGTGTCGATCCACAAAGTGCAGCCCTCTTCCGGAATGATGAATTCGACTTGTCCTTTGCTTTTGGCTTTGGCTTGGAGTGCATCACATTGATAAGCATGAGCCACAGCCATTTCTCCCTTGATGAGTCCTACTTGAGTCTCCGACGTGAACGCCTTCACGTTCTTTCGAATCCCTTCCAAAGTTTTCTGAGCTGCATTCACTTCTTCAATTTTTGTGGCATTCAGAGAGTAATCATTCGCCTTCAGTGCAGCACCCAAAGTTTCGCGAACATCGTCGAGGAGAGTGAATTTGCCTGCCAATTCCTTGCGGCCGAACAAATCTCTCCAGCCTTTTAGCTCCCCCTTATAGAGCGTGCGATTAATAGCGATGCCGGTCGTGCCCCAATTGAGCGGGAGTGAAACGGAATTCTTTGGATCGAATTCTTTTGCGAGCAATTTTGGATCCAAATCAGCTAAGGCAGCAATTTTCGCTCCATCGATTGTCTCGAGCATCTGCATTTGAGCCATCGCATAGACCATATAGTCGGAGGGAACAGCCACGTCGATTCCGGCAGCACCCGCTTTCAGTTTAGCCAAGAGTTCTTCGTTCGATGAATAATTCGAAATCTGCAGTTTTAATCCCGAGTTCTTCTCAAAGGTTGAGATCATCTCTGGAGTTAAGTAATTCGACCAAATCGCTAGGTTCACAACCTTCGAATTGTTCGAAGAAGTAGATGATTTTTGGCAGGCCATTAAAGCCAGGCTAATAAAAGAGACTGCTAAGAAAGAGATTAATTTCATAGGCCTTGAACTACCCCCAGTAATCGACGCAGAAAAGAAGTTTTTGTTATGTCCGGCTCTGAGTTTTTGTTATGTTTCGACGCCGATGCTCAAGCTCACCGCTCTCGGAAAAACCTTTGGAACTGTCGACGCTCTTAGGCCTCTTGATTTAGAAGTTCCCAACGGCGAATTTTTTTCACTTTTAGGTCCTAGCGGCTGCGGAAAGACAACTCTTCTACGGCTCTTGGGGGGTTTTGAAAAACCGACCTCTGGTCAGATCTGGATTGATGATCGTCGAATCGATGAGCTGCCACCCCATCAACGCCAGTTCAATACAGTCTTTCAGCGCTATGCTCTCTTTCCACATCTGAGTGTCTTTCAAAATGTGGCGTTTGGATTGCAAATGAAAAAAGTCAGCGCAGACGAAGTAAAAGTTCGAGTTGTGCAAGCGCTTGAGCTCGTTCAAATGACGGGGTTTGAATCCCGATCGACCTCCACTCTCTCGGGTGGTCAGCAGCAGCGCATCGCAGTGGCGCGCGCCCTGATCAATCGTCCCAAGATTCTGCTGCTCGACGAGCCGCTCTCGGCACTGGATGAGAAGCTGCGCCAACAGATGAAGATCGAACTCTTGAGTCTGCAGCGAAAGTTGAAGCAGACTTTTATTTTTGTGACTCATGACCAAGAGGAAGCATTGACGATTTCTGATCGCATTGCCGTGATGAACAAGGGCATTGTCGAGCAAGTTGGTACTCCGCAAGAAATCTACGAATATCCTCGAACACTTTTTGTCGCGCAATTTATTGGCTCGATGAATGTCATCGAAGGCGTCGTCAAAGGCGCTGATATGCAATCGATTGTGGTGGACTCTGCCTCTCGAAGGCCCGTTCTCATTCGGCCGACACGCGACGGACTTCGCCCTCTTCCAAAAGTTTTTGAAGGTCTTAAAGTTCAAGTCATGATTCGTCCTGAAAAACTCAAGGTCCTGAGATCTCAACCCGGTTTCGAGCAGAACTCCATTGAAGCAACGATCAAGGAAGTCCTCTACAAAGGACCCGTCACTCAATTTATTTTGCAGGCTAAAGAAGAGGCACTCCCCACTTTCACGGCCGTCCAAGTGAATACGGCTTTGAGTGCCAAAAAATCTCTGGGAATTGGCGATCGAGTTTTTGTGGCCTGGCTTCCTGAGGATTGTATATTGATGGGTGAAACTGGAGCTCTTCCACTTCCAGAAGTTTCCGAAACTCCCCTCGATATTATTTTCGAAGAGCGATCTCGAGGAGCCGAGATTGTCCACTGAAAGCCCCCCGTCCAAGCGACCTCCGTTGCTCCTTCTACCAGCCATTGGCTGGATGGTTTTTTTTCTTCTCATCCCCAGTCTCATCATTCTTGTTTATAGCTTCTTAAAGAAGGGTCTCTACGGGGGAATAGAATGGGAATTCACTCTACAAAATTATGTGCGTGCAGCGGATCCTTTATATCTCAAGATTCTTTGGGATTCCTTGAAGCTTGCGCTTGCCACTTCTTTCCTCTGTTTACTCGTGGGCTTTCCCGTGGCCTATGTTCTAGCAACAGCAAAAAATCCTTGGCGGACAATATTGATGATCTTACTCGTGATTCCGTTTTGGACGAATATGGTGGTGCGCACGTATGCAATCAAAGTTCTTCTTGGAGACCAGGGACCCATTAATCTTTGGCTGATGAACTGGGGTTTAATTTCGGAACCAATTCCATTCGCCAATTCTTACGCCTCGGTATTGTTTGGGATGGTTACGAACTATCTGCCATTTATGGTTTTGCCCTTGTATGTTTCTCTCGAGAAATTTGATTTCTCATTGCTCGAGGCGGGCCGAGATCTTGGAGCTTCCTCCTATCAACTTTTAACTCGCATTTTGCTGCCACTTACACGGCACGGCGTCGTCACCGGATTTTTACTGGTGTTCACCCCAGCTCTTGGCGAATTTTTGATTCCGGATTTACTGGGCGGCGCTCGAACGATGCTCATCGGAAATCTGATTATCGAACAGTTTTTAAAAATGCGGGACTGGCCATTTGGCTCAGCTCTCTCAATCGTTTTGATGGTGGTGGTCGTATTCAGTCTCATGAGTTCAATGAGACTTTGGAGAGATATCAGTGCTCGCAGCAATCAAAGCTGAATCACAAATAACCGAGGAAAAAGCTCGACCTACACCGCCTGGATTTTCGGTGGGCATTACAGCGATCACTTTTTTGGTGCTCTATATTCCCCTCATTGTTGTCGTCATCCTCTCTTTCCAAAATGAACTCGGAGCCGAAGAAGGTTGGACACTGAAGTGGTACCGAGATGCTTTTGAAAATGAAGCTCTACGAGATTCTTTGATCATGAGTTTGTGGGTGGGACTCGGAAGTACGATCGGCGCAGCGGTCATTGGCACAATGGCCGCACTTGCGCTTGAACGATCGAATTTTCGGGGCAAAAAATCCTTCGACGCGATTAATCTTTTGCCGCTCGTGATGCCAGAAATTGTACTGGGCCTTTCTCTCCTCATTTGGTTTGTTTTTCTGCAGTTTGCACTCGGAAGTTTTTCGATCATTCTGGCGCATATAACCTTTTGCCTTTCATTTGTGATTATTACGGTACGTGCACGGCTTGCGGATTTTGATAGTTCTCTCGAAGAGGCCGCACGAGACCTCGGCGCCTCTCCGGCTCAGACTTTTTGGAAAGTCACGTTTCCTTTAATTTGGCCGGGGATTCTATCCGGCGCACTTTTGGCCTTCACACTTTCGTTCGATGATTTCTTGATTGCTTATTTTACGGCAGGAGTTGGCTCCGACACTCTGCCGGTAAAACTTTATTCTATGATCAAGTTTGGTATCAATCCCACGATCAATGCCATGTCGACCTTGGTTCTTGTGGCAACTATTCTTTTGGTGTTGGTGATTATGCGCCCACAGAAGAAAATGAAGAATTAAGGTTTAGTGTAGAGTCGCCTCTGTGCATCTCTTAGGTCTTGAATTCTAATGAGAGGACGGTGGCTCTGAAATCCGGAATAGCTCGTAGGAAGTGATAGTGTGCCCGAAAACTGATACTGCAGGTCCCAAACCAATTCGATCATCGACATTTCATATCGAGCTCCCGGCAAATGCGCCCTCCAATAGATCAGGAAGAGCTTTTAGCCATAAAGAAATAGTCGGCTTGATAAGGCTCAAGTTGATCGTCGAGTTTCTTGATCTCCGTAAGTAATTGTTCCATATTGTCCAATATTCCCACTGCTTTTTCTGGATCTAAAAGATCCGACTCAAACATTCGAGCAGGTCTGCGAGCGTTTCGAAAGTAGGCCTCTGGATCACGTGCATGCTCGCTGACATAGACTCAGTTTCTGCTCTGCATAAATCTCTACCGACAGAGTTGAAACAGATAAAAACATCAAAATGCTCAATGAGAATCTCGCAGCCGAATTTACAGACAACTTGCTCACCGCGGGATTATTTGCAAGCACTGTGCCTAGTCAATTGAGCAATTCTGCCGTTAGAGACGCCATTCTAAGGGGAATTTGAGTCACAGCCACAACTCAGGCATAGCCTAGAAACATTTTTAGTACTATAATACTAAAATGAGAGTTTTAAATCGTACCTCGAGCGCGTCTGGTAAATTCGTACTACGTGTTTCTCCCGAATTGCATCAGAAGCTAAAGGACGCGGCGCGATCCAGATCGACTTCTCTCAACTCGATTTGCCTCAACATATTGGAATCAAGCGCTAACTTTAGATCGCATAGTGCAAACTGGGTGACAAAGCTTCAAGCCATCTTAGAGCGACATTTTCATCATGACTTTTTAGGTCTTCTTCTTTTTGGCTCTGAAGCTAGGGGCGAGCGCACAGAATCATCGGATCTTGATCTTCTCATTGTTTTAAGCCCCGAGTTCGAGATAACCCGACAGCTTTATCGAGATTGGGAAAAATTCGTGAAAGACGAAGTGGAGATACACGAACTTAATGTATCTCCCCATTTTGTTCGCATTCCGGAAAGCACTCATGACGCCGGGAGCCTTTGGCTCGAGGTTGCGATCGATGGACGCGTTTTATTTAGTCGAGATCACCGCATCGAACGTATTCTTCGAAGCCTAAGACGACAAATGGCAGAGGGAAAGATACGAAGGCATTTGAGCCATGGACATCCGTATTGGGAGAAACTTAATTATGAAAAATGAATCCCTGGCTGATGATTATATTAGCCGCGCTGAGAAGCGAATATCAGCTCTCAACGCACTCATGAAAGTGCAAGCATGGGCCGATGTCGTTAGAGAGTCTCAAGAAGTTGTGGAGCTCGCTTTGAAGGGCCTCATGCGTAGAAAAAAACTCGAAGTGCCACGTGTCCATGATGTGAGTGAGATCCTGATTACTCATCAATCAAAATTTTCAAAGGCCTTCCATGCTAAACTTAAAAAACTTTGTGAGATCTCTCATGAACTGCGTCGAGATCGTGAGTTGGCATTCTACGGCTCAGAAGATCTCTCTCCTTCTTCGTTCTACAAAAAGGCGGATGCTGACAGAGCCATTAAGAGTGCAAAATTCACTGTCTCCACAATCCTTGAGTCTTGGGATGCACTTTAGAACCTCAAAAAAAGCGGGGGCTCAAAAGCCCCCGTCTGTTGGTGTTTCATGAACGATATTCGAAATCAATAAACGTCTTTTTTCTTCGTGCGATTCGCAGCGGACGATCTGAACTTGATCGAGCAACCTACGGATCGAGTTTCAGCAACTTGAATCGGTTTATTCTTAGAATAAGCTTTCACAGCCTTTGAAAGATACTGATCACGCACTTTTGCCGGATGTTCAGCGTTGTCATCGAATGCGCCAGTGTAGATTAAAGAGCCTTCTTTATCGAACAAGAAAAACTCAGGTGTTCGCTGAGCACCAAAGGCTCTTGCTACATCTGATGTCTGATCGGCGACATAAGCAAATCGCATTCCCAATCTCTTGGACTTATCGCCCATCAATGGAAGGCTGTCTTCTTTAGCCTTGGATACATCATTTGAATTGATTGCAATTACGCCAAAACCTTTTTTCAACAACTCATTTCCGAATTTCGTATATCGAGCTTCCCAAGCCTTGGAATACGGACAGTGATTACAGGTAAAGAATACGAGTGTTCCTTGAGTGCCTTTCACAGCATCAACAGTGGTTGTTTTACCATCAACGCTCACGAGTTGAATATTGAGGTTCGGAATTTTATCTCCAATTTTGAGTGCCCAGACTGGGCTGGCAGCGACGAGGGCAACTACTGCCGCAGTCATAGTAACTAATTTTTTCATGGTCTCTCCTTTGTGAATTACTTTTTCGATCCTAAAGCAGTACTAATTTTTTCTTCGAGCTCTTCAAATGTCAACGCCCTCGGGATGAAATCTATTTTCTCGCCCTTCTCATTATATAAAAGCGTCGTAGGGATGACGCCCGACCAATCGGGGTCGATTGCCCTTATAAAGTCTTCATCGCGCTCAGCTTTGATAAATGTCTCAAAATCAACGCGCTGCTCCGTCAAAAAATCTCGCGCGTCAGGAAGTTCTGATTTAAAATCCATCGACACAAAAATTAGATCTAATCCCTGATCCCGATATTCTCGGTAAGCTCGCATGAACGCAGGGAATTCTTCCCGACAGGGCTCGCAAAAACTCGCCCAAAGATTGACGACTGTTACTTTTGCTCCCCGTGAAACCAGGAGCTTATTGAGCTCCTCCATCGTAACGGGAGTTATGACAGGTCCATCCCCTATGGCTTGTTCGGATCCAGAATTCTCTAAATTAAGTCCTTTGGGTTTCGGAAGAAAAACCGCCATTAAAACAACGGCTATCCCTAAAACCACGAATATGAGGAGTTTCGATGATTTCATGCCCTTTAATCTAGCGGACTTCCAAGCTTGAACAAACGACTTTCGAGGAATATGGTCGGGCCACTATGGCACCCACAATCAATATTGGAATCCCCGATGCGTCTAGACGAGAAATATCCGAAGGCCTCTCAAAACTACTGGCCGATTCTTATTCCCTTTATTTAAAGACACATAACTTTCACTGGAATGTGACCGGGCCCCATTTCAATTCTTTGCACGCAATGTTTATGCAGCAATACACCGAGATTTGGAATGCCATCGATGACGTCGCAGAACGCATCCGATCCCTTGGTTTTCCCGCTCCTGGCTCCTATTCAGTATTTTCTCGCCTTACCTCGATCAAGGAATCCGAAGGAGTTCCGAAGGCTGATGAGATGGTCCGCGAGCTTTGCGAAGGGCACGAAGCTGTCGCCCGCACCGCCCGCAGCGTCATTCCTCTTGCTGAAAAAGGAAGTGACGAAGCAACTCTCGATCTCTTGACCCAGCGAATTCAGATTCACGAGAAAACCGCCTGGATGTTGAGATCCCTAGCCTAACCTTGAGTTTTACCTGGGCATAATTGCCCGGTAACGACTCTCATTTTGCGGGCGAATTGAACAATTTTTGTCGGTCGATCGCTTCCAAGTTCTCGCCTCCCGGATTTAAGCGATTTTGCATCCCGGCCCGTTCTTTGCATTTTGTTATGCGGATGGTGGAAGTGGAAGCTCAACCTCTTGGAGCCTTGCTTGTTAAACTAGGTTTTACAAGCCCCTCTAAGGTCACACAAGCTCTCGATTTGCAGGCTAAGCAAAAAACTTATTCTAAAGATAAGGCATTCAAAATTGGTGAAATCTTACTTTATCAACAGATTATCTCGCAGTCTCAACTTGATACCGCTCTTCTGACCCAATCGTCCAATCTCGCTCGCGGAAAACGATTTGGACGGCTTGGCGACTTCTTTCGAAAATTCAGCCTGACGCACCCACGAAGAATCTGATAAATTGTCTCTCAATGCATCCAGCCTTACGTCGAAAATGGACCCTTGGAATTCTGATTTTCTCAGTTCTACTCATCATTGCGTACGATATGCGATCAATTTGGAGCTCCCGTCCTAAATCTTGCGATTTGAGAAAGCAGGACTGCGCAGTTGATTCGGTTTGTAGCATTTCCATGGAGGGCGCGAGCCCGCGCTGCATGCCTCGAGCTTCGATGCCTCCCATTGTTTTTGATCTTCCGTTTGCTTCCAAAGTGGCGGTTAAATGTGATCGCGGAAATTTGGACGGCGAAAAGCATATTACGGATTTCGATTCTTTTTCTCTCGACCTCAGTGTGGTTAATGATATTTCGAAATCCAATTCACAGGATGATTGGATCACATCCCCAGGCGATGGCGTTTTATTCGTCTACCAGAATCGGGTTCGCATCCATCATGGCAATGGTTATGTGAGCGAGATCTATCCCGTCAGCGCCATTCATCTTACGGGCGGATTAATAAGATCTGGTGATTATCTGGGCAAACGAACCACTGATTCAGTTACGTGGGGACTGCATTATTTAAATCCGGCTGTTACTTCAGACGCCCTGTCGCAATCGCCCGGAGCTGGAATTTCAGTACCTTTTCAATTGAGAGCTCTTTTGAATCTTAAGAATCTAGAAGAAATTTCAGTTTTAACTTCTGAACAGCTGGAGTGTGGTCCCGCATCTGAAAAACAATATTATCGCGCCGATGTTCCACTTTGACTCGCAGCGGGGCCTATATCTTTCATCGAATTGACCGAATAGAATAAGAATGAATCTTATTCTTGAGTTTCACTTCAAATTCGTCACCTGTGAATTTTCCTAATATATTTTCCCCCATCGGTGAGTCCGGTGACAGAGTCAGGATTTCTTGCCCCTCAAAGTCGACTTTGATTCCGCCCCGACTTGGAAGAATAAAAAATAATTGAAAATCTTCACGTTCTGACTCCACTTCCACAATGGCGGAAATCTGAACGGGCGAAGATTTCTGAAAATTCAAAAGAGGAAGTGCTTTCAGATGGGCGATGCTTTCCATGAGTTCTGCTCCACGACGCGCTTGACCGTCGGCCAGATAGGATTGCTCGATACCCCTCGTATCGTATTTGTGCTCGGCCTTTGCCTCTCCCTCTGTTGCAGCCTTTCGCGCCACTGAGGATGCATCCACAATGGCCTGAAGATCCTTTTCAAGAATCTCAACAACTGCATTCAAAAGACTCTGCTTGTTCATCTCTGAAAATCCCAAATCAGCTTTGCGATTACTAATAGAATGACGATTTGAAAAATCCTTTCGACAAAACGATCTCCGGTTTTAATTGCAACGCTAGATCCCGCCAACCCCCCTAATAAATTGAAGGCCCCCATACTTAAGCCCAAACGATAATCCAGATGACCCGCAAATCCAAACGCCAACAGAGCAGCCAAATTGGTGGCCCAGTTCACAACCTTTGAACTCGCACTTGCCAACAAATAATTCATTCCCATCAGTGTCACAAATCCGAAAATCAAAAACCCCCCGGTTCCTGGTCCAAAAAATCCGTCATAAAAACCGAGAAGAGCACCAAAGACCATGGGAACTGCTGCAGAGTCAGGACGCTTTGAATTTTTCCACTTCAGCTTGGATCTAAGAAGTGAATATACAAAAACCAACAAGAGAAGACCGACGACGATTGGTTTTAAAACTTCTGGATTCAATATCATGACAAAGTTTGCCCCCAAAACCGAACAGACAAACGCCATCACAGCCGCGGGTAGTACCAAGCTCCAAGGAATCTTGACTCCTTTGGCATAGCGAGCGAGAGCACCTGATGTTCCGATGAAAGACGAAAGTTTATTTGTTCCAAGAAGCGTGACAAGTGCAAGATCAGGTTTCAAAATCAAAAGAGCGGGTAACTGAATCAATCCACCACCCCCGGCAATTGCATCAACGAAGCCCGCAAAGAACGCTGCCGCCATGAGCAACTCAGTCATCCAACTGATTTAGCGTCTTTAGCTTTATCTTCGTAGAGATATTTGAAAGTCTTTTGAAGCAAGATGAAGTGGATCAGCCATCGTGGATTTCATAAAGACTCCGTCGAAAATAGTCTGGATGCTTTTGATCGGGCTAGAGACGTGGGCTTTTCTCATATCGAAACTGATTTGCGCATCACACGGGATGGCCATATTGCGCTCGTTCATGATCGAGACATGAAGCGCGTCGCCAACTCGCCGCTCATGGTGGATCAATCCACCCGTGCAGAGCTGGAGAGTTTGACTCTGAAGCAAAATCTGCGAATTGCCTTTTTGGACCAGCTGCTAGATCGCTACCTCGATCTCGATTGGACTTTTGATATTAAAGACACTTTCGCTCCTCGATGCATCGAAGCCATTGTTAAAATTTCGACTGAGCGAAAGCTCCACGAATGGATCGAAGGTCACGTCAAATTCCTCGTATGGCAAAAGGAACATCGTGGCATTGTCTTGCGAGATTTTCCCAAGGCAAAATTTTATACCACCATTAGAGAATCCCAAAGAGCGGGCATTGCGACTCTAGTTCATTTGCCTGATTGCGCTGGGATCGAAAAAAGTTTCACGTATGGATTGCCCAGCCATTTCCTAGGATTCAGCCTCTTCAAAAAATATTTTGCAGATGAGTATCACGCCAGAGGCGCAATCTTGAATGCCTATCTGCCAGAGACTTATGCCGAAATTAAAAAGGCAGAGGTCTCTGGATTTGACGAAGTCCTTACAGATCTTGCACCTTCGTAATTCGCAAGAACCGAAAACCCATAGAAACTGCCGCGATAAAGAGGCCAAAGCTCAATCCCGCCCATACCCCCGAAGCGCCCCATCCCAAACGAAAAGCGAGGAAGTATCCAAGCGGAAGACTCAAAACCCAATAGGCTGTAAAGGTAGCAATGGTTGGAAATCGAATATCTAAAATCCCTCGCAGTGCACCAACAGAAACTGTTTGAAGGCCATCAAAAATTTGAAAGCAACCGGCCCAGATAAAAAGAATTGCCGCCATTTCCAAAACTTTTGGATCATCGATATAGAGTAAGGGAATTACATTCCTGCCAAGGATAAACATCAGTGTGAAGAGGACTCCAACAAAGAAGACGAGCATCAATGAAGAAACTCCAATTCTTCTCGCGGCTAGGTGATCTCCCGCTCCAATGGCGTTGCTCACACGAATGGCAACTGCAAAGGAAACTCCCAGCGGAACCATGAATGTCAGTGAAGCCAAATTGATCGCGATCTGATGGGCAGCCAAAGCCGTTGTCCCAATCCATCCCATCATGATAGCAGCACACGAAAAAGCACCCACTTCAAATAGAGATTGAAATCCACTTGGCACGCCCACTTTGAGCAGCTGAACTGCTCTTGTTTTGGAGAGCTTCGCCAACCACTGCCGAGGTATTTGCAATTCCATTTTCACAGAACGAAGAACAAGAACTGAAATTCCTACTGCAATGAGAATTCGGGTGATCAAGGTTGCCCATCCGGCACCTTCTAGCCCCATTGCTGGCAGACCCCAATTTCCAAAAATAAGAAGCCAATTGAGAAATGCGTTAAGCGGCAGCCCCAGCAGAAAAATAATCATGGGGTTTCGTGCCTGGCCCATCGCTTCCGAAAAGTTCTTGAAGCTTTGAGCCCACAGGGTGGGAATCATTGAAAAGCTGATGAGTTGTAAAAAGGGCTTGGCCTCCTTGAGTACCTCTACGGGCTGATTCAAATAAACCAGAAATGGAATCGAAAGTTCTATCGCGATGACCATCAAAAAACTCAAGGCCAAATTCAAAAAGAGTCCGTGTCTTAGCACTTCTCCGCATTCAAAATTATTTCGAGAACCATTGGCCCGAGATGTCATCACTGAGATGCAAGAGGAAGTTCCAAATCCAAAGACTAAGAATATAGAAAAAATAGAGGTTGCCAGTGCAGATGCCGCCAAAGGGACCGCACCCAATCGACCCACCATGACGGAATCGACAACCCCCAACATAATTTGGCTCAAATGGCCAAAAATAATAGGCGTCGCCAACACAAGTGTTCGACGAGCTTCAATGCTCCAACTTTTCATTCGAATTGAAGAGACCATCTTCGGCTACTGGCCTACCTTCGATGGAGGCAGACGCTCAATGAATTCCACAAAGTTTTTTGCAATGCTATCCCAACCTAAATTTGCGGCTCTCTGCTTACCAAGCATTGAGTACTTCTCAAACAGCTGGTCATTTGAAAGAAGCTCTTCAGCTGCCAATAGAAATTTCTGATCGTAGTCGGGATTTCCTGGCAGTCCATCGATCAACACTCCCGCTTCCCCCAGTGTTTCAGGCAAGGCTCCTAGCTTAGACGAAAGAACTACCGCCCCCGCAGCCATGGCTTCCTTGGCGGTAATGCAGCTCGTTTCTTCAAACTCGCAGGGATAAAAAAGAATCGAAGACTTCATAAATTCCCGCGCGAGCCTCCCCTGCAGAATGCTATCGTGAACTTCAACGCCTGGCTGAGCCCGCAGCATAAACACCAGCTCCTCAAATTTTTGATCACCCGTTTGATCATAAATTTTATAGCCACTAAAGATGTGGCATTCTAAATCGTGAAACTTCTTCTTGAGCGCTGCAAAGAACTGCGGAATATGCCGAAGACCCCGATAAGGTGTTGATGAATAAATCAGGCGGCGTCGGACCTTTGCCTCTTTGCCCTCGAAAAGTTTAAGATCAATTCCATTTCCCAGCTTCCAGGCCTTTGCGCGAGGAAAACCAGATGCTTCACAAAGTTTATCTGCCTGCCAATTACTCACTGTAAGCAGAGCATCCAAAGCTCCTGCCACCCGCTTATCCCCTAGTCCAAAATTTACGAACTGATCGAAGGAATCACCCGTCCACACGAATCGGCGCTTTGCCGGAATTCGATAGAACGCCGGTATCCAATCTCGAACCACTGTAAAGCAATCTACTTCCGGAAAACTCTCAACCATTCTGATAGGCAAATACCGAGGTGAAGACTCGGGAGGATTTTCAAGCGAAGTAAAAACTGTGACATCATGACCCAAAGCTTGAAGCGCTTCGGACAGCCGAATGAGTCCTGTCTCTGTTCCACCGAGGGGCCTCTCCTCAAGTGACTTGGCATGGAATGGGACAAGACTTCCCGCAAAAAAGGCGAACTTCATCCCTCTACCTCTTTCTCTCGCTGAGCGGTGATAATACTAAATGGTATCGGTGACTGATAGTCCCGCCTTTCAATAATCCTAAAGTCATTCTCCAAATCTACTTCTGGAAAATAAGCATCACCAGGAAAGTCCTGGTGAATAATGGTGAGGTAAAGCTTTTGAATAAAGGGCATCGAAAGTTTATAAATTTCTCCGCCTCCCCCAATAAAGACTTCTTCATCGGCTCTCGAATCTAAACGGCAGCGATCGATGGCCGCCTGAAGGTCTGAAAAAACTTCCACATTCGCGGCCTTAAAGTTTGAATCCCGAGTCACTACAATATTTGTTCGCTTGGGCAGTGCCTTGCCCAGAGAGTCGAAGGTTTTCCGACCCATAATAATTTTTGCGCCCAGGGTCTTTTCTTTGAACCACTTAAGGTCTTCGGGGATATGCCACGGCAGCTGACCCACATTGCCAATCACCCTATTCTTTGCCATTGCGGCTATCGAACATAAAATCATACTGCTATCGGCGCCTTAATCGCAGGATGAGGGTCATAGTTTTCCAAACTAAAATCCGAAAAACCAAATTCAAAAATACTCTTCACCTGAGGATTTATTCTCATAGTAGGTGGAGCTTTTGGCGCGCGCTCCAATTGAGTTCGTGCTTGGTCTTGGTGATTTAAATATAAATGCGCGTCTCCTAATGTATGCACGAAGTCTCCAGGCTTAAGCCCCACCACCTGTGCCACCATCATTGTGAGCAGCGCATAGCTCGCGATATTAAAAGGTACGCCCAAAAATATATCGGCGGACCGCTGGTAGAGTTGGCATGAAAGGTTCTTATCCCCATGCACATAAAACTGAAAAAGCGCGTGACAAGGAGGAAGAGCCATTTTTTCAACATCAGAAACATTCCATGCACTGACGAGATGCCTTCGCGAGTGAGGATTCGTCTTGAGTCCCTCGATCAACTTCGAAATCTGATCAACACCGGGCTGAGAAATCGACTTTCCCCAATGTCTCCACTGGTAGCCATAGACCGGACCCAAATCACCATTCGAATCCGCCCACTCATCCCAAATGCTCACTTGGTTATCTTTGAGATACTTTAAATTCGTATCTCCCTTCAAAAACCAAAGAAGCTCGTGAATGATTGATTTCAAATGAACTTTTTTTGTCGTGAGCAAGGGGAAGCCGGCGGAAAGATCATATCGGCACTGATAGCCAAAAGTACTTAAGGTCCCCGTACCCGTGCGATCTTCTTTCTTCTCACCCCGTTCAAGGACGTGACGAAGGAGATTAAGATAGGCCTCTTCCATGGCACATATCTAAACAATTCTTAGGTCGGAAAGACAGCGTTAAAGAGTTCAGTTCGGCTAGCAACTCCACACTTTTGAAAAATGGTGGTGAGGTGAAATTTGATGGTTTTTTCGGTATTGCCACTTACTTCCGCAATTTCCTTATTCGAGAGACCCTTCAAGATCAGTCTAACAATTTCCTTTTCCTTTTGCGTTAAGGAATTCTGATCTAAAAACCGCTCGACAATCCCAATCTGGCCGCGCGGCTCTTCCCAAACCTTGCGAAGAGCCTCAATCAACTCCTCAGGCTCAAAGGGCTTTTCAAGCAGAAAGCTTGCGCCAGAATTTACCGCATCTTTTGCTACTTTCAAATCGGCTCTCGAAGAAATGACAACCACAGGAATTCCCAAGGCTTCAAGTTCGTTCACCAACTCTAACCCAGTGGGTTGACCATTTTCGAAATACAAATCCGTAATGACGGCGTGGAAAACTTCATTCTTGATGCAAATGGAGGCTTCTTCTTTTGAGTGCACGAGTTTGCAAACCATCCCTGCGCGGCTTACTTTCTTCGCAATCCATTCAGCTGCAATAGGATCATCTTCAACAAGTAAAACCTTGCCAAACAACTGGGGGCCCTCAAGAGGAAGTGCCATATCCATAGCCAGCGAGCATACAGACGATTCTGCCCCCCGCAAGGAGCATTCGGATTATTAAACGACCCCCGTGACGAGACTTGCTTCCTGGGGTATATAGCCTGTGGAGCGCACCCCATGCTGGATTTAAGACATCCTGAACTCGACTTAAATATCTTCTGTTTAGGGCTGCAAGCCCTGCCAGAACCGATATTTATCTATGATGTGAACGCCCAAATTTTGTTTTCAAATTCTGTTGGCGCAGAACTTTTGAACGCAGAATCAAATCCCATCACAACTTCTTTCGAAGATTGCGTCAGAGAAACGCTTCAAAAAGGTCTAAAAATTCAGCGAGATTTTCAATCCTGGACAGCTCTCTTTACACCCCTAAAAAATTCTTTGAACGAACCCACGAGCGTTTTGGTATCAATGCGGAAGGCGACGATCGCTGAGCATCGATTTCGAGAGCTCTTTGAAAACATAAGCCTCCTCACGGTGGGTCTGAATCTTCAAGGCCACGTCACCTTTGTGAACCGGCATTTTGGAGAAGTAACAGGATGGGCACGCGAAGAAGTGCTTGGGCTAGACTGGTTTAGCAAATTTGTTCCAGAAACGGAGGCTCAGTCGATCGTCAAATATTTTCTAAAAGCAGTCTCAGGAAAATTACCTCGAGCCGCTTACGAATCTTCAATCACCACCAAAACTGGTCAGACTCGAATCATATCTTGGCACTCTACTGCATTCCGCGATCAGCTGGGGCAAATAATCGGTCTGGCCTCAATCGGCGAAGATATTACGGAAAAAAGATTCAATGAAGCCAAACTGCGCGAACAGCGCGAAGAGATCTTGGCTTTCGTTTCTCATGAGGTCCGAAGTCCGCTTATTTCAATTCAAGCGCTTGTTGATATGGCAAAGGATGAAATGGATTCGCCTGAATCGCTCTTAAATCGATTCAAATCGATTCAGGATCAAGTTTGCAAGATTGATCATCTGAGCAAAGATCTCTTGGAATCTTGCGTCCATCGAACCGGCGAGCTTCGATTCAATTTTAAATTGGTGGAAGTGAAGCAGATTTTAAAGCGAGTTTACGATCGCTTTGTTCCGCTTACAAATGCATTGCACAAACTGGAAATCGATTTGCCGGAATCTCCGCTTTGGGGGCAATTTGATGCAGCTCGTTTGGAACAGGTTTTCTCTAATCTACTCTCCAACGCATTTAAGTACACCTCACCCCAAGGGGGGGAAATTCAGATCGTCGCTCGACGACTTTCTAACGATCTTTGCAGGATTGAATTCCGCGATCAAGGAATAGGAATTCCCCAAGAAAACCTAGAAATGATATTTGAACTTTTCACGCGTGGAAAGAATGCATCAGTTGCGGCATCACCAGGATACGGAATCGGTCTCAAAATCGCCCGAGATTTTATTCATAAACACAAAGGAAAGATCTGGGCCACTTCCGAACTTTCGAAGGGCTCGGTCTTCCATATTGAACTTCCCCTTTGTCCTGAATCCACATCAATACCTTCGTGAGAACGATTATTGCCAAGATTTTCCAGCGCGGCACTGCGTCAGCTCAAGAATCTTTATAATAGAGAGGAATGATCTCCTTCTGTCTGATCGTAAAGAACGAGCAGGGCTGGATTTCCAAATGTTTGGAATCCCTGCTGCCATTGGCTTCAGAAGTCATCCTCGCGGATACGGGATCAACAGACAATACACTCCCAATTGCCCAGAATTTTCCAAAGGTGAGATCATTCGAGATCCCATGGGAGAATCATTTTGGCAATGCCCGCAACCAGACCATCCAAAAGGCATGCGAGCCTTGGATTTTTAGCTTTGATGCTGATGAGCGAATTGCCCGAAAAGATATTGAGAATTTTAGAAAGCTTATCGAACTAACCGATCGAGATTTAAATATTGAAGCGATTTCGATCGTCCGCAGAGACTATGTTCTAAATCCGTCCGTGAGCGGATTCAAACCCTGCGTAGGTGAATATCCAGAAGAAGAGATGAACTACCCTGGCTACTATGAAGAGAGAATGACGAGAATTTTTAGAAACGCTCCTCACATTCGATGGTCGGGAAGTCTGCATGAAATGATCGATGGAAGCCTTCGAGGTCAAACTCTAAAATCATCACTCGTATTTCATCACTATGGATACTTACCTGAAGAATTGGAACGAAAGAAAAAGAGAGCCCTTTACGAGCGCGAGGGTCAGCGAAAAATTTCTCAGAATCCGAATGATTGGAAAGCTCAATTCGATCTGGGCATTGAGTACTTAAGTTCCCAAGATTATGCGGACTCATTGCCTCACTTCGAGAAGGCCCTTCAATTGAGTGGACCCGTCGAAGTGATCGCTAGCAACTGGGGCTATGCCTTGATGAGCTTAAAGAAATACGATGATGCAGTTCGAATACTCAATAGGTGTTTGAGCGCACATCCCGAACATCATGATAGCCTCCTGAACTTAGGTACAACCTTCATGCGGCAGTCGAAATGGAAGGATGCCATAGCCTGCTTTGAAAAACTCCTCAGCTCTCATCCACAATCATTTTTGGCATTGAGGAATCGAGGGCTCTGCCATTCGCATGAAACTAGATTTCAAGAAGCTGAAAGCGACTTTAAAAATGCACTAGAACTCTTTCCGGGCTTTATCGAGGCTCGCTTAGATTTAGCGAGTCTAAAAGTAGCGACTCAAGACTATTCGAGCGCAAAGACTCTCACCCTCCAGGTGCTCAGTGCGAATCCAAAACACCCGCGTGGGAATCAAATCATCAAGTTCTTGCATTCAGCATCCGCGGGGCCAGAAGGATACAAACGATCGTAAAGAAAGCCGATATCCACCCAATCAAGGCAAAATTCTCTATGCGTCCATCGATGCCTTGAGTGAGTAACTTCCCACTCAAATAAGCTGATAGGCCCGATCCAAAATGTTGAATTGCTGTGCTAACACTCAAGTAAGCTCCCCTACGTTCGGGCTCAACACTACCCGTGATGAGCGCCATCCCAGGAACAAATCTGCCCGAAACAAGAATCATAAAAAATGTAGTTGTAAGAATCGCAGCTACTAAAGGCACAGGTGGAAGATTCGTGATCATTAGAATTGGAAAAATTGAAAAAAATGAAATCCATCGAAATAGATTTAACTTTCCAAATCGATCTGTCATTCGCCCAAACATTTGTGAAGTAAAAAATGTAAACAGCCCTCCAAACAGATAGACGAGGTAGAGGTCCTTGGTATCGACACCGACGTTTGAGTTTAAGTAAGCACTGATAAATGGAATAATTGTAAATGCTGCGAGCATCAGCACGAAAACAAAAATCATTGAAGGATAGTACTTTGCAGACCTAAAAAAGTGAGTAACCCGCGACCACGAAGATTCCAGATAAGGATTTTTCAAATGTTCGCGGACCTGCGGAATCAAAAAACTCATGACCAAAAGCACGATGCTGCTGAGCGCGGCCAAGAAAAAGAAGGGAGTATGCCAGTCGAATTTACCCGCCAGATAGACAGCGAATGGAACGCCTAAGACTGAGGCCACGGGGAAAGCAGCCATGACCATGCCAAGAGCAGTCCCTCTTCGAATCTCGGGCACAATATCTGCAACAATAGAGAAAACAGATGAAATCATGACCCCCGCAAAGGCACCGGCCGCAGTTCGAGCCAAGATGAGCACGAAGGCAGTTGGCGACAGACCGCAGAGAAATGTCCCCACGATAAAGCCGGCATAAGAAGTTAGCAAAACTCTTTTGCGATCGTATCGATCCACAAAGAGTGCACCGATGATGCCAAAAACAGCGGAACTCCATGTATAGCTTGAAACCATAATAGAAAACGTCTCGGGGCCTATTTGAAAAGTTTTCATAAAAATAGGCGCCAGAGGCATCATCATCACAAAGTCCACTGTATGAGTGAACTGGATGCAGGCGAGCAAAAGAATGATTTTGAATTCTCGACCTTCTAAGCGCATTTCTTCTTTTTACAGATGGAGAAAAAAAAGAGATAGTAATGAACTTGAAAGCTATTTTGGAAAACCTGCCGCCATTCGTTCCCCCGGTTTGGGCAAAATCGGGCCATGCTCAAACAAAGCTAGCATTTCTGCTCCCCTCCCGAAAATTAGACATAATATATGAAGAACATTTAATACCTGTGCCCGCTTTCAGAACTTATCCCAAAGATAGTTTGAGGGGAGTACTCCTGCGAGGCTCCGATGATCTAGTAATTTCTCTTTTTCATGGCTTGGGAGGCAGTTCTGAATCGACCTATATGCCCAGAATTGGATGCCTCCTTCACGAACGATTCAATGCCTCCGTTTTTTTGATCAATCATCGCTCGCTTCTTTATTCATCTGCTTCCTCCCCGGACCTTGGAGCTTGTTTTACTTACGCTCGAAGGATGTTTCCGAATGCCGTTCATATAGGCATCGGCTTCTCACTGAGTGCCAATCTGATTTTGAATTTGGTGGGAGGAAACACGAACGGAGTCTCGACGGATCTTCCCGATTTCGCCGTTTCGGTAAATCCGCCCGTGAATTTGAAGGCCTCATCGCTCTTGCTCAAGAAGGGCTGGAATCGAATTTATGATTATCAGTTCCTCACCGGGCTGAAGAAGAGAACCGGTCACCAACTAAAATGGGATGCTAAACTCTGGGATTTCGACGAAACCTATACGGCACCAAAGGCCGGATTCAAAAATGCCACTGAATATTACGACCACTGTTCTAGCCTCCACTATCTAAACAAAATTCAAACACCCACTCTTATCGTTATGCCGAACAACGACCCCTTCATTCGGCTCGACGATTTGAAAAACGCAGATGTATCAACTCAAGTTCATCGACATTTCGTAAACGGCGGTGGTCATATGGGATTTTTAGCTCGGGGCAAAAGTTTAGGAACTTATTCAAGATGGCTGGACGAAGCGCTCTCTGTGATGGTTCAGCAATTGTCCGTAAGGCGAGTTCAAAAGCGGTTTGCTTGAATACGGATGCTCTAAAAACTCATGAGCGATGCGAAATTCTGGTGCCTTAAGAAAATTTCCAAATTGTGAAGGATCCCTGAATTTCTCGAGCCCTCTTTTTTCACAGACCAGTGAAAGAATGCTCTGATCATGGCGATGGTCACGGAATTCAGGCAGGTTCGGTTGGCCTAATTCATTTGGTAAATCTCCTATGAGTCGAAGATCGGAGGAATACTTGAGCCAATCGGAGACGAGCTCGATCGTCATATCGCATTTTCGGTAAACCTGAAAAAAGCCATTCCATTGTCCAGCATTCCAGAATTTCTCTTCGTCGCATCCCATGCCAATAAAGCAATCTCTTTTTGTCCAAGTTCGATTCAAATGCGCCCCCACTCCAAACGCAACGATGGGCTGTATGTTTTGAGCAATCTGAAAAAGAGGATCAAGGGCCGAGATAATCTCCACTCCCGCATCGGAATAAATCAGAACGTCATTCTCATCTATCTTCTTCAGATTCTCCAAAATGAAATAAGGCTTCCAAAGCCAATACCCATAACCTCGTCGAAACTTCAAAATATCGGCATGCTCTTTGATAAAAGAGGACTGCCTCAAATCCTCTGGGGACTTGGAAATCAGGGTTTGGATGCCGATGGAAAGCGCAGATGCCTCAAGCCTTTGCTGGCTCAACGCGAACTCCGGACTGGCCAAGCTCAATAGATAGGTCCTCACCCCTCAAGTATCGCTGATCGATGAAGATTTTTTAAACGAAATTTGATAAAAATATTTGGTGAGCGAAAACGCCAATTTTGCGATTCAACTCAAAGGAATCGAAAAGACATTTCCCTCTGGCGTTCATGCGCTCCAAGATATTAATCTCCAAATTCAGGAATCTGATTTTGTAAGCCTCCTTGGTCCTTCGGGCTGTGGAAAGTCCACTCTCCTGCGAATTATTGCATCTCTTGAGAAGCCGTCCCGAGGGGAAGTACACCTTCACCAAAGCTCTGCTCCAAAATCGCGAGCCGATATTTCATTTGTTTTTCAAGACCCCACTCTCCTACCCTGGCGAAATATTTTAAGAAATGTTGCGCTGCCACTAGAGATCATGGGCATGGATGAAAAAGCGCGTCATCTTAAAGCTCGGGAAGCACTGAACCTTGTTGGTCTCACTGAATTTAGCGCTGCGTACCCCAATCAACTTTCGGGAGGTATGAAGATGAGGGCTTCCATTGCACGAGCCCTTGCAACAGAACCAAAACTTCTCCTGCTCGATGAACCCTTCGCCGCTTTGGACGAAATAACTCGAATGAAGTTGGACCTTGAACTCAGGGATATTTGGAAGCGAATCGGCGTAACCATTGTTTTTGTAACTCACTCCATTTCAGAAGCGCTCTTTCTTTCTAATCGCAGCATCATTCTTTCTGCCAGACCCGGGCGAATTATTCACGACAGTCAATCGACACTTCCCGCTGAGCGCACTCGAGAAATTCGATCTTCCAATATTTTTAATCAAGAGGTTCATAAACTCAGTCAGATCATGGAAGGAACCCGATGAAAGACCAGAGGAATACTCAGAGGAATACTCAGA